>Ga0315542_1000563_pt1 | contig 23549 bp, 21 predicted proteins | sample SalMarSW160120MG_FD_202541 | JGI IMG/M metagenome (GOLD analysis project Ga0315542, IMG submission 202541) | Salt marsh sediment microbial communities from the Plum Island Ecosystem LTER, Massachusetts, United States - Salt Marsh Sediment SW1601-20 ... | reverse complement strand
TGAGGCCTTTAAATCAGGGGAGAGGGACGTGGCGGAATTCTGGATTCAACTGGGAGGGAAATTCATTCATATCCGATACTTCGCCCTTCGAAACGCCCAGGGTGAGTACGAGGGTTGCCTTGAGGTCAGCCAGGGTCTCACGGAGATCCGGCGGCTTCAAGGGGAAAAACGATTGATTGACTGGAAATAGACCAAGCCTTTCTTCGATAGCATCTTCCAAAAGGTTCGCCTCTCTGGGGAGGTTCCATTTATATAAGGCTATTTTTCTCCACACCTTACTTGGGGCCTTGCCCTGTTCCCTAGTGCCCGTTATCACAGCCCCGACCCTAATCATTTCACGCACTGTTCTTCGTGCATCTTTGTTATAGCCTCAGCCAACGTGTTGAGATCCCAGAAATCTTTCTCCCTCGGCAAACCATAGGCGAGAATAGATTCCAGGATCTCCACCTTAATGAAATAGGTCGGATAAATGAATACTTTCTATCAGCACGCGAAAAAGCCTTTGACAAAATCCAGTTTCTGTTTCTATTGTGAATAAATCTTCACAATAGAAAGCTAAAAGATGGCTGCAGAAAAACTTGACACTCAAATAAGACGAGAACAGATTGCCGAAGCGGGTCTGAGTCTTGTCGGGAACCGGGGCCTGAAAGATCTGAGTATTGCCGGTGTTGCCCGGAGAGTCGGGCTTGTACCCTCAGGCATATATCGCCATTTCAGAAGCAAGGATGAGGTGCTGGAAGCTGTCCTGGACCTCATTGGAAGCAGGCTTCTCAATAATGTTGCGACCGCACGCAATAAGTCTCCTGACAGCCTGGAGTGCCTGAAGTTCTTGGTAATGCAGCATGTGAAGCTTATTCGGGAAAACGAAGCGATTCCCAGGCTTGTCTTTTCCGATGAAGTCTACGGCGGAAACCCCGGAAGAAAGGTCAAAATGTATGGGATAATTACGAGATACCTTGGCGAGGTGGCTGAGATTGTCCGGGAAGGTCAACAAAAAAACCAAATCCGCACTGACGTAGATCCGGATACGATTTCCGTGCTGTTTCTGGGCATTATTCAACCTGGCGCCATCCTATGGCATTTAAGCGGAGAAAAATTCGACGTCACCAAGCATGCAGAGCGGGCATGGAAGATATTGAGGAAAGCCGTGGAAGTCTAATATTTTTTTCTCTTTATTGTGAAGCTTAATTCACAATGGAAGGACCATCCATGAAAAGGAAGAAAGTATTTTTTGTCATAGCAGTTCTCCTGATGAGCACATTGCTCTCCTACAAATACCTGAGGGGTTCGAGACATCGAGATCTGAATGCCATCCACGTATCCGGCAATATTGAGATTACCGATGCTGAGCTCAGCTTCAAGATTCCCGGACAAGTGGTTGAGCGCTTGGTTTCGGAAGGTGAGACAGTTCGAGCCGGACAGATCGTCGCTCGTTTAGATAGCTCACAACTGGCCCAGGAAGTCGCGGTTCACAAAGCAGAAGTTCAGGGAGCAGAGGCTGTACTTAGAGAGCTTGAAGCCGGCTCGCGGCCTGAAGAAATTCAGGAGGCTGAGGCTCTCTACCAGAAAGCCCAAGCAGTACTCGATGAGTTACTTGCTGGATCAAGACCGCAGGATATTGAGGCGGCTAAGGCTTCCAAGAGCAGCGCCAAAGCCAAGTTCGATCGATGGAAACTGGAGCTTGAAAGGCAAAAAAGACTTTACGAGCAAGATATCACCTCCACTCAGGAGTTTGAGAAAACAAAGGCATCTTATCAGACCGCCTATGAAACACTGAGGGGAGCTGAAGAACACCTGAGCCTTGTCATTGAAGGACCCCGAAAGCAACGGATTGACCAGGCGCGAGAGGCGGTCAGTCAGGCAAAGGCTGCTCTGGGTTTGCCTGAGACACATTTTGGCTATGCGACCCTGTACTCACCTCTTTCGGGCTTTGCACTGTCTCAGAACGTGGAAGCCGGCGAATACGTTGCTCCGGGGACTCCCATCATCACCGTAGGAGATTTGAAGGATGTGTGGCTAAGTACCTTGGTTCATAAATACGGTAACGTATTTTCTCATTTACGCCGCGAGCCGATATGAGCCGGCTGGTCTGTCTACTTTACACAATAAACGATTAAGATCCTTACGAGTAAATTTCCATTCGAAAGGCTTTGCGATCCCTTGATAATACTGTTGGAAGCCTAAGATCCGGTCTTTAAGGGCTGCAAGAGAAGAAAAATCATTGGGTGTAAGGGCCTTTCGTTGAAGAATTGAAAAATAGATTTCGATCTGGTTGAGCCAACTTGCATGGACAGGGCCATGAACAAGGTTCAAATTCGTATATCTGCCCTCCAAACGCTGGATAGACTTTAAACCGCGATGAGCAGATCCATTATCGACAATCAAGAAAACCCTTCTGGCTTTCTTGTAAGGATCTTGGCTCATGAATTGGTCCACAAGGCGGTCAAAGGGACGGATACCGGTTTTATGGTCACACAGACCAAAGAGTTTGGCCCGATGAACATCGAGTGCAGCGATATAAGCCCATGCCCCGCATCGTCTATACTCGTGTTCCACCTTCATGGGAGAAGCAGGCTGAGGGGGATAGGTAGTGTGTCGCCGAGCCCGGGCTTGGATACTGGTCTTCTCATCGGCACTCAAAACAAACTCATCCTCTTTGAGGGGTTTTTTGTTCCAAACGCGGTGATAGAGATCGAGAATTTTTCCGGCTTTCGAGGCAAAATCCGGGTCTCTGGGGAAAATCCAGCACCGATGCTGCCAAGGCTTGATGGCGTCTTCATGCAGCCAGCGCCACACGGTGCTGCCGCTGATGGAAGCAACGAGACCGGATCGCCGGACATAATTCCCAATATCTTTGGTGCTCCAGCGAGAAAGGGGTATCCCATATTTCGCCGGCAGTTCACAGGCAATCGCTTTGATTTGAACGACGAGATCCGGGGGGAAAAATCCGGGGACGGCCCGGTCGAGAACGTTCTTCGAGGCCCTCGAGACGCTTCTCAAAGAACCGTTTTCGCCACATGGAAACAAGTTCCCGTCGTGTATCCAATTTGGCTGCAATTTGATCATTGCTTAGACCCTGTGAGGCAAGGAGGATCATTTTGGCCCGGAGAACCATAAAATACGGTAACGTATACTTCGAAGAGCGCCTAACCAGCTCTTCCTCCTCGCCAGGACTTAACACTATACGATACGGGCTTTTTCTCGGCATCGGCAACCTCCTTGGTTGCCACAATGCCACAAAACAAGAAAACAATCAAGGAATACTACGTTAGTGTATTTATAAAAACTGACTACTAAGTTTTAAACAGTGGATTCAAGAAAAATGCTCTTGTGAAACGTCGTGGAGGTACCTGGTTTCACGTCAAACTCCCTGATCACATTCCCTGATTCAGAATCGATTATCTGGGCCCTAATTGCTCCGCTGACGCTGTCCATTTCATAAGAGATGAGGAATTTTTCGCGACCCCTGGAAGAACCTGTCGGATAAGAGTTTTTCTGCTCCTGCCGTTGAGGTTCTCTTCTTGCGGGGATATGTTGCGAAGAAGGATGGTTCGAGGAAATCGATTGAATCCGCATACTCTTCATCTTCTGTTCCCCTGTCCCTTGCCGAGTCACTTCAATAGATATTGCTCAGGCAGCGTTGTTTTCTGAAGTCGGTCAAAATGCCACAACGCCTTCCCGCTATTCTAGTCTATCGGCACGCTGAACATAAATTATCTTCTGATAAAATAGCTAGAAATCAGTGAGGCTATCTCACTGATATTTGAAGCAGGAGAAACCTGCGGGAGTGAAGAGAGTGGAGGTAGGATCGGAGGTTGTTCTTCCTTTTCATCCGGGACATCGAATCGAGCAGCGATATGCTGAATGAGGTATGTTTTGTTCCATCCGTTGTTCGCGAGTGCAGACCTTAAAATCCGGCTGCTTTCCCCTGGTTTTCCGTAAACCAGTCGATCAATCGCCGGGCAATGCTGATTTTCGGGGGGACGGGAGGAAGGTTGTCCGCTGAAAACCAGCCCGCATCGGCAATTTCGGCAGGATCAGCCACGATTTCTCCTTTCGAATATTCTGCGGTGAAGGCGATCATCAGGGAATCCGGAAAGGGCCACGGCTGGCTGCCGAAGTAGCGGATGTTTTTGACTTCTATGCCGACTTCTTCACGAATTTCCCTTCGAAGGCATTCCTCAAGGGTCTCTCCCGGCTCTACAAACCCGGCCAGAACGCTGTAAAATTTGCCGGGGAAACGCTGAGAGCGGGCGAGCAGGAGGCGGTCTTCCCTCACGACAGCCATAATCACGGCAGGGGAGAGGCGGGGGTAATTGATCAGCCCGCAACCGGGACAGATCTTGCCCCTTTCATTTTCCTTGTCTTCGGTCCTGAGGCCGCACTTTCCGCAAAAGCGGTGATTTCGGTTCCAGATGACCAACTGGTTGGCCAGACCCGCAACCCCGATCAAGGGCTCCTCAAGATGTTCAAAAAGGAATCGAATCCCCTTGAGTACAAATGTCGTCGGGGGCAGTATCATTGCAGGCATCTCCCCGGCGTAGCATGGTCGTCCGTCCAGTGATCCGAGGTAATGCAAAGGATCAGGCCTTGAATCAAGAGCCTGCACATCCCGGAATTGCGGAATGAGATAATAATCGTCTTGCTCTATTGTGAGCAGCGTTTGCCCCTGAAGAAGAAAGCAGAGGGCATTTTCAGGTATCCTGGGCGGGCCTGTGAAGCCCGGATTAAAAGACATGGTGCTGTTCCTTTCCTTCATTTTTTGCCGCATATTCTAAAACAAAAGACCGGGAAGAAGCAAGCAAGGGGATTTCCCGAAAAACCGGCAATCACTCTGAGGGTATCCCTGTCTGTCGGGGTTGCTCCACTTCCTGAAGCCCCTGCCCCAGTATGTCTTTTCGGCCTTCGATGATCAGATCCGACCCCGCTTTCACCCGCTTCCACGATGCTGGATGCCGTCAAGGCCTTCAACACCATGACCGAAATGATCGAACTCGTTCCATTCATCTGAACCTTGTTGGTTTCCAGCTTGCTTCTTGTTTTCAGGAGGGGTATCCTGTATCTGAGAAGGTGAAAACTGGGTATTTTTCAGATTCAGGAATCGTGAAAGGAGGAAGAGCAATGGCAAAGAAGAAGATTCTCATGATTGTCGGGGATTTTGTGGAAGATTATGAAACCATGGTTCCGTTTCAAATCCTGAACATGGTAGGCCACGAAGTGCATGCGGTCTGCCCGGGAAAAAAGGCGGGCGAGACCGTGAAAACCGCTATTCACGATTTTGAAGGGGATCAGACCTACAGCGAGAAACGGGGCCACAATTTCCTGCTCAATGCCGCTTTTGATGAGGTGAATCCTGAAGACTACGACGCCCTGGTTATCCCCGGCGGCAGGGCCCCGGAATACCTGCGGCTCAACGACCGGGTCTTAGAAATTGCCCGTCATTTTGCTGAAAACAACAAACCGATTGCCGCCATTTGCCATGGACCCCAGATTCTCTCCGCAGCCGGTGTGCTGAGCGAGAAGAAGTGCTCTGCCTACCCTGCGGTCAAGACCGACGTCGAACTGGCCGGCGGGACCTGGGTTCCAAATAACGAAACCTTTTCAAATGCCTACACTGAAGGCAACCTTGTGACCGCACCCGCGTGGCCTGCCCATCCCGAATGGATGAAGCAGTTCCTCGCGGTACTGGGTTCAAGAATTGAAGCTTGACGGACTTGGGGGAGGGGTCTGACCCCTCCCACGACCACCCTCCAAACACGGGACCCAGTCAATTTTCTTGAAGCCGTCCCGGGTTATGACGGCATAATTATAAGGCGGGCCTGCTTCCTCTATAAATAGCTACCGTATGGCCAGTTTCGGGAGGCCCCAATCTGTGACGGCTTCATACTGCAAGGTCGCTGGATTGGCCTTCACCAGCCGCATGGCCGAGAGGGGGCAATGATCGCCTGCCGAATAGGTGATCTTACCCGTAAGGCCACCGGTGTCAAAGTCCTTCATTGCCTCCAGGACCTTGATAAATTTCTTTCTCGTCAGGTCCTTCCCGCAATTGCTCATTGCTGCTGCCATTATCATTGCGTTCACATGAGAAAGAATATAATACCGAGCCGGCACCGAGTTCGGGGGGTTCTTTTTGTACCAGAGTTTCATCAGGGTTTCCATGCCTGGGATATGCTTCTCGTTCGGCAGTGCCGTATATTCCGTTGTGTAGAAGTTTGCCGCCGCATCCCCTGCGACCTTGATCACCTGCTCGAAGCGCGTGTTGGCTACAGCAAATATGGGTACATCCAAACCGACCTTTTTGGCCTCCTTCAGAAGCAGGATGCTGTGCGAAGGAATCGTAGTGACGAACAGGTAATCCGGTTTTGCGACCTTGAGATTATGGACCTGCGAGCTGATATCAATGGAGGAGCGACTGTATTTTTCCACGGCCACCACGTTCAGTTTGTATTTCTCAACCGCGGCATCGAACCCCTTCTTTCCTTCCATTCCGAACTCGTCATCCTGATAAAAGAGGGCGATCCGGGGGTTTTTTGCCTTGAGGTTGAAGAGCACGTATTCAATATTAAAGATCATGTTCTCCGAGTAATAGGGGCCGAAGGAAAAAATATGTGGAGGAGGCTTGGGTGAAAATATGCTGGAGGCGGCAATGGTGCAGAAGGACGGCAGCTTCTCCCGCTCGATGCTCGGTTCAAGGGCAGCCGTGATGGGTGTTCCTGAGGTAGAGCTGCAGGCGAAAATCTTGTCTCTTGTAATGAGTTTCTTGAGGCTCGCTATGGCCGTTGGAGGTTCGTACTTACCGTCTTCGGCAATAAACTTGATTTTTCTCCCGTGGATTCCACCTTTCTCGTTGATGTAATCAAAGTAATCCTTTGCACCATTTGCAATGGCCACGCCGACCATGGCTATTTTCCCCGTCAGCGGGGATATGCTCCCGATGACGACCTCGCTGTTGCTGACCCCCTTCTCCTTTGCCTCGGCCGTACATATGCCCGCCAAAGCGACGATAAAGCCGACAATCCACACTGCAACGACAAATCTTTTTCTCATGGCGATCCTCCTCTCGAATCTGGTTAGTGGTTGAGCGATCCTTCCCGCTACGATTTTTCCATCCCAGCGGAATATCGGGACCTCTCCCATTCTTTGTTAATGGGTGTAGGGCCACATCTGCCAGTAGGTCTTTATGTTCTTCCAGATCCCGTACAAGCCCTTGGGCTCAATAATGACGAACAGCATGATAATAAGTCCATACAACATGAGGTTGATATCGGCGAACCGCTCCACAACAAGAGGAAAGCTCTCGCGCAGGAGGTCGGGAATGTATTTCAGGACCTCAGGGAGGAGAGTCATAAAGACGGCGCCGAATATGGAACCTAAAATGGAACCCAAGCCACCGATAATGATCATGGCCAGGTACCGGATTGAAAGTTCGAGTTCGAAATGGTTCGGCCCGATGAACTGCATGTAGTGGGCATACAGCGCACCGGCAACGCCTCCGTAAAAGGAACTCACAGCGAATGCGGAAAGCTTGTACCAGCACAGCCCGATACCCATGGTCTCCGCCGCAATATCCCGGTCTCTGATGGCGATCCAGGCCCTGCCGGGTTTCGCTCGGGCCAGGTTTCTGGCGTACACCACAGCCAGGATAGTAATAGGGAAGACCAGGAAGAAGAAGCTCTTGTCCGTATCGAAATCAATTCCAAACATGGATACCGGCAGGACGGTCATCCCATTGGCACCCTTGGTAAGACTGACCCAGGTGTTGGCCACGTGTTCGACGATGAAGCCGAAAGCAAAAGTCGTAATCGCCAGGTAGAGCCCCTTCAGTTTCAGGGACGGAATTCCTACCAGGAGGCCGCAAAGTGTGGCGATCAAGCCGGCCGCGGGCGCGGCCAGAAGAAAGGGCACGCCTGTCTTGACCAGGTTGGCGCTGGCATATGCGCCGATGGCCAGAAATCCCGCATGCCCCACGGAGATCTGTCCCGTGAATCCGGTCAGGAGGTTAAGCCCAAGGGCACCGATTGTCGCAATCGCGCACAAGTTTATGATGTAGATGATGTAGGCATCGGAGATCAACACCAGCCCGACAAGGGTGATCATGAACAAGACGATACAGATCTTGACAAACGCGGTTTGAAGGATCGCAATGTCCTCCTGGTAGGAGGTCCTGAAATCGCCGCTTCTCATGCTGAGGGTCCCCTTTCCCTAAACACGCTCGATCTCCTCCTTTCCGAAAAGGCCGTAAGGTTTGATCATCAGGATCGCAATGAGGATGACAAAGGAGGTGATTTCCTTGACGTCCCCCCCCAGGTATCCGCCGGCGATATTTTCCACCACGCCGATAATAAGACCCCCCACTATTGCGCCGGGAATGCTGTCCAGTCCTCCGAGCACCACTGCGGGAAAGACCTTGATGCCGACAAAGCTCGACGATGGGTGAAGGTACGTAATGCTGCTCAACAGGATGCCGCCGATGGAAGCCACCACCGCTGATATGGCCCAGGATAGCCCGAATATTTTCCGCACACTGATACCCATGAGGAGGGAAGCATCCTGGTCGTTGGCCACCGCGCGCATGCCGATTCCCAGCGCCGAAAATTTAAAAAAGCATGCAAAGGCAAGGATCAGGATACCGGAAACGACAATGGTGGCCAAATGCGCCGGTGAGATGATAAACCCGGCGAAGGACACCGGTGACTCAGAGACAAAGGCGGGAAATTTCTTGATCATGTATCCCCAGAACAGTCCGATCAATCCTTTTAGGAATACACTCAACCCCATGGTGACCATGATAACTGAAAAGACCGGCTGGCCCACCATGGGTCTTAAAAACAATTCCTCCGTCGCAAAGCCGATGAGCGCGGTCACGACAAAAGTGAGCGCAAAGGCCCAGAAGATGGGGATATGAAGCTGGACCACGAAAAAATAGCAGATAAAAGCACCAAGGGTCATGAGCTCGCCCTGGGCGAAATTGAAGACATCGGTGGCCTTATAGATAATCACAAAACCCAAACCCACCAGAGAATAAATGCTTCCCACAGCCAAACCGCTAATAGTGAGTTGGAATATATTCCTCAGGATTTCTCCGATCATCCTTTTTCCCTACTCTCCCTTGTACATTCTCTCGATGATGTCCTTGTATTTTCTTTCTATTATGTTCCTGCGAACCTTCTGGGTAGCTGTAAGTTCGTCGTCGTCCTGGTCCAACTCCTTGTCAAGGACCGTAAACCTCTTGATCGTCTCCACGCGCGCGAACTTCCGGTTCACCTCCTCGGTAATCTTGGAGAGCAGTTCACGCACTTCCGGTTTCTGCGAAAGATCCTTGAAGGTGGTATAGGCGATCCGCTTATCCTCCGCCCATTTTCCCACGTTGTCGTATTCAATGAGAATCAGGGCAGTCAGATATTTGCGACCATCACCTATAATGACAGCATCTTTGATATAGGGGCTCGCCTTGAATTCGTTTTCGATCTCTTGGGGGGAGATGTTCTTTCCACCCGAGGTAATGATAATGTCTTTTTTCCTGTCCGTAATGATGAGGTGACCATCCGCCGTCATGGACCCCACATCTCCGGAAAGATACCAGCCATCGATCACGGCCTTAACCGTCGCCTCCGGGTCCCTGTAATAACCCTGAAATACTCCTTCGGTCTTGAAAAAAAGTTCCCCGTCATCTGCAATCCTGAGCTCGACTCCCGGTGAAAGGGGACCTACGGTCCCTACCCGGATGTCCTGTCCCTGGTGCACGCTGCATATTCCCGTGCATTCTGTTGATCCGTAGAGGTTTCGTATCTTGATCCCGATGTAGTGGAAAAACATAATGACTTCCGGGGGAGATGGGGCGCCGCCGGTGTAAACGCTTCTAACGCGGTTAAGTCCTAAATGCTTCTGAAGGGGGTGGGCATGAAGGATATAGGTCAAGAGTTTCATGATTCTCCAGTAAGGTCCTAATGCCCTGCCGTTGCTCTCCCGCTCATAGATCTTCTTTTCCTTTCGCAGGCACCAACCGTCGACCAATCGCTTCAACCGAGTCGCGTCCCTCATCCTCATAATGTGTCCGGAATGCATTTTCTCCCATATCCTCGGCACTGCAAAAAATACAGTAGGTGCAATCTCTCGAATATTCTCCTGAACCGTATTCAAGCTCTCGGCGAAGTTTACGGTGATTCCTCCCGTCATGAGGGGATAGAGGACGGAGAAACTCCTCTCGGCGATATGACACAGCGGCAGGTAGGAAACAATAACATCGTCCTGTCTCAGGGGCGTGGCTGCGAGAAAATTACGCGCACTGGCGATGGCGTTCCGATGGGAGATCATGGCTCCTTTCGGCTTCCCGGTTGTACCTGATGTATAGACCATGAGGGCCGTATCTTCCGCATCCGTCTGTTCAACGAGAGAGTCAAAAAGGTTCGAGTCCTCCCGATCCTTTTCCCTGCCCAAATCCAGGACATTGTCAAAACTCATGATAAGCGGGCTGTCGTACTTGCGAAGCCCCTTCATGTCGATCACGATAATTTTCTCGAGATCAGGGAGGCGCCCTTTGACTTCCAAAACCTTATCGGTCTGCTCCTGATCGCCCACCACCACAAACTTGGACTGGGAATGTGCCAGGATGTACTCCACCTGCGGGGCGACGTTGGTGGGGTACACCCCCACTACGATACCGCCCATCGCCTGACTGCCGATATCGGCGTAGAGCCACTCCGGGTTGTTCTCAGAGAGAATGGACACTTTATCCTTCCGCTCCAGGCCCATTGACAGCAGACCAAGGCCGAAATATTTCGTCTTTTCGTAGTATTGCGCCCAGGTAATGTTCTGCCAGATACCCAGCTCCTTTTCCCTCAGGGCAACCCTTTTCGCGAATCGGGTAGCGGAGTCCTTCAAAAGTCTGGGGATGGTCTGGTTGTTCATTGTCATGCTTCCGGGTATTGCTCTTTCACCTAAGATTCCTCTCCCAGATAAGCTTCAATCACCTTCGGGTGGGTTTGAATTTCACTCGGTGAGCCATCCGCAATCTTGATACCGAAGTCTATGCAGATAATTGTTTTTGAGATGTCCATGATGACCCGCAGGTCATGTTCGATCAGCACGATGGTGGTTCCGAACTCCGCATTGATATCCAGGACAAATCGGACAATGTCTTCCGTCTCCTCCAGATTCATGCCTGCGGTCGGTTCGTCCAGAAGTAGAAGCTTGGGTTCCGTGGCCAAAGCCCTCCCAAGCTCGACGCGCTTCTGGAGGCCGTAGGGCAATTCCCCTACCACCTTCTTGCGAATCGATTCGATCTCCAGGAAATCGATGATTTCCTCCGCCTTCAAACGGTTGGCGATCTCTTCCTTCTTGACCTTTCCCAAGAAGACTCCCGATGAGAAGACGCCGCCTCTAAGAAAAAGATGTCTGCCCAGGACGATATTGTCCAGCACCGTCATATTCTTGAACAGCTCGATGTTCTGAAAGGTTCTCGCGAGGCCCAGAGCGGTTCTCTTGTGGGGCGGCAGTGAGAGCAGATCCATTTCCTGGAAGAGGATATCCCCTTTTTGGGGGGTATATAAACCGCTCACGCAGTTGAAGATAGAGGTCTTTCCTGCACCGTTTGGGCCAATGATGGAGAAGATCTCGCCAGGAAAAACTTCAAAATCTACATCCTGAAGAGCACGAATTCCGCCGAAGGAAAGGCCCAGGCTTTTCACCTTCAGTTGGGGTGCCGGAGCTGAACTCTCAGGAAAGCCATCGTTTTCGTCTTTTGTAATGCTTGACGTCTGCAAAGCTTTTCTTCCCCCCTTCAGCCGTGATTCCGAGATAAAACTCCATGACATCCTCATTTTTTTGGAGCTTGTCACAGGGATCGTCCATCACAATCCTGCCGTTTTCCATTATGTAGCCGTGCCCTGCTATTTGAAGGGCCATGTTGGCATTCTGTTCGACCAGGAGGATGGAAATCGCGTCCTCTGCGTTGATGCGCCCGATTATTGAGAAGATCTCTCTCGCCATAAGCGGCGCAAGCCCGAGAGACGGTTCATCAAGGAGCAGGCATCGGGGTCTGCCCATCAAGGCCCGGCTGATCGCGAGCATCTGCTGCTCGCCTCCGCTCAGATAGCCCGCCTTCACGTGAAGGGTCTTTTCCAGCCGGGGGAAATACCCGAGAGCCCTTTCGATGTCCCGTTTGACGTTTCTGCTGTCCTTCCTGGTAAAAGCGCCCGCTTTGAGATTGTCATGGGCCGTCAGGTCCCGAAACACGCGGCGTCCTTCCGGAACCTGACAGATACCCATTCGCACGATCCTCTCCGGACTCACGCCGTTAAGTCGTTTCCCGCCATAGGTGATCTCACCGCTCTCGATCTTGCCTTCCTGGGATTTCAACACCCCGGATATGGATTTCAGGACCGTGCTCTTTCCGGCCCCGTTAGCCCCGAGCAGGGTGACGATCTCTCCATCGGGCAGCCGCAGGGAGACCCCTTTCACTGCCAGGATGACGTCATTGTAAGTGATCTCGACATTGTCCACTTCCAGCATTTCCCTGCTCTCCACGCCTCAGCATCTCATGCCCCGGAACTTCGTGCCCAGGTTTGTTCTCTCCATCCGATAAGCCGCCTCAACCCATTCGCACAGAAGAGGGCGGGTGTCCCTGGGATCAATGATGTCCTCCACGTCGAAGGCCTCCGCCGAGCGGAAAGGAGATGCGTAGCTCCGGTAGCTGTTTTCCAGTTCCTCCAGCGCCGCCTCCGGGTCATCTGAGGCCTCGATTTGAGCCCGGTGAGCTGCATACACGCCCCCTTCGACAACGATATTCCCCCAATTTGCCGAGGGCCAGAAGTAGCGCCAATTCAGTCCGCTATAATCCTCCTGGCTGCCCCCCGCTACCCCGTAAGCCTTGCGCACGTAAATCGCGGCGTAGGGAACCGTCGCCTGGTAGACGGAGAAGACTGCCCGTACGCCCTTTCGAATCGTTCCATGTACCTCGGCCTCCTTTCCAACACGAAAACCTGGCTGATCCACGAAATTGACGATCGGAAGATGGAAGGCATCGCACATGTCGACGAACCGCTGAAATTTTTCCGCCACATCCCATCCGAAGGATCCTGCCCAGAATCGGGGATCGTTGGCCAGTACGCCGACCGGATACCCATCGGCCCTCGCCAGAGCGGTGATCTGTGCGGTTCCGCACTGCCGTCCGATTTCAAAGATGGAGTCCCTATCGAATACGAGCTCAAGGATCTTTCGCATATCGTAAGGCCTTTTCGGATCGTGGGGTATGGCGGAGAGGAGTGCTTCCTCACGCCTTCCAGCATCGTCCTTTTCGCCCATCTTTCTCTTCGGCATTTCCCAGACGTTGGAAGGAAGGTAATCCAGGAATCGCCTGACCTGATCAAAGGCATCTTCCTCACTTTCCGCCTCATTGTCCACTACACCGCTGATGCGTGTGTGTACCTTGTACCCTCCCATTTCCTCCTTGGTCGCCTCCTGTCCAAAGGCCTGTCTCGCCAGAGCCGGCCCGCCGACAAACACCTGGGATGTTTTCTTCACCATGACGGAAAAGTGAGAGGATACCATGAGGAGGCCACCGGACCCGGCCGTGGGTCCGAGAGCCACAGAAACGACAGGAACCATCGACATAAGGTTGACTAAATCCTTCATGGCGAAATCGGGCAGGGTAGGGAATTTAACGTACCCAAACTTCAGGATTTCCTTGATGCTTCCTCCTGCCCCATCCAGCAACCGAACCGCCGGAATTTTCAGTTCGCGAGCCATTTTCAGGACGTAGGCCAGCTTCGCTTTGTACATGTCACCCACGGAGGCTCCCTTGATGGTAAAATCGTCAGCGAGGAGAGTGACCGATCTGCCTCGGATGGTCCCCGTTCCGATCAAGATGGGGCAGGGCGTAAACCCAACGACCTCTTTGCCCTCGTAGCGAGCTTCTCCTGCAAGAACTCCCCTTTCCCGAAAAGAACCCGGGTCCAACAGAGCCTCGATTCGTTCCCTGACGGTCAGCTTCCCCAGTTCATGCTGCCTTTGAACATTTTTGTCCCCCCCCATCTGGTATACCAGTCTTTTTCTTCTCTCCAGTTCCTCTACAGCGTCCTTCCAGCTCATCTGCTGTGCCGTCCTTTGTTGGTCTTTGTTGTCTGCCATTTTGTTTCTTATTCAGGTCAGCCCCAGTCTCTCGCTTATCCTGTGACCCTTAGCGTCGCTTCCTGTTTATTGGACCGGGCCTTCATAGCATCAATCTTATATTGAAATGATTTGAGAATATGTGCCTTCAGCAGTTCACGGGCCTCCCGGTAGAATCCCTTTTCAATGTAGCCGATGATCTGTCTATGATCCTTGATCATCCCTTTCCCGCTCCCCATTTCCGAGAGCTGAAGGTACTGATACCTGGCAAGATTGCCGGAGGTTCGTCTATAAAAAGCGATGATGGCGGGGTTTTGCAGTGTTTCGACAAGCTTTGAATGGAAACTGGCAAGCAGCTTCCTGTATACCAACAGATCCTCCCAGCCGTCCTGAGGAGAAACATGAATTGTGGTGCACTGATCCACCGTGGCCTTCAGTTCGGGAACCTGTGTTATTTCATTGTCTCTCAGATGATCCAGGGCATACGTCTCAACCATGTCCATGACTTGATATATGACCTGCAAATCTTCCTCGGACATGGGGCTTACATAGGTTCCTTTTCTGGGCGTATTAATAACCAAGTCTTCCCGTTCCAGGATCAAGAGAGCCTCCCGCAGCGGGGAACGACTAACGCCGAACAACTCGCACAACTCGTTCTCGTTCAGGCGCTGACCCGGCTCCAGCCTCCCTGTGATGATCTGTGCCCTGAGATTCTCGGTTACAGAGTCTCTAAGACCTTTGACTTTCATATTCGAAGATCCTTCCTTTCTGTCGGGTCCATACTTTCGAAAATCGACTGTATACAAAATATGGAAAAATGTCAAGCCCTGTTTTTCAGGGAAAGCGACACTGATCGTGAGCGAGTTTGACGGGGTAGGGGAGGCCGACAGCAGCCGGCATGTGGAGGAAGGGCGGAAAATCTTTTAAAATTTGGTCGGCCAGTTGGCCAGGTACCGCCTGCTCATACCCCTGTCTTTGGAATCACGTATGATTGCCAGGACATTTATCAGGTATTCCCTGGTCTTTCGCGGATCGAGGATATCCTGGACATAGTAAGCTCCTGCGGCCGGATAGGGAGTGAGGTCTCCAATCATTTTTTCCACTTCTTTCGCCTTCTCTGCTTCCGGGAGATTTCCGTACACAACGTCCGCGGCGATAAGAGGATCCATGAATCCGATCTCCGCGCTGGGCCAGGCCACGAGGAAATCGGGGCCTCCTCCCATCCCACACATGTTCACGCACACCTGGCCGTAAGTCTTGCGGATAATGATGGAAATTTTGGGAACAGTGACCTGATAGAGACACTGCAGGGCATTGACCACTTTAGCTCCCACTTTCTTGATTTCTCCGTCCTTGCCTACCATGTGGCCGGGAGTATCATGGAGGAAGATCAGGGGAATGTTGTAGGAGTCGCAAAGGCAGAGGAAGCTCATCATTTTGTCCAGGGCATCCGTATTCGTGGCCCCGAGGTTGACCGCAGGATTGTTGGCCACGATGCCGACCACCTCCCCGTTGATCCGGGTCAGGGAAGTGATGAGCATCCGGGCATACTCCGGCTTCAACTCAAGACACTCTCCTCCGTCCACGATGCATTCGATGATGCGGTGCATATCGTAGACGCGTCGGCGGTCCTCGGGCAGTATCTCGACAATGCGGGCCATGCGCTCCTCGGACCCCTCCGGCACAGGCCGCACCGGGGGCAGCTCCCCGTGGTGGCTGGGCATGTACTCCAGGTACCGTTTGATCATGCGCCAGCACTCCTCTTCATTTTCAACGACCCTGTCGGCGATGCCCGTGATCCGCGAATGTATCTCCCATCCCCCCATCTGCTCGCCGGTGTAAGTCTGGCCGATGGCACGGCCGAGGGCGCGGGGACCGGATACGGCGATGGAGCTCCCCTTAACCTGGACCACAAAATCCGCGAGATTCGCCTGGAAGTCAGCCACTCCGTAGCATTCTCCCAAAGCTGCAAAAATCAATGGCTGGTTTCGAAAGTGGGTATATTCGGAGTGCAGAGCGTCCAGTTCATAGCCGGTCAGGCTGCAGAATTCTTTGGATCCCTGGCAGTCGGGCATGCGGGCTCCTCCGGCCTCGCCCAGAAAAATCAGGGGCACCTTGCTCTTTTCCATGACCTGTTTCCGAAAGGTCAGGAGCTTCTTGAGGTTGACCCGGGCATTGGTAGAGGCAAGGACAGTAAAATCATTTGCGATTACCGCTATCCTCCTGCCCTTGGCCAGCCCATACCCGCAGATGAGTCCGTCCGCGGGCGTTTTGTCTTCCATTCCCGGATAATCCGAGTGGGCAAACATGCCCATCTCCATGAATGAACCGGGATCCAGAAGCCGATCGATCCGCTCCCGCGCGGTGAGTCGACCCTTTTCATGCTGTCGCGCGACCTTCTCAGATCCGCCCATTTGGAGGAACCGTTCCCTTTTCTGTTCGAGTTCTTTGAGCAAAGCATCCATTTTTTTCATGGTGTTTACCTCGTCACCTCGGGATACCGAATATAGGGTCTCCAGGGTTCCCCCTGTACACACTAAGTCAGCCCCAAAACCTTTCTGGGGTTTTCCGAGGTCAGTTTTTGAAAAGTGATCTCTTTTATGGGCAATTCCTTGAGTTCATTCATGATGCGGGACCTTGGAATCAGGGGAAAATCACTGCCCAAAAGTGCTTTCTCTCTCAAAGGACCGTTCATCATTCTGATGACGTATTCGGGGATGTGTTTCGGTGCCCACCCTGCTATATTGAAGTACATATTCTCGTTTTTCTGTACCACGGATAATGCCTCGTAGAACCAGGGAAAACCAAAATGGGCAGCGATTATTTTCAGATCCGGGAAATCAATGGCTACATCATCCAGCGATTCCGGATGACAATATTTGAGTCTGGCCCCGGTATGGAAATGGGTGCCTGTATGAAACAAAACCGGAATGTTCAGTTCCTGTGCCTTCTGGAGAACGGGGTACATGCGAGGGTCATTCGGCTGTATTTCAAGGAGGTGCGGAATGAATTTTGCTCCCGCAAGACCCATTTTTTCAACGCTCCTCGCCAGTTCATCAACCGCTAACACCCCCTTGTGGGGGTCGACACCTGCAAAGCCGATCAGTCTGTCAGGGAAACGTCTTACTGCATCAGCTACGAGCTCGTTCGGGACCTTGTAGCGCGAGACGGTCTCCGCATCAATACCTACGATGACCGATTTGTCCACTCCCGCCCTGTCCATATCCGCAATAATTTCTTCGAGCTCAAAACTCTTAACGCCTTTGAACTTTTCCTCATAACTTCGCAGCATGATCGGTGGAAAGCTCGTCAAAGCCTCTTTGGTCCATAGTTGAGAATGCGTGTCTATAATCATAATATATTCCTCCTGCTTTTGTGCCTGCTCCTGCCGTCAACCTTTTTTTGGCCCCCGCTCCCGTTCCGTTTCCCTACACGTGTCCTAACCTTTCTTCCTCGTACTGCTGTACCAGGTCCCCGTATACCTGGATGCCCGCCTTAGTCCACCACAGGTGCTCAGGAGTAACCTTTCCCCTGATTTTTCCCGGCACGCCCAAGACAATGGATCGTTCCGGGACGGTCATGCCCTGTCCCACCACGCATCCCGCTCCGATGACGGATTGATCCCCGATCTCGACATCGTGGAGGATAGTGGCATTCATACCGATGAGCACATTATTCCCGATCCGGCGGCAGTTGAGCACGGCCCCGTGGCCGATAATGACCTCGTCCCCGATAAAGACGTCCCCGGCCGATGCAGAGGGCGTACCGGAATGGATGACAACGTTGTCTTCGATAGAGGAGAAACGGCCGATCCGGATTTTGCCGCAGTCCCCACGGATAACGGCGCCGGGCCATACATTTGACCGCTCACCAATTTCTACATCTCCGACGATATACGCGGCCTCGTTCACAAAGGCTGATTCAGCGATCTTGGGCGTCTTCCCGTTCACACTTCTGATCATAGGAACAACCTCCTGCGCAGGTGCTTTTAACCTGCTTCAAATATCATTTTCTGGCCGCTCAGGATCGCTTCCTTGTCCCATTCGAGAGGATAGATCCTGATAAGGCACATCGATTTTGTTTGCAAGGGCCTTTCATTCCGCTATTCATATCCCTGGCAGAGATTATCCTAATCAGGTCATCCCTCACAAGCCCTTTTTTGTAGCTCACCCACTGGCTTCTTGAAGAAGGTGTTGCAAAACAGGGCGTGAGGGGCCGAAACCGTGTCGGAGGCTCCCAGAATACAGGCAGGGCGCCTTTACCGCTTTGAGTAGCGGCGTAATATGAATTGCTGTGTCGGGTTTGTGATGCAGTGTTTCATGCGGGATATGAGTTCCGTCTCCTCCACGTAGGGGATGACCAGGCGGTATTTGGCGCGGGTCATGGCCACGTAGACAATCGGTATAAGGGCATCCTTCGTGGCCGCAGTGGGACGGATGTGATCGATGGCGACGAGGTAGACCAGGTCAAAGTCCAGCCCCTTGGAGCTGTGGACCGAGATCAGGGACACCCGGTCCGTGGTGATGTCATACATCTCCTTGGATCGTACGTCCTGCGAAACCCATACGGCCGGGATTCCCGATGTTTCCAGTTTCCTGAGAAGCCGCATGGGGAGTGCCCGGTTGTCATAGGCAAACCTGCTGGGACCATAGACCTTGTCATCGTATATGACGGCGATCTCCGATCTCTTGTACCCATCGTTTGCAATGCAGCTTTTCAGGTCCTCAACAATAAAATGCTCAATTTCGTCCAGGTTTTGAAATTGCCGCAGCTCTGGAACATCACCGTGAAAGGCAAAATCACAGGGCAGGAGGGCAAGTTGTTTATCCAGCCTCGGGGATTCCCCGATGAAGCGCTGGGTGAAATCGAAGATCTCGACCGTGTTCCGGTACGCGTGCTTGAGGTGCCGTGTTCGGCCACCGGCCTTGATTCCGATGGATTTCCAGGACGGCTTTCTTCGGTAGAGGTCCTGGTAGGAATCAAGGCTCATGATCATGTCGCCTCCCGGCACGAGGAGATTCAGCAGGATCTTCATCATTTCACCGCTGAAATCCTGGCCTTCGTCTACGAGGACGGCATCGAAGAGATCGATGCGGGACCGCTTGCTGAGGGCCTTTTCAAGGGTCTCCTGGATCACCAGGTCGTAATATTCAGCCTCTTCGTTTTCATAGTGGACCGGTTCTCCCAGGATCCGGGAGCAGAGCTCAAAAAAATGGCAGACCTCGATGCCGGAAGATCCAATGCCCAGCCCCTTTTCCTGTATGAGTCTCTTGAGATAGCCGACAAGTGCGATATTGTAGCAGACAAGGAGAATCCTCTGTGTCCGCGGGTTGTACCGGGAAAGATGGCAGCAGCGATGCACCAGGAGGATGGTCTTTCCGCTCCCGGGCGGCCCCTTGATGATCTGGTGCCCGGGCCCCAGGCGCAATGCCGCCCTGGCCTGGGATTCATCAAGGGCCAGCACTTCCATCTGAAATCTGGCTTTTCCTGATCCGGAGCGTGGAGGCAGGTCTATCTTTCCTTCGGGCCACAGGATGAAATGCAGCTTGTCAATGCCTTTCCGGGTGAGCCCTCTGAAAGGGAAGGGGAGGGCTTTTGAAATCCTCTCCCGGAACCTGCGGCCCGAAGTGTCGCAGAGAATCTCTCCAGCCGGGTCGAGATCATCCTTCAGCAGACACCGGTCCGATTCGATGAACCACTTGAATTTGCTGCCGGCATACTCTTCCCGGGAGATGTTCGGGAAGACCACAACCCTTCCGATGGGAATCTCCAGGCTGCCTTCGTATTTCGGCTGATTCGAAAGGAATTCGGGGAGGTCGGAAAGTCTTTCTTTGAGGGTATTGACATAGCCCCTGGCCTGCCGGTCGGGGTTCGTTCTTTTCCGGTTTTTCCCTGCATCAAGGATGGTAAACTGGTGGGGATTGTAGGATATGATCTGATGCGCTTTCCAATCCTTGACCTCTATGACAACAAGCCCGATTTTCTCTCCGAAAAGGATGAAATCGGGCTCTTTTCCCGCACTGCCGACGGAAGGCTCATACCAGCAGATGTAGTCCCTGTGCGGTCTCCCAGCCTCCCTCAGGAACCTGAATACCCTTTTCTCACCGTCGGTGGCTTTCTCATACGCCTCAATGTCTTCAGGATGCATCCTTGCCATTTAAAATCCCGGGAATCGTCTGTGCGGAAACGTTTGCAGTCTCAATATTCTGAAATTCATATCCAAACGTCATCCTCGGCCGTCCTTTCACCGCCTGCGTCACCTGTATTGATGGTACCTGCAGGTTCCACGAGCATGATTTTGCACTCGTTTTCAGCGAAAGGTTTATGCTCAACTTTCTTTGGGACCACGATCATCTCTCCCGCCTTCAAATGAACCGTACCATCCCGGAAGGCGATTGTCATCTCTCCCTCAAGAACGATGAACACTTCATCAGTATCATCGTGCGCGTGCCAGATGAAGTCTCCCTGAAATTTCGAAAGCTTGAAATGGTAGCCATTCATTTGGGCGATAATTTTCGGGGACCAGTGGTCTGAAAACCCGGCGAGCTTTTGCTGAAGATTTATTGCTGCAATGTCCATTCGGTTTCTCCACATCTCTCAGTTTAACGTATTCCTGAGCATCGGCGAACACCGTTGACTCCCGGATGCTGTTCCGCATGGCAGTTTTCCGCTTCCATGGGATAGACTGCAATGATTCCTCTAAACAAGAAGGATCTCATCACACAACATCGTGTGATGGTGTTTTGCTTGACATAAAAGTCAAAACTCACCTATACTCACATCCTGAAAAAGGATTTTTTGTTACCTTCTTATCAACTAGATTATAATCTTAGCATTAACAAATCAAATTTTCTCAATCTGTTCCGCTTCCCGTGGTTATCATATTCTATTTTGGGCCTTGAGACCAGCTGTCCGTTAATTTTTGGGATGTCTTTGTTTCTGGCAGGTGCTGGATAAAGAGGAAAGGAGCCGTCAATGCCCGGGAAAAAAATACTGGTTCCCTATAATTTCACGGAATACGATGAAAAGGCTCTTCACTATGTACTTCGAAATTACGCCGGGAACAAATGGGCATATGTTACTCTTTTCCATGTTTATACTCCGCTGCCTGAAATAAAGGGGTTTTCAGATACAACTCTCGGCCGCTTGAGTTCAACCGTTGCGGCAATGTCCGGGGAAATCAGGGAAAAGGAAGCCGAACTGAAAAAGGCGGTGCAAGACCTTATCCAAAGCGGTTTTGAAGAGGAGAAATTGGATTATATTTTCAAGCAACGTAATAAATCAATTGGCCTGGAAGTCGTGAAAATAATGCTTGACAGAGGTTATGATACCGTTGTTCTGACTTCAAGGCCGACCAAGAAGCATGCCTTTACCCGCAGCGTTCATGACAAGCTGTTGGCAACGCTCAAGAACAAGGAGATATGCATAATCACCTGATCCCTGTTCAATGGAATGGGTTTACTCGTCAAAGATCATCTGTTCAACGGAGTATGGGTCGCCTTTTCAATAGGATTTTTGACGTATCGGCACAGGAGGAGTTAGAACATGGCCGACAGGGAAAAAATTAATATCGACACCTTTAAAATTGTCACAAAGGCAGTTGCGGAATCGGACGATCTGGAGATCATGGCTGAACGCTTGTGTCAACTCCTGATCGCGGCTCTTGAGATAAAGGGATGCACTATTTTCATGCTCAATCCCGACGAAGAGGAGCTTGAAGTACTTGCATCTTTTGGGCTTAGTGCCAAATATATGTCAAAAGGCCCCGTGAGTGCAGATAAAAGTCTCGGCTGTACTCTGGCAGGAGAGCCCGTCATTGTTTCAGATGTCTCGAAGGGCAAAAGCCTTCAGTACCCGAAGCAGGCCAAAGAAGAGGGTGTCAAGGCCATTGTTTCCATTCCGCTTATGTTCCTTGGAGACCCTATAGGTGTATTGAGGCTCTATCACCATCAGAAATGGAATATTTCCGAAAGGGATCTGGACTCTCTCATCATCCTTGGTGAGAATATAGCTTTGGCTATGAGGTACACCAGCCTTTTAAATGCTGCAAAGACATTTAATGATGTTATCAAAGGACTCCCTTTTGAAATGGATTAGCCTCCAACGCCTCCACATTACTTCAATAATCCCACGGAGAAGGCCAGCAGGAACTGTCCGGCATAGTATGTGGGCAGTCCCACGAGGCGGTTCAAAAAGGACTCTTGCAGAAAGCGATTCCTTGCCACAAACAGGTCGGACAAATAAAAGCTGATGGCCCCGATCAAGGCCAGGCGCCGCCCCGAAATGTCCAGTGACCGGTTTTCCGAGAATCCCCATGCCACGCACACCATGATCGTAATCACGGTCACGTAGGCCACGACCGGCCCATGCATCCGGCCAAGGTGCGGGCGCAGCCACAGATACACCCCTGTGCTGATCCCCAGGGTGGCGACCACAGGCAGCCAGGGCAGGCCGCTGAATGATGCCGCTTCAAGAAAGGCGGCAATGTACAGCACATGCCCCAGGAGAAAGAGAATCAGGCCGAACAGAAAGGCCTTTTGCTGCGGCAGAGCCAGGCATACATCTCCGCCCAGGCAGAAGAGCAAACCAGCAAGCACAAGGACAAAATAGCTTTGAATGGGATGAGGCTGGATAACTGCAGCGGCGACAAACAGGGCAGAAAGCACGGTCTTTGTGGGAACTATCCCTTTCCGGTTCTTCCCTTTTTCAAAAAAGAGAAGGGACCCCAGCAGAACAGCCGCTATCCCGATGATCGTCATGTTTTGAAAATTATCCACTTTCTCTCACGATTCCTGCCCGGACATCCCTACAAAAGAATAGCAGTGGGAAAGGGTTGAGTGGCTCCCTCCTGTTTTTCTATTGCGTGCCAAGTTCTCACAGAGAGTAGCTTACTCTTGGCCAGCGTCCCCTCCTGTATTTGTCTCTGTCATCAATGCTTAATTTACTCAAGAAAATTCTGTCGGGTGCCCGACAAATCAATGATCGTCTCCAGAATCTTACCGCCGCGCAGAAATTTTACCGGGATCTTGTCAATGCCGCCAAAGTGCTTGTTCGCCTCTGCCAGGCAATCGCTATTGCAGGCCTCCCGGGTGCCGAACTCCACGATCAAATCTCCGCCCAGCAAGAAATTTCGACCCAGCATCCGTGACGGGACTGAGCCGCCTCTCAAGCCTGCCTTGTCCGCGGGACTCCCCTTTGTAACCCGTTCAATGAGCAGGCCGCCTTTCAGGTCACGGTTCATCAGCGTGGAGATACCCTCTCTGTTCAAATAGATGCCTTCGATCCCTAACCAGACCCGGTCTTTGAGAGACAACAGCTTCTTCGCTGTATTGATAGGCACGATAAATCCGATCCCCTGGAATCCCCCTGAAACACTGAGAATCTGGGAGGCTATCCCGATGACTTGGGCCTTGGAATTCAACAGAGGACCACCGCTGTTTCCC
>Ga0315542_1000561_pt1 | contig 23565 bp, 19 predicted proteins | sample SalMarSW160120MG_FD_202541 | JGI IMG/M metagenome (GOLD analysis project Ga0315542, IMG submission 202541) | Salt marsh sediment microbial communities from the Plum Island Ecosystem LTER, Massachusetts, United States - Salt Marsh Sediment SW1601-20 ... | reverse complement strand
CTCCTCGTGCGCCATCAGCGCGCGCAGCAGATAGGCCCGCCGCGAGGCATCGATGACGCCGTTGCTGCCCTGCACCGCAGCACGCACCACGTGGACGGGCATGCCCTGCTCCGCCAGCAACGAAGCGACCCGGTCCCACAGGAAGCGCTCCACCTCGGCCTCGAGGTCCGCCGAGATCTCCAGTCCGTTGGCCCGGTGCGGCGCGGCGCCCTCCAACACCAGGTCGGCCAGCGGCAACCGCCATCCCTGGGCGTTGAGCACGCGGGCGATGCCCAGACCGTCGCGCCGGAGCGCGAAGGGGTCGGCGGAGCCCGACGGGCGCTTGCCCAGGGCGAAGAAGCCGACGATCTTGTCGATCCGGTCGGCGACGGCCAGAACGGCGCCGATGCGCGAAGCCGGCAAGCGGTCGCCCGGGCCACGCGGCAGCACGCCATCCTCCAACGCGACCGCGACCTCGACGGGCAAGCCTTCGGCGCGGGCGTAGGCGCGGGCCATCACCCCCTCGAGCTCGGGGAACTCGAAGACCATGTCGGTGGACAGGTCGGCGCGAAAGATGGGTAGCGCCTGGTCGAGCGCCGCGCGCTCCTCCCTGGCAAGCTGCAACGCCTCGGCCAGGTAGGCCGCCACGTCGCTGACGCGCGCGATCTTGTCGGCCATGCTTCCCAGGTCCTTCTGGAAGGCGATGCCGGACAGCCCCCAGGCATGCTGGGAGAGGCTCTTGCGTCGATCGGCGTCCCAGAAGAAGCGGGCATCGTAGAGGCGGCCGGCCAGCACCTGCTCGTAGCCGGTGCGAACCACCGCCTCGTCGCTCACCCGGTTGTTGGAGATGCCCACGAAGTAGCGGGCGAGCTCGCCCCCCTCGGCGTGCGTCGGGAAGAAGCGCTGGTGGTGGATCATCACCGTGGTGAGCACCTCGTCGGGCAACTCCAGGTAGGTCTCCTCGAAACGCCCCAGCACGGCCACCGGGTACTCGACGAGGTTGCGGACCTCGGCGCGAAGAGCGGCGTCGTCGTGGGCGCGGAGCCCTTCCTTCGCGGCGGCTTCGCCGGCGGCTGCCCAGGTGGCCCGGTCCCGCTCGTCCGGGTCGACGAGCACGAAGGCCTTGCGCAGCGCGTCGACGTAGTCGTCGGCATGGCGCAGGCGCACCTCCCCCGGGGCCAGGAAGCGGTGCCCCCGGCTCGTGGCGCCCGAGCGCACCCCCGCGGCCTCGACCTCCAGGACCCTCTCGTCGAGCATCGCGAGCAACCAGTGGACGGGCCGCATGAACGGAGTCTCCACATCGGCCCAGCGCATCTTGCGGGGGGCCGGCAAGGTCTCCACCAGCGCCGACAGCAGAGGCGGAAGCACGTCGGCGGCCGCCTCGCCGCCACGGCGCATGCGCGCGAAGACGTAGCGCCCCCGCTCGGTCTCCCGGATCTCGAGATCCTCGGCCGCGACGCCGCTGGACTCAGCGAACCCCCGCGCCGCCCGGGTGGGCGTGCCGTTGTCGTCGTAGGCCACCTCGGCCGCCGGCCCGCGCCGGAGCTCCTCGCGCGTCTCGCTGTGCTCGGCGAGCCCCTCGGCCACGACGGCCAGGCGCCGCGGCGTGCTGAGGCCGCGCACGGCGCGCGCCGAGAGCCCGGTCTGCTCCAAACGCTCCTCGAGCAGGAGCGCCAGCGCCGCCCGACCCTCGTCGACGTACCAGCTCGGTAGCTCCTCGACCCCGATCTCGAACAGCAGGTCCGGCATCAGGATGCCTCTGCCGGCTTGTCGAGCTGGCCGAGCTGCGAGAGGTACTCGCGTGCGGTTGCCTCGCTGAGCCGGCGGACGCGCTGAACGTAGTGCTGGCGCTCGGTCTGGGAGAGCACGCCGCGGGCGTCGAGGAGGTTGAAGGCGTGGGACGCCTTCATCACGAACTCGTAGCCGGGGTGGACCAGGCCGAGCTCGAGCAGGCGCTTGGCCTCCACCTCGTACTTGTCGAACAGGAGCCGCTGCAGCTCGGCGTCGGATTCCTCGAAGTTGTAGCGGCAGTGCTGCACTTCGAAATCACCGCGCAGCGCGCCCATGGTCACGCCGGGGGCGTACTCCACGTCGAACCCGTGATCCACGCCCTGGAGGTACATGGCGATGCGTTCGAGCCCGTAGGTCAGCTCCACGGACACCGGCCTGCAATCGAACCCGCCGACCTGCTGGAAGTAGGTGAACTGGGTGATCTCCATCCCATCCATCCACACCTCCCAGCCCAGCCCCCAGGCCCCCAGCGTGGGCGACTCCCAGTTGTCCTCCACGAAGCGGATGTCGTGGGCGTGGGGATCGATGCCGAGCGTGTAGAGCGAGTCGAGGTAGACGTCCTGGACGTCGAGCGGCGACGGCTTGAGGATCACCTGATACTGGAAGAAGTACTGGAAGCGATAGGGATTATCGCCGTAGCGGCCGTCGGTCGGCCGGCGACTCGGCGCCACACCGGCCACCCGCCACGGGGCCGAGCCGAGCGAGCGCAGGAAGGTGGTCGGGTAGAAGGTTCCGGCGCCGACTTCGGTGTCGTGCGGCAAGGCGATCACGCACCCCTGGTCCGCCCAGAAGCGATCGAGGCCGAGCATGATATCTTGAAACAGCACAGAAGCTCCTCGAGGCGTGCGCAGCGTTCCAGTCCCGGGTCCAGCGCGGGGCAAACGTAACGAACGCCCTTTCTGGACTCACATCAGGCGGGTACTATACCATCATGATTCGGCGGCAAAAGGCGAGCAGCATCGGGCCGAATCGAGCGAAACCTCCTTCTCGCCTTCGGAGGGCACGTTGAACAGGTACGACGATCGAGCGAGGTTGGTCTTCCACTTCGCCCGCGAGGAGGGCTCCAAGCTCGGGCACGCGATGATCGGACCCGAGCACTTGCTTCTGGGGCTCATGCGTGAAGGGGGAACCGCCAGCAAGGTGCTGGCGGAGTTTGGCGCGACGCTCGAGGGCTTCCGCAGGCAGGTGGAAGAGATGGTGGGTCGCGGGGACGGCCTGCCGCGCAACGAGACGGCCGCGATCACGCCGCGCGCGCGCCGGGTGATGGAGCTGGCCGGCTCGGAGGCGCGCAGCCTGGGCAGCAACGTCATCGCCACCGAGCACATCCTGCTGGGCATCATCCGCGAAGGCGACGGCGTCGCCTACCGTATCCTCCAGAACCTGACGCGCGACGTGGACACCGTGCGCTGGCGCATCCTGGCGGCCGCCGATCCGAAGAACCAGACCGAGACGGTCAACACGCCCTTCCTCGACGAGTACGCTCGCGACCTCACCAAGGAGGCCCGCGAGGACAAGCTCGACCCGGTCATCGGGCGCACCGAGGAGATCCGGCGTGTCATCCAGATCCTCACCCGTCGCACCAAGAACAACCCGGTCCTCATCGGCGAGCCGGGGGTCGGCAAGACCGCCATCGTCGAGGGGCTCGCTCAGGCGATCATCGAGGGCCGCGTGCCGCCCAACCTGTCCAACGTGCGGGTGCTGTCGATCGACCTCAGCAACATCGTCGCCGGCACCAAGTACCGCGGCGAGTTCGAAGAGCGCTTGAGGCAGGTCATCGAGGAGCTGCGCAACGCCAAGGTGGTCGCCTTCATCGACGAGCTGCACACCCTCGTGGGTGCCGGCGGCGCGGAGGGGACGCTCGACGCGGCCAACATCCTCAAGCCCCCCCTGTCCCGCGGTGAGGTGCAGGTCATCGGTGCCACCACCACGGGCGAGTACCACCGGTACATCGAGAAGGATGCTGCGCTGGAGAGGCGCTTCCAACCGGTCATCGTGCTCGAGCCCTCCCCCGAGGAGTCGCTCGAGATCCTGGAGGGCCTCCGGGAGAAGTACGAGGCCCATCACGGCGTGATCATCCCGCAGGAGATGCTACGCATGTCGGTGCGCTACGGCGAGCGGAGCCTGCCGGGCCGCAACTTCCCCGACAAGGCCATCGACCTCATCGACGAGGCCGCCGCCCGCACCCGGCTCAACAAGTCGCTGGGCTTCCCCGTCATGGAGGAGGACGACGGCACCCCCATCGTCACCCGCGAGGACCTCGAAGCGGTGGTGAACTCGTGGGGCGGCATCTACGTCGACGAGACCGACTCCGAGAAGCTGGCGCACATCGAGGAGAACCTGGAGCGCAGCGTGGTCGGGCAGAGCAAGGCGATCCGCGCCCTGGCCTCGGCCCTGCGGCGCGCGCGGGTCGGGCTCGGCGGTCGAACCCGCGTGGCGGCCTCGTTCATGTTCGTGGGGCCGTCGGGGGTGGGCAAGACCTTCCTGGCCAAGCAGCTCGCGCTCGAGCTGTTCGGAAGCGAGCGGGCGCTGGTGCGGCTGGACATGTCGGAGTTCCAGGAGGCGCACAGCATCTCGAAGCTCATCGGCGCACCCCCCGGATACGTGGGGCATGAGCAGGGCGGCCGTCTCACCGAAGCGGTGCGGCGTCAGCCGTTCAGCGTGGTCCTGCTCGATGAGATCGAGAAGGCGCACGCCGACATCTACAACACCTTCCTGCAGGTGCTCGACGACGGACGCCTCACCGACGGCCTGGGCCGCACGGTCGATTTCCGCCGCGTCATCCTGATCATGACCAGCAACACCGGGTTCAACCGGGGCTCGAACATCGGCTTCCAGGAGGACGGGGCGCAGGACTCCAACTCGCCGCTCAAGGGCATCTTCAGTCCGGAGTTCCTGGACCGACTGGACGAGGTCATCGTCTTCGAGACCTTCGACCGGCAGGGCATCGTCGTCATCACCGAGCAGATGCTCGAGGACATCCGCGGCGAGCTGGCCGGCCGCGACATCCACGTCACCTTCTCCAAGGAGGTGGCCGAGTTCCTGGTCGACAAGCTGCCGCGCGGCGAAAGCGCGCGCCCGATGCGCGGCATCATCCGGGAGTACATCGAGGACCCCCTCTCCCTCGAGATCCTGCAGCATGGCTCGGAGGAGCCGCTGTTGGTGACCGTCGAGGAGGGACGGGTGGTCTTCGCCCGCCCCGTCCCGATGGTCTGATCGGTTGGCGTGCAAGGTGCCGGCCGCCTTCTCGAGGGGCCGGGCACCGGCCGTAGCCCACCGGGAAGGCCCTACGCCCATGTGGCGCGGTATCCTGGTCGACATGGTGGCAATCGTGCTTCGGGGGAGCGTGATGCCGTGGCCCGCGTGACCGTCCGGTACGTGTGCCGCGAGTGCGGAGGCCATTCCGCAACGCCGATGGGCCGCTGCCCCCGTTGCGGAGCCTGGAACACGCTCGAAGAGGAGGTCCTCGGGGGCGACGCGGGACCCCGCACGGGCACGCGTGCACCCGCTCGAAGGATCGACCCGGTGCCGCTCGAGTCCGTCACCGACGCGCAGCTCGTACGGCTACCCTCCGGCGACGCGGAGGTCGACCGCGTGCTGGGCGGAGGCTGGGTCGCCGGCTCTGCGGTGCTGCTGGCGGGTGAGCCGGGCATCGGCAAGTCGACTCTGCTGCTGCAGCTCGCGCATCACGCCGTCGAGGCCGGTCGCAGCACCCTCTACGTCGCCGGCGAGGAGTCGCTGGCCCAGGTGCGGCTGCGGGCCGAGCGCCTGGGACTGTCGCGTGGCGTCCAGCTCACGCGCGAGACCGACGCGGCGGCGTTGGCGGAGCACCTGCGAGCAGCGGCACCCGATCTCGTCATCGTGGACTCGATCCAGACCCTCCTGGCCGATCCTGAGGGAACGCCGGGCACCCTCAGCCAGGTGCGCGACGGCACGGCGCTTCTGGTGGCCGCCGCCAAGGAGTGCGGCAGCACGCTGGTCCTCATCGGGCACGTCACCAAGCAGGGCTCGATCGCCGGGCCGAAGGTCATCGAGCACGTCGTCGACGCCACCTTCGCGCTCGAGTCGGCAGCCGGCCTGCGCGTGCTGCGGGCCATCAAGAACCGGTATGGGCCCGCGGGGGAGGTCGGGGTGTTCGACATGGCGCCGTCGGGCATGCGCGCGGTGCCGAACCCGTCCGAGGCGTTCCTGGCCGAACGGCCCCACGGGGTAGCCGGCTCGGTCGTGCTGGCCGCGCTCGAGGGGCAGCGGCCACTGTTGCTCGAGGTCCAGGCGCTCGCGTCGAAGACGCCCTACGCGTCGCCGCGCCGGGTCGTGCAGGGGCTCGAGCAGCGCCGTGTCGATGTCGTCCTGGCCGTCTTGGAGCGCCGGCTCGAGCTGCCGCTGGCCGATCTCGACATCTTCGTCAACGTCGCCGGCGGCCTCCGCCTCACCGATCCGGGCGCCGACCTGGCGGTGGCGTTGGCGGTCTACTCCGCCGTGACCAACCGGCCGCTACCCGAGAGGACGGCGGTCGTGGGCGAGGTGGGGCTCGCGGGCGAGGTGCGATCGGTGAGTCATCTGGGGCGCCGGCTCGAGGAAGCGCGTCGCGCCGACCACCCGCACCTCATCGCGCCCCGATCGAGGGACGGGCAGGACGGCGTGGCCGACCTGAAAGGGGCCATCGGTCGCGTCTGGGGGGAGCCTTCGTGAGTGATTCGGCCAACACCACGACCTTTCTGGCACGGGCGGTCTTCAGCCTGGTCGGCGGCCTGGCGGGCTACGGCCTGGCGGTGCTGCTGCTCGACCGCGGCCTGCTGACCGGACCGAACAATCTGCTCTACCTCACCCTGCTCGGGCTGCTGTCGGCGTACCTGGCGGGAGGAGCGCTGGCGAGCCGGGTCGCGCACGTCTGGGAGCGCTTCGTAAGCCGCGCCTCCAAGACCCCTCCCGAGGCGGTTCTCGCCGCCGGTACCGGGGCCACCGTGGCGCTGCTGGTCACGGTGCTGCTCAACAACCTGCTCGCGAACGTCCCGGGCTTCACCTGGTACTGGTCGCTGCTCATCGCCATCGTCCTGGTGATCGCGTCCTCGTCGTTCTTCGTGATCAACCGGCATCTGTTCACCTTCAACCGCCCCCAGGCCCCTGCGGCCCCTCGCCCCGGCATGCTGCGCGACAAGGTGATCGACACCTCGGCCATCATCGACGGGCGGATCGCCGACGTGGCCGATGCCAACTTCATCGACGGCACGCTCCTGGTGCCGAACTTCGTGCTGAGCGAACTGCAGCGCATCGCCGACTCCGACGACCCACTGCGTCGCCAGCGCGGCCGGCGCGGGCTCGAGGTGCTCGACCGCATCGCCAAGGAGCACAACGTACCCACCGAGGTCGTCCACGACGACCCCGACAATGCCACGCAGGTCGACGAGAAGCTGGTTCGCGTGTGTCAGGCGCGCGGCGCCGACCTCGTCACCACCGACTACAACCTGAGCCGCGTGGCCGCACTGCAGGGGGTGCGCGTGCTCAACCTGCATCAGCTCGCCAACTCCGTCAAGGCCACCTTCCTGCCCGGCGAGAAGCTGTCGCTCAACATCGTCAGGCCCGGTCGCGAGCAGGGGCAGGGTCTGGCCTACCTCGAGGACGGCACCATGGTGGTCGTCGAGGACGCCGGCGAGCTCGTGGGGCGCACCGTCGAGGTCGTGGTGACCAGCAGCCTCCAGACCAACATGGGCCGGATGATCTTCGCTCGTCCCGAGGCGGCGGCCGAGGGTGCCGGCTGACCATCGCTTCCGGAAACGCTCGCCCGTCCCGGACAATCCACGTCCTACACGCCTACGAGGCAGCTTGACAGCCACCGACGCCCCGCGTATCCTCAAGTGCGCGGCCGGGGGGGCGGCACCGTCCAGCACGCTGCCGGGCAGCCATGCGCACAGCGAGGGGCCTTAGCTCAGCTGGGAGAGCATTCGCTTTGCAAGCGAAGGGTCGCCGGTTCGAATCCGGCAGGCTCCACCAACGAGAGACCGCCGCCCGAAGCGGCGGTCTCGCTTCTTGGGACGGTGACGCCCTCGGCTACGAAGGCGTTCGTCACGGAGGGCTGGCATCGGTCGCCGGCGTGAGCCCCCCAACGAGGGCCGACAGCGCCGCACGCAGTGCGGCGTTCGCTTCTTCCTCCTCCGCGGCACCGTCGGGCTCGGCGCGCACCGGATCGCCGGCCGTTCGCTCCCCCGCCTCCAGGTCGGCCAGCAGGTGCGCGGCGCGAAGCGCCAACGCCGCGTCCATACGGGGCATCGCCTCGCCGGGGAACCTCGCCCGCCAGGCCTCGCCGACGACGGCCTCCAGCGCCGCCACGTCCGCCCCGCCGGGCCGCACCAACCGCGCCTCGTGCGCGAGCAGCGCCGCCTGCTCCAGGAGCGCGCGCCCGCGGGCGTCGGGGTTCGCATCGTACTCCCGAAGCAGCGCCAGGGTCAGGCGCAGCTCGCCGCGCGTAGCGTTGAGGTGCCAGTCCAGCACCTGCCGGTCGCGCTGGCACTTCTGCAGGTCGTAGCGCAGCACCGCGTTCTCTTGCCGCGGCGTTTCCCCTTCGGCGAGCAGGGCCTCGTGCTTCGAGCGCAGGAACGCAAGGTCGTCCTGGAGCTCCTGCACCCTCTTGTTCAGCCGCACGATCTCCGCCGCCATCTCCTGCTTGCGTCGCAGGAGTCCGGACAGCGTCATACGTCACCTCCCAGCACCCGCATCGCACGGAGCCAGGCGTCACGCTCCGGTCCGGCCGGCTCGCCGGCGAAGCGGTAGTCCTGCTTGCGCCGGAACGCCGCGAGGTCGGAGAGCACGTCGCGGAGGCGCTCCCGGAAGCGCTCATGGACGGGGCCGTCACTCAGGCCCTCCAGGTGGTGCAGGCATAGGAAGCCGCGACCGTGCTCGAGTGCCTTCTCCACCCGCTCCGACTCGAGCCGTCCGAGCGCCTCGAGGTAGCGCCGCTCGGCGATCGCCTCGATCTCGCAGGCCGGACAGTCGAGGCCTGGCGAGCCGGTCTCCAGGTACGACGCGATAAGGTCCTCCGAGACGATGGTCGCCGGCAACGGCGACGACTCCTGCGAACGGAACGCGCGCCAGTGCCTCGCGCAAAGACCGCCCCGCCGGCGCCAGCTATCGCGGGTCCCCGGATCGTTCACGCCCTCGCGCACGACCCCCGAGATATAGCGATCCCCCGCCCGCCGCGCACGGTCGCACACCGCACACACCGGACGATCCAGCGCTTCCAGAAGCTCGAATTCGGTGCTGTGCACGTTTCGACCCGCGGCCGCCGAGCCACTCCGACCATCCCCGGAGCCCCACCGAAGGATCCGGTCGAAGAATCCGTCCTGCCCCATGACGCCGACCTCCAGCTCGATACCAGGATCCGCAGGCGTCATCAGCCGGGGACACGGCGGTTCGTGGCGAACGCCATCGCCAGCGCGAGCTACGTCAGTCTACCGCCGTCGGGAACCCATGCCGTGTGTGGGAAGGTCCCGGACCCGCGGACACGTGGCCGGAGCGCCTCACGCGCGACGGGCCCGCCCGGACCTCACCGGCGTCGGCGCCAGCCCGCGAAGATCCCTCCCGTGAAGCCGCCGATGCCGAGCATGAACCCGAAGTCGTACCAGCGTCCGACGTTGGGGTAGGCATAGATGCGCACCCCCTCGACGAACAGGCTCACCACGAAGGTGATGGGGGCGATGATCCCCTGCCACAGCCCCAGCCAGAAGCCAGGCAGGTCGGGCGCGCCCGAAGGCGCTGGCTGCGAGGCCGTGCACGCTGCCAGCACCAGCAGCGCCATCACGATCCCGGCCAGGAGCCCCAACGATCGACGATGGCTCATCGGCCTACTCCCTTCCGCGCCACCAGCCGGCTCGATGGCCCCTGGCGTGGCGCCCGCCCGTGCCTGCGCCGGGACCGAACCGGCTCGCCGCTCAAGCGGCCCGACCGGAGGCACCGCGGTACAAGGACGGAGGTACTCCGGCATCCGCGCGGAACACGGTGGCGAAGTACTGACTCGAGGAGAAGCCGCAGGCGTAGGCGACCTCGGTCACGTTGAGGTCCGGTCGCTCGCGAAGCAGTCGCCGTGCCAGCGCCAGACGGGATCGGCGAAGGTAGGCGTGAGGCGAGGCGTTCGTGAGCTCGCGGCAGTAGGCAGCGAACTGGCTGCGACGGAGACCGCACTCCTCCGCCATGCGTTCCAGCGTCCAGGGCTGGTCGAGCTGTTCCGGCAACTGGTCGAGGAAGACCTCGACGCAGTGCCGCGACGTGCTGAGGCTGCGATCGAGGGACGACTCCCGCGCCTCCAGCATGCGCAGCAGCTCGACCAGCAGTTCGTTGACGAGCAGCGCGAGGCGAGCGTCCGTGGTGCTGTCGAACGGCTCTCCGACCAGGCGGCCCAGGCGCTCGAACGCGATGCCAACCGCCTCGGTAGCGCTCCAGACAGCCTTTTCATCGTGGCGAAGCAGCTCGCTGAGGCGCCTGCGCGCTGGCTCCCGCATCAGCAGCCAGCGCGGCCACCGCCACGGCTGGTTGGGCCGCCGTACGCCCACGTCGAGGATGAGCCAGTACAGCCGGCAGGCGCCGACTTCGGGATCGCCCACGCGGTGCTCCTGCCAGGGGCGGGTGACGGTGAGGTCGCCCCGCGTCAGCAGGCAGGTGCGGTCCTCGAGGGCGAACCCCGTCTTGCCGCGCGACACGTAGGTGAGCTCGATGCCCTCGTTCCGATGCCAGCCGAGACCCCACGACTGCGGCTCAGGGGCATCCCACCAGCCGACCGAGCGGACCTCCGGCAGCATGCCCGAAGGAAGCCGTCGTCCCGGATAGCCGCCGCGAGCCAGAGCCGCCAGACGTACCTCGCCGCGCTCAGCCGCGGCACGCAACGTTCCGCAGGTGTCGGCGTGAAAGACTCCTTCGCCGGCACGGTAGGCAGGACCGGTGGCAACCGTTGAGCCCATCGACACTGTTCGAATTCTGCCGGTGGCAGCGACTGGAAGAAATCGAACACCCCTCCTGCCTACTCTAGGGCCAGCACGTCGCGGCTGTCGTGAGCTTCGTACGGCGCGGGACGGGACCGCGTGAGCGCGGTCCGGAGCGGGTTCCTGCGAGGAAGGCCGTGGGCTTGCACAGCAGCATCCTCGAAGCACACCAGATCGACAAGCGCTTCCCCGGCGTGGTTGCGCTCGAGGGGGTCGACCTGATGGTCGGCGCCGGAGAGGTGCACGGTCTGGTCGGCAAGAACGGTGCTGGCAAGTCGACGCTGGTGAAGATCCTGTCGGGAGCGCTGCAGCCCGACGCCGGCAGCATCCGACTCGGCGGCCGGACCCTGCCGTCGCTGACGCCTGCCTCCGCACAGGCCGCCGGCATCGCCACGGTTTACCAGGACCAGCAACTGGTGCCGGGCCTCAACGTGGCCGAGAATCTCTTCCTGGGCCGTGAGCCCCGTACGCGGCTCGGTGCCGTCGATCACGCCCGCATGCAGAGCGAGGCGGGTCGTGCACTGGCCGCGCTGGGGCTGCAGCTCGATCCGCGCGCGCCCCTGCCCCGGCTCGACATGGCGCAGCGCCAGCAGCTCACCATCGCCAAGGCGGTCCAACGCGAAGGCCGGGTGTTGCTCCTGGACGAGCCCACGGCCGCGCTCAACAAGACCCAGGCCGACTTCCTGTTCACGCTCGTGCGGAGGCTCGTCGGCGAGGGCCTGGCGGTGCTCTACATCTCCCATCACCTGGACGAGGTCCTTGCCATCGCCGACACCGTGACGGTGCTGCGAGACGGCCGGCGTGTCGGCACGGTGGCGGCCGACGCGCTGGACAAGGCCGCGCTGGTGTCGATGATGGTCGGCCAGCAACTCGTGGAGGAGACGCCCCAGGAGGCTCCGACGCAGCCCGTGGAGACCGTGCTCGCTGCAATCGGTTTGCGCCTCGGCGCCGACTCGACACCCTTCGAGCTGGCGGTCATGGCCGGGGAGGTGCTCGGCATCAGCGGGACCCTCGGCTCCGGCGCCTTCCGGCTGGCCCGGATTCTCGCCGGGTTGGAGCGGCCGGTCGAGGGTTCCATGACGCTCGAGGGCCGCAGCTACGCCCCCGTCCGCGTCCGCGACGCGGTGGCGCGAGGCGTCGTGTTCCTGCCCGAGGACATGCTCCGCGAGGGGCTGGTGATGCCGATGGCCGTGGCCCCGAACGTGTCGCTGACCAACCTGCGCGAGGTCGCGCCGGGTGGCCGCATCAGGCTGCGACGTGAGCGTCGGGCCACGCGCGAGCTCACCCGTGAGCTGGCCGTGGTCCCGGACGACGTGGAGCGCGAGGTACGCCTGCTGAGCGGCGGCAACCGACGCAAAGTGCTTCTGGCTCGAGCGCTCTTCGCGGACGCCCGGGTGCTCGTTCTGGAGGAACCGACCCAGGGCGTCGATGTCGAGGCACGCCGCGAGATCCACCGCCTGCTCCGGTCGCTCGCCTCCGAGGGCCGGGCCATCGTCCTCGCGACCACCGACCTGGAGGAGCTGGTGCAGGTGTGCGACCGCATCCTCGTGCTACGCAAGGGCGCCCTGGCCGAGACGTTCCGGGGCCCCGCCACCACGCCGCAGGCCTTGCTCGCCTCCATCGTGGCGGGCACCGCGCCCACGGAGAGGAGAGCACCGTGACGCCGTCGGAGGTCCGCCCCAAGCCGCTCCAACGGCTCCGCCGAGCGCTGGCGGCGCCCGGCGGCCAGGGCGCGGTCGTCGTGACCTTGCTCGCCATCGTGGTCATCACCGCCATCGGCAACCCGCGGTTCCTCGGCATCCAGAACATCCTCAACGTGCTGCTGCAGATCTCCATCCTGGGGATCGTGAGCGTCGGGCAGACGGTCCTGCTGATCTCGGCCGGGCTCGATCTCTCCGTCGGCGCGATGCTGTCGGTCAGCGCGCTGGCAGGAGGGCTGGTCATCCATGCCACCGGCTCGACCCTGGTCGGCGTGGCCGTGGCGCTGGCCACCGCCCTCCTCATCGGCACGATCAACGGCCTGCTGGCCGCCACCGGTCGCGCCCACCCGTTCATCATCACGCTCGGCACGATGACGCTGTTGCAGGGGGTCGCCATCGTCATCAGCCGGGGTAGCCCCATCAACGGCATGGGGAAGCTCTACGACATCTTCGGCATCGCCAACGTGCTGGGCGTGCCCACCCCCGTCTACCTGCTCGCCCTGGCACTCGGAAGCGTGGCGCTCGTCCTCCGCTTCGCTCCGCTGGGACGCTACGCCTTCGCCGTGGGGGGCAACGAGGAGGCGGCCCGGCTCTCGGGCCTGCCGATCTTCCGGATCAAGGTCTCCTTGTACGCCCTCAACGGGCTCCTGGTCGGCGTGGCCGCCATCGCCTTGAGCGGCATCCTCGACTCCGCCCTCCCCGCGATGGGTACCGGCTACGAGCTGCGAGCAGTGGCGGCGGTCGTCATCGGCGGTACCCCGCTGTTCGGGGGCCGTGGCAGCGTCTGGGGCACGCTCTTCGGCGTGCTGCTGCTAGGCCTGGTGTCGAACAGCATCAACCTGCTCGGAATCGGCGCGAACCTCCAATACGTCGTGCTCGGCGCCATCATCACCGCCGCCGTGATGTTCCAACGGAGCTCTTGAGCCCCCACGGAGCGCTCGGCGCCGGACCCGGCACGGAAGGAGGAGGTCGCGAAGCTCGCCAACGGGCCCTTCACCCCAGCAAGGGTCCCAGGTCCCTTCCCCCGCGCTTCGCGGGGAGCACGCAAGGAGTGAAGACGCATGCGTCGCAACCCCATCCCGATCCTGCTGGCGTTGGCCGCCCTGCTCATGGGCACGGCGCTGGCCCAGGCGAACCTCACCATCGCCTTCATGCGCGCCGGCCCCGACCCGTACTACCAGTACGGCATGGACGCGGCCGCCATGGCCGCGAAGCAGCTCGGCATCCGGCTCGTCACCTACACCGCCAACAACGACCCCGGCCAGGAGCTGGCCAACGTCCAGGACGCCATCACGCAGGGCGTGGACGGCATCCTCATGTACGCCGTGTCGCTGTCCTCCGAGAAGGCGGCCATCGACCGCGCCAATCGCGCCGGCGTGCCGATCTTCCTGCAGTACGGCTACGACCCGAGCCTGCTGGACAAGGTCGCGGGCTTCATGCAGATCGACATCGGAAGCTTCGGGACGCCTCTGGGCGAGTGGATGGCGAAGAACATCCCGTCCGGCAAGATCGCCATCATCACCGGCAAGCTGGGCCGCGGGGACGCCGAGGCCTACAGCGAGGGCTTCAAGAAGGGGCTCGCCGCCAACCCGAACCTCACCATCGTGTCCGAGGTGCCCGGCGACTGGAACCGCCAGATGGCCTTCGACGCGACCCAGCAGATCCTGACCGCCCATCCCGATCTGGCCGGGTTGTTCGTCCAGAACGAAGACATGGCGGTCGGCGCCTCGTTGGCGCTGGACCGCGCCGGCAAGAGCGAGCAGGTCAAGATGGTGTCGATGAACGGCGCGCCGTACGGGCTCGAGCTCGTGAAGGAAGGCAAGCTGCAGCTCACCAACGCCAACCCGCCCTCCATCGCCTCGGTCATGGCACTGCGCCTGCTCCAGGGAGTCATCGAGGGCTCGACCGAGCCCGGTCACTACTACGACGCCCCGACCCAGCTCATCTCACAGGACAACCTGACGGCCGCCTACCGCTGGGACGCCGGCGCCGAGGACGTGAGCCAGTGGCTGGCGCTGCCGCTACCCAAGCCAGTGGTGCCCGCTCCCGGCACGTGACCGCTTGAGCCGTGGCGCGCCTGCGCGCCACGGCGGCATCACGGAGACGACCATGGCAAGCTACCGCATCGCGGTCAACATGGAGTTCGTGCGCAGCGCGGACCTCGACTTCCGCAAAGGCGTGGAGGTGGCGGCCAGGCTGGGCTATCGCTACGTCGAGCCCATGGTGCACACCGGCTGGGGACTCCTGTCCGAGGTGGGCTACTTCCACTCCTTCTCGATGGAGGAGGACCCACTGCTGATGAAGGAGATCTGCAACGCCGTGGGCGTGCGGGTCTCGAGCTTCAGCGGCCACAGCCCGTTGATGAAGCCTGAGGCGGCCGTCCCGCGCCTCACCCGGGCCATCGTCTTCGCCGACTTCCACGACGCCCCCTACGTCAACACCGACGAGATGCTCAAGCCCGAATGGATGGACGACGAGCAAGCCCACGACGTCATGCGCTATACGCTCACCAAGGCGAGCATGGCCGCGGCCCGCCACCAGGTGTTCCTGTGCATCGAGCCCCATGGCGTCTTCACCAAGACGTCCGACGGGCTGCTCAGGATCGTGGAGCTGGTGCCCTCGCCGTGGATCGGCGTCAACTGGGACACCGGCAACCCCTATCTCGCGGGGGCCGAGGACCCGTACGAGGGACTCGAGCGCGTCCGCGACCTGGTCCGCCATGTCCACGCCAAGGACATCAGCCTGGAGCATGCCGAGCGCGAACGCGGCAAGGTGACCGGCACCCCGGTCGGCTGCGCCTGCGGCGAGGGCGTCGTGGACTGGGACCGGGTCTTTACCTTGCTCGACCCCCTCGACCGGGAGCTGACCCTGAGCGTCGAGTGCGGCACGATCGACCAGGCCGAGCGCAGCCTGGCGTTCCTCACGAAGGCGCTCGGAAGGCGGCTCGCCACCGCCTGAACCGGCAGACGACGGCCGCGTCTCCCAGCGTGATGGACACCGGGAACGCGGCCGTCGCTCGGCCGTGGCCCCGATCGCGCGCCCCGGCGCCCCGATGCGGGCACCCTCACCGGACAGTCGCTACCCCCGGAAGACGCGGCATCGGGCAGCACCGGCATGTCGCCGCTCAAGCGCCGTCCAACCCCATGAGCTCCAGGGTCGTTCGCCCCTCCCGGAGCGCGACGATCCACGCGCGCTCCCGTTCCTCCCGCTCCCGCGCCGCTCGCGTAACGGCTTCGACCTGCTCCGCAGCAACCACCACGACACCGTCGGCGTCTCCGATGACGACGTCGCCGGGTCGCACGGCGGCCCCTCCCACCACCACCTTGCAGTCCAGCGAGCCACGGTCGGCCTTCGAGCAGCCACCCACGGCGATGCCGATCGAGAACACCGGGAACCCCAGGCGCTCGATCGCTTCGCTGTCGCGTACCGCGCCCTCGGTGACCAGGCCGACCACGCCTCGCGCCAGCGCGGCCTCGGTCATCACCTCTCCCCAGGCGCCGTACAGACGGTCGCCGCCGGCAACCACCAGCACCTCGCCCGCCTCGACGACGCTCAAGGCGCGGTGCAGCGCAAGATTGTCGTGCGGCCCGCAACGCACGCAGCGGGCCCTGCCCGAGGCGCGCGCACCGGGCCAGAGCGGCCGGATCTCCGGGGCCAGCATGCCGCGCCGGCCCGAGGCTTCGAACACGGTGGCCGTTCCGAACGCCGCTAGCTCCTGCACCGCGACCCCTCCGGTCGTGTCGCGGCAGGAGCGAGGCGTCGGCGCGGAGCGCGAGAACGCCCGGCCACCGCGCCGAGCGAACGGCTCGTCTTCCCTTTCGTAACGGTCCTTGCCACGGGGTGCCTCCTCTCGTATGGCGCCCACGACGACGGTGGGAGGGCCGAAGCCCTCCCACCATGCGTCACGATGCCGAGGCTCAACCGAACCGGAGGTACGGTGAGAGCTCCTTCGGCGTCAGCTGCTTCGTTTCGTGGTACACGCCCTTCGTGTTGAACTTGATGACCCAGAAGTTGCCCGAGGAGTTGTGGTACTGGTTGAAGGTGATCGCCCCGGAGGCGCCGACGTAGTGTGGCTTCTGGCCGTCCTTGATCGCCTTGAGCCCCGCGGCGTAGGTCTGCACCACCGGACCGTTGCCATTGGTGAGCGACAGGACGTCCTTGTTCCACACGGTCGGGTCGGTGGAGTTCGCCTCCGCCATCGCCAGGGCGCTCAGGATCACGGCATCGTAGCCGTTGGTATTGAACTCCTGCGGCTGCATCTTCGGCTTCACGACCTTGAGCGCCGCCAGGAACCGGTGGTACGCCACCGAGTCGATCGCCCCGGCCACCTGCAGGGCCATGGTGTCGTTGGCCGTCGTGGTCGCACCGATCGCCTTGGCCACCGTCGTGTAGAAGTCGGACGAGGCGCCGGCGTCGGATTCGACCAGCGGGATCACCTTGCCGTTGTTGAGCTGCTTCATGTCCGTCAGGAAGGTGGCGGCCGTCTGCGGGTCCATCTCGCCGACCAGGACGTCGGGGTGCTGAGCGAGCACTTGCGCGACCTCGCTACGGTAGTTCGGCTGGTCCGGCGTGATCTTCAGGTTGATGACGACGTTGCCGCCGAGCGCCTCGAACGTCCCCTTCGCGGGACCAACCAGCGTCTGCGATCCGATGTCCGACATGAAGACGAAGGCCGCCTTGCGGTATCCCTCCTTGTACGCGCCCATGCCCATGGCCGCGCCGAGGAGACCGTCGCTCGGGCTCGGCCGATAGACGTACGGCCAGTTCATCTTGTCGAGCTGCGTCGTCCCGCACAGGCACCAGCCCACCACGTGCGAGCTGTTGATGATCGGGTCGAGGGCGGCCGCCGTGTCCGAGGAGGGTCCGACGATCGCAACGGGGTTGTTCACGGAGAGCGCCTGGTTCAGCGCCGTGACGCCGTCGGCCGGGTCGTCCTGGGTGTCCGTGAGATCGATCTTGACCTTCTTGCCTAGGACCCCTCCCGCGGCATTGACCTCCTGGGCTCCCGCCAGGGCGCCCGGGCAGAAGTGCGTCTGCCCGATGAAGGCTGCACCTCCGGACAGGGGGGCCAGGCACAGCACGTTGACGGTGCTGGCCGCGAACGCCGTTCCCCACCCGAGCACGACCAGGATCCCAAGGATCCAGGGCAAACGCTTGCTCCAACGTCCGGTTCTCCGCATCCAAGCTCCGTGCACATTCATAGAGCCTGCCTCCAATCCTTCCGGCCTTCGATGATCGGCCACCTCCGGGCACCTCGCGACCCCACGACGGATCGACTGATCACCTCCTCTAGCGCTAGCGGCCCATGAACGCTGCGCCGAGCGCATCGTTGCCGATGGCCTGGGCGCTGGGCATGTCGAGACGGTTCTTGCCGGACACCAGGACGTAGACGTGATCCGAGCCCTGGAGAGCGAAGTCGACGTTCTGCTCCACCACCAGGATGGCGGCGCCGGTCTGCGCGACCCGGCGGATGTTGCGCCATACCTCGGCGGCGATGGCGGGCGCCAGCCCGGCCGTCGGTTCGTCGAGCAGGAGCACCTTCGGCTCGAGCATGAGCGCCCGTCCCAGCGCGAGCATGTTGCGTTGCCCGCCGCTGAGCGTGCCCGCCTTGCGACGCGCCGCCTCGCCGAGCGCCGGCAGGAGCTCGACCACCTCCTGGCGGCGCGCCCGGAAGCTGGCAGGGTTCAGGAACGCGCCCATGCGCAGGTTCTCGTCGACGCTGAGGTTGGGAAACACGTTGTCAACCTGCGGGACGTAGCTGATCCCGGCGGCGACCAGGCTCTCCGGTGCCATGCGCGTAACCTCGCGCTCCCCGAGATGGACGCTGCCGCCCATCCTCCGGTTGAGCCCCATCACTCCTTTCAGGAGCGTGCTCTTGCCGGCGCCGTTGGGTCCGAGCACGGCCACCACCTGGCCATGACGGACCTGGAGCGACACGTGGTCGACGACGGGCACCGCCTGGTAACCGCAGCTGAAGTCGCGCACCGCGAGCGCCACCGCGCGATCGTCGTGCCCGGTGGCGGCGCCGTTCCGGCCCACCTGCTTCGTGAGCTCGCGCTCGTCGGTAGGCTCAGGCATGGAGGCCCCCTCCGAGGTAAGCCGTGACGACGTCCTCGTCCTCGCGGATCTGATCGAACGATCCCTCGGTGAGAACGCGCCCCCGGTCCATCACGACGACGGGATCGCAGATGCGCCCCACGATGCCCATCTCGTGCTCGACCATGAGGACGGTGATCCCCCGCTCGGCGATCGCGACGATGTGGCGTTCCAGCGACGAGGCCAGCTCCGGGTTCACGCCCGCCATCGGCTCGTCGAGCAAGAGGAGCGCCGGCTCCCCCTGCAAGGCGCGCGCGAACTCCAGCAGCTTCTTCTGGCCGCCGCTGAGGTTGGCTGCGTACTCGTGGGCGAGGTGATCGATGTCGAAGAGCTCGAGCAGTTCCCAGGCGCGATCGAGCTCCCCGCGCTGAGCCCGACGCCACCTGCGCGGCGCCAGCATGGACGTCCACACGCCCTCCCCCACCTGCCCCAGCGGCGCCACCATCATGTTCTCGAGCACGGTGAGGGTCGGAAACTCCTGCGGGATCTGGAACGTTCGCCCGACGCGTCGGTGTGCGACGCGGTGCGCCAGCGAGGGCAGCGGCGTGCCGTCGAGCACGACCGACCCGCCGTCCGGTTCAACGGCTCCAGCGATGATGCCGAGCATGGTGGACTTCCCGGCTCCGTTGGGCCCGATGAGCGCCGTGATGGAGCCGCGCCGCACCTCGAACGATGCGTCCTGGACAGCCTTGACGCCTCCGAAGGCCTTGGACACGTGGCGGACGGCGAGCAAGGCGTCCGTTCGCGCCCGGGCCCCGGCCGTCGCGGCCCCCGCAACCGGGGCGACGGCGCGCCCGCGCGGTGGCTCACCGATCGGTAGGGCGCCGGAGCCGCCACCGCCCACGGGGACGCGGCGCGGTGCGCTCCAAAGGAGCGTCTTGCGCTCCGGCAGGATGCCTTGCGGCCGGAAGTACAGGAACCCCATCAGCAAGAGGCCGATGGCCACCCACCGCAAGGCGGGCAGGATGTCAGGGTTGCTTCCGATGGCGGGCAGAAAGCGCGTGGCCTCCAGGAAGCCGACGGGCACGAGCGCCGCTCCGAGCAGCGCTCCCCAGGTATTGCCCTTGCCACCCACGATGAGGGCAGCGAACATGACGATCGTCTCCGGCACCGCCCACATGGCCGGCGAGATCGACCCGATGTACTGGATGAACAGCGCTCCGCCGAGCGCGGCGAACACGCCGCCGATGATCATGGCCTTGAGACGCAGCTGCGCGACGTTCTTGCCGCAAGCGGCCGCCGTGCCCTCGTTGTCGCGGATGGCCCGAAGCGAGCGCCCGAACGGCGAGACCGTCAGACGGTGGCTCACCCAGGCGCCGAGCACGACGAAGGCGAGGACGAGAGCCGCGAAGACCTCGCTGTGGCCCATACGGGTTAGTCCCGGGATCCCGTGGAGCGGCATGGCCACTCCGCTCAGCCCGGTCCAACCGTTGAGGAACGACGAGGTGTTCCCGATCAGGAGGTAGGCGACTGCGCCCAGCGCTAGCGTCCCGATCGCAAGGTAGTCGCTGCGCAGGCGCCGGACCACGACCAACGTGATCATCGTGGCGATCACGGCGCCTCCGAACCCCGCGATCAGCCAGGCGATCCACCATGGCAGGTGCCACCCGCCCACGTAGGTCACGATGCCCGCTCCCTGCGCGCTCGCCGGGCCGACGACGCTCAACGCGACCAGGTATCCGCCGGTGGCCACGAGCACGTAGTACGCCAGGTTGATGACCCCTGCGAGCCCGAACTGCAGGTTCAGGCCCATGACCATCAGGGCGTTGCAGCCGAAGAACACCGTGATCGCGATCAGGTAGAAGACCAGGGCCGCGCTCATGTCAGGTCCTCCCGGCCGAGGCGGAGATCCCGTGCGGCCGGATCAGGAGCACGAGGACGAGGATGATGAGGGCGACCGCCGTCTTGTCGGCGGCGGGCAACACCAGCACCGACATGGCGGTCACCACGCCTACGATGACGGCGCCGACCATGGCGCCGTAGGGCCTGCCCACGCCGCCGAGGATGGCAGCGGACACGATCACCAGCAGGAAGGTCTCCCCCAGGCTGGGTCCGAAGGCGGTCGTGTTGAGCGCGAGGACGAAGCCGCCGGCTCCGGCGAGCAGCCCCGCCAGGAACCACGTCAGGTCCGTCATTCGCGGCGTATTGATGCCACAGGCGCGCGCGAGCGGCACGTTGTCCGACATCGCGCGCATCGCCACCCCGACGCGCGTGAACTGCAGCATGAAGTGGAGCGCGAGCATGGCCACGATCCCGATCGCGATGATGACGAGCTGCTGGTTGGTGTAGATCATGCCGAGGAAATGGACGGTCCTGGGCTGGCTGACGTCGAAGCTCTGGAAGCTCGAGCCGAAGATCACCTGCAGCAGGTTCTGGAACACGATGCCGAGCGCGAAGGTGATGATCATCAGGGCGAAGGTGCCGGCCCGGCGCCGCTTGAACGGGGCCACGAGCCCGCGGGCCATCGCAACGGAGAAGAACCCCATCCCGAGCGTGATGACGGCGGCCGAGATCCAGACGTTGACGTTCAACAGCACGTTGACCACGTAGGTCGCATAGGCCGCGACGGTCATCTCGTCCCCGTACGCGAAGTTGATCACGCCCGTGATGCCGTAGAGCATCGAGAAGCCGACCGCACCCATCGCCAGCACCGAGGCGGTCACGATCCCGAAGCCCAGGTCGGGCATCACCAGGGCGAGGTTCATCGCGGATCCCGCTCCGCCAACCACTCACTCTCTTCGACCACGCGGTTGCGGATCTCCCCCACGTGCTCGACCCAGCAGTGGACGACCTCACCGGCCGCGACGAAGCGTGGCGGCTTGCGCTTGAAGCCCACCCCCGGCGGCGTTCCCGTGGCGATGATGTCGCCCGGCTCCAGCGTCGCGAAGGTCGACGCATCGGCGATGAGCGTGGGGACATCGAAGATCATGTGCTCTGTGCTCGACGACTGCATCGTCGCTCCGTCGATGTCCGATCCGATGCCCAGGCTCGCCACGTTCCCGACCTCGTCCGGCGTCACCAGGAACGGACCGCAGGGGGCCGTCCCGTCGAAGTTCTTGCCCGGCGTCCACTGGCTGCCCCGTTGCTGGAAGTCGCGCACGCTGAAGTCGTTGAGCACCATGTAGCCCGCCACGTGATCCATCGCTTCGGCCCGGGGGATGTAGCGCCCACCGCGGCCGATGACGATGGCCAGCTCGCTCTCGAGGTCGAGCCGGTCCGACGCCCTGGGCAACGGCACGGCGTCGCGCGGGCCGGCCAGGGTCGAGGTGAAGCGGACGAAGATCTCGGGCGCCTTGGGCAGGTCGGCACCGATCTCGGCGGCGTGCTCGCTGTAGTTGAGTCCGATGCAGAGAATCTTGCTCGGGTCGCCGATGGGCGGGCCGAGGCGGTCGAGGTCGGGCTCGATGACATCGGACCGCGAAGCGTGCTCGACAGCGTTCCTGACTTGCTCCATCACCGCCGGACCGGCGGCGAGCAAGCTGCGCAGGCTGGTGGCGACGGCGCCGTCGAGACCCGCGGCCTCGCCGACGTCCAACCAGCCGTCCGGAGTCTCCGCGATCACGCGCCGGGCGCCCCCGGTTCGAAGGGATCCAAGTCGCATGGCCATACCGTCCTTTCAGTGCTGCGGTCTACCGCAGGCGAGGCGCGTCCCATGGGGCCGACCCGGCGCCGGCATCAGCCGTCGCCCAGTTCTACGGGCACCATGGGCAAGGGGCGAAGTCCTCCCTCCCGTTTGGCGAGCTTGCGCACGCCGGATATGACATCGGCGAGGTGGCGCTCGGTCTCGAGACGGGCCTGTTTCGGATCGCCGCGCTGGCAGGCCCGGAAGATCCGGTGGTGGCCGCGCTGCGCCTGGGCCCGATACTCCCCGGAAACGATGTAGTGCTTGATGTACGGGCTCGACAGCTGTCGGAGCTGATGGATGAGGGCCACGGTTCGCGGCCGCTCGGCAACCTCATAGATGCACGCGTGGAAGCGCTGGTTCAGCTCGAGCCACGCCTCCAGGTCGCTCGCTCCTTCCAACGCGTCGAGCACCTGGCGCATCGCGTCGACGCGCTCCGCATCGAACGCGCGGACCGCGATCTCGGCGGTGGCGCCCTCCAGCATGCCCCGGATGGCGTAGATCTCCTCCAGCTCCTCCAGCGAGAGCTCCGTCACGGTGGCCGTCCGATGGGCACGGATGCTCACCAGCCCCTCGGCAGCGAGCCGCTGCAGCGCGTTGCGGATCGGGATGCGACTGACCCCGAATCTCGTCGCGATCTCCGCCTGGTTCAGGGCCTCGCCGGGCTCGAGCGCTCCGCGAACGATGGCATCGCGCAGGTACCGCGTGATCGTGTCTTCCGCCGTCTGCACGCCTGGCACCTTGGCTCCGTCGTCGAACGGCACGTCGTCACCTTCTTCCGCGCGAGCCTCGGACAGCTCGTGGCATCCCGGTCCGGGACGCCGTTCCATGGGGATGGGCCCGTTACCCCACGGTCGGCTCTAGGTGTCCGGACCGATCCGGCGGTCGCATGGGCCGCGACCCGCGCACTTGTGGTTACCCGAGGAATGTATTCAATATTCGATGTTCATGATGTAGCCTGCGCTGCATCACCCGGACGCGACGCTCGACCGCCGCAGCCTGCCCCACCCCGACCGCTAGACTGGCGCATGCCCCGCCCCCGCGCCTTCATCACCCGCCGCCTGCCGGAGGCGGGCCTCGAGCCCCTGCGCCGTGCCGACGTCGACGTCGACATGCGACCGGCCGACGACCCGATCGAGCGCGACGTGCTGCTGGCCGGTGTGCGCGGTGCGTCGGCCGTGATCACCTTGCTGACCGACCGGGTCGACGAGGCCTTCCTGAACGCCGCCGGCGACTCGCTTCGCGTCGTCGCCAACTATGCCGTCGGGTACGACAACATCGACGTGGCCGCCTGCTCGCGCCGCGGCGTGGCCGTGGCCAACACGCCCGACGTGCTGACCGAGGCCACCGCCGACCATGCGTTCGCCCTCCTCCTGTCCGTCGCCCGTCGCATCCGGGAGGGTCACGACCT
>Ga0315542_1000560_pt1 | contig 23578 bp, 19 predicted proteins | sample SalMarSW160120MG_FD_202541 | JGI IMG/M metagenome (GOLD analysis project Ga0315542, IMG submission 202541) | Salt marsh sediment microbial communities from the Plum Island Ecosystem LTER, Massachusetts, United States - Salt Marsh Sediment SW1601-20 ... | reverse complement strand
ACTCCACATCCTACTCCACCCTGGAAAATCCTGTCTGGCAACAAAGCGAACGCTTTGAAAGGATCGCCGGAATGACCCTGGAGGCACCCGCGGCCAAAATCTTCCCCCTGCTCTGCCCCGTGCTGGAATACAAATGGCTTCCCGGCTGGGCCTGCACCATGTGTTACTCCGATTCGGGCATCGCCGAAAAAAACGCTGTTTTTCACACCCATGAAACTCACGATAAAATCCTGGTCTGGACCATAATTGCCTATAGACCATTTTCATTTATCGAATTTCTGGTGGTAGACGGTACCGACACGGTAAACCGCTTCAGCATCTCTTTGCAAGAAAAAGGAAACATAACCGAGCTTACCTGGCGTATGCTTTTTACGGCCACCGGGACCGCGGGCAGTCAGGCACTGCGGCACGCGTTTACCGAAGAAAAATTTCAGAAGATGGTTGATGATCGGAAAACCGAACTCGCTTACTACCTGCAAACGGGGAAAATGCTGGTGTAGGTATTGATGTATGTTTATCAGGCCCGGGACTCTTGTGCAAATGAAACCTTTATGGAAATACGTACCGGGTCTTCTGCTTTACGTTTCACACTGATTTCCCCGAAACCGGGCAGTTTCTTCATAAAATCCCTGGTAGGTTCCGGTAAATTATCAAACAAATCCTTGGATAAAATAAGCTCATTTTCCTTTGCTTCATCACACAGCCGCGATGCAAAATTTACCGTCTGTCCTATAAGGGTAAAATCCAGACGCAGCTCCTCACCAATATCTCCCATAATCACCTCACCCATATCACAGCCGATGCCGACAGGCAGCAGCTTCTCTCGAATTATTGTTTTATTAATTTTAAAACAGGCAAGTACGCACTCCGTAAGACGGTTCACCGTATAATAGGCAAGTATGCCGTCACCTATTACTTTGTTAATCCTGCCGCCTGTGGTATTTATGATATTGGCAACAAGTTCATGTTCCCTGTGGAGTAGTCCTATGACCTCGTCCGCCGGCCTTGATGCGCTCCACTTAGTGAACTTGCGTATATCAACAAATAGTATTACAAGGTTGTCCTTTATGGCGTGGAGCCTCTTTTGTATGAGCACATCCAAGTTGCTTTCATTTCCAATCAGCATACTGTACTGGGATTTAAGCAGACGTCGTCTGAATGTATCGATCAAATTACTCTTGTTGGCCGCAGTGATTTCCTCTACCGTATGAACCCTGCCTGTTGCCAGGGGATTCTTTACTCCAAGCTCATGTGCCTTTCTGGTAATAATATCAAAGAAAATGGAAACAGACGCCGGCCCCAGTTTGATAACCTGCTCCTGCAGTTCTTGCAGGCTGTTCGCGGAAACATCCTGATTTGTCCACATTTTAAGCCATTTGATTGCCTCATCCAGCAGAATTTTATTTTGTGAATCCGAAGGTACCGAATCAAGATGATCCAGCCAGTACCCCGGATTGACATCCTTCACCATTTCAATGAATTTATCTATGTTTTGATCGATAATTCCTCCATGCTGGGGCAGGATCCGTTTTATCTCAAGGGTTTTAAGGAGTTTATATAAATAATCCGTGGCTTTTTTCGAACCAACGTAATGTTCCAAAAATTGTTTTGCCAGCACAACGTATGAATCGTCGGCAAAAAGCTGCCAATTGCGGTCGAACACCCCGAATATATCCGAAGAAAAAAGCGTCCCCGTCTGTTCATCAAAGCACACCATTGCGCCCGCATAGTGTACAAAGGGGGTAAAATAAAAGCGAATCCTTCTTCCGGACTTCAGCTCCAGACAGTCCGAATTTCCGACAGGATATATCCTTTTGCGTATTCCGTAGTAGGGCAGAAACAGGGCAGTACGCGGCGTGGTGATGATCACCAGCTCCGTGCTCAGATGGTTTTCCAATAAGGGGATTAAAGCACAGAGGTCCGGATCCTGATGCTGCACAATAATATATTTAATAATATCAGGCGGAATTAATTCCTGGATTTTCTGCAGGATCATCTCCCGGAATATCGGATGCCCGGGACCGGGATCAAACAGGACCGCCTCATCTTCGTCAAGCAGCAGATACGGATTATTGGAAAAACCTGCTTCATAATCCGCAAAGCCGAGCCAGAAAAGTCCTTTGTCTATCTCTACAGCATGTTTATCATCAATTCTTTGCGTATTTAATCTGTTGTTTTTATCAGGAAGCATGTAACAAATATAGTAGAATGGAATTCACTTTGCAAATGAATCGATTCGGCTGTTTGCCGACAAGTGACGGAGAAAACTCTCCTATGAACACGGGCCGAAACCTCGATCTTCTGCCACTTGCCCGCGGTACTCCCAATCTCCAGGGGAAAAGTGGCGTCTGCCCGGGTACCATTGGAATTCTGTTTTATCGCGGCGACATACTCCCCCGGGTAACGCACGTCAAGCGGAACCCCGGAGTCGCCTATCCAGTTTCCTCCATATGTCGGTACCCCGCCTCCGTCGTGAACCAGGCATAGTCCATATAAAATGAACCTAAACAATGGGGTGAACTGGAGTTTATTGAATAACGTATCCGGCTTGAGCGGCTGGAGAAACATAAATTTCTCCCTGCTAATTGCGAATCACAAGATAAAAATTTTTTTTAAGCAAAACTATATTGCTTTCGTAATTAATTTGTGATAGCCTGCCATGTTGAAAGGAAACAATTAAGGAAGCGAATTATTTTTATGCGCAGCATCACCATGACAACTTTGACCAAAACGATGACCTCAAATAAAACGAAGGGCAAGGCTCCAAAGTGCAAGGAACGGATGCTGCTGTAGAATAGTAATATATTTATGATATTTTACCCCGGCATCCTTCTTGAAACGAATGGGTGCCGGGTTTTTTTATGTTTATCACGTAATAAAGAAGGAGGACGGTATGGCATTAAATGTCACGGTAGTCGGTGTCGGTCTGGTGGGTGAAACCATTGTTTCATGCTTACGGGATAGAAATTTCCCCTGCAATTGGCCGCCCAGGGTGGCCGCGACGCGGGTACGGGCGCAAATAATTGCCGGGGAAGAAATGTCGGTTGAAGAGACCACAGCCGATGTTTTCAAAGGCGCGGATCTGGTTTTATTTGCGGGAAAAGAAGGAGCAAGAGGAGCCAGTGTCACCTGGCGTAAAACCGCAGAAAAAGAAGGCGCTGTCTGTATAGATAATGGGCGTGATTTTCGCTTGGCGGAAGATGTCCCTTTGGTAGTGCCGGAAGTCAATCCGGAATCGATCCGGGAAGACACGCAATTTATCGCAAGTCCCAACTGTTCCACCATTCAGTTGGTTGTAGCTTTGGAACCCATTCACAAGAAAGCACGGATTCGCAGAATCATCATTGCCGGATATCAATCCGTCAGCGGATGGGGAGTGAAGGGGCCTGAAGAGCTGCGCAATCAAACACCGCAGGCATTGGAGTCGCTTAAGAACATTAAATTTAATCCGGATGTGTTCCCGCGTCCCATTGCATTTAACTGCATTCCCCAGATCGAGCCTTTTATGGATGCGGATTATACACGAGAAGAGCTGAAATTGATTTATGAGACACGGAAGATTCTTGGGGATAACGCCATTCAGGTGTCCGCCACCTGCGTGCGTGTACCTGTCTTTGTGGGGCATGGACAGAGTGTGTGGATCGAAACTGAAAAAAGAATTACACCGAAAGAAATCGGCAGCCTGCTTCACAGTGCGCCCGGAGTCCGGCTTATTAATAACGTGCGTGCAGGGAGAGCCGAAGAGCGATATCCGACTTCGCTGGATGTACATACGTATATGGATGACGTGCTGGTGGGGCGGATTCGGCCTGATTTAAGTAATCCTGAAGGGAAAGCGAATACCCTCTGGATTGTGGCGGACAATTTACGCAAAGGCGCCGCTCTCAATGTGGTGCAGATTGCGGAGTTGTTGGTTGGGCGAGGAATTCTCAAACCATAATAAGAGGTTTGCAAGCGTTTCATTCGAGTGTACGATTTTACAACTGCTTAATAATAAAGTGTAAAATTCATGATATCATTCGTTTCTACTCTTTCTTCAGATGCATAAACAGATTAATCCCCAGGTCCTCGGAATCAATCTGAATATTCTCCTGTTCGATACCGGCCTCCAGCGCCAGGCGCGTCAAATCCTCTACCGAACGGTACCGCAGATACCAGTCTCCCACTTTTTCCATATACTGCCGCGATATGTTATTGTGCGAAAAATTGCCGATGATCATTTCTCCACCCTCCCGCAGGCATCCGTAATACCGCTGTAAAAACCTGACAAAATGCTTGTCTTTTACGTAATCAAACAGCCCCCCGCTCCAGATCAGATCATATTTTTTTTGGGGCCGCAGCTTTATGATGTTCATGTGCAGCAAATTAATCCTGGTTGTATACCCGTTTAATTTCTCTCCGGCATATTTAACCGCGTGATTACAGGCATCCGCCAAATCGAATCGGAACCTGCTGCCGGGTTTTGCGCTTAGATATTCCTTTATCCCCGTGGCCGGTCCGCATCCCAGCACAAGAATATGCTTGGCCGTCCGCGCGTCCATGTTACCCAATACCGACAAAAAGTACCGCTTCCGGTTCCTCACCGCCTTGGGCGCCGGATGTTCATGGAAAAACAGGTCCCAATTTTTGTATTTGTTATCACTGCTGACCTGTTTTTCGTATATCTTTTCAATCATCAGGTGATCGCCCGAGTAACCGTACGGCTTCCGAAAAGCCCAACCCTGGATGGTTTGTTTGTCGAGCACCGGTCCCAGGATATTTCTGAACTCCGTTATTTCTTCCGGTCTGACTTTGGTGATGATATGGTTCAGCTCATCATATTCATGAGGCTCGGGGCCGCCCTTTTCAATCAATCTGTTGATATAGTTCTTTATTGTATCCATATTCTTCCGCTAAAATAATATTCATTTCTTAGAAATGACGATATGAAATCTATCTCACTCTTTAGCGTGCATCAATCATACTTTAGTATGATTTGACTCATACGATGGTATAAAGTTGTGCAGGGAAAAGTGGAAAAAATCGGATTATAAGACTATGTAAAAATATTATTTGAATCTAAACAGATTTATCAATTCAATCTTGTTTTGCACACCGCATTTTCTATAAATATTGGATGCATGTGATTTCACCGTATGGATCGATAGACCCAATATGTGCGCGATTTCCTTGTTTAGTTTGCCCTCCAAAAGAAGGTACACAATCCTTTTTTCCTTATCGGACAAATCAAAATCCCCACATATCTGCTCAAACTGTAAAGAAAAGTCAGATTCACTCTTCTTGCTTTGCGAAAACGCAACAACATGTTGTATGACCTCACGCTTGCTTTTTTCAAACTGAGATTCCGTTATTTTTATTATGGAGTTTATTCTGGCTTGTACTTCTTCAATATCAAAAGGTTTATGGATAAAATCAACAGCACCCTTTTTTATCGCTTTTATTTTTTCCTGTTGTGTATTTTTGGCCGTTAAAAAGATGACCGGCAGGCCGCTGTACTTGTTATTTTTCTGCAACTCCTCATAGAATTCATATCCGTCCATGACATCCATCATTATATCCGAAACTATCAGATGTACCCGAGGCATGGTTTCAAGCTTAAGTAAAGCCTGCTTCCCGTTCTGTGCAGCGCATACATTATACTTCTCAGCCAGAGTATCACATAAATACGCAAGCATATCGGAATTATCTTCCACCACCAACAAGGTATATCTGCCGTCACCGGGAGTGCTGCCGACCGGCATTCCTGTTTCTTCAGCAGCGTGAACATTGTATTCCGACGTTTGCGGCCCTGCCTTTACGGCCTGTTTTTCAACACCCGAGACCTTTTTAAAATACACTTTAAACTCGGACCCCTTGCCCAAACTGCTTCCAACCTTAATCCTTCCGCCCACATCATCCAGGATTTTTTTTACAATATTCAATCCCATACCTATTCCCTGAATATTTCTTTTTTCATGTGATATCTGATAATACGATTTAAAAATGTTTTTCAATTGTTCTTCTGAAATTCCGATGCCGGAATCTTTGACCACAAATTTCACTTCATTTTGATGAGTCTGTAATCGTATGTCTATTTCCCCATTGGTTTCCGTATATTTCAACGCATTATCCAACAGATTATTTATTATCCGATCCACCGCGTAGGGATCGGCCGAGATACAAAGCCCCTCCTGGATATCCATATTGATCTCTATCTGCTTCTGCGCCGCGGCTTCTTTAAACAGTTTAATCGAATTTTCCAATGTCTGGGATATGTCGGTAACACGGCTGTGATCATAAAAATCCTGTCCCTTTTCCAGCTTTTCATAATCCAGAAAATTGATCATATTCTGTTTGAGTTTTTCTATATTTCTGTTTATTACGGTTAAATCGGGATCCGTTCCCTTCTTCGCAGTATATTTCCTTAAGTAATTGAGGATAAGCGTAAGCGGCGTCTTTGTCTCGTGGGCAAGGTTGACAAAATAATCGGTCTTTTCCCGGTTCAGGCGTACAAGCTCCTTGTTTTTTTTCGTGATGATTTTAGTTTGCTCTTTTACCTCTTCCTGAAGGTTTAACGATAGATGATTGGCTGTTCGATAAGCTTTGGCAAAGCGGGTGGAAAGTACGCCCGACATACAAAAAATAAAAACAACCAGACCGATTTGAAAAATATAGGATGTCTTAATGATCATATAACTGAACAAAATATCATTAACAATGGAAACAAATAAAAATAGTAAACCACAGAGAACAATACCGGCCTCGCTCCTCTTTTTTAATACGGCAATGATAACCGAATACACTACCCACCCCACAATGATCAACAAAAATATTTCAATATAAACCAAAATAGCCGTAGATACTGTTATCGGCGCAAAGATTATAAATAGAGAAAGCACAATGCCCGCCGCCTGGAATATTTTCAGCAGTGCATTCTTAAACTCAGCCGGGAATATACGGGAAAGGAAGGTGATAAAAACCGTCCAGCCCAACGAAATCGCAAGGAACTCCACTTTTATTCTTATATGATAGAGCAGCGGATGGGAAAACAACCGGTGCATGAACGCATTGGTCCCCAGCATACGCAAAAATATAAGCAGGCAGAACAAGGCAAAGAGAATGCTGCTCTTATCTTCCCTCCGGCCCAACCAGAGAAGCACGTGATACAGGGCCATCATTAAAATAATCCCCAGCACCAGAGTATTATAAAAATCAGTGTGCCATAAATCCGCTTTCAGCTCGCTTAAAATCCCAATCACAGGATTAAAGTAAGGGCCCCCGCCGGTATGTGCCTCGTGAAAATTCGCTATCTTCCAGGCGAGGACCAATGAATTGGTCCCCGGTAAAAAATGAATTAAAGGTCTTTGATCAGGTATAGTGGTCAGCGCATTATTACCGGGCTTCCCGTTTTGTAAAATAAGCTCATTATTTGCGTATAACATATAGGACGTCCTGGTCCCATATAAATAAATTCCCAAATCCTTCGCCGGTGTAAGTAAAAGCTTCAACCGGAACCAGCCGTACCCGAATTTCTCTTTTCCAAAATTAGCCCAGCCGGAGGGAACAGGGTAGTTTTTCCAAGCCGAATCATCGTACTCCGGTCTTATAAAATCAGTGCTGTCCTCCATCCACTTAAACTTCCACTCACCTTTCAACTCAACCGGCCCGTCAGCGGCGAAATTCCATTCTCGCAAGTCCAGCACCCCGTTTTCTGCCTGAGGAGGCTGCTTTAGTGAAGCGGAATTATCGCAATTATACAGAGAAAAAAAAACGAAGATTAAAATAAAGTAACTTACATATTTCATATCATCAAAGAATCATGTATGACAAAATACCTTACCATTTATTATAATGCAAATCCACAGAGTTGTCTAAAATGTTATTTTTTATATTACGGGAATTAAATATTTTAAAATCTGATGGTTTATATCCGAATTCTTCAAATTAAATGTGTTGTCCGGCCGAATCAAATATTATATAATCATCATATCACCGGCGGGGCCGGTAATATATGAGAAAACAAGAAGGAGGTGTTTCTTATGAAAAAAATAGTTTGCCTAGGTATACTTTTTGTTCTTCTTCTCTCCTGCAGCGGAGAAAAACAAGGCAATGAGACACAAAAAAAAGACACCTATCTCATTGGAATCTCCAAAATCGTTTCGCATCCGGCTTTGGACGCCGTGGAAAAGGGGATCCAGGACCAGTTGGCGGAAATGGGCTATAATTGTAAATACGATCTGCAAAACGCCAACGGAGACCCCAACGCGGCGGCAACGATCGCCAATAAGTTCAAGGCCATCGGCGTTGATCTTGCGGTGGGCATTGCAACTCCCACATCCCAGGCTTTGGTAGCACACCTCGATAACATTCCGATTGTATTTTCAGCGGTAACGGATCCGGTCCAGGCCGGGCTGGTGAAGAGCCTGGGGACGGGCAACGGGAATGTGACCGGTGTTTCCGACCTGACCCCCGTGAAAGCACAGATCGAGTTCCTGCTTAAGGTAAAACCAATAAAAAGACTGGGCCATATTTATACAAGCTCCGAAAAGAACGCACAGGTTCTGGCCGATCTGGCTAAAAAAGCATGTGACGAACTGGGTATTGAGTTCGTCGCCACCACCGTTACCACCTCCGCGGAAGTGAAACAGGCCACCCAACTTATCGCCGACAAGGTGGACGCGATTTATGTGAGTACCGACAACACGGTGGTGTCCGCACTGAGCGCCCTGGTGGAGGTAGCCACGGATCACGGCATCCCGGTGATGTCCGCCGATCCCAGTTCCGCGGAGAAAATCGGGGTACTGGCCGCCTGGGGTTTCGATTACTATAAAATGGGCCGGGCCACAGGAATAATGATTGCGGCGATCCTTGACGGAAAAAGCCCCAATGACATACCGGTCAAATTTATGACTGACCCTGCGGATACCGATCTGCTTATCAACCTGGATGTGGCCAAGAAACTCAACCTGACCTTTCCGGAAGATATCATAAAAACGGCCAATAAAGTAGTCAAAGACGGAAAATTAATAACCAAGTAATTGTAAAAAAGCCCCGCTTCCTTCAGGATGCGGGGCTTTACCTTGGCGCAAAGGTTTACGCATGGAATATGTGAATGCGGTAGCAAGTATTTTCACCGAAGGCTGCATGTTCGGCATCATGGTACTGGGGGTGTTTATCACCTTCCGGGTGCTGAACTTCCCCGACCTCACCGTAGACGGCAGTTTTCCCCTGGGCGCGGCCATTATGACCACTTTTATCGTGAGCGGTTATAATCATGTACTGGGCATTTTTATTGCTTTTCTGGCCGGGTTGCTGGCAGGTATGCTGACGGCCTTTTTACACAATGAATTAAAGATACCCAATCTTTTGGCCGGTATTCTGACCATGATCATGCTCTATAGTATCAACCTGAAAATTCTCGGCGCCTCCAATGTTTCACTCATCCATAAAAAAACCATCCTTACCGATGTTTTCGGTTTCTTAAGACAGTTCGGATTTTCCAAAGAGATAAGCTACGCGCTTTTTTTCCTGCTTTTTGTCTTTTTTATAAAATTTCTGTTGGATATCTTTTTCCGTACGGACCTGGGAATGACGCTCGGCGCTTTGGGAAATAACCAGCAGATGGTCGTTTCGCAAGGAGTGAATCCCAAGATAATCAAGATTGTCGGCGTGGGATTGTCCAACGGGTTGGTGGCTATTGCGGGTTCTTTCAACGCCCAGTACCAGGGGTTCGGCGACGTGGGTTTTGGCCAGGGTATTATCATCGCGGGGCTGGCCTCGGTCATGATCGGCGAGTTTCTGATCCGTTCCAATAAAATTTTCTGGCTTACAATTAACGTAATTTTGGGATCAATACTTTTTAACGCGGTAATGTTCGGGGCCAGGGCCCTTATCTTCTATATCAACCTCCCCTTTATCACCGCCTCGGATCTAAAGCTTGTCCAGGTTATCCTGGTTATCGCTTGTTTGATTGCCATTCGCGCCCGCTCCTCCCTGCGCGGGAAAAGGAAAAAACGTGGTAACGCTTGAACACGTGAATATGATCTTTAATCAGGGTACGCTGGACGAGAACCACGCAATCAAGGACATTAATCTTACCATTCACGAAGGTGATTTCATCACCATTATCGGCAGTAACGGAGCGGGCAAGACCACGCTCTTTAATCTGATCGCGGGCAGTTTGAAGCCCACCTCGGGTAAAATAATCATCAACAAGCAAAATGTAACCCGTGTCCCCGAATTCAAACGGGCCCGGTATATCGGCAGGATTTTCCAAAACCCGCTTCTCGGTACCGCAAGTAATATGAGTATAGAAGACAATATGATGATCTGTTACGACAAAGGGTTCAAATGGCCCGTGATCCGGCTGACAAAAAAAATGCGCGGAATATTTAAAACGGAACTGGCCAAACTCAATATGAACCTGGAAGGGCGCATGAAAGAAAATGTGCGCATGCTTTCCGGAGGACAACGACAGGCACTTACCCTTTTAATGATGGTCCTTTCCAAACCCGCGCTTATCCTGCTGGATGAACACACCGCCGCACTGGACCCGAAAAACGCGGAGCTGGTCTTGAACATGACAAATAATTTTATCGAAAATAATGAGCTTACCACAATGATGATCACCCATAACATGAGCAATGCCATTGAGTTCGGCAACCGCCTCCTGATGATGGATGAGGGTGAGATCATCCTGGATGTACAGGGCCGGGAAAAAAGCAAGCTTACCATTGAAAAGCTGGTGAAAAAATTCCACGAGATACGCAAACGTGATTTTGAAAGCGATGAGGTACGCCTGACCTGAACCGGCCAATAAAAAATGATTTTCTTATATTTATAGCTGCCTGCTATGTTTTCATAAAAAGGCCGGCCTGTCCGGATAACAACGATCCTGACAGAAAAAAAGAAAAACTTGTTGAGGGAAAGATATTTTGTTATCATGAAAGCAATGCATATATTACCGTATTTTAAAAAAACATGCTTTCTGCTGTTCGTTTTTTTTATTGCATCCCAATCCTACGCGGAAGATTACCTCAGGTTTACCTCTCCCGGAAACGGCTGGTCGTCGGACAGAATCGTGAAAGTACAGGGGGAAACCTCCCTGAATGTACCCTGGCTTACCATTGTCTATAACGGTCTTCCTTTTATGGTTCCGGTGAGAGGCGGAAGGTTCGAACGAAAGTTCGTGGCCTTCCGCGGACCAAACAGCATATATGCCGAAATCCAGACCAAAGGTAAGATCTACAGCGATAGTGTCACATTTTATGCGAATACCCCGCCCGTACGTATGCGCATGATCTTAATCTGGGATACGGACAGGACCCATATTGATCTGTGGATCACGGAACCTTCCGGCGAGTTGTGCAAATGGAACCACAAACAGACCAAATCCGGCGGCATACTCGATATCGGTACCGACTATCCCGGTTACGGGCCGCAAATATACACGCACTCAGGCCCTCCGGGCGGCACCTATAAAATCCAGGTCCACTATTACTCGGCGGGCAATGTTCCGCAGACCCTGGCCACCATTTATATTGTGCTCAACGAGGGCGGTGAAAACGAGATCATAAAAACCTATAAGGTACTGTTGACAAAACCGGGGTTAATGTACAGTGTAGATTCTCTGACAATCGAGTAAAGACAGGTTCTGCATTTCGTGAAAAAAACCATGCTTACCAGTAAGGACGATGATTTACTCTTTCTTTAGGATTCCGTTTTTGCCTTCCTGATCGGTTCCACCACCTTTATATGCAGCTCCTTCAGCTGTTTTGCGGTGGCCGGGCGCGGTGTATTCATCATCGGTTCCTGTGCCTTCTGATTCATGGGAAAGGCAATCACCTCGCGCAGGTTTTCCTCTCCGGCCAAAAGCATGACGATGCGGTCCACACCCGGGGCAATCCCGCCGTGAGGGGGCGCGCCGTAGGTAAAAGCATTGATAAGGGCGCCGAAGTTCCGTTTTACCTCGTGTTTTGCGTACCCGGCTATTTCAAAGGCCTTGTACATGATCTCCGGGCTGTGGTTGCGGATGGCCCCGCTGGAAAGCTCCACACCGTTGCAGACAATATCGTACTGATAGGCCGACACCGCAAGCGGATCCCCTGACTCCAATGCCGCAAGTCCGCCCTGGGGCATGGAAAAGGGATTGTGCGAGAAGACCACACGCCGCAGCTCGTCATCCCATTCGAACATGGGGTAGTCCACCACCCAGCAGAACCTGAAGCAGTCCTTTTCCAGCAGGTCCAGCTCCTGACCCAGCTTTATCCGGATCTCGCCGGCGATGCGGTTGGCTTCTTTTTCGCTGCTGCAGACAAAGAACATGACATCACCTGTTTCAATAGCTCCCGCCTGCTTCAGTGCCTCCAGCTTGGGAGCACCCAATACCTTGGCGATGGGTCCCTTTATTTCGTTTTCCGTCCATACCAGGTAGGCCAGGCCCTTTGAGCCGATAGACTGGGCAAAGGCAAGCATATTCTCAAAAAAGCTTTTCGGACGTCCCGCCGCCCCTTTCACCGGAATAGCGCGGACCACTCCACCCTTATCAACAACCCGTTTGAAAATCTCGAACTCACCGTCCGCAAAAATATCCGTTACGTCAATAATCTTCAAGGGGTTGCGCAGGTCGGGTTTGTCCGTCCCGTATGTCAGCATCGCGTCTTTGTAGGTAAGGCGCGGAAAGGGTGTGGAGGTTACCGTCAGATTGGAAAAATCAATAAACACTTTATGAAGGACGTTTTCCACAACCGCGAATACCTCTTCCTGGGTGGCAAAGGACATCTCAATGTCCAGCTGATAAAACTCACCCGGCGAGCGGGTGGCTCTTGCGTCCTCATCGCGGAAACAGGGGGCAATCTGGAAATACCGGTCAAATCCCGCCACCATCAAAAGCTGCTTGTACTGCTGCGGCGCCTGGGGCAGCGCGTAAAACTTGCCCGCGTGCAGGCGTGAAGGAACCAGATAGTCCCGGGCCCCTTCCGGGCTGGGGGCGCTTAAAATGGGGGTTTGAATCTCGTTAAAGCCCAACTCTTCCATATGCCTGCGCAGGGCGGAGATCACGTTTGAGCGCAGTAGAATATTGGCATGCAATTTACTTTTCCGTAAATCCAGGAAGCGGTAGGTAAGTCGCGTCTCTTCCGGCGCCTGTTCCTCGGGAAATATGCTGAAGGGCAGGTCCTGTGTCCGGCCCAGTACCGCAAAACTCACCGCGGCCAGGTCGATCTCTCCGGTGGGAATAGTGGGATTCAGGTTCTCCTCGTCCCGCATCTCGATCTTTCCCTCAAAACATACCACGGTCTCTTTTCGCAGGCGCGAGACCTCGTCCAGAATACCTGATTCAGGCCGCACCACCACCTGGGTGATACCGTAATGATCACGCAGGTCCACAAAAAGCACACCGCCGTGGTCCCGTTTATTATGAATCCAACCCGACAATACGGCCTGTTTACCGACATGAGACTTTCGCGGCTGCCCGCAGGTTAATGTTCTGTATTCCTTCATCATAGTATCCTATTCATTCAGGTTATTCGTAAAAATTATGCCACAGGATAAAGTTTTTTTCGTTCTTTGTAAACCGCTTCTTGTAAGGGTATCACATTCTCCGGCATGGGGCCTGCCGTAAGACGTTACCGTAATTTATCCGGCCGGGGGGAGTATAATAGAAAAAGTACTGCCCTCATCCACGCGGCTTTCCACCTCGGCCCTGCCCCCGTGCGCCTGGGCGATGTGCTTGACTATGGCCAGGCCCAGTCCCGTGCCGCCCAGCTCGCTGCTGCGCGCCTTGTCCACCCGGTAAAAACGCTCAAAGATACGCGGCAGATGTTCTTCCGGGATACCACAACCGTGGTCTGAGACCCGGATTACGATGTTGCCGCCGAGCCTCGTCCCCTGCAGACTGATTTCACTCTTTTTATCACTGTATTTTATCGCGTTGTCGATCAGGTTTACCAGGGCCTGTTCGAGCAGCAGCGGATTTCCCTGTATCCGCAGATCCTTTTCACACGTTACGCGAAGTACAATTTCTTTTTCCCGTGCCGCGCTCTCGCATGACCCCCGGGCCCGCTGTATCACTTCATCGATCCCGAGTGGAGACAGTTCGATGCTTCCCCTTTCGGTATCCTTTTCCAACCGCGCCAGGCTCATCAGGTCATCCACAATGGCGATAACCCTGTCGGTCTGCTGCTCGATGATGGAAAGAAAGCGTTTTGTCTCAAGAGGATTCTTGATGCTCTTTTCCAGAATCGTCTCCACGAATCCTTTAATGGAGGTAAGGGGGGTGCGCAGCTCATGGGACACGTTCATGGCGAACTCTTTCCGCACGTTTTCCAGTTTTCTCATCCTGGTAATATCACGCAGCACCAGCAGCACCCCAAAGGGAGTATTTTCGCCGCTCTGCAGGGGCGCGGCCATAACGTGCAGCCGGCGTTCCTCGCCGTTATAAAGGGTCACCTCGTGTTCCAGGGCCGCCGCTTGCTGTGGGGTCTCATCGATAATCTGTAAAATCTCACTTACCGAAACATACTCTTCTATCCGTTCTCCCGCTGCCGCCTCTTTTTCAAGATGAAACAGGTCAAGCGCGGCCTTGTTCATGGAGATTATTCTCTTGTCCATGTCCACGGCAATGACCCCCTCGATCATGCTGGAAAGCATGGCATGGGCCTGGGCCCGTTGGCGGGTAACCGTCTGAATCCGCTGTTTAAGCTGCCGCGACATATGGTTCATGGCCCCGGCCAGACGAGTGATTTCGAACGAAGCGTTTACCTCCAGTTTTTCATCAAAGTTGCCGCGACTTATGTTCTCCGCTCTACGTGCCAACTCCAGCAGCGGATGGCTGATGGTCCTTGAACGAAAATAAATCAGCAGCGCCGCCAGGAGTATAAATACAATCCCTCCGAAAAGAAGCGTCAACCAGAGCGTCTCCAGCGCCCGGTCCACCTTACTGACCGAAAGGGAAACACGCACAACGGCCAAGGCTTCGGCGCCGCCCCACAGCGGCACGGCCACATACATCATCCGGCGCTGTAAGGTATGGCTGTAACGTATGTGCACCCCCAGCCCCGAATTAAGGGCCTGGATTACCTCCGGCCTGGTCCCGTGATTCTCCATAACCTCGGCCTTTTCATCCGAATCACCGATTACCAGGCCGGAGGGCAAGATCACGGTCAGGCGAAACTCTCCCCTGCCGCCCAGATCTTTGCACAAGGCCTCCATCTTCCGCATGAGTTCCTTTTGCTCACTTTCCGTAGAAGCAAGAATGTCGCGTACCTGCGGCTCTACAATCCTGGCGCGCTGTTCCAGATCCGCCTCCGTCTCCCGAAAATAGAAATCCCTGAAACTGAAGGTGGCATAGAGAGCGGTCAGAATAATCGCCGCAACCACCACAACGAGAAAATTGATAAACAGCTCACGAAATAGGTTTTTTTTCCTCATTATTCCTTAAAACGGTAGCCTATGCCGCGTACGGTTTCAATATAGGCGCCGTAATCTCCCATTTTATTGCGCAGCCCGAAAATAAGCACATCCACGGATCTGTCCGTAACATAGTATTCCCTGCCGCGGGTCGCCTCCACAATCTGGGTCCGGGTGCATACCCAGCCCGGCCGGGAAGCCATATAGTAGAGAATACGAAACTCGGTAAAAGTAAGTTCAACCTCCTTGTCACCGATTTCCACCTTGTGCCGGGCGGGATCGATCAGCATTTCGTGGATGCGGATCGGTTTCTCATTGATTGTCCGTTCGATTTTTTCCTGTTTTTTTCGCCGCAGCACGGCCTTTACCCTGGCCACAAGGATTTTGGGGCTGAAAGGTTTACTGATATAATCATCCGCCCCCAGCTCAAGCCCCTTTACAATGTCTTCCTCTTCGCCCTTTGCCGTAACCATGATGATGGGGATGTCCGCGGTCTCACTGTTTGCCTTCAACTTTTCACAGAGTTCCGTGCCATTAATACCGGGAAGCATCAGGTCCAGGAGGATCAGGTCCGGCCGGTGCGCGCCGATGGCAAGCAGTGCCCCGGCCCCATCGATGACGCTTTCCGTTTGAAAATTATGGTTCTGCAGGTTGTAGCGTATCAGTTCGTTGATATTTTTATCATCCTCGATTATCAGGATATGCTCCCTGCTCATTGCTGCACTCCTTTTTCCCGTAAATACGGCAATCAGGTTTCCCTCCTGCTTCCGGTACACATGTATTCCACCTCTTCACAGATGTTTATGATGTGATCGGCCAGACGTTCCAGGCATTTGCTGACAAAAAGCAGTGAGTTAACCTGGCGTACATGGTCCGGATCCTGCCGCATATCGGAAAGCATTTCCTTAAACGAATGCAGATAAAGACTGTCAACGATATTATCCTGGGTACGTACCTTGGCCGCCAGTTCCTCATCCTCATCCGTATAAGCCTGCATCACCTGGCGGAGCATCTCCCGGCAGGTCTCGGCCATTTTGGGCAGGTCTTCATGAATGGTAACGGTAGTGTTTTCAGAAAGCTGCAAAGCGGTATTGGCGATATGGCAGGCATAATCTCCGCAGCGCTCAAGGTCCCGCACCGCCTTCAGGGTGGAAATAATGAAACGCAGCTCCCCGGCCACGGGCTGCTCGGTGGCAAGCAGGAATACGCACCGGTCTTCGATTTCGTATTCCATATGATTTATTTTATTTTCATCCTCAACAACCTTCCCGCCGACCTCTTTATTGTTTTTTACCAGGGCATGCATGGCCCGGGAAATGGATTCGTCAATCATCCCCCCCATTTTGAGGACCTCAATCTTCAGCTGCTCAAGTTTTTCATGGTAATGATGGCGTGTCGTCATTTCTAACTCCTCTCATATCAACCGAACCTGCCGGAGATATAATCCTCCGTGCGCTTGTCCCGCGGATTAAAGAAAATATCCTTGGCCGTTCCCATCTCTATCAATATACCATTTAAAAAGAACCCTGTATAATCGGAAATTCTTCCGGCCTGCTGCATATTGTGGGTCACAATAATAATCGTATAATTTTTCTTCAGCGTATCAAGCAAATCTTCTATCTTCGCCGTGGAAATGGGGTCCAGGGCCGAAGTGGGTTCGTCCATCAGCAGAACGTCCGGTTCCACGGCCAGCACACGCGCGATGCAGAGGCGCTGCTGTTGTCCGCCCGAAAGCCCCATGGCCGGCAGGTGCAGCCTGTCAGCCACCTCGTCCCAAAGCGCGGCCGCTTTTATGCTTTTTTCCACAATCCGGTCCAGAAGCTCTTTTTTCCTTATTCCGTGTACCCGCGGGCCATAGGCCACGTTGTCATACACCGACATGGGAAAGGGGTTGGGCTTCTGGAATACCATCCCGATCCGTTTGCGCAGTTCGATCACATCAAAATTATTATAGATGTCGGTGTTGTCGTAATACACGTTCCCCGATATTTTCACCGAGGAGATAAGATCGTTCATCCTGTTTAAGGTACGCAAGAATGTCGACTTTCCGCATCCCGACGGCCCGATCAGGGCGGTGATCTTATTTGACTCCACATCCATATTTATGTCCTGCAGTGCCTGGACATCCCCGTAGAAAAGGTTCAATTTCTTTGTCTGTATTTTGTAGTTTTTTTTCATCTTCCGCTCCGTCATGCTTTATACATCCTGTTCATCCTTCCAATCAGGCTTGTGGCAATAAGATTCACGATAAGAATAATAGCGATAAGAATCGTTCCGGTGGCAAATGCACGCTCAAAGGAGACTCCCTCCTTTGCCAGCAGGTACAGGTGCACGGACAGGACCCTGGCCGAGGAGAACAGGTTTTGTGCCAGGTAGGGGCTGTTCCCCATGGTAAAGATAACAGCCGCGGTTTCTCCCACCGCCCTGCCCACGGCAAGGATAATCCCGGTAAGGATTCCGGGTAATGCCGCTGGAATGACAACGCCGCGAATGGTCTGCCACCTGGTGGCTCCCAGGGCAAAGCTTTCCTGCCGAAATGAGTCGGGTACTGCCTTGAAGGCTTCCTCGGCGGTTCGAATGATGGTGGGCAGCACCATCAGGGTGATGGTCAGCGTTCCGGACAGCAGCCCTTCTTTAAAGCCCAGGAAGTTGACGAACACCAGGTAGCCGAACAACCCGAAGATGATGGAAGGAATGCCCGCCAGGGTTTCGGTAAAAAAACGCAGTATGGCAATAATTCGGCCTTCACGTGCGTACTCGGTAAAATACACGGCGGCCCCTACCCCGAGGGGAGTGGCAACCAGAATGGTTAAAATGATCATAAACAGGGTATTCAGGATTATGGTGGAAACACCGCCTACCTTACCGAACTTCTTGGGCTCCTCCACCAGGTAGGCAAAGTCCAGGTTCCGGCTGACCTCCCTGCGCATCACCTTGACAATCCGTGCCGGAACACGGGCCTTCAAGAAAAAATAATCCCCGAATCCCACCGCACCGGGGTGCGCGGTAATCTCTTTTAACAGCGCTTCCCGGGTATGGACATAAAGCGCATTCGCAGAAAACCCGGTGTTTTTACCCAGCACCAACTGCCGGAACATGTGCCCTCGCGGAGCAAATACCACCGGTGTTATCGGCAGATCGATGCCTCCCGCCTCCCGCCAGTTATGGATTTTACCGGAAAAAATCCCGGCCACCATATCTTCCGTCAGAAAGCGTAGCTTTTTCTGGTTTTTAATCTCGAACACCGCCGGGTTTACCGCAAGGGCCAAAGACCGTACCTTGATTATTTTTATCCCCTGTGCCTTTTTTACCAGGGCAACGTGTTTTTCATCAACAAACCCGATGGCACCCACGGTGGCGGCCACCGCTTTTATCATTTCCCGGTCCGATGCCATGAAGCGGGTACTCCCCGCAAACGAGCCTTTGCCGATGACCGTCTCCTTGAAAGCCTTGCCCGGTACAAGCGACACATCAAGCGCGAAGGGTTTTGTCTTAATATCCTGTCCGGATACGGTCCAGTCCTTCTGTGCCCCCGTATAGAATCCCTCTACCTGGTCCGCCGAAAGGCTGTTTATCCTTATACCGCTGTTTACGATAAAGACAATGTTTTGATCGTTTTCCCGGTCCAGCGGAATGATTTCACTCCCCCCGGCGATGACCGGGTATTCTTTTTTTACATCTGAGACAAATCCGTGATAGACGATGTAGCCGATGATCCAGAGAAGGATGAATATGGTAAAACCGGAGGCCAGCCAGAGAACGGTTTTGGCCGCATTCTCCTGTCTGCGTGCTTTTTTAGTATGAGAGGAGACCCGGACCTTATGCTTGAACATGAATGCGTGATCTCCTTGATAAAATCTGAATTAAAATATTAAGCGCAATAATGAAGACGAACAGCACGATACTGGTGGTGAAAAGCGCGGTTCGGTGCAAGCCCGAAGCATAGTTCATGTCGGTGATAATGTTCATGGTAAGGGTACGTACCGAGGAGGTAAATCCCAGCCACTGTCCGAAGTCCGGCAGCAGCGGGGTATTCCCGGCCACCATATAGACGGCCATGGTTTCCCCGATGGCCCTGCCGGTCCCAAGCACGATCGCCGCGATAATCCCCGAGCGGGCCGAGGGTAACAAAACCTTGGTGATGGTCTGCCAGTGCGTGGCCCCGATAGCCAATGAGGCTGATTTATAATCACCCGGCACCGAGCGAATTGATATTTCCGAAATATTGATAATGGTGGGCAGAATCATAATCGCCAGAATAATGGCCCCCGAAAGCGCGTTATAGCCGGTCCCGCCGAACAGGTCCCGTACAATCGGGCAGATCACCGTCATGCCGAACAGGCCGAATACAACCGACGGTATGCCGGCCAGAATCTCCACCACACGCCGCAGCAGCGCGGCGAACCTGCCCCCGGCTATCTCCGCCAGGTAAACCGCGCAGGCCAGACCCACCGGCACCCCGATTACCAGTGCCAGACCGGTTACCATGAGCGTGGCCACCACGAAGGAGAGAATTCCATAGCCGGGATTTGTTTTTGCGGTTGGTTCCCAGTGAGTGGAAAAAAGAAAATCAAGCGGATTTACCTTGGCAAACAAGGGAGCCCCGCTTTGAAAAATAAAAAAGGTGATAAAAAGTACCGCCACCACACCCACCACGGCACAGGCGATCAGCAGATATTTTATAAACTGTTCATAGACATCTCTCAGTTTTTTCTTGTTCACCGCCATAACCATAATATACAGCGAGAAATATTAGCAAATGATTAGTATGAGATTAAAGAATAATTAGTGATTGGTTTGAAATCCCGGGCCGTCATTATTACCTACGGGCGGTCCGTTTTTCAATTCTTTCCCGATTTCTTTTTGCATTATATGTATTAATTCTTTAACATATTGTAGTATCTGGTAGCAACTCCGCGCGATCGGATCCGGGATATTTTGGAATTACAGGGTAGTGTATGTCTCCCTTTATTACCGATAATTTATTTACCACCCTCTACGAACAGTACTACGATAAAATCTTCAATTATATTTTCAGACAGGTATACCAGCGTGAACGGGCTGAAGATCTTACCTCAAGTACATTCATGAAGGCACTCCGATACTTAAAAAACAATAAACGTGAAATCGAAAATTTTAATGCCTGGATCTATCGGATTGCAACAAATGAGGTGCTGAAGGATCATAGAAAGAGAAGGGGAAAAACAGCCGTGAGTCTGGATGATGAGATGTTACAGTTGGGTGAGATGGTGCAGGACCAACGGCATGACCTGCAAAAAACGATTTCCGCACAGATTGACATACGGCAGGCGCTGGAAAAGCTTGAAGCCAAAGACGCGCTCCTGGTGGAGTTATATTTTTTTGAAAACAAAAAATACTCTGAAATCGCCGCCATCTTACAGGTAAAAGAGACCACCTTGCGCTCGCGGCTGCACCGGGTGCTAAAAAAATTAAAAGGATATTGGCAGAATTAAAACCATGAAAAACAGTGAAAATACCTTGCGTGTATTCCGCCGCTTAAAACGATTTTCTCCCCTTGTACTCTCCAATCAATCGCACAAGGCGGCCTTAAGGGAAAAAATCGTCCGGGAACTGCAGCAGGGTAAACAACCGGGTATGCAGGCGCCGGTAATAAAACGGGCCTTTTGGCCGCGTTATGCAATCGCCGCGGCGGCCGCTCTTATTATCGGCATAAGCCTGGGAGTGTTTTTTCTGCAAGGCGGGGACAATAAAGGGCAACCGCTTGCGGTGCTTCGCGAGGGTAAGGACGCGGAAAACACGGTGTCACCGGGCATCCCATTGGAAACCGGCCGCTTGTATACAATGCCCGCGGCAAAACAAACCAATATAAACTTCAAAAACGGGGCATTGGTCAAACTGTCCCCGCTGACGGAGTTTAAGGTTACAGAGCTGCAAAATACCGACACCTGCCTGCGTACCCGTATTTCCTTGCGGCAGGGAAAACTTGAAGCCGATTTGCGCAACGTTGAAACCGAACCTTGTTTCACCGTAGAAACGGAACTGATGAATATCGAGACCATCGGCTCACAGTTTATGGTAGAGGTAAAAAAGAATAAACAGGCGGAGGTAACGGTCCTGGAAGGCGCGGTCAAGCTCCATTTCTTTGATAATACCATGACCATGATCCATGACTCCGCTTTGCCCGCACAGGCGGCGGCAAAACTGGAATCATTATTGAATGATTCCGCGCGTATCCTGACGACGGGTGAAAGCTACACCCTGCTCTACAGCAAAAAAAAGCCGATCATAGCCGGAATAAAACAACTGATTAAGGAATATACGGCAGGAACGACACAACAAAACAGGGAACTGATCCTGGGAAAGATTAATTCCGATATTAATCTGTTGGTTAATCGCGGCCTACCGGAAACGCGAAACCCGGCTGCCGAGAACACCCAATCAGCTGCACAAGAGAAAACCCAACCTGAAACGGCAATACGGAAAAGCACCCCCTTTATACTCAGCACTTTGGAAAAAAATGATCCGTTCCGTTCGGAGTGGACCCCTTCCATGAAAATCAAATTCCTGGAGCTGACGAATGCAACCGCGGATACCGGAACCTATTCACTGGCAATTAATACCCCGCAAGAGGTAAGCGAAATATTCGCCTGGCAGCTGACTCTTGGCAAGAAGCTTCCCCTGGGGAAAAAACTTATCGTAAAAGTAAGAATAAAGGCGGATTCTGTCATGGGACAGGGGGCTGCCCTGGCTATCCTCACCGACAAAACAAAGACACCATTAGGTGACCTGCTGTCGTATGACACCACGCGGGACCAAATTACTATTAATGGTGATTTTGACTGGAAAGAATATGAGTTAACCACCGCGGAACCGCTCTCACCCGCGACCCAGAGTGTTACACTTTATCTTTTGTATCTCCCCCGCACCACGGGCGCGATCTATTTTGATAATATCAGGCTGGAGTATGCCGGTCCGTAAACTGTGGCCGGGTTATCTCCCCTTCCGTGCGGAATACACGGAAGGGAGTAACAACCGTTATTTCAGAGGGATAAACTTTTCCGCTTTGACGATTTCCTGTCCTTTGGGGGACAATAAAAAGTCCACAAAATCCTTTTCCACGCTTCCGTCTTTTAAAGCGCCTTTGTGAACCACATACAGTTTTCTGCTTAACGGATAGGTCCCGTTCTTTACATTTGCCTCATCGGGCTCAATCCCGTTTACCAGGATGTCCTTGGCCCCGGCGTTACGCGCTCTGTCGATAAACCCAAAACCGCAGTACCCGATTGAGTTCGGAGTGGTACCGACCTTCTGCGTCATATCTCCGTTGGAGGCGACAATATCGGCCTTTTTCGAAAACCCGGCGTCTTTTCCCAGTGCCTTCTCGATGCAGGTAACCAGAAACGTCTCTCTGGTACCGGAGGCCTCATCCCTGTTGATCAGTTCGACGGCGGCGTCCGGGCCCCCGACCTCTTTCCAGTTGGTGATCTTACCGGCGAAGATATCCGCGATTTTTTCCAGACTCAGGTTGTCGATGACAATATTCGAGTTTATGATTACCGCAACACCGTCCAGGGAAATGGCGGTTGCCTGTACACCCTTATCCTTTTCCGCGGGTTTTAATTCCCGTGAAGATCCTCCCAAGGAGTAGGTCCCTTCGATGACATTCGAAATACCCACGCTTGAACCAAGGCCTTCATAGCTGATGGTAATATCCGGATGCATTTCCTTGTAGGCATCGATGGCACCTTCCATAATGGGCAGTACGGTGGTTGAGCCGCCGAAATTGTAATTCTGTGCTCCCGCACCGCAGGCGGTAAACACCATAAGGCCGCCCAACAGGGTCAATGCCATTACAATAAATATTTTTTTCATTTTTTATCCTCCTAATGATATTTATTTCCCCTCCAAAATGCATGTGCCGCGGTTAAAATATTGTTAGGGAAATATTAGGATTATATTAATTGCGCCGGGCAGCCGCCGGCTTCGGCGGGGAATCAATCTTGACATAAATTTATAATATTTATACATTATATGATGCTTCGGGCCCATAGCTCAGTTGGTTAGAGCGGCTGACTCATAATCAGTAGGTCCAAGGTTCAAGTCCTTGTGGGCCCAAAAAACCGGGCGGTGCCGATAGGTGCCGGCCGGTTTTTTATTGTACGGGGGACTTGAACCGGAGGTTGCGCCGACCAACGGGAGGAAAAGCAGC
>Ga0315542_1000559_pt1 | contig 23580 bp, 22 predicted proteins | sample SalMarSW160120MG_FD_202541 | JGI IMG/M metagenome (GOLD analysis project Ga0315542, IMG submission 202541) | Salt marsh sediment microbial communities from the Plum Island Ecosystem LTER, Massachusetts, United States - Salt Marsh Sediment SW1601-20 ... | reverse complement strand
ATCCGTAACCATAGGCCAGGGGAAGCGTTCTTCCCTGTGTTTCAATGTGTTCCTGAACAGATTCAGTAATCCAGTCAGGATTGATTATCTGGTCATTACCCCAGTAGCCATTGTTGAGAAAGATATAACCAATCTTAGCCAGTTCTCTTGGACTGAGAGACAGCCCACTTGAAGCAAAATAATAATCCGATGGCATGCGCTTCCATTCCACTTCCTCAATATTCAGTGGATCGAACAAGTATTTATTCCCGAATTCCAGAAGACTCATACCAGTATATTTCTCTATAACTGCGCCTAGTACATTAGTGCCTCCGCTGTTGTAAAGGAATTGTGTCCCTGGTTGATACAATAGGGGGCGCGACAGGACATAAGCAAGAGGGTCATCAGAATAAAACATAGCATTCAAATCATTGGCAGGATCTTCGTATGAAGTTGAACTTTCATCCCAGGCCAGGCCTGATGACATTGTCAGAAGTTGTTTTAATGTTATTTCAGCTTTAGCATCTGTCAATATATCTTTATATTCCGGAAAAATATCAACGACCTTTTCATCAAGATTATCTATAAACCCCTCCTTTACGGCCAATCCGAAAAGGACCGAAGTAATAGTTTTGCTGGCAGAAGCAAGGAAGTGGTCGGTATCCTTGTCATACTGTATATATTCACCATTAGATCCAGGTGGATCCCATGAGTAGAGGTAGCCCTCAAAATACTCTTCAAATACGAGCTTTTCATTTTTTGAGACAAGGATACTATGAATATTATAGCCGGAAATTGCATTAATATGGTTCATCATTTTGGAAAGGGTAACGGAACTTATTCCAACATTATCGGAAGAATCGACCTCCCACCCATCACCCGAAACTTCAGGAATATGATACTTATATTCACTAATTCTCTCTTTTTTGCAGCCTGATGATAGTAATACCAGGGAGAATAAAAGAAAAGCAATTTTTATGTTCTTCATAATTTTATTAGTAATCCATGCAAATTTAATAAACGTGAGCCTTAAAATATATTGTATATATAAATTGTGATTTAATCATATTTGCAAGTTCCGAATAGGTAAAGAAAATTGTTTTCAGTGAGGGGCCAGGCTTCACCCATGCAGGCGGGATCACTTCCCGATAGCTCTCAGGAGACGAAACAGTCGAGGTGCCACAGAATTTAATAAATGGGTGAAAGTTCAATCTCATAGACTTTGGATGCTAATTACAAAGCAGTCAGGGCTGCGGAAGTCAATTAATTAAACCGCTCGGGTTATAAACCGTTGTTATTTAATTATTTACGGAAAGAATCAGAAATATACTTCATGAATTCAGGTAATGCACTACGCCAGGATGACCAGTAATGTGCTCCATTATAGATTCTGAATTTGTGAGCGGTACCCTGAACTTGTGCTTGCAAGGTGATTGACAAAACCTATTCTCTTGAACAAATTGCCAGGGCTCATGTTCTTTTAAAAGAAGGATATAAAAAAGGTAATCTGATCGTTAGCCTTATTAAAATAAAAAATGAAATGGTATGAAAAAAATGAAAGCAATTGTATGCACAAAATATGGACCACCGGAGGTTCTTCATCTAAAAGAAGTGGAAAAACCCACTCCTGGGGATAAAGAGATTTGCATAAAGATCCACGCTACAACTGTTACATCAAGTGACTGCATAATCAGGAGTTTCAACCTGCCGATATGGCACCCGATGGGATTGATGATGGGAATTGCGATGGGCTTTGGGAAACCGAGGAACCCCATTCTTGGAATGGTGGCAGCTGGAGAGGTTGAGTCTATTGGAAGCGATGTGAAACGGTTCAAGATAGATGATCAGGTCCTTGCATATACCGTTTTGTCACCCACCAAGACCCGATTAGGAACATATGCCCAGTACATATGCATTCCGGAAGACTGGATAGTGTTGCCAAAACCGTTCAATACGACCTACGAGGAGGCTGCTGCAATTCCCTACCCGGGAGAGCTGGCTATGTTCTTCCTGAAGAAGGGGAACATCCAAAGAAAGAAGAATGTTCTCATAGTTGGAGCCTCTGGATCGATTGGTACAACTGCTATACAAATTGCCAGGCATTATGGGGCCAAAGTGACAGGGGTTTGCAGTACTGCGAACCTGGAATTGGTAAGGTCCCTTGGAGCCGAAACGGTAATTGACTATACAAAAGAGGACTATTCGAAACGTGGTGAACGTTATGATTTGATACTGGATGCCGTTCCGCAGCAGGTGGCGGATAGGAAGAGCTTGAAATCACAAGCCAGGAAATCCCTCACTACTGATGGGAAGTATATCTCAATAGCTGATGGATTAGCCAAGGTAAGCTATGATGATCTTGTTTTATTATTGGACCTTACAAAGGCTGGTAAGTTCAAACCGGTAATCGACAGAATCTATCCGTTGGAGCAAATGGTCGAGGCCCACAGATATGTCGAGGCGGGACATAAAAAGGGGAATGTGGTAATAACTATATGATTGTCTATCTTGATGAGGCTGGCAAACCATCAGCATTTTATACAGCTTGGTGGAAAAACAGGGAGAACCAACATATATTGTCTTCACAAGCAGGCAGCAATAATATCCGGCAACCTCGAAGTCGTTAAACAACATATAGAAGCAGGAACCGATATCAATATGAAAGATCAAATGAGTGGCTCAACACCTTTAATCACAGCTGCGACCTTTGGAAAAACAGCTATTGTTAAAGCATTAATTGATGCCTATGCAGATCTGGACATTAAAAATAGCGAAGGATCGACCGCCTTACATGCTGCTGCATTCTTTGGCCGTATTGAGATTGTGCAAATGTTAATTGATGCCGGCGCTGACAAAACCATAAAAAACGACCATGCAGCAACTCCCAGAGAATCTGTTATTGTGTCGTTTACTGAAATGAAGCCCGTCTACGAAATGATCCAGCAGCAATTAGGACCACTTGGTTTAAAACTTGATTTAAAGGAATTGGAAAAGATCCGCCCTGTAATTGCTATGATGCTGCAGTAATCGTTTAAGACCTTTGTTTGGACTAAAATGGAAATTCAACAAAGTTGATTAGTGGATGTTATAAATATATAATGAAAGTACATCGTCCTGAAAAAATATGACATTATGACGAAGAAAAAAATAAAACGAATACTCAGAATAGTATTTATTATTGCAAGCATAAGCTCCTTGTTCTTTGTACCATGGATTTTGGTAAGAGCGTGGTTGGCGCCACTACCTGATACGGTTCAGGAACAAGCGAATGAAGCAATTGGTTATGGATTTGATGGAATAATTGTATATGTAGATCAAGGTGGAAAGGAACCAGCCTTCTACGCTGCTGGTTGGGAAAACAGGGAGAAAAAGATACCCGCCGATCCTCATTCATTGTTCAAAATTGGCAGTATTAGCAAGTTATATGTTGCTGTTGCTGTTGCTAAATTGGTAAATGACAAACATTTGTCTTTGGATAAAACGCTCGCTGATTACCTTCCGGAACTTGTGGGAAGAATTGAAAATGCTGATAAAATTACCCTGAGAATGATGGTGCAGCATAGAAGTGGCATTCCCAATTTTACCGACACCCCTGGCTATTGGGAAGGCCCACCGAAAGACAATAGAGAATCACTTGAGTTGGTACTGGATAAGCCTGCTGACTTTGAACCTGATAAAAAATATAGTTATTCAAATACGAATTATTTGTTGATAGGCGAAATCCTTGATAAAACATTGGGATATAGTCATCACCAATATATCAAGAGGGAAATTTTGATACCGCTTGAGCTGAACAATACTTACAGTTTGCTTAGTGAAGTGGATATAGACGATGTTATGAGTGGGTATTACGTAGGTTATGATGGTGATTTAAAGTATAATGATTTTATAAACCCCAGCGGCTCAATGGTAGCTACAGCAGAGGATGTGGGCATATTCCTGAGGGCATTGAACGATGGCTCTTTACTAAATGATAATGAACAAGCTATTTATTCATCTATTTATAAATATGAACATACGGGATTATTGCCAGGATACTCCAGTATTGCCAGGTATCACAAAGATATTGATGCGGTCGTTATTCAGTTTGTAAATACAAGTGGTGGATACACCTGGAATTTATCGACAATCATATATAATCGTATTGTAAAAATACTGAGAAGGAAAAAAACTGATAACAATGCATAAAAATAATAGGTGATAAGATACCCTGGCACAATCACGAAAATGAGGATGAACTTTTTTATGTAATTGAAGAAAGCCTTCTTTTTGAAATTGAAGGGAAAGATAGCTTTAGTTTCCTTTTTTTCAATTGGTTTTATAAGTTTCTCTTTTCATAATGCAACAAAATTTCTTTGTCGAAGAGTTTTGAATAATCAAATATAAAAGCTACTTGCTTATTTTAGTGATGCGTAACGCAGTAAACGGTTTTTGCGGAAGTTGAATTAAACTTGTACCACTAAATTCACCTTCAGCAGGTGTAATTGTCATATCCCATCCATTGATAATTTCAACTTTGTATTTTGATTTTTCCGGCAAATTTACAATTTGACTACGTGGCTGATCCATGTTGTAATAATTCAGGAAATATTCATCCTTGTAGGCAACTGCAGAATAGGGCATCCAAAATGCAAAATTAACTACAGGTATTAAGTAGCCAGGTGCACTCTCTATTATTTCTCTTAAAAATTTAATTCTTTCCTGACTTTGTCCTCTGAGAATTCCACCTTTCGACCACCATAAAACATCTTTTGATTCACGTCCCCATTTAACTGGATTTTTGGTAACATAGGTTTCACCATGACCCACATAGCCACCACTTGTAACTCCACGCCAAAATTTGTTTACCATCTCTTCTGCCGTCAAATCTCCCCACGACCAATTAATATTCCCTTCGTAACGGCACTCATCATAAACAATTGGTTTTTTATATTTAAGTCTTAATTCCTTTGCTTTATATGTGTCTTCATTCTGTATGCTGACATGTGTGATAAGAGGGTTGGTATGATCATACATTTTTGACCCATTGTGAATACTACGAAGATGATTGTAAGGATCTTTTTCAGCAAACAACTGAATATAATGGTCCCAGTCTTCCATTTTCTTAGCTCTCATGAAATCATATTCATTAGCCATGCTCCACCATACATTTTTATAGGCAGCAAAGCGTGCAATAATATAATTGATATACAAATCATCGGTCTTTCTGTCTATTTTTTGAAATCCCCAACGGTCGTATGGATGAAAAACAATTAAATCGGCTTCAATGCCAAGTGAGTCCAATTGAGATATCCTTTTCTCAATATTCTGAAAGAAGGCAGGGTTAAGTCTTGTGTAATCCCAATCAGTTAATGGTTTTCCTTCAAAAGGATATAAAAGCGGTTCGTTCTTATTCCAATCATAGTCTTTAGGAAAAATACACATACGCATTTTATTGAAATATCCCTTTGCCAGGGTTTTGAAAGTCAAATTGGCAAGACTGTCTCCCTGATGTACCCAAGCATAACAGGTTGTACCAAAGGGATAATAGGGTTTGTTGTCAGAATATGCAAAATTAAAAGTATCTTTCACTACTACCGGTCCGTGATTGCTATCTGTGTTTGAAAAACATTCAAATTTGTCTTTTTTATTATGAAGTGATTTTAAATTGCTTGATGTGATATAAGTCCAGGAACCAGCCTCTTGAGGCATAAAGCGGATTTTATATATTCCATTGCCGTCGTAAAAGCCTGATACAATTTTTATATTCTCACCATGTGTAAATTTAGCACTTAGTTGTACATCAGTGAAAGGATTGCCCTTTGAGACTCCATTAAGAACAATTTCATAAATACGCCATCTTTCAACTTTGTTTTGAGCTGAAATACTCAAAAATGATAAAAGAACTGTCAATAATAGTATTAATCTACGCATAGTTGTAATAGTTAAAAAATGTTTTTAATTAGAATAAAGATTAAAAAAATGTTCAGTATCCTTTATATCTTGTATTCCTAAAATCCAACAAACCTCGGATAGGTCTGAGAAGTCCAATCCGCCTGCCAAAATCGCCTCATTTTTGTAACGCCCCTTTTTCCCATTATACTTGTTTGATAAATCAATAGCAAGCTGCCATATTTCGATCAATTTAGGATTCTTCATTTTATTTTTCCATTGGGTATATTCAGGGGATCTAAATCCAGGTGTTCCATTTCCAACTACGTTACCATCTGGTATTTTCTGATAATCGGTGTTTTTTTTCACGAAATCCAAACTGCTGGGTGATGTAACTTCTTCATTCCAATCACTATGTTGAACCACATGAATACGTTGCGAAATATTTATTTCAGGTAAATCAGACTGAATTGCTTTTATTAGTTCAGCAGTAAAATCAGATTGGCCTGCATCGGCAATCCAAATATCACCTTGGTTTGCGAGGGTCGATTTAACAATAACTTTTACTTTTTCAACAGCGCTTTTTATATTTTCATGAGCATCTGTCCAGTTGCTTCCAAAGGCGAGCTGAAATAATTCATTAGGTGGGACATATAGTCCTTTCTGAATACCATAAGTACCAGCAACTGCATGATAATGTATTTTTGAAAATTTTGTATCAGACATCAAAGTAGCTAATGCTGCTGCAGTTTGAAGGTCATCTACATCAGTTTTACAATCAAGTTGTACCAATAATAGATCTTTTTCTACATTGAAGTGTTTTGCTTTTAGAGATATTTTATCCGAAGCATTACATTTGAAAGCTATGAAAATAGTCGATATTGCAATAAACACTAAGGTTTTATACTTCATTTCTTTGTTGTTTTTGTTCATGTAGTAAATATAGGGAAATTCTAATCCTTAAATGTTATAGTCAAAGGTCCAATGTGTCAAGCGGACTTTTTATCTGATCGAAACCCTACTCTTGCCCGTCCGAAGTATAAAATGTTTTAAAAATAACTACTAAAAGATTAGTATATATACTAAAAAGTTAGTAGTTTTGCTTAATGAAGAAATCAGATATGGAATTAACAAAAGCAGAAGAGCAAATTATGCAAATTCTTTGGAAAATTGAAAAAGGTTTTGTAAAGGATATTCTTGATCATTTTAATGACCCGAAACCTGCATATACTACGGTTGCGACATTTATGAAAATCCTGGAAAAAAAGGGATATGTTTCACACAAACCTTATGGTAATGCTCATCAGTTTTATCCAGTTATATCAAAAGAGGAATACTCCACCACACATGTAAATTCGATTTTTGAAAGATATTTTAAAAATTCGATCAGAGATGTGGTATCGTTCTTTACTGATAACAATGAAGTAAACGTTAGCGACATTGATAATGCAATCAAGCTGTTAAATGAAATTAAAAGTAAAAAGAAATGACTCATCTTTTCATTTACCTTATTGAAGCAAGTATTTGCCTGCTCTTATTGTATCTGTGTTATGTATTATTGATTAATAATGATACTTTCTACAGGTTTAAAAGATTTTATCTCATATTTTCGGTGGTAATTTCAATTACAATTCCACAATTGCCTTCGATTAAAAATACAGAAGAGTTTAAACAAATTGTTACTGCATATAATCAGGAGGGAAAAGATTATTCCAACTATAAGGACAAATTTGAAAATATTGTTTTTGGTAATGTTCCAGTGCAAACTGCCAATATTGAATCTAAGTCCTGGTTGAATGCTTCCCTCATCATTCTTTTAGCTATTTATTTGTTTGGAGTATTTGTACTGATATTCAGGTTGATAAACAATATTAATCAATTATTAAAACTTGTAAGAAGTAATAATATTGAACCATACGGAAAATATACAATAGTTCATCACCATGGAGATTTCCCGACCTTTTCCTTCTTCAGGTATATATTCCTGAATAGCACTAATTTGAACAACAGGGAAATGAGTACTGTACTCAAACATGAGGAGGCTCATATTAGACAATGGCATTCCATTGATATGATATTTATTGAAATATGTAAAATACTCTTCTGGTTTAATCCTGTGATCTGGTCGGTTAAACGATCTCTTGTTAAAGTGCATGAATGTGAGGTGGATGATTTTCTGATTAGTAGCAGGCTGGAAGATATCATTGATTATCAAGCGTTATTATTAAAGCAGTACTTAAGTAACATCAACATAGAGCTAGCTCATCCTTTTAATTATTCACTAATTAAATTCAGAATTAAGATGATGACAAAAACTAAATCAAAATGGATGGCAAAAAGCAAAATGCTTTTTGCCATACCAGTAATAATGTTAAGCTTATTGGCCTTTTCAAATGCCAATATTAAGTTGTCAACCAGAGAATTTACCGAAATGGTCAATTCAACTAAACTCTGGGAACCAGAACCTAAAGAGATGTATTTTATTCCTGCCGGAAGCTTTGTTTTAAAAAGGACAGATGGCAGTAAAACAAAAGATTTTGAAGTTACTATTGATGCTTTTTGGATGAAATACGGCGAAGTAAGTAATAAAGAATATTTCGAGTACATTAAATCTGTACAGAAGGATTCATTAAAAGAATTTTATGAGTCTGCACTTCCTGATCCGGTCAAAGCACCCTTTAAAGACTATTTTTCAGACAAGAAATACTCTGATTTTCCTGTTGTCGGAATTTCATTACAGCAGGCAGTTGACTTTTGTAAATGGAAGACAAGGTTTGAAAATCAAAAACTGCTGAGCAAAGGGAAACCTCCGGTTCAAAATTATCGGATCCCATCGGAAGTAGAATGGGTATATGCTTCATTTGGAGGAGTGAAACCAGAAGAAATTGGGAAGCCCAAAATTTCAGGTTTGTCAAAAATCTCATCAAATAAGCAGAATGAATGGGGGTTGTACAATATGTTTGATAATGTTTCTGAATGGACATGCACGGCCTTTGATCCAGAAACTTATCTGAGTAAACTTTCAGACTATTCCGGAACTGGAATCAATAAAATTGTTGTCAGGGGCAATAATTATAAAAATTCAGTTGTTGATGAAAAGATCATTCTGGACGGTACAAATTTTTTCGATTATGTTGGTTTTAGGTATGTTCGATCCTATTTAGGACAAAAATATGGAAAGAACTAAGAAGCATCTTTGATGGTGGTTGCACTAAGCAACCACCTTTTTATTTTGTCCGTGTTAGCGGCTGTTCTTCATTTACTTAACCCTATTGCCATTTTATAAGCCAATGCGGCGTCGGGAAGCGGCGTTAGAGAATCCAATAAAATATTGTAAGTTCCTTTTTCTGATAGTTCGTTAGCAACTTTTTTAATTAAAGCTAAAGTAGCTTTCATCAAACTTGAACCCAGGCTTAAACGGGCGACACCTAAATCCTGCAGTTCACGAACAGATGGAGGTAATCCTGCCCCAATTCCAGGGTTTGAAAGAATATTAATTGGGGCATTAATTTCCCTAACCAGCGTTGAAATCGTTTCTTTTTCCCATACAGGCTGAATAAATATGCAGTCTGCACCTGCTTCGCGGTATTTATTGCCACGCTTTATTGATTCAGATAATTTTTCTCGTGGCGAACCTGACGCAGTATAAAATGAATCAGTCCTTGCATTAATGACTAAATGAAAGCCCAGTGAATCTGATAATGCACGAATAGCTGATATTCTTTCACAAAATTCCATCTCGTCAATTAATACTGGATTTAAATCAATACTGTCTTCAATGTTTATTCCAACAATTCCTGTTGCAATTATCTTTTTAACCGAATCAATTATTTCAGTTAAATTATTTCCATATCCGGCTTCTATATCCACAGATACCGGAACTTGTACTGAATTTATGATCCCCGTTATAGCTTCAAGCATTTCTGACAATTGTATTACCTGGCAGTCAGGATAACCTAAAGAGGCAGCTATTCCCATACTTGTTGTTGCGATTGCTTTATAGCCACATGCTTCTATTAATTTAGAGCTTCCGATATCCCATGAGTTTAACAGTACCAAAATTTCTTTGTCATGATGAAATTCCAAGAACATTTCAGCTTTTTCTTTTTGAATACTTGAAACCATAATCTGTCATCTTTCATTGTTCGAGATAAAACATTGAATCTTGAATGATTGTTCGAAAAATGTAACAATTGTTACAATCTTTTGCAAAAGCTTATTGTCTTGCATTTGTCATATTGGTAGGGGGAATATTTAATAACCTCAAAATTTGTTTGACGGTCACTGGTAAAAAAATCTACTTTTACCTGACCATTGGCATCAGTCAAAAGTGAGGGTTCCCAAAATAAGGTGGCCCTACTATCATATACCGCACTATTTCTTAACCGGCCTTCATAACGAGGCGAATAAAACACTCGTGCGACATCCAGTCCATCCAGGATAAACTTTTTAACCCCCTGAATATCTCCGCGACAGGTGTTTTTAGTATAGGTTTCAATTATAACCATCGATTGTAACATAAACTGAGGAAAACCAATAATTGGTGGATATGCATAGTTCATAGCAATACTTTTCCCCGGAGGTATAACGAGTATCCTTTTTATTTCATTTACAGGATAAGCTGATAAAGTTTCTAATTTAGAAAAATCAAATCCTTCTCCATTCCAGTATAATTTGCCATCAAGTAAATATATTGGAAACCAATAACTTGCATTCCATCCCATACTAATTGTTTTTACGCATGGCAATAATACCGTATTTAGACCACCACTTGCAGCGCTATACCTTCTGGCTCCAAATTCCTCTACCAGAAGATCATTAAGATCTCTATATCTGTCACCTTCAGGGTCAAGGAAATCAAGATCTGCAATTTTGGTGGCATCTTTATCATAATTACGCCACCAGTTTTTTGGATTGGCCTTTGCTGTCACTACTACCTCCCCCAGAGTTTTGGACATTGACCCAGGTAAAGGGATTCTTGATATATCAGTTTTTTTAACAGCCTGTATCCGATTTATGTATTCTTCTTTTGGAAAAGATAGTTTGTTATTCAAAGTTGGCAGGGTAGTAAACAATGGAGGAGCAACAGGGCTGTCAATGAAAATATCACCGTTAAATGGCTTATTCTTAAGTGTTTTCGCCTGCAACATTAAGCGTTGCTTACCAGGCAATCCTCCTGCATACATTATTATACTTTTGGTTTGTACCTGCGAAAAATTGGGATCAGATTCGGTGACACTGCCTGTGTATAATAATCCGGCAACGGAAACAGCCAGGCTGCCTGCGCATCCAAAAAAATAACCTGTTCCCCTTAGTCCTTCCCCACATATCATCTGACCCAGGCCTGGTATAAATAATGATGCAAAAGCTGCAGTGGATGGATTATACGGATCCCCAGGCTGATAGGTGTAGTGGCGATAATCATAAATAAGTGGCGAAACAGTCGCTCTGGCAAGGTTTTAGCAGGCTGTTGTAATAATTTCAAACCACTTTAGGTTTTCTAAAATGTGCACTTACCTTATTCAAATATAAATCTATCAAAAAAAGTAGAGAAAAGGATAACAAGATAGAAATCGTAACAGGATGCACTAAAAAACTCGAAATCATCTCAATTGAATGCATCACGTTGTTGAGTTGTCCAAAAAGTGGCCAGGAAATAATATCACCAATTAATGAAAGTAGAATAAACAAGGAACCATAAATAATTACTGGAATTAAAAAAGTTACATCACCAGAATTTGAAATAGTTATCTTGCTATCCTCTAATTCTGCAATTTTTTCAAGAGTAACACGGTTAAAATCCGGATTTGAAATATGCTTAAAATCAGAAGATATTATTTCCCCGATGAATTCTTTGTCTTTTATTTTCATATCAATTCCTTTAATTCTTTTTTTAACGAAATACTGAGTCCATTGTATAATTTTAACCTTGCTCGCTGAAGTAAGACTTTTAAATAGTTTTTATCCTTTTCTACAATTTTGGAGATTTCTTTTAAACTCAAATCCTCATAGTAATACAATGAAAGTATAGTATAATCAATTGCATTTAACTTTGCTAAAGCTTCATTAATCAACTGTTTTCGATCATTTTCATTTAGATTTTTAATTGCACTCTCAATTTGATTATTTTCTAACGAGGCAGTTAACTTTTCATCAATCTCTATAGAAATGTGCTTCTTGTGCCTTATTGAAGAAATAGCCGTGTTATATACAATACGATAAAACCAAGTTGAAAACTGGCTTTCATTTTTGAAATTATTCAGTCCTTTAAATGCTTTCACAAAAGAATCCTGAACAATCTCTTCAGAATCCTGCTCGTTTTTACTGATTTTAAGAGCTATATTAAAAGCTAAATCTTTGTATTTGTTAATTATTGCTGAATAATCACAATTCTTATTGAAATTATGGTTAGTTGTCATAGACAATCAAAAATCTATTCAGTTTTTGATTTGTGAAAATATATAAGCAATATCCCACAAATAATAAAAATCATAGTTGAGTATGCAACAAAATTTGGGATTCCAAATGTTAAGTTTACTATATATCCAAACAATATACCAAGTGCAGCACCGATAAGTAAAAGTCCAATTTTAAAACTACTTGGCTGACTATTTGGTTTGGGATCAAGATGTGAAGGATCCATTCCCTTTTCAATTAAGGCAACTTTTTCTTGATTTTCAATTTGTTTTTCCCTGAATTTCAGGTAAAATATCCAACCGACGAATATCATTCCAAAAATTGGCACTATGTACATAATATTTCCGTTCATATCTTAAATTTTTAAAGTTTATTCATTAGACGCTGTTATTTATCAATTGGTACCAATTTGGAGCGATTTTTTTCTAATTTTTAAACCTTCATGAGTTGTTAGCACAAGTTTTTATTCGTCGTGCGATGGAAGAGTTACGGTAGCAGGATTAGTCACGGTACCGAAAATATTTTATTCAACTCAATACTAAAGACAGTTCCCTCAGTTTCAAAATCGATATTTGCAGAGTTTTCAGCAATCAGAACCTGTTTATTTTGTCCTACTTCATGAGAACTGATTTTACCAACGGATGAATCAAGTAATTCAATCGAATTAATAAGTTCAATTTTAACCTGAAGATTTCCATCCTCTGCGGAACGTATCTGCCTGTGCAACATTATTTCATCAAGAATATCCCGGCTTGCTTCTTCCGAAAGATTTATAAGTTCAGAAGTTTCTTCGGGTGTCCTACCATCTTTAGTATGAAATACTCATTTCTCCTTAGGTTGAGGAAAAAAGTGTCAACCTAATTCAGGTCGAGATATTATTTGCATTAGCTATACCATCCGTGTTAGGTTTTCGAGCAAATTTTATTATTTCCATTAAAAGAATTTGTCGAGGTTTGTGATGAGCTCGATACATTCTTAACCTAAAAACCAGGAAATGTGAGTGCATTCTGAGCATACAAAGCATGTAGCTGTTCTATTGGTCCAATCTAGTTTAAAAAAAGTAGCTAATGAGGTATTAAGTTGTGCTCCTCTTACCCAGAAAAATGTATTATCACAAACAGGACATCTTAATTCATGCCCTTTTACTTCAACTGTTTTAGGTTCTGGCTTTTTAAATAGTTTCATAATCCAATTCTTTTTTATGTTTAAGTGATTGTCTTTGTGTTTGTAATGTTTTTTCCTTGTTAGCAGCTGAATAATTTTTTTTATTTTGTAATAATCTGGTCCATATTTTCGACTAACTTAAGAAAATCAACCTATTGAAGGTGGAAAAGGAATTCATAAAATTAGTAAAAAATCACGAAGGGATTTTACATAAGATTTGTAATATATACTTCTTTCGAAATCCATACAAAGAGGACTATTATCAAGAGATCCTGATTAGACTTTGGAAATCATTTCCAAGCTATAAAAATCAATCTGCTTTCTCAACATGGTTATATAGAGTTGCTTTAAACACAGCGATTGATATAATTCGCAAACAAAATCTACAACCTAAACACACTGAACTTTCCAACATTGAGTACAGCATACCTGAATATGAACACAATATAGAATCTTACAAAAAAGAGAAGCTTTATCAAGCAATCAATTATTTATCCGATGTTGAAAAGTCGATAATTATTCTGTATTTGGAAGATTATAGCTATAAGGAAATTGCAGAAATAATTGGTCTTTCGGAGAGTAATACTGGTGTGAAAATTAATAGAATAAAAATTCAACTAATTAAAATCTTGAAAGATGGACAAGAATGATTTAAAATCTTTATGGCATGATGCCCACAATTCAAATCAGGAAATTATTTATGATAAAGTGAAGATCGAAAAATCCATTAGCATGAAACATTGTAAAGCTATCTCTAAGATTATATCGGATGTAAAATTGAAAATTCTTTTTTCTGCAATAGGATTATTTATTTATATTGGTTTAATGCTTTACGCTTTCGTGTATCTTGATTTAGTTTTTTCAATAAATTCTATAATTCCACTTGCCTTAGCCGGCTTATTCCTAATATTTATTACAACCTCAGAAATTGTAAGGTTATTAGTTTTGACAAAAACAGCTGATAATATGTCGGTTAAAGAATCATTGCTTTTTTCCCGAAAGCGATTAAATAGAATAAGGACATTCGATTTTCTGTCTTATTTAGTCATTTTGTATCTATCAGCAGTTTTGGTAATAGTTAACTATCTATCCGATATTGGTGGAGTTAAGAATTTGTCATTTCGCAATGAAGTTATCCCATTACCTTTCCTATTGTTTTTTATATTAATGCTTCTTTTTATGCCATGGTTTATCAAATATCTACATAATCAGAGGTATAGAAAGATATATTTTGAGCTCAATAATTCTGTTCGTATCCTCAATGAGGAGGCGTAAATTTTGCTGCTGGCGTCGGCCGCAGGCGACTACGTCGTCCGAAGGCCGAATGCAACCGGGGACCGTCCGGAGTTTACTTTGCGAAGCAACCTGATTTGTTCCCGATATTAATTTAATGGTGTTTGAAAAACTATTTACGGAAAGAATCGGAAATAAAAGTCATGAACTCTGGTAGTACACTACGCCAATATGGCCAGTCGTGTGCTCCGTTCTGGATTCTGAATTCGTGCTCTATACCCTTCCTTTTTAATACAGTATGCAACAATGCATTGTTAGGAGACAAATGGTCATCGTCGCCACAACTGATATACCATTTTGTCTTACTTTCTGTTTTTTCAGGAAGATTTTCAAAGTAAGTGATAACATCATAAGGTTTATACCACTCAATTAATACTTTGTCACTAACATTAGGAAATTTCTTTTTCAAATATTCGGAATCGTATTTTCTGACAGCTGCACTTAATGCACATGCTACCGAGAATTTGTCGGGCTGATGCACAACATACTGCAGTACGGCTGCTCCTCCCAAAGAAGCTCCGGCAATAGCTCTACTATCTTTTTCTGTACGGCAACGATAATTTTCTTCTATATATGGAATAAATTCTTTAATAAAGAAATCTTCAAAATTAAAATCTCCTTCGGGGTCATTAAAATAACTGATTCTTTTTGATCCGAAGTTGGCATCTGGTGTTACAACAATCATAGGTACAATTTCTCCACTTTCAATAGCTTTATCCAAATATTGTTTCAATTCGCCATAATAAAACCAGGACTGCTGGTTGGGTATAGTATTTGCCGGGCCAGCTGGATGCAATAGGTAAAGAACTGGGTAACTGCGATCAGAAGACTCATAACCGGCTGGTAAATAGATTGCATACTTACGGTCCATTTTTAAAATGTTGCTATAAAGTGTTTTTGCTTCGTAAGCATCTCCCTGAGTTTGTGCCTGCAAAGAAATTGTCCACAATAAGACAGCTAATGAAATAGTAAGAATTCTCATAGTTTTTGATAGCTATAGGTTAATTGATAAATATATATTTAAAGATAATGTAATTAATTGCAGCTGTAATATTAAACATTCGTTCTTAAATAATTGTATTCACATAAGGCATTCGATTGCATGCCCCCTGACGATTATTTCTCATCTCTAATTATTGCTGCCAACCAGCCTCCTTTGAATGGTGCAGTGATAGTTACTTTAGAACCACCATCTATTGACTCTTCTTTAAGCCATCTTCCTTCTGTTATACTTATCCACTTAAGTTTAAATTTACCTTTTATATTTGAGAGATCAAGCATAACGCTGCCTCCATTTGTAAAATAGAGTGCATACTGATCTCCTGGCTTTGCAGCAAGGTATGCTTCATTTGGCAGCCTGTCTTTAAGTAGCTCCATATGAGGTTCTATATCCCATAATTTAATTACACTTTCCAGCAGTCTGGCTGCTTTAATGCATGCTTTGGCTCTTTCGTTCAAACCATTACCGCTGGTAGGCCGATGAAACCTTGAACTGGCAGAACCTCCTAATATATCACGCCAGAAGCGTTCTACACCATCTTCCAGACCCCCAGTTCCAAAAGATTCATAACCGCCTCCATATATCTTGGTGTGATTACTCGGGCGGGGATTCACTTTGTTGACTTGTTGGATTAACCATATAAGTTCACGCCAGTGATCATCATCAAAATTGCGACTGTTGACTTGGGAAATATCAGCAAACGAATAATGTTCGGGATCCTTAAAAATGATAGGCGTATTAACAGCCTTTTCGCCCATGTGGGCATCATCAAACATGTCGGTAGTGAATACTAATAAACCCTGCTCTGCAGCCCTATTTTGGATGAACTCAATCCAGTATTGTCCCCAAGATGCTGGTGTGGAAGTTTCATTGTTCATACAATATAGTACATTCCCGTATTTAAGGCTGTAAGAGAGCATTTTGGAGACAAATGCTTCCTGATACTTACGGACCAGATCTAATTTTTGATTGTACATCGGCATGCCAGGGATTGTATGGAAAAAAGGTTGTTTGTCCCCTGAAGGATGAAGAGGATACTCTTTACTAAATCCGGTTTCTTCGTATGAATAGTTCTTATTGCAACCTGGATTCCAAGGGCTGGTTACCCAGTTCACCCTGGAAAAGTCAAATCGATCCCATACTTCTATTTGTACAATAATATCACGTTCACTTGTCCACTTAAGCATATTCTCGAATCGGGTCCAATAATCATTATTCCATTTGTCCAAATTAAAGGTACCATTTGCAAGGAATTTATATGGTTTAAGTTCCTTAGCCTGGGACTGGCTCATGGTATTCCTGACATAATTACCTCCAGCTTCCTGGATTTCGTCTAAGTGTTCCAATAGGCCATCAGCCAGGAAGATATGATCTGTTTTACTGCCACCAAGAAGAAGAATTGGTTTTTCTTTATATTGCCAATATCTGGGATTTTCTGACCATGGTTGCAAATGATCCTTGTTTTTTAAAGCAACATTGTTAGGTTTTTGCGCTAACGTAGATTCTATTGATACTGCCAGAATTATTAAAATCAGTATGATTTTTTTCATAATAAAGAAATTTGAATCTGAAATTTACGATCTCTATCGGTTGCGAACATTAAACTAGCTTTGATATCCTCTCATGAAAGCTCAGAATAGTCATTAAGTACCTCATCAAAACTCATTCCTGAACCTGACCACCTAAGAATATAAAATACAGTAATTCTGGTATTTCTGATACAAGGTGTTCCAAATCTTTTATCGGAGTTGACTTTTATTATCTTGTTGAAGTTTTCGCTGTTCAAAGATACTACATTTTAAAATTGGCGTCTCAATTTTTCCCATGTGTTGGGTGGCCGCTAATTTTTATCATCAAAATTGCATATTAAAATACATCACTTTGTAACAATAAATTACACGGTTGTCCGGATAGTATGTAAACTATTTTTCTGGGTTATATAATATGCAAAAATAAATAATTTATTTATTGATAGAGAAGTTGAATACATCTGGTCTTGCATAATGACCAACAACATCAAACCTGCGTTTTACGGAAATTATTTCTCGTAAATCTATGTCAGCATAAAGTAAGCCTTGCTTTGAATCCAGTGGGCCTGCAATAATTTTCCCTTTAGGACTAATTATGCAACTGTTTCCAGTGCTAATCCATTCTTCGTCTTCCGAATAAATTTTTTTCAATTCTTCCGGCATGTCACTAATATGAAGCGTCATACAGGTACTTAATACAAATAGACCACCTTCTCTTGCAATATGTTGCATGCTGCCTATCCAATCCTGTCCTTTATCCCAGGTTGGAGAAGCAAGAATTTGAGCACCCGATTCATAAATTGCAGTTCGGGCTAATGGCATTAAGTTTTCCCAACATATTAATCCACCAATTTTCCCTGCGGAAGTATCATACGATTTGAGTGTGCTGCCATTTCCCTGTGCCCAAACTATTCGCTCACAGTTTGTTGGCATTAATTTCCGGTGCTTTCCAAGTATTTTACCATGGTCATCAATAAAAAGGATTGTGTTATAAAGACTGGCATTACTGGTTTCTGAATTTCGCTCATTCATTCCAATTACTACATTTATTTTCGCCAGCTTTGCTGCTTTACAAAGTCTATCTGTTGTGTTATCAGGAATTGATACTGCATTCTCAACTAGCTTGACATAAAGATCTCCTAATTGTTTGGTTTGGTTGGCAGGAATTAGCCATACCCAATCGGGGTAACCCGAAATGAAGGCTTCGGGAAAGACAATTAATTGAGCACCATTCTTTCCTGCTTCGGCAATTGCCTCGCAAGCCAAATCGACCGTTTTCTCTTTGTTTAGAAAAACCGGGCTTAATTGCGCTAATGCAATTTTTTTTTCATTTTTCATCTGTTTGAAATTTTCAATTTTCAAATTTATAATACTTGAAAGTTTGAGAACAGATGAAAGCGTTCCGCTCTCAAATTAACTTTTTAAATCATGTTGGTTTTATATTTTGATTCACTCTAAATAAATTGTGTGGATCATATTGAGCTTTTATTTTTGTCAATCGGTCGTAATTATGTTTATAGCTTGTCTTTATTCTGTCCTGTCCTTCATCCATCAAAAAGTTTGAGTAAGCACCTCCTGAGGAATAAGGATGCAATGCTTCCCAATAATCTTTACACCATTTTGTAATTATTTCAGCATTCTCTGGATCAGGATCAATGCCAACAATTACTCCCGCATATTTTGCATCTCTGTATGCCCAGGGTGTATCTTCTTTTCCTACCCTGCTTGCAGCACCGCTAATTGGATATAAATGCATTTGAGAAAGCAGTGTTGGGATTTTTGAGCCAAATTTTAAATGTTGTGCCCTGATTTCAGGTCCCATTTCATTAAAAAAGTCAGCTCTCCAATACCATTGCAATCCAGGAGGAAATAGTCCGTCGAAAAGTGTTTGTAATGAGGGATAAGGCATTTCGCCAACAATTTCAAATAATGGATTCATAGCTAAGATTGGTTTGAAAGCTTCTTTTGCTTTATCCATATCACCGGCATAACACCATACTATTCCACAGAATTGTTTGTTGTGCAAATGCTCTGGGAACGGTGCTCCTGGAATAATCATTGTTGTAATAAATCCATTCATTTCTTCAGGCGCATTATTTATAAATTCATGATACCATTCCATAATTTCTTCTGTCTTTTCGATTGGCCATAATGTGGGGCCGCCAAAAACAGTTTTTACGTCATGAGCTTGAAATTTAAAAGATGTAACAATTCCGAAGTTTCCTCCTCCCCCGCGAATTGCCCAAAACAAGTCTGTATTTTGTTTAGCATTTACTGTTACAAAAGTACCATTTGCCAAAACCATATCAGCTTCCAGTAAATTGTCAATAGTTAGTCCGTATTTACGTGATAAATATCCAACGCCACCTCCAAGTGTTAAACCTCCGACTCCTGTTGTAGAAACAATACCTGCTGGCACAGCAAGTCCAAAAGGATGTGTTGCATGATCCACTTCTCTTAATAGGTTGCCACCCCCGACTCTTACGGTTTTGTTGGTAACATCAACACGTACAAACTTAAGTCGCGATAAATCGATAACCAGGCCATCATTACACAAACCCAGTCCACCTCCGTTGTGTCCACCACCTCTTACGGCGATCAAGAGATCATTTTCCCTGCCAAAATTTACAGATGCGATAACATCGGCAACATCTACACACATAACAAACATACCCGGATGTTTGTCGATCATACCGTTGTATACTTTACGGGTTTCGTCAAATTCAGCGTCGGAAGGCATTATAATTTTGCCTTGCAGTTGATTTCTGAATGTTTCAATAGTTGTTGGTTCAAGTTCTTTTATTGTTTTCATAATAGCGATTTATTTTCGTTTATAAATCAAAATTATGCATTAACCATTTAATAGGCTGTTAGTTGTGTTTCAAATGCTGAAACAATTGAACCAAATAAATACTTATCTGGTGATTTGGAATAGATCGGTATAGGATGTTGGGCTTAATCCAAATCTTTTACGAAATGCCCGTGCAAAATAAGTTGGACTGTTAAAACCGTGACCATAGCCTATTTCTGCTACTGTTTCATCACTATTCTTTAAAGCTTTCAGGGCATAACGGAGTTTTAATTCCTGAATAAGCTCATTAGTCGCAATTCCGGTCAACGCCTTAATTTTTCTATAAGCCTGAGATTTACTCAATCCTATAGCCGTATTTAATTTTTCACTATTAAAATTAGCGTCAAGCAAATTTTCATTCACTTTTAGAATTAATGAATTAAGAAAACTAATATCTTCTCTTTTTAATATTTTGAATTCTTCAGCACTAAAGTTATAGGGACCCCCTTCTTTGGAAGAAATCAATTTTGTTGTCTCATCAAGGTAAATGAACCCATTCAATCCTATCAGGCATAGCTGATTTACATTTTTCTTGGTTTCTTCAAAAATTTTAGTCCCTCTTTCGTCCACAGGGCTTCCAGTTACCAATCCAATTCTAAATTCAAAATTATTATCACTGTTTTTTAATAGTTCAGCCAGTGATTGGGCGCATTGTATCGCATTGGTGGCCGAAACAAATGAAACCATTATATCTTCATTGGGCTCTAGAAATATGGTGCCCTTGTTTTTCTCAATTAAGGCCAATTCCTCTTTGATAAGAAGGTCATATTTTCCTGTAAAATCGAAATGGTTTAATAGCAGAATAGTACGATAACCCTCGTCAATTTCCCCTGAGAGTTTTTGAGCTAAATCAACTTCATTTTTTTCACCTATACCTAAAAAGAGATGGTATTCATCATCCGAAACCTCAATGATATTGCAGGCAGTTAAACCATGTGATTCCCTATGAACAGCATTGCAGGAATCTCTATCGGGTCCTTCCATCAAACAAAAAATGGTCTTATTCTTCTCATTTACCCAATACTTTCGTTGGGTGACTCCAAATTTTTTTTCCACTGCCAAATCTTGCATATGAGCCTTCACAACATCCTCCACAGAAAAGGAGTCTGAATCAACTATATGTATGTCCATATACAAAGGCATATATTGTTTGTTATTCTTTTGGTTTTTAGAGATTTAATTTTACTCCAGCCTCCCTACGAATAAAAACAGCAATTTTTTATTTTTGTTCATTAGTTATTTCCTTTATTCCGGATGGGTCATAATGCCACCTAACAGCCCGGCAATAGGACCGAGCGTTAATAAACAGCCATGTGGGCTGTTTTAGCATACTCCTTCGCCAAGGCTTCGGAGTACGGAGGCGCAGCCAGCCTGCTTCGCCCTGCGTGGCTTTAGCGAAGGCTGAACAACTTACCTTTAGCATTGTCCGTGTTAGGTGCTGCCTTTATTATATTAATTCAATTTTTCTACCAATAAAACTTGAATACATGGTTGCGCTTCTTAATAAGATTCTATTCTGATCAGGGGTCAAAGTTTTAAATAGGTTTTTACTAAGAATTACTTGATTGTTTTTATTCCTGCGCTTCCAGATACCAATTATTTGTCCATTCTGTAAAACAGTTGGATAAAAAATGCCATTATTCGAAATAGCTTTCTTGTTGTCAATTAAGGACAAGGATGCTGTTCTATCTCGGTAACTAATAAGAAATTCATCGTAAGCGGGTAGTAGATAGATCTCGTTGTTGTCAGGTTTTGGCTCTAAACACGTGTTAGCCAACCAATAAGCTTGATTTTGAATTACTTCGAATGTTAGGTAATTTTTATTGAAGTCCAATGCAAGATTAGCATCACTTGTAGATAGTCCTGACCACCAAGTAAAATCATTTACTGAGGCAGGTCCATGGCTAGTAAAATAGCGTAGAGCAAGTTCTTTCAATGCTTCCTCCCTTAAAGTCTTCTTGTGTTCTGGAACCCATTCTTCCAGAATTGCATATGTTGGTTTTCCATGATTTTGTTTCCCGCTGCAAATAATGCCATCCAATTCAGCTCGTAGAAAAATATGGGATGCTCTATTATCTTCAACATTAATTTTAGATTCTTTTAGTTCCGTTATTAATTCTTCTCGAGTCTTATGATTACAGTCTCTAAGTGATTTTTCAAGGATATTATTGCATTTATGGTAAACATTATTGGTTAATCCTAATTGCTTATCCCTGTATTTTAAGGAAGCTTTGATACGAGGTGCAGTTAGTTCTAATATCCAATAAATATCATCTGATGAGACAAAATGCCAGGTAGGCCTCAATAAATGGGTTCTTATTAGATTTCCTGCATTGATTTCCTTATTTATTGCTGCTTCTGTTGAATTCTGAAGCCTAATCCCCAATGCCCATTTTGACATATTATAGTCTTGAGCTTGAAGAGCTCCCATCCAACCTGCTATCTCCTTGGCACTTTTGAATTTTGAGTTAGTAAGTTGCTGATTAAGAGATCGAAGTGCAGGAATGTTGTCTTGATTCATTTTCATGGTATAAGTGTCGGATAGGTCGGGCGGGTTGCCCCGCCTTTCCCTCCTAAGAACCGTACTTGCGACATTCACCGCATACGGCTCAAGCACCCTAAAGGTAACCAGGTTACCCGGCAATTCCAAAATCAGGCGGCCATTTTCCATTTGAGAACTTTCTGATATTCTGACCGAGGAAGTCGAACCCGGTATACACATCTGTGATTTTGGTTTTAGTCTCCGATAGAGTCAGACCTCGTGTAGTCAGGAAATCGGCAATAACAGGTTTAACAACGTTCATTAATACCTCTTTGCTTGATCCTGTTACAATAAAGTCATCTGCGTATCTCACAAAATGGATTTTGTGGTAGTTCCTTCGGCAGCCATCGTATTTTCTGATACGAGTGTTAACACTTTTATAAATGGCTTCTTCCAGTCCATCCAGTACCATATTTGCAAGAGTGGGAGAGATTATACCTCCTTGTGGGGTTCCTTCCTTTGTGGGGAACAGTTTGTTCTTGTCAATAAATCCAGACTTAAGCCACTTGGTAACAATTTGTTTATCAATGAGGATGTGATTAGTGATCCAATCATGACTGATATTATCAAAACACCCTTTGATGTCACCTTCCAGTATCCATGTGGCACTGTCGTTTCTCGAGAGGTGTATATAGCACCTTTCGATAGCGTCATGGCAGCTTCTCTTACGGCGGAAGCCGTATGAGGAAAGGTCTGCGGTTGTTTCCGATACCGGATCGAGAGCAGCCAGGAAAAGAGCTTGCATAGCCCTGTCATTCATTGTAGGTATTCCGAGGGGTCTTTCTTTACCATTCTTTTTCTTGATGTATACCCTTCTCAGAGGTTTAACAGTATATCCTTTTCTGCTTAACGATTTTGCAGCTTTCAGTTTTTGTGCTGGGGATTTCCATAACACCCCGTCAATGCCGGGAGTGTTCTTTCCTGAATTTTCAGT
>Ga0315542_1000558_pt1 | contig 23596 bp, 24 predicted proteins | sample SalMarSW160120MG_FD_202541 | JGI IMG/M metagenome (GOLD analysis project Ga0315542, IMG submission 202541) | Salt marsh sediment microbial communities from the Plum Island Ecosystem LTER, Massachusetts, United States - Salt Marsh Sediment SW1601-20 ... | reverse complement strand
CCCTCTCTGATGCTCCCGAAGCGAGTGCCTCTCGCGTGTCCAACTCGCGGGCCGGTGCCTGGCACCGGGTCTTGCCCTCAAAGACGGTGGTGCGCCGCTCCCCGAACGGTGCCTGGCACCGGCTTTGACGTCGCAACGTGCGTCGCCGGCGTGCCCGGCAGCCACTCTGATGCTCCCGGCGCCCACCATCGCCGCATCACTCCTCCGGCACCAGCCCGAGCCGGATCAGCGCTCGCCGCGCCGCCTGCTGCTGCGCCTGGCGCTTGCTGCGGCCCTCGCCCCGTGCCACCTCCTCGCCGTCCCACCAGACCTCGAAGGCCCACAGGCGGTGATGATCGGGGCCCGTCACCCCGACCTCTCGGTACTCGGGCACCGGCAGGCCCCGGGACTGAGCCGCCTCCTGGAGGGCGGTCTTGGGGTTGGCCAGGGTCAGCGTGCGCTCGTCGAGCTCGGCCAGGTCGCCCCCGAACTGCACGGCCACGAAGCCGAACGCCACCTCCCAGCCCCCATCCAGGAACAGCGCGGCGACCAGGGCCTCGAACACGTCCTCCAGGAGAGCGTAACGCTCCCTGCCGCGCGTGGACTCCTCGCTGGGCCCGAGCTCGATGAAGCCTTCCAGGCCGAGCAGGGTCGACTTCTGGGCCAGGGTCTGCGAGCGCGCGAGGTGGGACCGCATCCTGGTCAGACCGCCCTGGTCGAGGTCGGGGAACCGCTCGAACAGCAGGAGGGCGAGGGCGTGGCCCAGCACGGCGTCACCGAGAAACTCGAGGCGTTCGTAGGACTCCGCAGCGGCGGGCGCCGCCGAGCCGTGACGCAGGGCCTGAGCGAGGAGCTCCCGGTCTGCGAAGCGATAGCCCACGATCTGCTCGAGCTCCTCCAGGGGCGCTACCATGGCGCCATCTTACCCGTCCCCATCCGCGACGCCGCGATGAGAGGCCACACGGCGGGCCACACCCTCCATGGTCGCGAGAATGCGCTCGCTGTGGCTGCCGGGCCAGTACACCCGCTTGCAGCGGCGGCAGCGACTGAACCGCGGCGCGGTGCGCCGCACATAGGGTGGCACCACGTCGGCCACCGCCTCCAGGGGGACCGGCTCCAACTCCCCGTTGCACGCGGCGCAGCGAGCCTTCTCCAGGTCCGGCGGCGGCGACAGCTCGAGGCGCAGGAACACCTCCTCGAGCTGAGCCTCGAGGTCCTCCGCGCGCACCATCAACGTCTTGGGTCCCGCCGCCGCCAGCTCCCGGTCGCGGGTGAGCAACCAGCGACCGTCCTCGCAGGCCCGGCGGGCCAGGTCCCGGTCGGGGAGCCCGGGCTCACAGAAGAGGGTGTCGTACCCGAAGAAGCGTAGCCATCGCGCCAGGCTGCCCAGCATGGCGTCACAAAGGAACCGCGGCCGGTCCCCCGCGTGGGTCGATGACCGGGTCCCGCGCGCGCCGCCGTTCATCGCGCCGACCGGCCAGCCCGGTCTGCTCCGGCGGGAGATGATGTCCGCCGACCCCCGAGCCCCGCGAAGACCGTGAGTGTGCGGCCCTCGTAGCCGTCGAGGACCACCGATTCGTGGTAGAGACGGTGGAAGCGGGGATCCGTGACGATGGCGGTCTCGAAGCCGCTGCCCTGGAGGTACACCAAGAAGTCCGGACGATGCCGCCAGAAGGACCACGCGAAGTCTCCCGCCGCGATGTGCTCGGCCACGCCCGGCGTCACCAGGCCCATGAGATCGACGATCCGGCAGTCCGTGTAATAGCCCAGGTAGCCGATCTCGTGGTAGGCGACGCTCGCGTCGGGCCCGGCGTGGTCGGCCAGCCAGGAGGCGAGCCGCCGGTACGCGAGGTGGCGGTCGGTGACGGCCGGCGACGCGAGGGATCGCGCCAGAGGTGTGCCGAGCCGGATCACCACCAGGCCGAGGAGGACGACCGCCAGGCCGGTCGCCAACGGTCTTCGGCCCCGCCGTGCGAGAAGGTCCAGGATCGCTCCCAAGCCGACCCCAAAGGCCAGTGACAGCAGGAAGTGCACCGGCACGCCGTACCAGGGATAGGCCGGCACGCCGAGCAGGGAGTATCCCACGACATAGGCCGCACCCCACACCACGAGCGGCAGCAGACGGCGCCGGTTCCACACCATCACCGCCAGACCGAGGAGCACCCCCGCAACCCACAGGTTGGCCGCGGCGAGACCCCCCAATCGCAGCCCGCTTCCCCAATGGGGCAACCACTCGCCGAAGAGCACGGGCGCGAAGGGACGCCACAGCCCCGTGCTCCCCTGGGCGATCTTGGCCGCAAGCGTGTTGGGCAGTATCTCGCCGAAGGTGGGCAGGGCGTAGGCGGTCCACAGCAGGACCGGGGCCGCGAACCCGGCGGTCAACGCCACCGCCTCGGATCGAGGCGGTCGCGCCACGCCCTCGCGCCGCCGGCGCCGATCTTCGATCAGCACCACGGCGAGGAGGACGGGCAGCAGCAGCACGCCTTCGCCGCGGGTCAGAAAGAGCAGGCCGATGGCGACCCCGGCGGCCAGGGGCCGGCCCCGCCAGACCAGGGCGGTCGCCAGCACCAGGAGGAACGCGAACAGGGACGCCTCCATGGCGAGGTGGTGGGCGAAGGGGCCTGCCACGAGGAGGACGGCGATGGATGCGACCTGCCAGTCCGACAAACCGAGGTCCCGCCGGAAGGCGAAGAAGAGCCACGGCAAACCCGCCCACGCCAGGGCTGACAGGATGATGGCAGAGGTCACGGGTGTCAGGGGCGTCACCCAGGACAGAGCGGCCACGAGCAGCGCGAACAGGGGCGTGGTGGTCCCCAGCACCGGTGGCGGATGGTTGTAGACGAAGCCCGCTCCCCGGGCCAGGTTCTTGGCGAAGGTGAGGGTGATCAGGGCATCGTCTGAGGGCATGCCCCGCGCACCCAGGAGCGCCGCCCAGGCCACCAGCAACGTGGCGGCGATCAGCGCCCACAACAAGGGATGTCCGAAGTGACGCATGGCCCCAGGTCGATGTTAGAATACCCGCCGCGCCTCGGGGCGCCACCAGCACAGACGCGTGCGGCCTCGGGTGCGGCAATCCCCGTCCCGACTCGGGAGAAAGCGAGACCCTGATGCCAACCATCGAGACCAGCCCGGAGCTCGTTCAATCCGTGTACGACCGCACCCGGCAGCGACTGGACGTGGTCAGGCGCCGCCTCAAGCGGCCGCTGACCCTGGCCGAGAAGGTCGTGTTCGGACACCTCGGCGATCCCGAGCACGAACGGCTGGAGGAGGGCAAGGCCTATGTCCAGCTCCAGCCCGATCGGGTGGCCATGCAGGACGCCACGGCCCAGATGGCCCTCCTGCAGTTCATGCTCTCCGGGCGGGACTCCACCGCCGTGCCCACCACCGTGCACTGCGACCACCTCATCGTGGCCCGCTCGGGCGCCGCCGAGGACGTGGAGAACGCCATCAACATGAACCGCGAGGTGTACGACTTCCTGCAGTCGGCCTCGGCCCGCTACGGCATCGGCTTCTGGCGGCCCGGTTCGGGAATCATCCACCAGGTCGTGCTGGAGAACTACGCGTTCCCCGGCGGCATGATGATCGGCACCGACTCCCACACCCCCAATGCGGGAGGCCTCGGCATGGTGGCGGTGGGGGTCGGCGGCGCCGACGCGGTGGACGTGATGGCCGGCTTCAACTGGGAGGTGCTGCAGCCCAAGCTGGTGGGCGTCCGGCTCACCGGCACCCTCAACGGGTGGACCGCCCCCAAGGACGTGATCCTGAAGCTCCTGGGCATCCTTACCGTCAAGGGCGGTACCAACCGGATCATCGAGTACTTCGGACCGGGGACGCGCTCCATCTCCGCCACAGGGAAGGGCACCATCACCAACATGGGCGCCGAGCTCGGCGCCACCGCCTCCATCTTCCCGTACGACGAGCGCATGAAGGTGTATCTCGACGCCACCCGCCGCGCCCGCATCGCCGCCCTGGCCGAGGCCAACCGGGACCTGCTGAGCGCCGATCCCGAGGTGGAGAGCGCACCCGAGAAGTTCTTCGACGAGGTCGTGGAGATCGACCTCTCCACCCTGGAGCCGCACCTCGTGGGTCCGCACACGCCGGACCTGGCGCGACCGGTCTCGCAGATGGCCGCCGACGTGGCGGCCAACGGCTACCCGGACAACCTCAGCTCGGCCCTCATCGGCTCCTGCACCAACTCCTCCTATGAGGACATCAGCCGCGCCGCCGACGTAGCCAGGCAGGCCCTCGATCACGGAGCACACGTCAAGGCGCCGCTGCTGGTCAGCCCGGGCTCGGAGCAGGTGGAGGCCACCATCGAACGGGACGGCCAGATGGCGACCCTCGTCGAGCTCGGCGCCACGGTCTTGGCCAATGCCTGCGGGCCGTGCATCGGGCAGTGGAAGCGGGATGACATCGACCAGGGTGAGCGCAACTCCATCATCACGTCGTTCAACCGCAACTTCGCCAAGCGCAACGACGGCAACCCCCAGACCCACGCCTTCATCGGCAGCCCCGAGATCGTGGTCGCCTATGCGTTGAGCGGTCGCCTCGGATTCGATCCTCTCCACGACGAGGTGGAGTCGGACGGAGGCTCCTTCAAGCTCAGTCCGCCTGCTCCGGCCCCCGAGATCCCGCCGTCCGGCTTCGTGTTCAAGGCCGAGGGCTACGTCCCACCGCCGGCCGATCGCTCGACGGTCACGGTGGAGGTGAAGGACGACTCCGACCGTCTCCAGCTCCTCGAGCCCTTCCCCCCCTGGAACGGCTCCGACTACGAGGACCTGGCCGTCCTCCTGAAGGCCCGCGGCAAGTGCACCACCGACCACATCTCCCAGGCCGGGCCCTGGCTGCGCTTCCGAGGCCACCTGGACCACATCTCCGACAACCTGTTCCTGGGGGCCAACAACGCCTTCACCTCCGAACCGGGTCAGGGGATCGACCTCGAGACCGGGGAGACCAAGTCGCTTCCACAGCTGGCCCGCGACTACAAGGAACGGGGTATCCGCTGGGTCGCGGTGGGCGACGAGAACTACGGCGAAGGGTCGTCCCGCGAGCACGCCGCCATGGAGCCCCGCCACCTCGGTGGGGTGGCGGTGATCGCCCGCTCGTTCGCCAGGATCCACGAAACCAACCTCAAGAAGCAGGGCGTGCTGCCCCTGACCTTCGCCGACGGGGCGGACTACGAGAAGGTGCAGGCCACGGACCGGATTTCGATCCACGGGCTCGACTCGCTGGAGCCGGGCAGGCCTTTGGAAGCGGTGATCCACCACGCCGACGGCAGCTCCGACAGGGTCCGGCTCAACCACAGCTTCAACGCCGAGCAGGTGGAGTGGTTCAAGAAGGGGTCGGCACTGAACGTCCTGCGGAGCAAGCAGTAAGAGAGTACGAGTGGGGCCGCCCGCCACGGCGGGCGGCCCTTTGGCCCCTCGATCCAGTCCGACCCGCGTCCGAGGACCCCGGTGGGGTCATGCGGCCGTTCGTGCCGCCCGCGACCTGCGAAGGTCCGCGGGTGGCAGGCCTTTATTGACGCTGATCCCCATTTCTGCAACCATCGACGGGTGGACTCGGGTCAGCGCGCACAGAAACACCGGTTGCCGGAGGTCTCCGTCAGCTTTCTCGAGACCTTCCTTCCCTACGAGCTGGTGCTCGCCCAGCGCCGTGCGCTGGTGTGGGGTTCCGCCGCGTCCGAACGGATCCCCAACCTGTTCATCGGCCTCTACCTGGTGCGCCTCGAGACGCTACCCGGATTCTCCTTCCCGGCCAGGGACGAGGGTGGTGCGGCCATCGCCGAGCACGTGAGCGACCTGCTCCGCGAGGTGCTGAGGGACTCCGACATCCCCGCCAACATCGCCGAGCACGAGCATCTCGCCGTGCTGCGCGACATCGACCCGCAGCACGCTTACGCTGTCGCCCAGCGCTTCCTCGCCTCCGCGGCGAGCTCCCACGAGCTCGAGGAGGCCGGCATCCGCACCTGCGTGGGCTACCTGATCTACCCTCTGTCGACCCAGGCGAACTTCCCGGTGGAGCGCTGGAGCACCCTCATCGATCTGGCTCGGCGCATGAGCCACCGCGGCGACGCCAATGCCAGGGCGCTCGGATACGGGCTTCTGCGCGGCCCTGAGATGTCGGAAGCCGGGATCCCAGAGTCCGACCTGGTGCCCCTCGCGTGCCAGAACCCGGACACGCTGGTGAAGGCGGGGATCCTCCAGATCCAACGCATCCAGCTCCTGTCGGCGTGATGGGCGGCGCGCGCTGCGGGCCTCCATCGGCCGCGATCCCGCATCGGGTGTGATGGTGAGGGACGAAACCGGCGCGGCAGCCCTGCTCACGCACCCCCTCCTCCGCCGTCTGCCGGAGGAGGAGCGCTCGCGCGTCGTGGCCTCCGGCGTGGGGCGCGTGCTGGCCAAGGGCGAGATCCTGTTCCACGAGGGCGGGCGGGCCGAGGCGATGTACATCGTCCTCGCGGGACGGATCAAGCTGGTCCGATACTCGCCCCGTGGCAAGGAGCTGCTCCTCCACCTGGCGCGGCCGGGGGACTCCTTCGCCGAGGCGGCCCTGTTCGGACCCGGCACCTATCCCGCCACCGCCGAAGCCGTGGAGGACTCGCGACTGTGGGGCCTCCCCCGGGAGCGGCTCCTGGAGGAGTTCCGGCGCTCTCCCGAGCTCGGCCTGTCCATGGTGGCGTCCCTGTCCATGTGGACCCGCAGGCTGGCCAGCAAGCTGGAGCTGCTCACCCAGCGGCGGGTCGAGGAGCGGCTCGCGATCTACCTCCTGGGGCGCGCTGGAGGGCGTCCCCTGGAGGCGGGGGCGGTCCTGCGGCTGCCCGAGGCCAAGCAGCTCATCGCGGCCCAGTGCGGCACGGCGCCCGAGGTGCTCTCCCGCACGCTGCGCCGGCTGGAGGACGACGGGGTGCTGTCCAGCGCCGGCGAGATCATCACCATCCACGACCCCACCGCGCTGCAGGCCCTCGCCGAGCGCATCGACGAGCCTCACACGGACTCTCAGCGAGGATGGACGTAGGCGGGGGAGGTCATCTGGGGCAGGCGCCGGTGGTACTCGGCCTCGGTCACGCTGGACTGCCAGGCACCGGTCAGCCGGAACGCGATCAGGATGCCGAAAAAGACCGCCATGGCGAGGACCGCGGCAACCACCGGCCGCAGCCAACGGCGGCGCAACGCGGGCGTCGGTGGTCGGATCGCCAGACAGCCGCGCACCGGACACGCCAGAACGCAGTCCTGGCAGCTCGAGCACTCGACCGAGCGCACGCGCGAGGCGCGGTGCACGGCGAGGCGTGCCGGGCACGCCCGGGTGCACGCCCTGCAGCCGGTGCAGAGCGCCTGGTCGCGCGTCACCTTCAGCGGCGCCAGCCTGCCCAGGAGACCTAACAGGGCGCCGTACGGACACAGGTACCGACACCAGAGATCGCGGATGAAGACCGAGCCCACCAACAGCATGCCCAGCACCGCCACCGTGAGGCGGGAGGGTGAGGCGAAGAAGGCCCACATCTTGGCGTCCACCACCTTGGCGTAGGGACTGGCCAGGAAGGCGGCCACGGCAGCGCCGTCCATGGCGATCCACACCGCCCACACGAAGAAGCCGAGCAGGACGAACTTGACGCCTCTCAGGGGCACGTCGAGCCAGCGGGGGGGAGTCCAGGAACGGCCCGTGAGTCGGACCCCGAGACGCCCCGCCAGCTCCGACACCAACCCTACCGGGCACACGTTCGAGCAGAACGACTTGGCCACCATGAGGGACATCACGCAGACGGCGAGGAAGACGGCCAGGGCCGCGGGATGGATCGCGTCCACGACACCGGTGAGCAGGAGATGGCGGAGCGACAGCATGCCGTCGATGGGGAGGAAGGCCTCCACGCCCGCCGGCCGCGATAGCCCCGGCCAACGCCCCTCCAGGTGAGGCACGACCCAGAGCGTGAAGCGGACGCCGATGGCCACCGTCACGGCAAACATCGTCCACTGCAGCGCGCGCCTGGCCGGCAAAACCCTGGGCAGTCGTCTCACCTCTCCTCCTGGGATCAGGATGGAGGAGCCGATGGCGCAGCGCCTTGACGAGGGTCAAGTTCCCCCCCCCGTCCGGGCCCGAATCAGAAGAGCCCCTCCCTCGGGCGTGCCACTCCTGATGATTTTCGGGGGCGGGAGATCGACGTGCAGCGGGGCGTGGGGTCCGAGGATCATCAAGAGTGGCAACCGCGGGGAACGCGCCGACAGAATCGGCGCGTTGAGAGAAGCTTCACTTCGGGGAGGCCAGAGTGGGAGCCAGGCACCGTTGAAGATGCGGCGCCTACCCTTCTCGGTGCTATCGTGACGGTGCCTGGCACCCTCTCCGGTGCTCCCGGAGCGAGTGCCTCTCGCGTATCCAACTCGCAGACCGGTGCCCGACACCGGGTCGTGCGCTCAGACACGGTGGCGCGCCGCTTCCCGAACGGTGCCTGGCACCGCCTCTCGGGCCTAGACGAACAGGTCGGGTCGGCTCTGGCGCAAGGAAAGCCAACGGCCCTCGGCGAGGAGCAGGTGGTCGAGGACGTGGAGCCCCACCAGCTCCGCACCCTGGGCGAGGCGCCGGGTGAGCGCGCAGTCGTCGCGGCTGGGCGCCAGCTCTCCGGACGGGTGATTGTGATAGAGGAGCAGGCCCGCCGCGTCGTCCACCAGGGCCTGTCGCAGCAGCTCGGCGGGGTCCACCGGCGCCTGGGTCCGCGTACCCTGCGTCAGCTCCCGGCAACGCAGCAGGCGGTGTCTGGAGTCCAGGCTCAAGAAACCGAACACCTCCCGCCGCTCCCGCTGGAGGCGGCGGGTCAGGAAGTCCGCCGCGGCCTCGGGCTGGTCGAGGCGCACCCCCCGCCGGACCCGGGACCGGGCCAGACGATCGCCGAGCTCGAGGGCGGCCAGGAGGGCCGCCGCCTTGGCCGGGCCCACCCCCGGCCGCGTCATGAGCTCGGCCATCTCGAGCCTCGCGACCCCGCCCAGGCCACCGGCCTCGGCCAGCAGCTCGTGGGCGGTGGCCACCGCCCCGCGCCCCGGTCGGCCGGTGCGCAGGAGAACCGCGATCAGCTCGGCGTCGGAGAGAGCGGCCGGTCCCCGGTCCAGGAGCCGCTCACGGGGCCGTTGCGACGGGTCCATCTCACGGATCCGTTGGACCATGGCTCACCTCCGAGGATGCTGGCAGGCTAGCATGGTCGCGACCGGACACGAGCCCGCGAGACCGGGGAGCGGCGCCCCCGGTGTGGGTCCCGGATTAACACTTGCTCATTCGCTCAAACATCCTGTAATAAGAACGAGATACGTGCTCGACTTTGCGCCTCCACTGTGCTATCAATGTGGTGCCGACGCTAGGACACGCCAAGGAGGCGCGATGAGCCAGCGACCGCGGACCCGCGAGACCCGCCAGCGCCGAGTGGTTTACGAAACGGTCAAGACGACCAACAGCCATCCCACCGCCGACTGGATCTTCGAAAAGGTGCGCGACACCATCCCCAACGTCTCCCTCGGCACGGTGTACCGCAACCTGGCCGTCCTCAGGGACGAGGGGTTGATCCGGGAGCTGTACGGGCACGACCGGAAGGCGCACTACGACGCCGAGACGTCGGCCCACGCACACTTCGTGTGCTCGCACTGCGGCGCCATCCATGACGTGTTCGGGCCGCTCCAGATCGACTGGCGAGCCCTCAAGGAGCTGGTGGGCTGCCGCGTGGACGAGCAGCGCATCGAGTTCTCGGGATCCTGCGCCGCCTGCCTCCACCGCTCCCGCAACGCCAGCTCGGGCGCGAGAGCCTGAGCGGCGTCCGGCCGCGGCAGACCAACGACCGAAACACCGGAGGTCAGGTGGCTTCGGACCACCGATCCAGGGGAAAGGCTCCGGTGTGGAAGGCGGTCCCCATCGTCGGCAGCGCGCGGCCCGTCGCCTCGGTCGCAGGAACCGCTACGGTTCACCCTCCGCAGCGACCACGTCCTCAATCTCGGGAGCGTAGAGCTTGATCCGTTCGCCCACGAAGTCTGCCAGGGTGGACCGGGCCATGGGACAGCCGTGACAGGCGCCGTGCAGGTCGAGGTACACCGTACCGCCCTCGACGCGCAGCAGCTCCACATCACCGCCGTCCGCCCGCAGGCCGGGACGAACCTCCTCCAGGGCGGCCCGCACCCGCTGCTCGACGGTCCCCGTTGGCCAGTTCACCTCGCTCCTTTCCCCCCCGCGTTCGCGATTGCGCGTCTGCACAGCGCTCAACCGTCGTGTAGCATGGCGCTGGTGGGAGGTGTCGTGCATCGCCGCCGTTCGTCGTCAACCGCAACCCCCGACCCCCGGTCGGTATTTCGGCCGCCGGCGAACCTTTCGGCGTGCGCCACCGTTAGACGGGCATGAGGATGGAACCTTCGAGCCTGGAGGCCACTGTCGAACGCTGTCGTGAAGGAGACGAGGACGCATGGACCACCCTGGTCAACGCCACGCTCCGGCCCATCTACCGGCTGTGCGCGAGCTATGCGCCCTCGGCCGCCGAGGCCGAGGAGCTCACGCAGGAAGTGTACTTCAAGCTCTGGGAGAACCTCCATCAATATCGGGCGGGGTCCAACTTCATGGCGTGGGCGTGGCGGGTCGCCCGCAACCTGCTCATCGACGCCCACCGGCGCGCACGCCGAGAACGCTCCGCCGCATGGCTGGACCCGGAGGTGATCGACCGACTTCCGGCGAGCGACGACCCACACCAGGAGGTCCAGCACCGGCAGCGCCTGCGGCTCATCGCCACCTCCCTGCGCCAGCTCGACGAGAACCTGGCGGTACTGGTCCTGATGCGCGACTTCGCCGGCATGAGCTACCAGGACATGGCCGAGGCGCTGGAGCTGCCCCTGGGGACCGTCAAGTCGCGGCTCAACCGGGCCCGGCTGGAGCTGGCAGTGGCCGTCCGCCGGCGCCTCCACATCCGTGCCGTACCCCCGCCGGGCGAGGTCATGGAGGACCGTTGAGGTGAAGAGCTCCTGCGAGGCCGTCCGCGAGCTGCTGCCCTCCTTCGTGGAGGGAGAGCTGAGCGAGCCGGATCGGGACCGGCTGCGCGAGCACCTCGCCGGATGCGAGGACTGCTCGGAGCTCGCCGACATCCTCAGCACGATCACCGGCGTCGGCGACGGCCTCGACACGTTGCAGCCGCCGGACGAGCTGGCCACGGAAGTGGCGGCCTCCCCCTGCGGGCGTTGGCTGGGCCTGCTGTTCGGGGCCGTCGACCGCCAGATCACGGACGGCAACCTGGAACGCCTCCTGTCCCATCTCGAAAGCTGTCCAGGGTGTCGTCAGGCGTGGACGGACCTCACCCTGATCCATCAGGTCGCCGACGCGTTCGAGCCACCGCCCGGTCTCCTCGCCCGTTGTGTCAACGTCCGCCGCCGCCCACCCAAGCAGCGTTTCATCTACGGGCGGCGCGCAGCCACCGCCGCTGCCTACATCCTGGCCGTCCTGGTGTCGCTGACCATCGGCAACCCCGTGTCCATCGCCCGCAGCCCGGTGGTTCAAGACCTGGCGGGTAGCGTCACCAGCGAGGTCCAGCAGATGGCCACCGACAGCCGCGGAGAGCTGCGGGTCATGGTGTGGAGGATCTGGAAGTGGGGCGCCCGCCAGGTGGACACCGTCCGCAAACTCGTCGAGCCGACGGGCGATGACCGTGGGCCCGATGCAGAGCAAGGAGAGTCATGACCATGACGAACGACAGCTTTGATCCTCAGCAGGGAGCGGTCACGCCGCCACCCGAGCCGCCGACACCGCCGCTGCCGCCGCCTCCGCCATCGGAGCCGGTCTCCGCCACTGCCACACCTCGGCCGTCCACCTCGCGCGACAAGACCCCGGCGGTGGCGGTGATCCTGTCCCTCATCCTCCCCGGCCTCGGCCACCTGTACGCCGAGGCCTATCAGCGCGGGGCCATGGTCTTTGCCAGCTTCGTCCTCATCATCTTCGCCGCAGCCCGGGGCGCGCTCCCGGTCGCGTTGTCGGTACTGAGCTGCACCTTCCTCTGGTTCTACGGCATGTTCGACAGCTACAGGGAGGCGCAGATCATGGCCCTGGATGAACGCGAACCCATCCCAACGCGGTCCGACAGCAACAATGGTCGACTCCTCTTCGGCATCTTCCTCGCCGTCGTCGGGGGACTCCTCCTCGTGGAGAACCTGGGTCTCTTCGATCTGGATTGGCTGCGCGACTGGTGGCCGCTGCTGGTGGTGGCGGTCGGGATCTACCTCGTGGTCGCCGCCGCTCGCGAGCGCAATCAACGGCGCGCCGCCGACGCGGAGTCGGAGGTCGACCTGCATCGCGATTGAGGCCCTTCGTCGAGGACCGCCGGCGACGGACGGAGCCCGCGGAAGGTAGAATCGGGTCGTGCGATCCGACAACCGTCTCGCGATCATCATCTTCGTCGTCCTGGTGGTGGTGTTGGTGGGCGTCCCCGTGGTCACCCACCAGGTCCGGGAGGCGATGGCGCCGCGCCTTCTCGAGGTACGGATCATCACCGCCACCGACCGTGACCCGGTCTTTCGGGACGGTCCCCGGCACGTGCCGGCCGCGTCACGGGTCCAGATCGCAGCCGCCCTGCGGGTGGGCCGCGCCGGCCGTTCCGGCCGTTGGATGGCTCCGGTCCGGACGCTCGAGCTGGGAGGCACGCCGATCCAGCACATCCAGAGTGACGTCTGGCCCGACCGGAACCGCGCCGTGCGGGTCTTCTGGTTCACGGTGGAGTCCAGCAACGTGGGGGGCGACCTGACCACGGCCAATGCCGGCCAGCGGCTCCGCTACCGCACCTTCTTGGCCTCCGAGATGGGCCGTTCCCTGCGCGCCGCCGCCTACCCGCAGGCACACAACGAGGACCAGTTCGAAGGCATCGTGGCGCCCCCCCCGGGGAGCGGCACGATCCGCCTGTACGCGCGCGCGGAGGTGTACGACCCCGATCGGGAGTCGGTGCCCCTGGAGGCCGCCACCACGGCGGCCGCCGAGCACGCGCTCGACCCGGACTACCCCGCGGTCTACAGGTCCGTCCACATCGCGGGCGGTATTGACGACGTCGTCGGCGAGCTCTTCAACCTCCCCGGCTTCGAGCCCGAGGCCGCCGCGGGTGCGAGCCCGAACGACGTCACCGTCCCGGCGTTCGGGCTCACGTTCACCGACATGGTCCAGCGGCGTCTCGTGACCTCCTCGGGCACCTTCGCCGCCGTGGCCGCCACGGGAGCACCGACGCTAGAGCCCGGCGGGCTGACCAGACTGGGCGCGGTGCGCATGAGCGCGGGGGTGCTGCGCGGTCCCGGGCGACCCCTGCGCTGGGGGACCGACGTCAAGCCCGGAGACCTCCTGCACGGCGCCGGGCTGTGGCTGGTCCTGGTGGCGGACGACGGGAACGGGGTCCTCGACATCGGCGACACGGCCACCTGGTGCTGGCGCAGCCCGCCGACCGTTGGCACGCTGCGGGACGGCCTTCCCGCGGAGGGCGCCTTCCAGCTCGCACGCCATGTCTCGTGAGCCCATCCTCCTCGTCGACGACCTGACGGTGTCCTACCCCAGGGACAACGGGAGCTGGCAGCCGGTGGTGGAGGGCGTGTCCCTCACGCTCGGACAGGGCGAGCGCCTGGGTCTGGTCGGCTCTTCCGGCAGCGGCAAGAGCGTGACCGCCCTCGCCTGCCTGGGTCTGGTCCACCCTCCCGGGCGACGCACGGGGGGCCGGGTGGCCGTCGCCGGCGTCGACCTCGCCACCGCGACCCCCGAGGAGCTGCGGCACCTCCGCGGCGGCGTCGTCGGGCTCGTCTTCCAGGAGCCGGCGAGCTGCCTCAACCCCGTCTACACCATCGGCTTCCAGCTTCGAGAGACCATCCGGAGCCACCACGGGATGAACAGGCTGGACACCTCGACGGAGATGCGTCGGCTCCTCGAGCAGGTGGCCCTTCCGGTGTGCGGGCGGATCGCCGGGGCCTATCCCCACGAGCTGTCCGGCGGGCAGCTGCAGCGGGTGCTCATCGCCCTCGCCCTGGCGGGACGACCGCAGGTGCTCATCGCGGACGAGCCCACCTCCGCGCTGGATCGGCTGACCCAGGCAGAGATCCTGGACCTGCTGGCGAAGCTCACCGCCGAGACGGGGATCTCCCTCCTGCTGGTGAGCCACGACCTCGCCATGGTCCGGGAGACGGTCGAGCGGGTCGCGGTGATGTACGCGGGGCGCATCGTGGAGCAGGGCGCCACCACCCTCATCTTCGAAGACCCGCGACATCCCTACACCAGAGCACTCCTGGCCGCCTCCTTCCATCGGGAGGAGTCGCGGCATTCGGCGTCTGCAGACATCCCCGCCGTGGGCTGCCGTTACGCGCCCCGCTGCCCCCTCGTCGAGCCGTCCTGCGTCCACTCGGAGCCTCCTTTCACGGCGGTCCATCCCGGCCGGCTCGTGCGCTGTCCGGTGACTGCAGGCGCGGGGCACACCCGGGAGGAGCCCGCCGATGCCTGACGCGCTCCTGGAGGCGGAAGACCTGGTGCGGGATTACCACGCCCACGACGGGAGGGGGCATCTCGTCCGCGCCGTCAACGGTGTCAGCCTCCGGGTCCGGCACGGCGAGGCCGTGGCCGTCGTCGGCTCCTCCGGCGCCGGCAAGTCCACCCTGGCCCGGCTACTCCTCGCCCTGGAGCGCCCGGACCGGGGCCGCGTGCTCTTCGACGGCCACGCCGTCAGCCACCTGCCCGAGAGGAAGGTGCGCCCGCTGCGGCGCCGCTTCCAGCCCGTGTTCCAGGATCCCATCGGGTCCCTCAACCCGCGCCTGAAGGTCGGCGTCATCGTCGCCGAGGCCCTGGTGGCCCACGGTCTCGGCGACCGCTCCGAGCGGCGCGCTCGGGTCGGCGATCTGCTGACCTCCGTGGGCCTTCCCGCCGATGCCGCGAGCCGCTATCCAGGGGCCTTCTCCGGCGGTGAACGCCAACGGATCGCCATCGCCCGCGCCCTCGCCAGCGGACCGGACCTCCTCATCCTCGACGAGCCCCTCTCCGCCCTGGACGTCTCCACCCAGGCCCAGATCCTCGCGCTCCTCCGCCGCCTGCGGGAGCGCCTCTCACTGAGCCTGGTGGTGGTCGCCCACGACCTGGCCCTGGTCCGCGCCCTGTGCGAGCGGGTGGCCGTCATGGCGGCGGGCGCCATCGTCGAGGAGGGTGACACCGCGGCCGTCCTGTCCCGGCCGACGCATTCCTTCACGAGAGCGCTCCTGGCCGCCTCCCCTGCCCACCCACGCCGTGAGGACGTGGGGGCGTGAGGGCGTGAGGGGTTAGAAGTCAGACGTTAGGAGCATCCTTACGCCGCTTCGCGGCGGTGTCTCATGGGATAACACGGGACCGCGCGGAGACAGTGGGACGTCCGAGTCGCCTGTCATTCTGAGCGAGGGTCGGTCCGCCGGAGCGAGTCGAAGAATCCCCCGAGAGCACCAGAGTCGCGGTGGGGAGGCGTCCCACGGGCCTTCAGGGGATGGTTCGACTCGTCCCTCGCCGCAGACGGCTCGCTCCTCGCTCACCATGACAGCACAAGGGTGTGTCATTGGGAACGCCCCGGCCCACCCCTGGTCAGCGGCAGTGGCAGCGGGCAGCGACGGCGATCGGCGGCAGCGGCGGTGATCGGCGGCAGCGACAGCGGCAGCGGCAGCGGCAGCGGCAGGGCCGAACGTCGGTGGTCAGGCACAGCGGCAATGGAACGCGCTCCTCACTTCCGACTCCTCACCTCTAACTTCTCACTTCCAACTTCTCACGGGGTGGTCGGGTGGGTGGACCTCACGGGACGGATGGCTGGGCGGCAACTAATCCGGCTACAATGGACCTGCCATGCGGACTACCATGGACCAGATCCGGACGGCGCTCGCCTCCGCCTATCCCCTGACCGTGCTGGTGAGCCAGGAGGAAGAGCGACTGGAGCGTCTCCTCGGCCGCTTCGCCGCCTCCGCCAAGCCGGAGCCCCTGCCGGTCACGGTCTGGAACTGCGTAGAAGGCTTCATCAACAGCGGCCACGAGGACCTCCACGACCCCATGGCCGCCCTGACCTGGGTGGCCGAGGACTCACCCCGGGGGATCTACCTGTTCAAGGACCTCGGCGAGTTCCTGGACGATCGCCGCCTCCTACGGCGCCTCCGGGACACGTCCATGAGGATCCGCAACAGCGGCCGTTTCCTGTTCCTCCTCAAGCAGGACGCCATGCTGCCGGAGCCCCTCAAGCCCATCAGCTACGTGATTCTCTCCCTGTTCCCGGATGACGCGGAGCTGGAGGAGCTGCTGCGGGCCTCGCTCAAGGGACGGCCCCATGACCAGCAGACCTTCGAGCAGCTCCACGCGTCCCTCAAGGGCATGAGCCTCACCGAGGTCGAGCACCTGCTGCGACGCCTGCTGTCACGGCACAAGAGCCTCGACGGCGCGTTCTTTCAGGACGTGCTGGACGAGAAGGAGCAGGTCACCCGGCGCGAGGGCATCCTGGAGTTCGTGCCGCCGGACGAGAACCTGGTCAACCTGGGTGGCCTGGACCAGCTCAAGGAATGGGTCCGGGAGCGCGCCACCCTGTTCGAGCCCGAGGCCCGCAAGCGCGGGATGCCGAGCCCCAAGGGGGTCCTGCTCATGGGCATCTCGGGCTGCGGCAAGAGCCTCGCCGTCAAGGTCATCGCCCAGGAGTGGAAGCTGCCTCTGTTCCGGCTCGACATGAACCTCGTGTTCGCCGGCGTCCAGGGGTCCGCCGAGTGGCTCTTCCACCGCGCCCTCGAGGCGGTGGAGTCGGTGGCGCCGGCGGTGCTGTGGATCGACGAGATCGAGATGGGTGTGGCCGGCTATCACGAGGGCGAGATGGGTTCCCTGACCCGCATCTTCTCCACCTTCCTCACGTGGATGCAGGAGCACCGCTCGGAGGTGTTCGTGGCCGCCACGGCCAACCGCATCAACCTTCTGCCCGCCGAGGTGATCCGCAAGGGCCGCTTCGATCAGGTCTTCTTCGTGGACCTGCCCAACGAAGAGGAACGCAAGGAGATCCTGGCCATCCACCTGCAGCGCAACAACCTGGATCCCGCGCGCTATGACCTCATCCTGCTGTCCTCGGCCACCCGAGCCTGGAACGGCGCCGAGATCGAGCAGGCCGTGTCACAGGCCAGGATCACCGCCCACGCTCGGGGCACCGAGGTGACCCAGAACGACCTGCTGGCCGCCTTCGCCAAGATCATCCCCCTCTCCAGGACCATGGAGGACCAGCTCAAGGCCATCCGCTCCTGGGCCCGCACCCGCGCCCTCCCCGCAACTCGCGCAACCGCCCCGGAGATGTGAGGTCGGCCATGGCAGGCGGGCCGATGACCTCGACGACGGTGCCGCCACCGGACGCCGAGTGGCTGGTGAACCAGATCGCCCACACCCTCAGGAACCCCATCTTCGCCGCCATGGTGCAGGCCGAGGCTATGACGCTGAGGCTGGGGGAAGGCAGCAACGTCGCCAACGCGGCGCAGCTCGTCTACCGCCAGCTCAAGCGCCTGGAAGCCGACATCAACGAGATGCTCCTCTATGGCCGCCCGCCGCGGCTGCAGCCGCGGCAGTTCGACCTGACTCGTCTGGTGCGGAGGATGGCCGAGACCTATCGCCGCGGTGAGCACGGGGAGGTGGTCGAGGTGCAGACGGTGGGAGACGATCACGCCGTGCTCCTCCTCAGTGACCCGGACGCGGTGACCGTGGTCCTCAAGCGCCTCCTCGCCAATGCCATCCAGCACAGCCCATCGCCCCACGAGATCGCCATCGAGCTCAAAGCCTGGCCGTCCGAGATCGAGCTCGCCGTCCGCGACCACGGTTCCGGCATCCCCGAGGAGATCAGGGAGAAGCTCTTCCTCCCGTTCTACCCTCAGCACAGCGGCCGACCGGGCCTGGGTCTGGCGGTGGCGGCGAAGTTCGCCCACGCCCTCGGTGGGAGCCTGACCATCGAGTCCAGGGTGGGAGAAGGCACCGTGGCGCGCTTCAGGCTCCCGAGTCGGCCAGTCGACGCCGGAGCATGAATCCCATCGAGGACCTCCAGCCGGCGGGGCCTGCGACGCACACAGGAACCAGCGAAGGTGACCAACTTCTCCGACACCACCGATAGCGCCTCCGACACCTCCCGTTCCGACCAGCCGGGAGTCGTCCCGAGTGCGTGGCGGCGCCCGGACGGCGTCATCCGTCTCCTCGTGCTGCCGTCGGAGGAGGGGATGCGCCTGGACCTCTTCCTGGCCGTCGCCGCCGGGGTGAGCCGGCGCGCGGCCCGGCGCCTCATCGCGGCCGGGCGCGTCGTCCGCAACGGCACCCCGGTCCGCGTCCAGTCGCGCACCGTGACGCCGGCGGACGTGGTCGAGGTCCCGGACGAGACCGGCTCCCCACCTCTTCCGGCGAGACCCACGATCCGGGCCTTGGACATCCTGTACGAGGACCGCCTCGTGATCGCCGTCGACAAGCCCGCGGGGATCCTCTCGCAGGCGGCGGCCAGCCAGGACCCGGCGGAGCTCGCCCTCGACCAGTTGCTGCTGCTCGGCCTCGCCGCGCGCGAAGGCCGACGACCGTACCTCCGCCTGGTGCACCGGCTGGACCGACTCACCAGCGGGATCGTCCTCGGCGCCCGCTCCGCTCAGGCCCTGCGTCCTCTGGCCCACGCCTGGGCCGGCGGCGTCGTGGACCGGCGGTACCTGGCGGTGGTGGAGGGCGCGCCATCCTGGACGCACCTCGAGGTCGATCGACCGATCACCCGCGATCTCGACCACGCCTGGCGCTTCCGAGTCAGCGCCGAGGGACGACCGGCCCGGACGCTGGTGCGTCTGCTCGGTGCGGGTCCCCACGGCACTTCCGTGCTCGAGTGCAGGCTCCTCACCGGGCGCACCCACCAGGTGCGCGTTCACCTCGCTGCTTCGGGCCACCCGGTGGTGGGGGACCGACTGTACGGCTCGCGCCTCGGGAATCTCGCACCTCGTCCCCTCCTCCACGCAGCGTCGCTGACGCTACCCCACCCCGGCGGAGGGGGCACCCTCCGCATCACGAGCCCCCTGCCGGAGGACCTGACAGCGTTCTTGGGACCACTCGGGGAGAGGTTTCGTGGGGTGTAGGACTCGCTCGTCCCGAGGACTCGCACAGACGGTTTCCCTCCCGATCTGTATAATCGGCTCGTGACCCTCGGCTTTTTCTATCTCGCGGTCCTCCTTCTCGGGTTCACCCTCGCCTTGGTCACAGGCTTCGTCCGGCGGTTGATGCATCCAACCGAGCTCTGCGACGGCGTGGTCATTCCGTCCCACGAGCACTGGTTCGCCTCCTACACGCCGACCACCGACAAGATCATCTCCTTTGCCACCACGTTCGGCGCGGCCACCTTCGTCGCCCACGGGGTCGCAGCCTTGGATCCCCTTCACGAGCTCGCCATCGGCGTCGGCGCGGGTGCGGTGGGGCTGGTCTCGCTGCGCGTCTGGGTCGGCCGCGTCTGCGACCCGAGCCGGGCGCTCGCCAATCACCGCACGACCGGCACCGTCGTGCGGGAGATTCCGGCCAGCGGGTACGGCCAGGTCGAGATCATGGTCTCGGGCGTCCCCTTCAAGCTGGCCGCGCGCTCAGGCAACGGCCAGAGCATTCACAGCGGCACCGAGGTCAGCGTGCTGGATCGCCAGGAGTCGGTGGTGGTCGTCATCCCCTGTCAGGCGTGACCGAGGTCCCCTCCGACGCCGCCGCCTCCCTGATCCTCGCCAGTGGATCGCCACGGCGAAGGGAGCTCCTCGACCTGCTGGGCATTTTCTACCGGGCGCAGCCTGCCGACATCGAGGAGCAGCGCCATGAGGGGGAGAGCCCCGCGGCCTACGCGGTGCGGGCGGCGCGGGAGAAGGCCCTCGCGGTCGCGGGCCCCCGCCCCGCCCTCCCCGTGCTGGCGGCGGACACCGTCGTCGAGATCGACGGCGATGTGCTGGGCAAGCCGGGATCGACCCAGGAGGCGAAGCGCATGCTGCGCCGGCTGTCCGGGGTCACGCACGCCGTCCACACCGGCATGGCCCTCGCCGCGACCGCGGGCTGCAGCTCCCTCGTGGACACCGCCAGCGTGCGGTTCCAAACCCTGACCGACGACATCATCGCCTGGTACGTGGCCACCGGCGAGCCCATGGACAAGGCCGGCGCCTACGCCGTGCAGGGCGCCGGGGGCCTGCTCGTGGACCGGGTCGAGGGATCGCCCCACACCGTGATCGGCTTGGCTTTGCACCGCCTTCCGGAGCTCTTCGCCGGAGTGGGGCTCGACTTCCGGCGCTTCCTCCGGCCGTAGTCAGCAATCGCCCGGCACGGCCGACCGTGGCGCGCCTCAGGTGGCACCGGCCACGGAGTGCCGTTCACACCTGGTCGCACCGACCTCCCCCGATCCGCGCCCGGCGGATGGGCACCTTCGCGGCGCGGCTCGGACAGGGGCTACGACGGGAGCGGCGCATCACCCCAGGTGATGGCCCGACCGAGATCGGAGAAGGAGAAGCTGGCAAAGATGCGGTGGCCGTTGAAGTCCAGCACCCTCGCGTCCTCCTCCGCCGCGAGATCGGAGGCCACGAGGCGGAGGGTGGCGTCATAGACCGCGTCCACGGCATCGATCGGCACCTCGTAGGCGATGAACTTGGTGATGCCCCTGTCGCGGAGCTTCCCGATCAGGCGTGGATCGGTGGCGTCGCGGTAGCTGCTGACGAGCAGGACAGGACCGGAGCCGGTGAACAGGATGAACGCGCGCAGTCCTTTCACCGCTTGCGCACCGGCCCGTGGCCTGGAGACCTGCGCCACCTGCACCGTGCTCACTCCTCGCAGACGCGCCGGGCGCTACTGCTCGTACGGGATGGGCCGCCCCAGCTCGGAGAACGAAACGGTGTCGAAGATCCGCGAGCCGTTGAAGTCCAGCACCCGCAGCTCCTTGCCCCGGGCCAGGTCGTCCGCCACGACCTCGAACGGGACGCCGTAGCTGCGTTGCACCTCGTCCACCGGGACCTCGTAGGCGATGAACTTGTCGATCCCTCTCCCGTGCAGGGTGTCGAGGAGGGAGCCCTGGGTGATGTCGGTGCCGGAGGTGAGAACGAGGATCGGGCCCGTCTCGATGAACACCATGTAGGCTCTCATGGTCACCCCCTTTCCGCCATCTGATCTCCTCATGGAGACTCACATTCAATGTGGGTCCTCGCCATCGCTTGCGTCAACAGGAAGCCGCCCGCGAATCTGCCCCACGACGGCAAAGTTCCTGTAAATACGGCCCCCGATCACAGTCCGGATCCGGTGCGCTCACCTCTGGCCGTTGAATGCGCCCGCCACGCCCTCCACCACCGCCCGTGCGAATTTCTCCCGCCAGGCATGGTCGGCCAGGAGCACGCGATCGGCGCTGTTGGCCATGTTGCAGCACTCCACCAGCACCGCATTCTGCGCCGCCGTGTAGCGCAGCACCGCGGGCACCCAGCTCGACCGGCCCCGCAGCACATGGTCGCGGACCGGTTCCTCGGAGTGGACCGCGACGTGGCCCTCCCGCAGGGACGCCACGATGCTGTCGGCGAGGTGGCGGGAGGAAGCCTCCACCCGCGCCTTGAAGTCGGGACCCAACCGGACGGTCGGATGGTGACGATACTCCGCGTAGGCCCGGATCTCGCGACGCTTCACGGTGTACCGATCGGGGCGGAGATAGCGGGACGGGACATAGATGATGGCGCCGCGCACGCTCGGGTGGAGCGAGTCCGCGTGCACCGAGATGAACACGGTCTTGGACCGCGGCACTTTGTTTCCCAGCCGCCGCAGGATGATGTCGTTGGTGAGGTACCAGCGCAGGTGGACGCCGATCACTGAATCGGAGAGATCGTACCGCGGCTGGGTGAGGAGGAACTGATCCCGATCCTGGACCAGTCGATCCTGTGTGCCGATCTCGCACCCGTCGCCCGCGTCCTCCCTCGTCAGCCACACCGTGGCCCGGGTGTGCCGTTCCAGGTTGCGCTTGATGCGGCAGGCGATGTCGTAGACGTAGGTCGACTCCCACATTCCGTTTACGACCGCACCGGTGTCCACTCCGCCGTGGCCGGCGTCCACCACCACGTGCACCCCCGACAGGTCGGTGGCCTTGACGACCTCCAGGAAACGGCCCAGCTCACGCTGCTCTCGCTGCCACTCCAGCCGCCGCGGGTGGTCCGGCGGCAGGTAGCGGGGCAGCAGCAGCTCGAGGGGGATCTTGACCGGGAACCCCACCGGGATCGAGGTGACGTCTCGCACTCCGGAGCGTTCGGCGATCTCGGCGGCGGTGGCGTTCACCTGCTTGGCGTACACCTGCCCCGTGAACCTCACCACCACCGCCGAGTACAGGGCTTCACCGCGGCGGAGGCGATACTCGGCGTAGGGCCCGCGCTCGTCGGACGAGAACCTGAGTGGCCCCACGATCGGCTGCGAGGTCGGGGGCGTCGTGACCGCCGCCGCGGGGGGCCGCGTCGGCGCCGGGCTCGGCGTCGGTCTGGGAGTGGGCGTGGCAACCGGCGTCACGGCGCGAAAGACGTTCAGGAGGTCGCCCGCCGGAATCAGCAACGGCCGCCCCCGCCGCGGCGCCGCGCCGGCCGGTGCACCCGTCGCCCGCCGCAGCGCAGCCCCGTGTCCGCGCCGGCCGGTGAAGACCTCGGCGAGCCACTCGAAGCTCTCCTCGCCATTGCCGAAGGGGTCCAGGGGCCAATGCTCCCACCCCTCCTGCACCCGGCGGTCCGCCACGAACAGGCTTTGCACGGCAGCCAGCCGCAGAGCGGGCCGCAGCGCCGCCATGGGGATCGCCACGGCGCGGTCGCGGAGCGGATGCTCGAGGTCACCGTTGGCGGCCCGCACCTCAGCCGCCGACGATGCCGAGCTGCAGTAACGTCGGGCGAGCGAGATCCAACCGTCGCCAGCCATCGGCCTGACCACCAGCACCGGATGTCCGCCCCGGTCCCAGTGGAGCGGACCGCCGGTGGGTAGCTGCACCTCCAGCCGTCGTGGCCCCTCCGGCGCGGCGGCGGCGGTGATCGCCGCCAACACCAGCAGCGCAGGCCATGACCACACCCCCAGCCGACGACGTTCGCCGTCACCCCGACCGACCCGGCGCGCCCGCGGCGCGATCACGGGTGTCGCGTGCTCGGGCGCAGCACCGGCACGAGCCTTCCTGTCCCCCGGCCCAACCATCTTCTGACAGTCACATCTTAGCGGGACCGAGGTTCGCTCGGGCGGTGGCGGGATATACTCGAGCGTGCGGCCATGACCGAGATGCCTCCGACCTTCCCCGATGGAGAATCCGACCGGACGCGCCCTGGCCTCGGCGACGACCTTCGGGAGCTCCTGCTCGCGAGCTGCAGCGCGGTGCTCGTGGTGGCCGCGGACGGACACATCACGTCGGTCGCGACCGCCGCCGGCGACGAGCTCGGCCTGATCCTGGCCCAACAGCAGGGAGCGATGATCTCCGACGTACTCGAGGACACCCAGGCCGACGACGGCCGCCCCCGGCTCGCCGCGCTGATGTCCGGCGGGGCCCCTCCCATGGGATCACGGCTGAGGCTCCGCATCCCCGACCGGGCGTCCATCTGGGTCCGGGTCGCGGCGCGACCTGCCCGGGGCACGACGGACGGCGCGCTCATCGCCATCCGCCCCC
>Ga0315542_1000557_pt1 | contig 23611 bp, 22 predicted proteins | sample SalMarSW160120MG_FD_202541 | JGI IMG/M metagenome (GOLD analysis project Ga0315542, IMG submission 202541) | Salt marsh sediment microbial communities from the Plum Island Ecosystem LTER, Massachusetts, United States - Salt Marsh Sediment SW1601-20 ... | reverse complement strand
CTCCGGGAGACACTTCTTTCTGGTGCGACGCGTTGGCTAAAATTTTTTCAGTTATTGTAGAAGCCATAGAACTCAACGCTTCTCAGTTTCTACTATCATTTCTTTAACTTCATCGGGCGTGTAGGAGCTTCTTCTTGCTCCACTGGAGTATGCTGCCTTGATTTTCTCAAGAACAGTCTTTGCCGTTTCCTCGGAGATGTTAATTCCCAGCTCTTTTTCTGCCACATACATGATTCCGTGTCTTCCGCTCAGTTCATCTATGTATACTCTTCGTTTCTGACCCACCAGTCTGGGCGGATAAAACTCGTAGGTTGTGGGGTTAATGAGGACGCCGTGCTGATGTATGCCTGAGCTGTGGGCAGTCACGTTTTCTCCAGTTATCGGCTTGTGAGGCGGCATCTTTATTCCTGAAAGGTCCTCAACAAGTTTTGACAGAGAATTTAGTTGAGCCATCTCAAAGGGGCTGGTCCCAAAGATTATGTGTAGGGCAGGAATGAATTCCTCTGTGACGGTTATTCCGGCTCTTTCGCCGATACCGTTTACGCTTGTCGAAACTGTTGATGCGCCAGCTGCTACAGCCGCCAAAGAGTTTGCTAAAGCCAATCCAAGGTCGTTGTGGCAGTGAACCTCAATTGGGATGTCTACGACGCTTCCGATCTCTTTCACCAGAAACGACATCCCATTGGGACCTGCACAGCCCAAAGTGTCAACGACTCTTGCTCGGTCTGCTCCTGCATCTTCTGCGGTTTTGTAGGCTTTCTTCAGGAAATTCAGGTCATTTTCTCTGGTTGTATCCTCTGCGCTGTAGATGACGAAGAGCCCATAGCTTTCGGCGTAACTGATCATCTCAGCCAGCCGTTCCAGATACGTTTCTTTGCTCATTCCACCAAACTTGTATTGCCTATGATAAGGAGATATAGACAGAGACACCACGATTCCGTCAGCTCCCACATCCGCAACAGCATCAATGTCATCCTTTCTTGCTCGGGCAAAGGCGGAAAGCTGAGCATCCAAGTTCAGGTCAAGTATGGATCGGATACATTTTCTCTGCTTTTCTGAAGCAGCTGGAAATCCGGCTTCTATCTGCTGTATTCCAACCTCGTCCAGTTTCTTGGCAATCTCCAGCTTGTTTTCTATAGAGAAGATTACGCCTGGAGTCTGTTCTCCCTCCCGCAGGGTGCTATCGTGCACGATGTACTCGTCTAGCTGGGGAGGATTGAAGTTGGCGAAGTTGTAGGGGCTTGGAAGGATTCCCTCTCTTTCCAGTCTTTTTAGCAGTTTTTGCCCCTGTTCATCAAGATATTCTTCTTCCAATATGGTAAGCCGTCCTTTTCAATACGTTTTGCTGAATCAAGTTTCCGAAGAATACAAAACGCACAAATATATATACTTTATGTAAAATTGGCGCATTTAGAATACGAAAAGCTTACCCCAGATTCTGAAACCGTAATCGCTCATGAAGCACACAAGACGGCTGCTTTACCAGCTGCGTAAGATAATCATGGTGTTCGTGTCCGAGACGCCCGTTAAACGCCGTATCTTCTCAAGACACTCGTTAACTTCTGTGATGCTGAAGCCAGATATAATGACTGCAATATCGTATTCGCCAGTAATCTCGTAAACTGTTTCAACATTAGAAAGCTGCTTCAGCGCTTTCGAAACATCAGAGGTCGGCAAAGAGGGATTGACTGAAAGCAAAGCTATTGCCTCTGCTCCTTCTGCGAGTCCAACCTTGACAGTGAAGCGCCGTATTGCACCAACGTCAACAAGTGCTTTGATTCTCTTTCTAACAGCGCCCTCAGACAAGCCAATTCTTTTTCCGATGTTACTGTACGTGGCTCTGCCATCACGCTTCAGAATTTCGATTATCGCCTTGTCAGTGTCATCCATGTTCTTCACTTCTGACATAATATCTATACGGAAAAATTTAACGATTTCTGAACAAATAACAGCAAATTTGTAACGATTTCCGTACCGCTGTTCCCCTTTTCCCACAAGAACCCCGGAAAAGCTCTTGCCACAATTTTCGAGCCCCACAGCACCGTTCCTACGAATTTCGTATAATAAGTTGGAAAACGTGCAAAACAGCCCGCCATAAATCCGAAATTCTTATAAATAGCAACATTTTCTATAAAGGCTCACTTTAAATCAAAGAGGTGTGAGTTGTGAAGAAAGCCAACTGTCCCGACTGCGACGCAGAAATCGAGGTCCCAGATGACGTCATGAAAGGTGAGATTCTCAGCTGTCCCAGCTGCGGTCTTGAACTGGAAGTGACCATAAACAAGGGAGACTGCGTCGAACTTAAAGAGCTGGGAATCGAAGGGGAAGACTGGGGAGAGTAAGTTCCCCTCATATTTTCTTTTTACTGTTCACATACGAAACAGAAAAGAAGCAGACCGATAAACACTTAAGGGCCATAAAATGTTTGAAGCGAGGAAGTAAGAACAGAGATGAGCATCGGAATTTTATTTGAGAGCTCCGAAACGGACGAAAAAGGCATCAAAATGACCGCAGAGCAGATGGGAATAGACCTAGTTTACATTCCATTCCGCAAAGTTGCAGTTCGCCTAGACGAACACGGTTACAGCATCAGAACCAAAGCAAAAGACTACACTCAAGCCCTCAAAGACGTCGAAGTAGTGCTAAACAGGGCACAAAGCAAAAACCGCAGACTCTTCGCGGCAAACGTTCTAGAGGCATTCGGCAAACACGTCATAAACCCCCAGTGCGTAGAATACGCCTGCTTCAGCAAACTGAGAACACTACTCCATTTCTGGCAGGCAGGAATCAGTATTCCCGAGACAGTTTATGTTCCAGTTGATTCCTTCGAAAAAACATTGGATGGCAGGGAAGTCCATAATGAGGCAGATATAGCTGACCTGCTGCAACTGGAACTGGAACACGAGAACATTGTAGTCAAGCCAGACGCTGGGACTCATGGAAAGGGTGTGCAGTTAGCCAAAGAACGGAGTGACCTGATAAATATTCTGCGGGAGAATCAGCCGTCGATAATCAATCCTGTAGGCGTCCTCGCTCAGAAGCTCGTTCAGAAGTGGTTCTATGACCTCAGGATAATAGTCACTAAAGAGGACAGAAAGGAGCCCTACTGCTATCCCACAGCGCTGGCACGAGCTGGATTCAAAGACTTCAGGACAAACACGTTCCTGGGCAACATGGTGGTTGGCGTAAACTTGCCAGCCCACATCAGAGAGGTGGCAGCCAGATGCGGCGCAGCCATGGGAGGAGACAGCAAATCCTACCTCCTAGCGTTTGATGCCATGATTGGCGTGAACGGAAACAAGGACATTAAAGATGAACATCTGATGGGAGAGTTTGAGAAGCTTGAGCCCTCCTTTGACGCTGTGAAAAAGGTTAAACTGGACAAGACCAAGAGAACGTCTTTCCCAGAATGGAACAAGAAGCTGGAGGCGGCTTTTGAAAACTACAAGAGCCAAGAATCCTACCTGTACATCAAAGAGGTCATAGAAGACAGCATGGAGAAAAACAAACAGAACATAATGTTCCATGAGGCTAACGCTTGCCCAGAATTCTGGGAACAAACCCGTTTAGCTGCGGGGATAAACTTGGCAGAGGCGCTGCTGAAGGGAGCCCAGAGCATAATAGATTCCGAATAGAGAGGAGAAAAAATGAGAGTTGGAGTAATTGGCGGATCAGGATACGTGGGCGGAGAACTAGTAAGACTGCTGCTGCCCCACCCAAAAGTAGAATTAACCACAGTAACATCCCGCGCAAACGCAGGAGAATTCATCTTCACTGTTCACCCAAACCTTAGAGGAGCCACCCAACTGAAATTCACTCCCCCAAACATCAGCCAAGTCACAGAAAACTGCGACTTAGTCTTCGCTGCGATGCCCCACGGCAAATCAGTTAACCTTGTTCCACAGCTGCTAGAAACAGGAGTCAAAGTCATCGACATGAGCGCAGACTACCGCCTAAGAAACCCAGCTGATTACGACAAATGGTACGGATGGAAGCACACGCACCCAGAACTGCTGAAAGAGGCAGTTTACGGTTGCCCTGAGCTTCACCGCCAAGAAATCAAGACTGCCAAGCTGGTAGCGTGTCCTGGCTGCATGTCCACAGCCACGATTCTGGGATTGGCGCCCCTAGTGAAGGCGGGAGCAATCGAAAAGAACCGGATAGTGGCTGACGTGAAGATCGGCTCCTCGGGTGCAGGACAAAAACCCACCGTTGCGTCTCATCATCCTGAAAGAGCAGGAGGCGTACGACCCTACAAGGTGGCTAATCACAGGCATGTAGCCGAAGTTGAGCAGGAACTCAACCTGTTAACAGATGAAAAGGTCACAGTCTCTTTCACGCCTCACGCAGTAAACATGATCCGCGGCATTCTTTCGACAATTCATGCTTTCCTCAAGGAGCCGCTGGAAACAAAGGATGTCTGGAAGCTTTACCGATCCATGTATCAGGACGAGCAGTTCATACGTTTTGTTAAATTCAAGAAGGGACCCTATCAGCTGCCTGACCCAAAAATCACGATGGGAACAAACTATGTTGACATCGGCTTCGAGGTGGACCCACGCACACACAGAATCATCGCCTTTTCTGCCATTGACAACCTGATGAGGGGCGCGTCTGGTCAAGGAGTCCAATGCATGAACCTCATGATTGACGCAGACGAAAAAACTGGATTAGAATGTCAAGGTTTCCATCCGATGTGAGAAAAAAATGCTGATTGTAGTTAAGGTTGGCGGAAGCATCCTCGAGGAAGTTCCAGACGGAATCGTCTCTGACATAAAGGATGTTCTTTCGGGCCATCAACTAGTTCTGGTTCATGGCGGCGGAAAGGGCGTCACAGAAATAGCCTCCAAGCTGGGCAAGGAACAGCAGTTCGTGTTTTCGCCCACAGGCTTCCGCAGCCGATACACAGACAAGGAAACCATGGAAATCTTCACCATGGTTATGGCAGGAAAAATCAACAAGAAGCTTGTTTCGGCTCTGCAGAAACAGAAGATACCGGTGGTGGGGCTTTCAGGCTTGGACGGTTTTCTTGTGCAGGCGACAAGAAAGAAGCGGCTGGTTATAGTTGATGAGCGGGGCAGAAAGCGGGTGATTGACGGCGGCTACACCGGAAAGGTAACCCAAATCAACGTTTCTTTGCTTCAGCTCTTACTAGATAACGGCTTTGTGCCGCTGGTTTCTCCAGTTGCAACAAGCGAAGAGTTTGAGCCCCTTAACGTGGATGCCGACCGCACGGCAGCAAGCATTGCTGGGGCTTTGAAGGCGGATAAGCTGGTTCTGTTAACGGATGTTGAAGGCTTAAAGTTGGACGGAAAAGTGGTTTCTAGGCTGTCCGTTGATGAGGTTGAGAATAAGTTGAAGAAGATTGGAGGCGGCATGATAACTAAGGTTCACGCTGCTCAGGAGGCGTTGGAGCAGGGCGTCGGCGAAGTTGTTATCTGTTCTGGCGTCAGGGAAAATCCGATTTCTTCTGCTTTGAAGCATGAAAGTGGTACGGTGATTAGCCGTGAATAAAAAGGAAATAGTTGACGCTGAAGAGAAGATTATGGCGAACACCTTCGCCAAGAGAGACCTTGTATTAACAAAGGGTAAAGGAGCTACAGTTTGGGACATAGACGGCAACGAGTACATAGACTGCACAGGCAGCTACGGAGTAGCCGTTGTTGGTCACTGTCACCCAAAAGTTGTGGCTGCGGTGCAGAAGCAGGTGGAGACGCTTATTGCCTGTCACGCATCCTTCTACAACGATGCCCGATCAGAGCTACTGGAGAAACTTATTCGCTTACCTCCTGAGGGACTGAACAAGGTTTTTCTTTCCAGCAGCGGCGCCGAATCAGTTGAGTGCGCCATCAAGTTGGCCAGAAAATATTCTGGCAAACCCGAAATAATTGCGATGATGGGAGCCTTTCACGGCAAAACCTTGGGCGCCCTTTCTGCTACCTGGAAAAAGAAGTATCGTGCGCCTTTCATGCCTTTGGTTCCGGGCTTCAAGCATGTTCCTCCAGACAATCTTGAGAAGCTGCGGGAAGCCATCACTGACCAGACTGCGGCGGTGCTTGTAGAGCCTGTCCGAGGAGAGGGCGGAATCCTTGTTCCTTCAGACAGTTTTCTTTCTGGACTGAGAGAAGTCTGCGACGAGAAGGGCGTGTTGCTAATCTTTGATGAGGTGCAGACGGGTTTCGGTCGCACCGGCAAAGTTTTCGCCTGTGAACATTGGAATGTGGTTCCTGACATCATGTGTCTCGCAAAATCTGTTGCCGGGGGTTTGCCTATGGGCGCAACCTTTGCGAGGGGAGAGGTTATGGATGCTTTTCAGCGGGGAGAGCACTCCAGCACGTTCAGTGGCAATCCGTTGATTTGTGCTGCTGCTAGTGCGGCAATAGATGTGCTGGTTGAGGAGAAGCTTCCGGAAAGAGCGGCGACTCTTGGAAAATACTTTAAGGGTAAGCTGGAGGAGCTGGCTGAGAAGTACAAGATTGTCAGGGAGGTTCGCGGTTTAGGTCTCATGCTGGGGATGGAGATGCGGTTTGACGTCTACAAAATACTGCAGGGGTGCATGGAGAGAGGCGTTCTTGTTCTGGACGCTGGAAGAAACGTTGTCCGGTTTCTGCCTCCCCTAGTCATAGAGAAGCAGCAGATTGACAGGGTAATTGAAGTGTTGGATGAGGTATTGGCGGGAGAGAACAGATGAGCGACGACTACGCGGTTGATTTGCTGACTCGCATGGTAAAGATTTACAGTCCGTCAGGCAATGAGGAGCAGATTTCCCTGTTTTTGGCTGACGAGATGAAGAAGCTGGGTTTCCGCGTTCACAGAGACGAAGTGGGAAACGTAATCGGCGAATTGGGCGAAGGCTCTCCAATTGTTCTTTTGTGTGGGCACATGGACACTGTTGAAGGCGAGATTCCTGTCAGGACAGAGGATGGACAACTGTATGGCAGAGGCTCTGTGGATGCTAAAGGACCTTTAGCTGCGATGATTGTTGCGGCTTCCACCTTTGTCAAGTCTGGTTTTCCGGGCAAGATTCTGGTTGTTGGCGTAGTGGACGAGGAGAAGGGAGGCACAGGAATCCAGCATTTTGTTGAAGAGGGCATCCAGCCGGACTACGCCATTTTCGGTGAGCCGAGCGGCTTGGAGAAGATTGTTTTTGGTTATAAGGGCATCGTGACTGTGAAGGTTACTGTTAAGACGCCTTCGGGTCATTCTGCTGCGCCGTGGCTGTTTGATAACGCGATTGAGAAGGCTATGGAGTTTTGGAGACAGATTAACAAGCTTCATTTGCGTGAGGAGAAGCTGAAGAGCCGCTTCTACTCGATTACATCCTGCTTAACGGGGATTAAGGGCGGTAACCATTCTGCCTCATTTATTCCCTCTGAGTGTGAGATTGTTGTTCAGTTGCGTATTCCGCCTCAGCTTACGCCTGACGTTGTGTTTGAGGAGGTTAAGCGGAAAATTGACCGCTACAAGGCAACTAACCCGAAGGTTAAGGTGACGGTGGAGATGGTGGATGTTGCCAAGGCCTTTGAGGCTGACCGCAGATCAGTTATTGTCCGTGCTTTGGCTTGGGGCATAAGAAAGACTACGCTGAATTATGCTTCTTTTTCGCGGAAAACTGGCACAGGAGACATGAACGTTCTGGGGAATGCGCTTAAGATTCCGGTGGTCACGTATGGACCCGGAGACTCGCGGCTAGACCACACACCCAACGAGCACATAGACATACAAGAGTACCTCAAAAGCATTGAAGTACTAGAAAAGTCGCTGAAGAAGCTGCCTGACCTTGCAAAAAAACATAAACCTAGACAACAAGCCTAGCCGATTACTGAAGCTTGATTTGTCAAATTGAGGGTTTGTTCTTTCTCCATTTTAATCCTTCAGCCAAGAACACTCCGGCAGATACTATAGTTACAATTGTCAAAAGCCAAAATGACCCTTCAACTGATGACGCCGTCAGAAGGTGGAGCACTAGGATGCCAATTTCGATGGCTAAAACAACTAAAAAGATGAGGCCAAACAGGATAAACCGAGGAATTAGGTTTTTTCCTATCCACATGTATCCTTTGATTCCAACTTTTTCTTTAACAACGTAGTTACTATACTCGTCCTTCTGCACCAAGCCCATGTCCATTAGTTTTTGCAGATTCCGGTAAGCAACACTTGGGCTGGTCAGTTTTGCGCCTCTCATTACTTCTCTAGGGCCAACAGGTTTTCCAGCCTTAACCAAATAAACGTATGTCCGCACTCCTGTTGTGGTTAATTCATCTTCAGGTTCCAAGTTTGGTGACCAGCTTGTCCAAGAGATATAACATAGTAAGTCATCTTTTAAGTAAATATGTGTGTGCCTGCCTTCAGATGTCACGTTTTTATAGGACTTCTTCATTGTTGTTATTTGGCGAATTTCATGTCTTTGGTCTATGTTTTGATGAACACTGAACCGAGCCAGATGGAAAGCGTTCTAGAGGAAATAAAAGAAATCAAAGGCGTACAAGAAGCATACATGGTTTACGGAACCTACGACATCTGCGCAAAAGTCGGCGCCGAAAAACCCCAAGAACTCAAAGCAATAGTCCAGAAAATCAGAAGCAAAGACAATGTCCTGAATACCCTAACCCTGATGGTTGTCCAATAACAGGGCACACAGGTTAGACGCCATATTTTGATCTGACATGAACTTGAAGAAGGTACGCTAGGACAACAAGGCTGAAAGGAACTTCGCCGATAGCCGCAAGTCTGGGAATGCCTAGAAAATGAAGCACATCCAACACTGTTAGAACATCCGCAGCAATCACGAACAGAGAGACGCCTACTGTGCCAAGCCATCCCAAAGGTTTACCCATCCAAAGCAAATAAGCGAACAGCAATGTCAAGCAGCCATAAGCCAGAGTGTAAACGCTATAAATCAGTGGCGTAACCGAAAAAGCAGCCAACGAAAAACCGCTCACAAACATAGTAAACCCAAGCACTACATGAACGATTCCGACAAAAAACTGGACAACCACTAAGAAAGCAAGACCCAGAAAGCGCCCTCTGAAAGTGACAGCATTATCCGGATTTTTCATAATAAAATCTGTACCAAAGTAACTAAATAAACACACGGTCAGGATGAAAAAAGAAAAAGATGACTGGCTGCTCTACACAGCCAGCTTTAGTCTAAACAGTCAAGAGTTTTAGGCTATTGGTAGCTTCGCCACTTGCTTTCCAGTTCTGGGTCTTGGACTGTCTCCATCACGTAGTCAGCAAATTCTGCCCCAGTAGCACCATCTGATCTTCCGGTTGTAACCACTTTCTTTTCATGCTGTCCACAAACGTCTAGAGCCATCTCAAGTTTCTTGGCTTTGTTTACGAAACCGACATGATTCAAGAGCATGACAGTTGCCCTAAGGATGCTAGATGGGTCAGCATAATCGGCTCTTCCCTCTTCAACCATCCGCGGAGCTGAGCCATGTATAGCCTCAAACATTGCGTATCGTTTACCAATGTTTGCGCTTCCAGCTGTGCCAACTCCGCCCTGAAACTCAGCCGCTTCGTCAGTGAGAATGTCTCCGTAAAGGTTCGGCAGCACTACCACCTTGAACTGTGTCCGTCTCTTTGGGTCTACAAGTTTGGCAGTCATTATGTCAATGAACCAGTCATCCCACTCCACTTCGGGATAACCTTTAGCCACCTGCTCTGCCACGCTGAGGAATTTTCCGTCAGTTGTTTTCACTACATTCGCCTTCGTCACGACTGTTACCTTGTTGATTCCGTTCTTCTTGGCATAATCAAAGGCCATCTGGATGATTCTTTCCGCGCCCTGCGTGGTTGAAACTTTGAAGTCAACTGCAAGATCGGCAGTGACGTTTATTCCCTTGCCACCAAGAATGTATGCGCCCTCTGTGTTCTCCCTGAAGAAAATCCAGTCTATGCCCTCTTTAGGTACCTTCACGGGTCTTACGTTCGCGAACAAATCAAGAATCCGCCGCATCGCAACATTTGCGCTCTCAATGTTAGGCCACTTATCGCCCTTCTTAGGAGTGTATGTTGGACCCTTAAGCAAAACATGGCACTTCTTAATCTCAGCCAGAACATCGTCAGGAATAGTCTTCATGACCTTAGCGCGGTTCTCGATGGTTAACCCCTCAACAACCCGTAAAGTGACTTTTCCGTCGGCAATCTCTTTTTTCAGCAGAAACTCCAGAACCCGCTGGGCTTCCTTAGTGATGAATGGACCGATACCGTCTCCGCCAACGATTCCGATTACCATTGGCTTCAGTTTAGCGTAATCCATCCAGTCCTCTGCCTGTTTCATCTGCTCGACTCTTTCAAGCTGCTCTTCCAGAATCTTCCCAAACTGTTCCTTTGCTTCTTCAATTTGTTTCTTCATTTCCATTTTCTCCATTTTTTATTTTATTTCTTCCCTTTTAGGAGGAGCATAAAGAATATCATTCCATGGGTGTCTGTACAGATTTTCCTTAAGACGTTTCTGGTCCAAGATGTGACCCATGAATCCGATGCTGCGCCCAAGCACGAAGAGCCCATTCAATGCCCCAGTTTCGATGATTTCGCTGATTTCCTGCTTTGAGAAACCTAAACTGTTAAGCATGTCAAGGAAAAGAATCCCCACACACCCATCCACGTTCAGAATCAGGTTATCTCTCTTCGCAGTCGTTACCTTCTCAACTTCCAGAGCGTAATCCAGGTACTCGGTTTTCGGGAAATTCTCTCTTGCATACTTCTTAAGAAGCTCCACTCGCTTGTCAGGATTAATCACCGACTTAACACGATGACCAATTCCAGGAATCAGGATATCCATTGCCTTCATCTCACTAACCATCTCGCAGGGCTCCTTGCCTTCATCATGAAACTTCTTGAACCAGTACGCTGCCCCGTCAATGGCGCCTCCGAACCGTGGACCAATAGTCAACAGACCGCTAACCAACGAGGATATGAGGTCTTTTCCTGCTCTTGCAGCTATGATGGCATTGTGGGCGCCTGACACTGCAGGACCATGATCAGCCACTATCTGCAACACCAATTCGATGAAGCCTCTGCTCCAGCCCGGAAACTCTTTTTTGAACCAGAGAAGCCCGATGACTCCTCCGATTCCATACCCCTGTTCCACAACTTCAGTTAAGGGCACACCCGCATACATGGGCTGGTCTCCCCGCTCATCCGTGATTGTGCTGACAAAATGGGTTGGCACCCTCACCCTTCCTTCTGCTAATGCGACACTTAGGTCCATGGGTATGTTTCGGGGCTCCCTGTCGGGTTTGGGCTTAACTTTTCCGTCTTTCACCAGCTTGTCAAAAGTTTGCTTAATTTTTTCGCCCAAATCATCAAAGGAATCGGGAATAACGGCGCCTGCCTCTTTCAATGCCCTGTTTTTTGCATCAGCGGTTTCTAAATCAGTTCTTGCTTTTGCTCCAGCGTGACCAAACTGCACGCCACTTGGAAACATTTTTGAGCATGTTCCAATGCACCATGCCACCAGAGGCTTCGTGATTTTTCCAGTTTTCAGCGCCTCTGCAACAGTGTACTCGTCTCTGCCGCCCACCTCGCCCAAGAGAACAATCATGGCAACATTAGGGTCTGCCTGGAACCGCATCACATGGTCTATGAAGGTGCTGCCTGGATATAGGTCTCCGCCAATGGCTATGCCTTCGTAGACGCCGTCGCTGTTTCGGGAAACAATATTGTTTAACTCGTTCAGCAGCCCCCCTGACTTTGAAATAAATGCGACGCTTCCGGGACGGTGCAACCGAGAGGCTATGATGTTGTCGATCATGCCGCCAGTGTTTCCTATCTTAAAGGCGCCGCCCTTGATTGCGCCAACTGTTGCAGGTCCAATTATCCATTTTCCTTTCTGCTTCGCAAGGGCAGCAAGCTCTTTTGTGTATCTTTCAGGGATTCCTTCAGCAATAATTGCAACTGTGCGTATGCTGCCTATGTCGAGGGCTTCTTTTGTCCGGGCATAAGCAGACCTGAACGATGCAAAGTTAACCAACACATCGGCTTTGGGATGTTTACTGGCTGCCTCCTTGATGCTTGTGTACATGGGCAAAATAATTTCTTCAGAGCCCCAGAAGCATTTGTGGTATCCGCTCCGTGTCGGATCAACAATCGCTGCAATACTGGGAGTCTCTCTTTCACACGCATAATCGAAGTCAAGCATTCTTTGGATGGCTCTCTGCTGGTATCCAAAGATGATTGCTTGCGTGTTTTTGTCAAACAGTTTATAGTCTACCATATTTGTCATGCACCCTGTTTTCCTTTAAGCGCCATCGGAACTATCGAGGTCATGTGTGCTTCAGGTCCAAACACTTCGATGGGGACACCAAGGGTTTTGCCAAGCTCTTTCATGTTTTTCAGTCCTTCCTGATAGTTTGGTCCGCCTCTGCGAACATAAATCCTGATTTTGTTATCGATAAGTTTCTGCCTGTATTCTTTTAGTGCCTTTATTACGCCTGTGAAGGTTTTGGCGACGTCAGTAAAGTTTGCGATGCCACCACCAACGAGCAGAATTTTTCCTTTTGGATCTTTTTCTCTTGTCATGAGATCAAGGATTGTTTTTGTGTACTGGTAGGTCTCATCCGTGGAGGGGTTGCCGCTGTATTCTCCATAATTGGCTAACTCATCCTTGAAGCCTAAGTCAAAAACGGTGTCTGTGTAAACGACACTGGCGCCGCCACCGGCAACTAACGTCCACACTCTGCCTCTCGGCTTCAGCACAGTCAACTTCATAGAGGCGCCGCTTTTCTCATCAAGTTCCTTAACGAATTTTTCTTCCTTGGTGAGACCTCTTCCGAAGGGCGCCGGAAATTCTATGTTTCCCCACTTGTTTCCGCACTCGAACTGGGCGGTGTCGTCGAGGCGCGCAACCATGTCCAGCGGTATGAAGGCGTTTTTGGTCATGGCCATGGGGTTTATTTCAAGATAGGCGAAACCGAGGTCAACATAAAACTTGAATAAGCCTTTGATGAACCGAGCAATCATCTCTTTTTCTTCTTCAGGAATTTCCTTGGGAAGTTTTTCTGTTATGTTGATGTCTTCGATGCTGGAGAGAATCGGAACCTGTATGGTCACAACAGTATCCCAAACTTCTTCAATGTCTACTCCGCCATGTGCAGAGAAATAGATGGCGTCGCCTTCCCTGTTAGACGTTATGGCAACGTAATACTCCTTGTTCTTGTCATGGGGAACAAAGGGTTCGACAAGAAAATGAGTGAGCTTATCCGTCACTTTCCCTATAGTGACATCCTTGTTTATCCGCTCCTTCAGCCACTTCTTTGCCTCATCAAAGGTGGCGTTAAGAAGTATGAGGTTGTGTTTTCCTCTTTTTCCAATCAGTTGATCGGGCTTGACCACCAGCTTCTCCTGTTTCAGCCAAGGATTCTGTTTGGCAAGCTCATCCATGCTTGTTTTTGGGTCAACCAAGACTATTTTTCCGTCATACTTGGCGAGACCTGTGAAGTATTCTGGCCAGTGTTTTGCCATCATCTTTTTTCCATGAAATTCACGTATTCCTCGCTGTGCCATACTTTTGCCTCCCACAAATCGTTTCAGTTGGTCTATTTGTTTCTTATGTAGGAAAGCATTCCGCCTGCGAGCAAAATGTTCCGCTGCCTTTCTGATAGCTCATAGTTTACTTCAAAATGTTTTCCTTTGGTGATGTTCTTTACGACCATCGGCTTATTCTCAGTTAACACTTTTCTGACGTCTGGAATCTCAAGTTCGTCTCCCGAGTCTATCTGGTCGTAATCTGTTTCTGTTTTGAAGGTCAGGGGGATGATTCCGAAGTTGATCAGGTTTGCTGAGTGGATTCTCTCAAAGGATTTTGCGATGACCGCTTTTACGCCTAGAAACATTGGGCATAGGGCTGCGTGTTCTCTTGAGGAGCCTTGACCGTAGCTTAGTCCGCCTACGATGATGTTGTGTTTTACTTTGTCCCTGATTTCTGAGGCTCTCTTGTAGAAGGTGTCATCCACGATCTCAAACACGAACTCGGAGTACTTTGGCACATTAGACCTGTACTTCATCCTGCTTCCTGCGGGAATAATGTGGTCTGTGGTGATTTTGTCGCCCACCTTGATGGTGACAACTCCAGAGATGTCTGCGGGCATCGGCGGATTAGAGGGTGGGTCTCCAATGTTTGGACCACGATATATCTGAACTTTGTCTGGTGTTTTTGAAGGCAACAATATCATGCTGTCGTCAGTATAGAATTTTGCAGGCATCTCCACCTGGGGATAATCCATTCCAAGGTCTCTGGGATCAGTCATTTTGCCTGTGATAACTGCCGCAGCAGCCGTTTCAGGACTTGTCAAATACAGATTTGCAGTCTTTGTTCCGGAACGACCAAAAAAGTTCCTGTTGGATGTGCGGATCGACACCGCGTCTGTTTGAGGCGACTGACTGTTTCCGATGCAGAAGCCGCAGACGGGCTCCGTGATTCTGGCTCCAGTTGAGTATAGGTCTGCCAGTGCTCCTTCTTTGGCGAGGTTCTCGATTACCTGTTTTGAGCCTGGAGAGATGACGAGGCTGACTGAGGGGTTTGCTTTTTTGCCTTTCAGTATCTTTGCTACAGTCATCAGGTCCTTGTATGAAGAGTTTGTGCAGCTTCCGATGCACACCTGGTTTACGGGCATTCCGCTGAGCTCTTTTACGGTCTTGATGTTGCCTGGGCTGTGCGGATAAGCCGCCAACGGAACAATCTCGCTTAGGTCAATCTCAACCACACGGTCGTATTCAGCATCTGGGTCAGCTTTAACTTCAGTCCAGTCCTCTTCTCTGCCCTGAGCCTTCAGAAACTGTTTCGTAGTTTCGTCGGATGGAAAAACTGAGGTGGTAACTCCGCATTCTGCGCCCATGTTCGTGATGGTTGCCCGCTCAGGAACGGAAAGCGTTTTTGCTCCCTCGCCGCCATACTCGAATACTGTGCCCACGTTACCTTTTGTGGTGAAAATCTCCAAAACCTTCAGAACCACATCCTTTGCGGAAACCCATGGCTTCAGTTTTCCCTTCAAATCTATTTTTGTTACTTTTGGGCAGGTAAGATAGAAGGGTTCGCCTCCCATGGCAACAGCGATGTCCAATCCTCCGGCTCCTATGGCAATCATTCCCAGTCCACCCGCTGTTGGCGTGTGACTGTCAGAGCCGAGCAGCGTTTTTCCGGGTTTTCCAAAACGTTCAAGATGAACTTGATGGCAGATGCCGTTTCCTGCTCTAGACAGCAGTATACCATACTTGGCTGCGACGGACTGGAGGTAACGGTGGTCGTCCGCGTTCTCGAAGCCCACCTGGATTGTGTTATGGTCTATGTAGCTTACCGAAAGCTCGGTTTTGACTTTTGACAAGCCCATTGCCTCAAACTGGAGGTAAGCCATGGTTCCTGTTGCGTCCTGCGTCAAAGTCTGGTCTATTTTTATGGCAATTTCTTTGCCGGGTTCAAATTTTCCCTCAACTAGGTGCTTTTCAATTATCTTTTGAGTTATACTCTTCCCCATGCATTCTTTCTCCTTCAGACATTTTCGGGTGATTTTGCGTGAAGCCACGCAAGCCTAAAAACCTCTTATTCCATCGTATTTCTAATATAAAACATTAACGAATGCCTTCTTTAGGGGTAATTTTTTGGTCTTGATTGTTTTGCGTTTGAGAAATAGGTGTAAAACAAAGGGCAGCTTACTGAAAAAGTGCTTGAAGACAAGTGAAAAATAGAAAAAACTAGGGGTTATTTTTAATCATCTATTTTTTCTTCTTTTTTCAGAAACTTGGGACTTTTTATGTTTGTCCAGAAAAATAGACCAGCACACACGTTTTTGAGTCTATGAACAAGGCATTAAATAACGGGCAAAACACGGTATATATTGTGGAAAAATATGGAAGATGACCAGGAGGACCAGAGGCGAGCCGAAATTTTTGACGCCTTAGGTCACCCTACGCGAATAAATATCCTAAAAACATTGAATGAAGAGACAATGGGTTTCGCAGACTTGAAAAAGAAGGTGGGAATCGACAGCAGCGGACATCTTCAGCACCACCTGAACAAGTTAGATGGTTTGATAAAAACTGATGAAAACGGCAAATATTGCCTTTCAGACCAAGGCAAGGATGCTCTCCAAAGTATCCAGATTGTCGAGAGGGCTACAGAATCAACATCAAAAAAGAGATTTGGTCACATCCATATGAAAAGCAGCCGACTTTTGAAGATAATTTCAGTATTTCTTGCGGTTGCATTGGTTGTTGTTTCTGTTGTGGCAATATTCGAGTACACTCAATTGCAGCCTGATATTGAAACCGAACCAGAAGATAATGCTGCTTGGACTCGTGAGCTTTATGTTACTTTTGCTGCTTTCACAATTATGGATGACAAAACGTTTACAATGACACGCGATGGGGACATATACTGCTTTGATCAGGAGACGGGAGAAACATTATGGAGCCAGAGTTTGGGCGGATATGTAATGTTGAGCCAAATAATCGTGGAGAATGGCAGAGTTTTTGTGGGCTCTCGAGAATCCATTTTAAATTGTCTCAGCGAAGAGAATGGAAGCATTCTCTATCGTTTTAGGCCATTTTTGGCGTCCAGCATAGCCTCCAAGAGTGCTCCAGACTTTTCGGTTTCAGATGGAAGAGTCTTTGTGTCAGCTGATGGATTCCATGTTTTGAATGCAACAAATGGAGAACTGCTCTGGGAATACCCCTACGGGTCTCTCCCCAATTCTGTAGGTAATGGAGGCTGGACAGTTGCAGACAACCGTGTTTTTGCACGTGGTTGGGAGAACATCCATAAATTATTCTGTTTTAACATCACTGATGGCTCAATTCTCTGGGAGGATGGAATAAAACTTAACAGCCCACCTATTGTCAACAATGGACAGGTGCTTGTCTGGAATTATGATAATAACACTATCTTAAAGTGTTTAGACGAGTTTACAGGAAGTACTTTATGGTCAATCGATTTTGGCAAAACAATTTTCCGACCAACCCTCTACGATAGTACGTTACTGTTTGGGCTTGCCGATGGCGATTTTCAAAGCGAAACGGAAAGCGGTTCACGAAACTGGATTTACTCGAGCATGCATGAAACCTCGAGCTACTCAAGCGCGGCTGCACCACAGATTCTCAACGGCATGGTAATTACTGGATATGAGTCAGGATATCTTACGGCACTTAATTTATCAGACGGCAAACTGGTTTGGAGGACACCTGTATCAGGTGATGTTGGAAGCATAACTCTGAGTAAAAACGTATTAGTTGTTACTTCTGGAACAACGCTTTATTTGATTGACCCAGCCTCTGGCGGCATTCAAGAAAGCATAACTTTTCAGTATTGGATTCTTACACCGCAAGTCACAGAAAACAGGCTGTTTATCGCAGCAGACGGAAAAGTAATCGCTTTTGATGACATCACCGAGGGAATTGAATAAATTCTCGTGCCCATGCGAACACGTACCTATCTGGATTGGGAGCTCAAAGCTAACTGCTGTTTTGAAAAGATGAACTTTGCTTTTTGGGGAAAACACCTCAAGGGACTTTGGGCATGAAGAGATTCTATTGTTTGCTATGTGTTTGAGAGAATGAAATAAGGATGACTACAAAATCCGCGGATGTAGTCACCCATTTTTGTTGGTAAAGGGTTTTATTTTGGGCTTGACGTCAGATAGAATGGTGTGTTTGTGTTGAGGATTGCTTTTCAGGGCGAGCTTGGCGCTTATAGCGAGATGGCTGTTTACAGTTTTTTTGGCGAGTCCGTTGAGGTTAAGCCCTGCGAAAGCTTTGATGCGGTTTTTGAGAGCGTCAAAACTGGAGACGTCGACTACGGCGTTGTTCCCATCGAAAACTCCATCGAGGGCAGCGTAAACCGCACCTACGACCTTTTCCTCGAATATGACCTGAAGGTGTGCGGCGAAATAATCATCAGAATCAGCCACTGCCTCATAGCCCACAAAGGCACCAAACTAGACCAAATCAAAACCGTGTACAGTCATCCCCAAGCCTTAGCGCAGTGCAGGAAGTTTCTGGAACAGCATAAGCTCAGGGCAATCAGCACCTTCGACACTGCAGGCAGCGTAAAAATGATAAAAGAAGAAAAGATGATGGACGCCGCAGCCATAGCCAGCGAAAGAGCCGCACAAATCTATGACATGACCATACTGGAAAAGGAGATAGAGGACATCAAAAACAACTCCACCCGATTCTTTGTGCTAGACAAAAAAGACTCCCCATACTCTGGAGAGGACAAAACGTCCATAATTTTTGCAGCAAAATCTGTGCCCGGAGCCCTGTACAAGATATTGAAGGAGTTTGCGGACAGGAACATAAATCTGACAAAAATCGAGTCCAGACCCACCAAAAGCACGCCATGGGAATACCACTTCTACCTGGACTTTGAGGGACACAGAACAGAAACAAAATCTCAGCAAGCCCTAGAAGGCATCAGAGACAAAACCGTGTTCGTTAAAATCCTTGGCTCCTACAAGGTAGCAAACAAACCCAACTTCAAACTCTAGGAATCATCCAAAAGCCGATACATAAGCCCATAATACTTCTCGTAGTCTGGGTCCAGCTCCCGCAGCCGCTTCTTAACCTGCTCCATCTTACGGCTGAAACCGGAACAGTCCTTCTGCTTTACCAGCTTAAGCCACTCTTCAACCTTCTCCAGAAACAAGCCCTCAATCTTCTCCATCTCAGGCAGGCTCATATGAAGATTTGAATAGAAACCCGGCTCCTCAGCAGCAACAGCCCCAGCCAAAGTCAACAACAATTTGTACGTTGCTCCACCCACCTGCTTTGCCTCAACAAAATCCGAATTCTCCACCAGAGTGTCGCCCGCAACCAAACCAACAAAATGCGGGAAACCCAAAACCAGCGACATCAACTCATCATGCTTTCGAGGCGCCATAACAGTCACCCGCGCATCCCGCTCCTCCAACCAGCCCCTAAACTGCTCCGCGAAACGTTTCTCCTCAGGGTTAACGGGGGTTAAAACAAAGTTTTGTCCTCCAACGCCCTTGGCTCCGGGACCAAAAACAGGGTGAGTGCCCAAAGTGACGCCGTTCTTGACGTATTTGTGCAGCAGATTAACAGGTATCTCCTTGATTGAGCTGATGTCCATGACAGCCTGACCTGCCCTAACGTGAGAGCCAATCTCCTTCAGTACAGGCTCCAAGCCATCCAAGGACACACATAATAGTATCCAGTCAGCGCCTTCAACAGCCGCTACAGCGCTGCTTGCTGATTCGACGCCGAACTCGTCTCTTAGCGCCTCTGCCTTGTTTCGGGTTCGGCTATAAACAACCACAGAGTAGCCTTCAGTCTTGAAGAATCGTGTGAACCATCGACCCATCTTTCCTGCGCCAATAATTGCTACCCTCAAGGCAGAGCCTCACAAAGCGTCTCCAAACCTTCCTTAATCGTTTCCTCGCTCACAGTTAAAGCTATTCTGAAGTACTCACGGTAATCTCCGAAGGCTGTTCCCGGAGCCACAGCAACTCCCCGGTTCAGCAGATCCAAGGCGAAACGCTCAGAATCCAAGCCATCAACCTTGGGAAACAGATAAAACGGCGCATCGGGACGAGAAAACTTCATCTTCGCCTTCGAAAGAACCTTGATTGCAGCGTCTGCTCTTTGTCTAAACTGGTTTCTGACGGCATCCGCAATCTTCTCGCGGGACTCTAGTCCCTTCAGGGCGCCGTACTGGATAAAAGCTGGAACACAGGTGGTGGTTATCTGGTTCAGCTTAATCATCTTCTGAGCCAACTCCTTCTCAACAATGGCGTAGCCGATTCTCCAGCCCGTCATAGCAAAGATTTTGGAGAAACTGTTTATGAGTATCTGGTCTTCGCCAAAATCTAGGATGCTCTTAGCCTTGACGAAGCTTATGTTCGCGTATACTTCATCAGACATGACAGTGACTCCTCTGCTTTTTGCGATCTGAACAATCTCGCCGAAGGTTTTCTCGTCAATAACCTTGCTTGTAGGATTACTGGGGCTGTTAAGTATCAGCAGCCGCGTCTTTTCATCAATCAGGTTCTCCAGTTTCTCGACATCAATCTTCCAGTCTGACTCAAGGTTTCCCTTCAGAAAACGCAGTTCAGCCCCAACCTGTCTTGCGGCTAACTCGTAGCTGGTCCAGTGAGGAGACGGAATAACTACGTTTTCTCCCCGTTTCAGCAACACAAACATCAAAGAAAAGACTGCCCATTTTGAGCCAGTGGTCACCACAACATTATCGGCTGAAACTCCATGAATTCTTGCCAGTTCTTCCCGCAGCGCCTTCTCGCCAGCAGCAGAAGTATACTTTGTTTTTCCGTGTTTCATGGCTTCGTAGGCTGCCTCGATTATTTGAGGCGGCGTCGGCATATCTGGGTCTCCCAGATTGAACTTAATCATCTTTTTTCCTTGGTTCTCGAGTTGTATCGCTTTTTCGCTTATCTCATACAGCATTTTCCTCAACTCCTGTGAGTAACCCAGAACTGACGGTTTTTTGTCATCATGAATTGCGGGGCACTGCTTTAAACTTTCTTATTCTGCGCCTTGGACAGAGACACTTAAAGCAATTATCTGGTTAAAGATAGCTTCAACCTTTTGGGGGTCAAGCCCAAATTCCAGCGCCTTTGCCATGATGTGCACGTAAACTGCATCTTCTCGGCGAATATCCTTGACGGCGAACCCATTTTCTTTTTTGATTTCGCCAATACATTTGCAGAGGTCGATTCTGTCCTTCAGTAGAAGGACTAAACTTTCATCGATTTTGTCAATCTTCTTCCTTAATCCCATAATACTCTCCAATGGATTCAACTCCCAAAACTTTAGGTATAAAACCGCCACGAATCAGTTGATCAACCAGAACAGTGGCAACTGAAGCTTCAACAACAGGAACAGCCTTGGGCACAACACATGGGTCATGCCTGCCCTGCACTTTAATTGTTGTCTCCTCCATCTTCGACAGGTCCACAGTTTTCTGTTCTTTCGAAATCGACGAGGTGGGCTTCACTGCGACTCTAACTACAAGAGGCGTTCCAGAGGATAAGCCGCCTAAGATGCCTCCAGCGTTGTTGTTTAGCAAGTCGATTTCGTCGTCGCACATCACGTAAGGGTCATTGTTTTCTGAGCCCTTCATCTTTGCAGCCTCGAAGCCTACGCCGAACTCGACCCCCTTAACAGCGGGCACACTAAAGAGCATCTTCGCGATTTCCGCATCCAAAGAATCAAAGACTGGTTCGCCGACTCCAACTGGAAGGTTAAAGGCTACGCACTCGACGATTCCGCCCACGCTGTCGCCCTCCTTTTTTGCAGCTAAAATCGTTTCCTTCATGGTTTCTGCCAGTTCCGGGTCTGGGCATCTCACAGAGTTCGCGTAAGTGTTCTCTCTAACATCGTCAAGAGACAGGGTTGCCTGCAGCTCCACTTCTCCTATGGCGGTTGTGTATGCCAGAACTTCGATGCCAAAGACGTCTAACAGTTTTTTGGCTACTGCACCAGCAATGACAAAAGCTGCAGTGATTCTTCCTGAGAATCTTCCTCCGCCACGGTAATCATTGAAGCCCATATACTTGATTGTAGCGGGGTAGTCAGCGTGTCCAGGTCTAGGCTTGTACTTTATCGAATCATAATCGCTGGAAACCGTCTGCTTATTCCACACCAAAGCGCAGATTGGAGCGCCAGTAGTGAAGCCCTCGTATGTTCCTGACAGAAGCTCAACAGTGTCTGTTTCTCTTCGGGCAGAAACGATTTCCTTGTTATCAGGCAGCCTTTTGTCAAGTTCTGGCTGGATGTCCTCTTCTGTGAGGGGAAGACCTGCTGGGCATCCATCTATGACTACTCCGACGCATCTGCCATGGCTTTCGCCGAAGCATGTTACAACGAATTCTTTTCCTATCGAATTAGACCCCAACGACGTTCGCTCCTAACACACGCATATCACTGAAGAACTGCGGATACGACTTATTTATACATTCAACGTTTTGAATTTTTGTTTCTCCCTCTGCTCCAAGAGCGGCTACGGCACATGCCATGGCGATTCGGTGGTCATTGTGAGGGTCAACAGTTGCCCCGTGCAGTGGGCATCCGCCGTTTATTGTTAAGCCGTCGGCGTTGACTGTGATGTCTGCTCCCATCTTCTTCAGTTCTGTGCTTATCGAATCGAGTCTGTCTGATTCCTTGTATCTAAGCCGTTTCGCATTATATATTTCCGAACGCCCCTCAGCGTAGCATGCAAGAACAGCGCAGACTGGAACCAAATCTGGGATGTCCTTGGCGTCGATGTCAACTCCAGCAAGCGGTTCTCCTTCAACCTCAACATAATCTTCTCCTGCAGTAACTGAGGCGCCCATCTCCTCAAGTATGTCCACTATTTCCCTGTCGCCCTGAAATGTCTGATACTCGAGACTGTTCACCGTTACATGTGATTGGGTGACTGCCGCGGCTGTTAAAAGAAAGGCTGCAGAAGAAAAGTCTCCGGGAACAGTATGGTCGTAGGGACAGTAGCTTTGGTTTGCGGGAATTCTCAGGCGAGACAGGTCATGGTTCACGGTTCCTTTGAGACCATGGTCGATGAGGACTTCAAGGGTCATCTCAACGTAGCCTCTGGACTCCAGCTTAGGTGAGATATGGATTTCCGTGTCCTCTTTTGCCTTTGGACACGCAAACAGTAAACCAGAAATGAACTGGGAGCTTACGTCGCCCCTTATCGAAGTGCTTCCGCCCCCGATTCCTCCTCCACTAATTGTAACAGATAAACCGTCTTCCTGAACAGCTGATTCAACGCCCAGTTCCCTGAGGCTCTCAAGAAGAGGCGACACTGGTCTACGCTCAAAGGATGCCTCAAAAAGAAACTTTGAAGGTCCCTCTGCAAGGGCTGCAACTGGAATCATGAAACGAAGAGTCGAGCCTGATTCTCTGCAGTCTATGGGCTGGCTAGGCGTCTTGAGTTGTTCTGTTCCATGGATTGTCCAGCAGTTTGCTCTGAGTTCTGTTTTTGCTCCCAGTGCCTTTACTGCCTCCAGAGTCGCCTGAGTATCATTTGAGACCAGAGGGTTAGAGATTCGTGAGGTGCCATTAGCCAATGATGCGGCTATGACCATCCGATGAGTGAAAGCCTTAGAAGGAGGAGCTGAAACCGCGCCTTCAAGGCGCTCCGTGTTTTTGACTAATACATCCATCCTTTCAGCATACCACCTTAGCTTTCTCCTGATTAATTTGAGCCTCCAAGATTTCGCCTTCAAGGCTCCGCCAAGCCTCCTTCACAAGGTCCACCTTGTCGTGGGGAACGATGGCTGTAACTGCGGGGCCAGTTCCGGACAAGCCTGAGGCAAGGGCTCCTGCGGTGAGGGCTTTTACTGCAGGGGATATATCGTAGCCCAGCGCCAGAGAATAGATTAGGCCGTTCATGGTTAGGGCTGCCCAGTAGCTGCCGCTCAATGCTTCTCTGTAGGCTATCTTGACAAGGGGAGCCATGTCCTTCATCTGCTTCACGTTCGAATCTACGGTGTAGGTTTTCTTGGAGGGAACATAAAACAGGACAGCCGGAGCTTCAGGCAACTCGAAACGTTTGATGATTCTCCGTTCCATGTTATCTGTGATTACGACTCCTCCAAAATATGAGGCACAGGCATCGTCGAAGGCTCCAGTT
>Ga0315542_1000556_pt1 | contig 23617 bp, 19 predicted proteins | sample SalMarSW160120MG_FD_202541 | JGI IMG/M metagenome (GOLD analysis project Ga0315542, IMG submission 202541) | Salt marsh sediment microbial communities from the Plum Island Ecosystem LTER, Massachusetts, United States - Salt Marsh Sediment SW1601-20 ... | reverse complement strand
CACGATTTCTGACATCGCAGAGGAAGTGGGAAAGCCAGAGGCAGAAATTGAGGTGGTCATCGATGATCTTGATGATTTGGGCCTTTTAAAGTTCATTGATATTAAATAATTTTCTAAATTCATATCAAAGATCTTTCTTTTTCTATAGATGCAAACTTTAAAGTTTTTATCAATTTCAGTGGAAAATGATTAAAAGTAATAGTATCATAAGTTTTTTGTGTGTGCTCGCACATTGTCATATACCTGGAGGTGTATGGCAAAAATGACTTGTGGGATAGGAAAAATTTTATCTGGTTCAGACTGGCCAATATTTACATACATCTTAACACAAGCAGAATGGGTTGAAGGGATCAAAAAATTAAAAATACCTCCTCCTTTGAAACTGATGGGAATTGAAGAATTTTCTGATGAGGAAAAGAATGCAATATTGGAAGGAAATACTGCAGATTATTGAAATTATAATAAAAAAAATTTTTTGTAACTTAAAGAATTAGGAGGGATATTTTGTTAAGATCTTACTTTTCTTTTCTTTTACAACCTCTTTAGTTAATCCTAACCGTTCGATAAAATAATTAAAAAGTTTTTTCACATTACCAACAGTTATCACGTGGTCGGGGCAAACTGTTACACAGTGCATGCAAGATATGCAGCACTTTCGATTAGCTTTCCCTAGTTCAGCATCGAACGCACTTACTGGGCATTCTTTTTCACACAGATAACACATTCGGCATTCTTCTTGAGTTTTAAACGGATAAAAGTTTGCCCATTCACCCTTATTTTCTTTAGTTTTTTGGGGACGAAAAGAAAATTCTGACAAATCAATTTCAAAATCTGAATCATTTTGAAATCGTGAAATTGATAATAATGCAAATTTCTTAGCAACACCGAGATCTAGCGCATTAGGGCGTTCTTCTGCTAGACTCCAGCCCTTTGCGACGTTGAACGAATGCTTACCGATAAATTCTGCAGACAAGACTACCTTAAAATGCGCTCGAGTCAATAAGAAGTATGTTGACTGATGAGCCCATTCTAATGCACGCCCCCCATATGTAAAAAACATGGCACATTTTTGATGCTTTCCTTCGAGTTTGGTCAACCATTGTTCAGCAACAATAGGGATTTTGCCTCCAAAGACCGGAAATCCGAAGAAAATTCCATCAAATTCTAAAAAGTCAACTTTTTTTTCTCGACTCTTAGGAGTAATTATGCTTTGAAGGAACACAGTATGTTTTTCATTTTTTAGGGTGTTAGCAATTTGTTTAGAGATAAGCTCAGTGATTCCAGTGGCGGAGAAATAAAAAATTCCGATATTCATTAGTTTCACCAGAAAGCTAGAGATTTAAGAGTTTTGTTAACAATTTGATTCATTAAAGTTCATCATGAATATTTTTTTAAGTTTTTGAAATTAATATTTACATTATGAATAAGGATGATTTTGAGGAATTATTTCAATTTCTTAAAAGTGTTCCATCGATTAAAGAATCTATGGCTAGTGGTATGGATAAAGGTTTATGGTGGGTAAAATTTCAGATAAATATAGACCATCCGTTAGCATGGAATGTGGTGCAAGAAATGGGATACATCTTGAATTATCTTTCCTTAGAGGAGCGCTTACCGACAGTATTCAAACCAGTTTCTCCACCTCCTTACTTAAACGGAGGACCTAAAGAATTTTTATAATGGATCATTCAAGTAGAATCAAGATATTTTTCTCCTAATGAGGTTAGAGATTGGTTAAAAAGCCATTTACCTGAACCTGTCCAGAAAACTAAGAGTTGGAAAGTTCAGGGTTAAAGTTTTACTTTAAATAAACTTATAATACTTTACGAACTGATTTATGAAAGGGTTATATCGTAATCCGATCTCATATTGATAATTGCATTTAGGACAACGTAATAAGGAGGCATTGATTCCAAAGCTTCCCTCGCAATGGTTTTGTAGCATTTCAGTGCCACATTTATCACATAAAATCACTTTCGAATCTGCCATGTTCATTATTTTAATTTCAATCATAAAAAGTCCACATCTTTTTAGAGAAGGAGAAATAACTGAAGTGGGCAAAGGAGAATAAAAAATGTAGAAAAATGAAAATCTTTTTGCAAAGATCCTCAAATAGATTTTAATCCAAAAATTTATGAAAGTTGACGTACTAATTAGGTTATTATGAATGTCAACAAAATTGCTGACAATATATACGAGATTCAACCAACTACGTTAATGTCTCGAGTCAAGGGCTCTATCGAGTCTTTTCAAATGAAAGTTCCAGTTCATATTTATGCGAATGAATATATCATGGAGAGGATTAGACAAGATAGAACTTTAGATCAGATCAGTAATGTTGCTTGCTTACCTGGTATTGAGAAACATGCAATAGCTCTTTCAGACGCACATCAAGGTTATGGTTTTTGCATTGGAGGGGTTGCAGGAACTAATACCGAAGATGGAATGATCTCACCGGGAGGAGTGGGATATGATATTAACTGTGGAGTGAGATTGCTTAGAACAAATTTAAGTCTTAATGAGGTAAAACCAAGGGTTCCAAAATTGTTAGATGCCATCTTTCGAAATATACCATCTGGATTAGGTTCAAAAGGGAAATTAAAAATAAATTACAAGGATTTAGACAAAGTTTTAAATGAAGGATTAAATTGGGCTTTAAATGAAGGGTATGCACATGAAGAGGATCTTAAGCACTGTGAAGAGAATGGTTTCTTAAAAGATGCCAATGCGGAACTGGTTTCAGAGAAAGCGAAGCAAAGAGCGATTAAGCAACTTGGTTCACTAGGAAGTGGTAATCATTTCTTAGAGATCCAAAAAGTAGATAAGATCTATAATAAAGAAGTGGCAAATAAATTAGGGATAATGGATGAAAATCAAGTAACTGTTATGATCCATACTGGATCTAGGGCATTAGGGCATCAAGTTTGTACAGATTCTTTGAGAAATGTCGAAAAGGGAATGAGAAAATATGATATTACTGTTCCAGACAGGGAATTAGCTTGCGTACCTGCAAACACTCCAGAAGCTCAAAATTATTTGAGTCAAATGGCTTGCGCCGCTAATTTTGGATTTAACAACAGACAGTTAATAACACATTGGATTCGTGAGTCTTTTGAAACTCAATTTAATAAAGATATTGATGAATTAGGATTACATTTAATATATGGAGTCGCTCATAATATTTTAAAACAAGAGGAGCATAATGTCAATGGGAAACGCATGAGATTAAATGTACACAGAAAAGGAGCAACGCGAGCTTTTCCCCCAGATCATCAAGCGTTACCACAAGATTATAAAAGCATAGGACAACCCGCATTAATTCCTGGTACAATGGGCTCAGCGTCATATTTATGCGTGGGAAGGCCAAAAGCAATGGATTTATCATTTGGGTCAACTGCTCATGGTTCTGGAAGGATGATGTCCCGATCAAAAGCTAAACGTAAATTTAGAGCACGAGATATAGAGATGGAATTAGGCAGTCGGGGAATAATGATAAAAGCAGCAAGTACCGATGTTATATCGGAAGAAGCCCCTGGTGCGTATAAAGATATCGATCAAGTAGTCCAAGTAAGTCATGATCTAGGTATTGTCGAAAAGGTTGCTAGATTTGTCCCGATTGGAGTTGTTAAGGGATAATCAAATATCAAATACTACATCAATAATAACAAGATCAGATTTTTCTTCAATATTCATATAAGAATAAGTAATTGCTTTTACTTCTGTACCTATTTCATGTTTAGATTTATCAAATTTCTCTCCCCTCATATTCGCTTCTAAAATGTATCCATTCGCCCCTTTTTTTATTTTATTAACAATTACTTTTGAAAAGATCAACCCTTCTACATCAAAAATATACAAAAATTCGCTTAAAAAATCAAATAGTAAGGCTTGCTTATCTTCGGCTTTTACTGTTATTGATTTGTTCACTATTGTTTTTATTTTTTTTAAGTTTGGTGAAATGGTTGCAATAAGACTATAAACTGCTTGTTCAAAAGCTTTTTCTAGTGTAGGTCCATAACACCTAGCTTGCACATCTGCAGTGTGATCTTTATATTCATAACCAGATTTCTTCATTTTTTTCAATTCGTTAGAGTTTGAGTTTAAGAATATTAATTAAAACCCATTATTATTTTCATGGGTAGTTTATAATCTTTTTTGAAAAGATAACTAATGTATGTTGGATATAAATTCGGGAATTATAGATGACGATGATTCATTTTTTAATCAGCGCTTAAGCATCAAGAAAAGATATACTAATCGTGAAATTTTACTTCATCATTATTTTTATGAAAGGTGCAAACTATATCCGAAAAATATCATCATAATCAATAATTTTGTATTCTTCTTCATAGAAAATCAACATTATTTTAATGCTAAGGATTTTCTTCCATTAATGAGAAGACAAATGCAAAATAGGAAATTATTAATTATTCGTGATGAAAATACTCTTATCAGGCTACTTTATAATTTTTTTCCTGATCCGTATGTACATGATATAAGAGTTTATCGAAATATTTACGCTGGTAGAATAGATATCGTTGTAGGTTTTCTAAGTTTTGTTGATAGAGGAATTGCAATTGGTTGTAAGGGGAAATATATAAAAGCAGTAAATATTTTATTTAAAAAATATGTAATTTTTGATAAGGATGATGGTTTTCGTGTAAATATTAAATGTGAAGTGATCAAACTTTAAATTACCATGGCACATCTTTCCATCCTACAATATAAGCAACTGTGTTTGCTATTATGCTGATAGAGGGAGTAATTATTAACAAGAATATGATGATATTTGGATCAGGTGCATAATATATTCCGGGAAAAATGAACGCAGGTATCGAAGCTATAAGAATTGCTCCTAACACAAAATCTAATTGATCAACCCCCCAAAATGGTGCTCCACTTGGATAATTTAATCTTCGTTTTAAAAAGGATCCCGCTAAATCTCCTAATACTGCTCCATATGAACAAAGTATAATCCTTAATATTAACATAAAAATTCCGATTGGAAAGGGTCCACCAAGGAAATAGAATTCATAATAGTTTAAATTAGAGTATAAGACAAAAAAACCCTGTTCTGCAGTTTGGATTGGTATTAATCGAATAAATGGCCAGAGGAGGTAAAATAAAAGAGAAATACCTAAAGAAATAGGTATTCCAACATATAATGGCCCTTTAATTAACCCATTTTTAGTTTTATGGTCTCCTAAAATTCTTCTACCATCTTTGCAGAATCTTCCACCATCTATTGGTTTGCCTCCACCTACTAATACCATTCCAGCATTAGAAATATATGCCGGTACGATAAATACAAGACTAAAAACTAATATCGCAATCCAATCAGTCCAGTTAAAAATGAGTGAAATAACAATGAAATTTAAGAAAATCAAGGTTGCACATGTAAGAGCTAAAATTAGAGCAATCTGTGTATGTTTTTTTTTCTGTGCTTCGTCAGTTTCATTCATTAAAATCGATTAACACGTTTTAATGTAATTATATCTAAAAATTACTCATCTAAATTAAATTTTAAGATTGCTCATAAGATTATAATAATGCTTTAATAATATTGGTCAACTAATAAGGATCTTTTAAATTTCCGACAATAATATAATTATGTATCACTTAGGACGTAGTTAAGAGGCTTTATTAAAGCTTTAACATTAATACATAACTTCCTAATAAATAACTTTATAAGTATTTATTGCATTCGAAATAATAACATTTCGAGTGGAAATTAGATTGAAATTGGATGAATATATTAAAGGACTGATATGAGTGTTGAATAATCCAAAAAACAATGAGAATGGAAATTTTAGCTTTAATATTGATCGTTTTTATAAGAATTATTTAAAAGGACCAAAAATTTTTAAACAAAGGGAAGCCCTTGAACCGTCTTTTATTCCCGAAGAACTCCCCCATAGAGATAAAGAAGTGAAAATTATAGCAGGTTTAACAGCTTGCGCCCTAAGAGGAGATGTGCCACCGAATTTTCTGTGTTATGGCATGACAGGAACTGGTAAAACCGCCACAATCCGTTATGTAAGCCAAAAAATAGCCCAACATTGTACAACTAATTCTCCTTGGTGGATATATATAAATTGTAATGTAGTGTCAACTCCTTATAGAGTTTTAGCTCACATATATAATACTATTTCCAGAAAAGAAAAAATCCCTCCGACAGGTTTACCAAAAGACATAATTTTCAAGAAGTTATTAGGTTTGATGGACTTATTTATCAATGAAAACATTTGTTTTTTAGTTCTCGATGAGATTGATATATTAATTGAAAAAAAGGGAGGAAATGAAATATTATATGATTTAACTAGATTAAATGAAAATTTAGACACTTGTAGAGTTAGCGTAATAGGTATTTCAAATAAGTTAAAATTTATGAATTACCTCGACCCTCGAGTAAGATCCAGTTTAGGACAAGAGGAGTTAGTATTTCATCCTTATAATGCTAATGAATTAGCAGATATTCTTGAAGAAAGAGCAAAAGTAGCTTTCCAAGAAGATTCTATAGGTAATGGGGTTATTCGATTGTGTGCTGGGTTAGCTGCTAAAGAACATGGAGATGCAAGGAAAGCATTACAACTGTTAAGAAAAGCTGGAGAAATCACAGAGAGAAATCATCGCAAATCTATATTAGAATCCGATGTACTGAAAGCTCAAACAGACATAGAAAAAGACCATATCACAGAATATATTTTAGGTATGCCCCTACAAGCCCAATTGACATTGTTGGCAATCTATCTCATGAGTAAATATTCAAGCGACAATGTGATTACTTCAGGAGATATCTATGAAATACATTTAGAACTTACTAAAAAGCTAACGGGGGTCAAAGAACTAACCAAAAGAAGGATATCTGATTATATAAACGAACTTGTATTAGCAGGAATTATTACTGCAAACACTAGATCAATGGGTCATTATGGAAGGACTAAAATTATTAATCTTGATGTAGATACTAAGTTGATCGAACGTACATTGTCGCAGATTAAACGATTTAGAATGAGTGACATTCTAAGGCATAAACCAATTATATTACAAACCCATAAAGTGAAGGTAAGGAATAATGTGTTTAAAAAACTTCTTTAATCAAAGCTCCATTCATTAATCTGATTAGCAATTTCATTTAAAAGCATTTTTATATTGGTTTCATCCTCATCTTTTAGCATTAGAAAAATTTTAGCTAAATGTTTACAAAACTTTTTATTCTTTGATTTACGAGTCTCAAAATCATGACAATCATGCTTGATATATTTGTTTTGTAAATTAATATTAATCAAATAAGGATTTTCTTTAGATCCCTTTACCCTTGCTTTTATAATTCCGTTATCGAGATCTTTTCTCAAATATTCAATATCTGATTGAAGAATGGAAGCTGTTCGAGTTAAGGTAGCATCATCAACAAATATTCTAAATAGAATCGTAAAATCATTTGATTCATTTTTTGAGGCATTTTCAATCCGCTTAACTATTTGGATAGCTTTTAATTTTTCGCTAATTTCTTCCTCCCTTTTGAGTTGCCATTCCTCTAATTTCGTTTTCAAATTGTTTGAAAGAGATAAAATATTTTGAGTGGTTTTCAATAATAATCCTTTTTCTATTGCTAATTTAACAAACTCTTTAGCAGAGGTGAAATCATATAGGAAAAGATCAAATGAGAGTATATAAATCAAATCCTCTTGAGATATAGAGGGTAATCCAATAATCTTCCAAACATAAAGAACCATTTCTGAAAGATTTTTACGAGGAATTTTAAGATCCATAAGTATTATAAATTAATTGATGTTAAATTTGTTTTTTGAAATCTAATATTTGAGGTTTTAATGTATCCAATTCTACGATTGGAACTATCCCTATTGTCGGTACGATTCCAAAACTTCTCATAAAATCTGTTTGTGCTTGGAAGCATCCGGAGTTTATGAGACTGACATTGCGATATTTTCCATAACCATTAATATGAACATGTCCAGTATGAAAAATGTCTGGAATACTATCGATTATTAACCAATCCTTTGACACTGGAGCTAGTTGTGTCTTCTCGCCAAAAACGGGTGCAAGATGTCTTGAAATAAGGAACTCTTTCATTGCTTCTACTGGTTTATTTATATCTAAGTTGGGAATAAGCATATTTAAGTCATGCATTCCTTCTCCATGATATATTAGTGTATTGACTCCATGTGTATTGATTAAGGATGGATTACCTAAACATTGCACATCTATATCGAAAAATTCTTGGCAATATTGTTTGGGTACTGCGGGTCTTGGAATTGCATTTCTCACGGGTTCATGATTCCCAGAAACATAAAAGATCTTTATATATTCCGGTATATCTGATAAAAATTCCATGGATTTTGTGTATTGCTGATAAATATCTGGAATTAAGAGATCATCAAACTGATTCGGGTAGACTCCTATTCCATCAACTAGATCTCCATTTATTATTATGTACTTAATTCTTTCAGCAATAGATCTTATATTCTTATTTCCTACGTTTCCATTTAAAAATTCAATAAATCTTCTAAACAAAGATTCCTCAAATTCTCTACTGCCAATATGAGTATCCGATATTAATGCTATTGAGATTGGATCTATTGAAGTATTGGGTTTGAAATCAGTTGGGATATCAATCTTTGTGAAACTATTCACAAAAACAATTCCTTGCTTGCCCTGATCACTAGGTTTATAATTTCCTTCAATATATATCATTTGATCACATACAGTTCTTTCAATAGTTTTAAGATCATTTTTGTTTTCAATATCTTTATTAATTAAAACATTTAATTCTCCTGTTAAATCTTCTAAAACCAAAAGAAAATTATCATTTTTTGTTGTTCGAATACTTTTAATCAATCCCATCGTAGAAACTTCAGCACTGTTAGTTAATCTATTAATCCTTTTAATATCCACAGCAGATAACACTTCAGGTCTCTTTTTCATTAAATTCTTCAAAGTATTATATTTGTCTGTCGTCATATCATAAAAATCTTCATAAGCTCCGTTAGTATATAACTTCCCTGTTGGATCTTTTAAAATTCTATAATCAAAATCATAATCTTTTGCATCTGGTTTGAAGCTTAATGAGCTTTTAGCTGAACTATTAATCCTAACATCATTTTTTTTTGCTTCACTATTAATATCGTTAGAATCTGAAGAGCTTAACTTATTTTTTGGAAGTTTTAGACGTTCTCTTACTAATTGTGACTTAGATTGACTACTTTTTATTTCGCTATTAAAATCAAGAGAATTCTCTTTTCTGGAGAGATCACGAGATTCATCCAATTTTGGAATTGGATTTAAAACATCTCTCTTTAATACCTTTTGAATTTCCTTAACTGAAAGTTTTTTCAGAATGTCTACTGTTAAAGCTCCATTAAAATTTGGTAAAAAATTTATTTCTTTAACTATTTTTTCAACAGAAAGTTGAGGAGAGTCAAGAGTTAAAATGAGTTCTAATGTTTTTGGGGTGATATTAATTCCTGCCTCAACTAGGAAATTAATGAGTTGACTTTTCAATACAGCATTCTTTTGATTCAAATTTTAGCCTCTTAAAATGAAATCATTATATTAATTGAATTTTTAAATTATATTATTTTTTATTAAAGGAAAAACATATTTTCTTATATTGAGAGAGAGAGTATCTTTTTAACTCATTTATTTAAAAATTTGAAAACTCTATCTATTATTAAGCAAACTTTCAATTATCCTATTAATAATTCCATTTAATTCTCTAAGATTCTTAAGAGTATCATAAAGCAGCATTCTTCAAACTAAAACCGGTATGTAAAGTTATGAAAGAAATGAGTGACGAAACAGAGGAGTATTTCTCAACAATACAAAAAAATGTTGATAAGTGTTATAAAATTGCTGACAAAGCTCGCCAAAAAGGATTGGATCCTGAATTATCTGTAGAATCTCCTCAAGCTAAAGATTTAGCGGGTAGAGTTGAAAAATTGGTAGGTCCCGATGGTGTTGCCGACCTCATAAGAAATTTGAAATCTATAGGCAAAAACGATGATGAAATTGTTTTCCATGTAGTATCAGAGATTTTAGATCAAAAACTTGGAAATATCAAATCACTAGAAGAACGTGTAGAACGTGCAATAAGGACAGGATTAGCAATTAAGACAATGGGAGTAGTTAGTGCTCCCTTAGAGGGCATCTCTAAAATTTTAATTCGAAATGATAATCAAGGAAATTCTTATCTCTCTCTTTATTTTGCAGGACCAATTAGAGCCGCTGGTGGAACTACAGCGGCTTTGTGTGTTCTTGTTGCTGATTATGTGAGAGAAAGGTCAAGCATCCCTAAATATGAGGCCTCTGAAGCAGAAATTGGGAGGTACGTAGAGGAAGTAAAGCTTTATGACAGAAGAGTTCATCTCCAATATCCTTCATCTAATGATGAGATTAGATATGCTGTTCGACATTTACCAATTGAAATTAATGGGGATTCAACGGAAAATGAAGAAGTTTCAGCATTCAGAGATTTACCTCGTGTAGAAACTAACAATATTCGTGGTGGAGCTTGTTTAGTTTTAAATGACGGAATTTTGCTAAAAGCACCTAAATTGTTGAAAATTGCGCGAACCATGAATCTAAAAAGTTGGGATTGGTTAGCAGATCTAAAGAAAATTGCACAGAAAGAAGAAAAAATACAAAAATCTGAAAAAGTGGAGAGTAAGCAAAAAATTTTACCAAATTCAAAGTTCGTATCGGATATTATCGCTGGAAGACCCGTTTTTAGCCATCCTTCTAAAGTTGGAGGGCATAGGATTAGATATGGGAGGTCAAGAAACACAGGATTAGCTGCTGCAGGAATACATCCTGCAACAATGGGCATACTAGATAATTTTATTGCTATTGGAACTCAATTAAGAATTGAAAGACCGGGAAAAAGTGCCAGTATTTGTCCAGTTGATTCTATCGAGCCTCCTATAGTAAAATTAAAGAACGGAAATGTGATTAAAATTAAAAGTTTAAAGGAGGCTAATAAAAAATTCAAAGAAGTGGAAAAGATATTATTTTTAGGAGATATCCTATTTGGATTTGGTGAATTTGCTGAAAATAATCATAAATTAGTACCTTCTGGCTACGTGGAAGAATGGTGGGCTTTAGAATTAGCTAATACAATAAGTGATTCAGATTATGAACTTTATAAACCTTTTATTGATAATCCCTTTAAGAACTATCCTTCTGCTAAAGAAGCAATAGAATTGAGCAAAAAGTATGATATTCCGCTTCATCCTCGATTTACTGATCACTGGGGCAACATTTCAGTAAAAGAATTAAAATTCCTAAGAAGTCATCTATTAAATGGATATAATCATTCTATTTATTTAAAAAATGACCCGAAAGTAAAAGAACTTCTTGAAAGAGCATTTGTAACCCATAAAGTTGAGGGGGATCAAATTAAATTCAGTAAATCTATGGAATTTATCTATCAAGTCCTCTTTAAACTAGAAAACGATGAGGAGGGCTTAATAAATGATAATGATGACCAATTTTCTTTTTTTAAAAAAATATCAGGTCTGAACGTACGAAATAAAGCACCTTATTATATGGGTACTAGAATGGGACGCCCTGAAAAGTCTGAAAGAAAGAGCATGAAAGGAATCCATACATTATTCCCTTTGAGTAGTAAAATTGGAAATACTAGGTTAGTAGAGACGGCTATGAAATTAGAAAAAGTGAGAGTGGATATATGTAGAAAGAAGTGTCCAGAATGTGGAAAAGTTACAATATTTAATAAATGTGATAAGTGTGGAGCTCACACCGAAATTCAAAAAATTTGTAATAATTGTAAAAAATTATATCCGAAAAGCGAACAAAAATGTTCTAGATGTGGTGGTGAATTGAATTTCTCTAGTGAAGCATCTATTAATATCAAAAGTCATATAAATACTTCTTTGAATAAATTGAATACCTCTCTTCCAAATAAAATGAAAGGGATTTTTGGTCTTACTAATAAATTTAAAGTACCAGAGCCAATTGAAAAAGGGATTTTAAGAGCAAAGAATGGTTTATTAGTCTATAAAACTGCTGAAATTAGATATGATGCCACCGATATACCCCTTACTCATTTTAAACCCAAAGAAGTTAACGTGAGTATAGAAAAGCTTAAAAGTTTAGGATATCATAAAGATTATCAAGGAAATCCTCTCGTTGATTCCAATCAGATCATAGAACTAAAGGTTCAAGATGTGATTTTATCTGAAGATTGCGCAAATTATTTCATAAAACTTACTAATTTTTTGGATGATGAATTGGAATATTTTTATGATTTAGAGAGATTTTACTACGTTCAAAACAAGACTGATCTTATAGGTCATTTGATCGTTGGTCTTGCTCCTCACACAAGTGCTGGGATTATAGGAAGAATAATTGGTTTCTCAGCAGTTAGGTCCATATATGCACATCCATATTGGCATGCTGCTAAGAGGAGAAATTGTGATGGAGATGAGGATGGCTTAATGTTATTATTAGATCCAATCCTAAACTTCTCTAGATTTTATTTGCCAAGTAAAATTGGAGGGAGGATGGATGCGACTCTAGTAATATCATCAAGATTAGACCCAAATGAGATAGATGTGGAAGCACATAATATTGATACTCTCTTTCAGTATCCTTTAGAATTCTATGAATCAACTTTACAATATATCCCTCCAAATCAAATAGAAAAGCAAATGATGCTCGTTAAGAGTAAGCTAGGTACTCCTCAGCAGTACCAAAGTATCGGTTTTAATATTCCTACTGAGAATATTAATAATGGTCCCTTAATGACAGCATATAAAACGCATGAAGATATGTCTGAAAAAATTGAAGCCCAACTACATCTCGCTAAGATAATAAATGCAGTGGATGCTAAGAAAGTGGCAGAAAAGATATTATCATCACACTTTAATCCGGATATTCTTGGTAATTTACGTAAGTTTAGTGTTCAAGAATTTAGATGCGTCAAGTGTAATGAAAAGTTTCGCAGGCCTCCAATTTCTAATGGAGGGAAATGTTCTAAATGTGGAAATAAAGTTATTCTAACAGTTAATCGGGGAGGTATAGAAAAATATGTTCCGCGTGCTGTTAAGATTTGCCAAGATTTTGAACTAGATCATTATACTATGCAAAGAATGGAACTGATTGAACAATACGTGACAAGTTTAACAAACAACCCAAAAGTAAAACAGCAAAAATTAATAGATTTCTTTTAATTATAATTCTGAATCAATTTTGTTTAAAACCTCTACTGAAATATTAAAAGCTCCATCTAAATTTGCTGGATTACATTTATCTGGCGTATCTCTTGGAGAATGTATGTATTTAGAATCTTTAGCAGAATGAAAACATGCTACTTGAAATCTAGATTTGGTTTTTCGAGCAAATCTTAAGAATTTTCGATGATCTGTTTTTGGATTTATAAAATAGTTATGTTTAACGTATTTTATATCTAAATTTTCTGCTGCTTCTTCAATATACATGTTAAGCGATTTGTTTATTTTCTTATTTTTTAATATCCCTTTCTCATGAATTAATCCAATATAGCTACCAATCATGTCATAATTTATATTAAATGATTTATCTAAATCATAATTCTTTTGTAATTTTGACCTATGCCTTTTTAAGTATCTCTTTGACCCAATTAAACCCCATTCTTCTGCTCCCGTGAAAATAATGATCACGTCCATATTTTTTAACGGGTTTTTTTTCAGATATTTTGTTAATTCAATCAAAATTGATACTCCACTGGCATTATCAATTGCTCCGAGCGACTCTTTTGTGCTATATAGTATTAATCCAATTAAGAAAGTTATTAAGAAACTAGAAATTGAGGATAAAAAGATAAGATTTGAGACCTCAATCATAATCACATTGTGAGAATCAAAAAGAAGCCATAAAGATAAGGAGACTGTAAAACCTAAATAGGGTATGATAATTGTCTTAAATACAAAAAATAAGATCACTTGGATTCTATAAGGAAGATTTGCTGAAAAAGAGTCATAATGAGCGGTTAATATTGCTACAGGTTTTTTACCTTCATTTTTGGAGGGAAATTCAACAATTAAATTTTTAGAACTCTCTTTTCCTAAGAGTGTATAGTGTCTTGCTTTTGCGAAAAGAAATTTAACCGAAAAATATAAAACTAATATTAACAAAAGCCTATAGAAAATTATGTATGAAATTATTATCGCATAAGCCATGCGCATTAGCATTTTCTTTAATCCTATATATTCAAAATATTCCAGTCTGGAAGATATATTATTTTTATCAAGTATATTTCGTATATATAACATCCCCTGCGTTTCTCCTGTTGTTCCCGTAGTACGATTAAAAGCTAATCCATTAACATGTTGCATTATTGTTTGAAATTCTTCAACTTTTGGAACTAGAGTTACTGTCATTTTGTTGATATATTGTACATAATTTTTTAGATTATTAATGTACGAGTAAACTATTAAATCTAACCTTTATCTTTTCTTTAAAAAGTGTCTTTTATACAATATTTTTCACATGGGATTATTTATAAATACTTTTAGAGAATGCAGGAGGTGGGATTTTCAAACCGTATCGACGTGATACGCGTCTTTGAACCCACGAACTTAGGTCGAGACCTTAAGGTCCTCGATGACCTATGTCACTAGAGCCTCAGTCTAGCGCCGTAGACCACGCTTGGCTACCCCTGCAAAAGAAATAGAATCTTAATTTTAGATTTTTTAATAAATTTTTCAAGAATTACTTTATAAAATTGAGGCATTTTTAAAAAATTTGTTTTTTAGCAATTATTAAAAATAGGATGAATTTTGTGGAAGTTTACAAAACTTTAGAATCTCAGATAAGGGAACATGGAAAATTTGCATTAGTTTAATTTAACTTAATCGTGACTTCGGTAGAAAGGCAGTGATCTATGAAATAGTTAATGAATTATGCCTATGTTTGAATATTTTATTTAATAAGGTTAAGATTGGGTGGCTAATAAATACAAGTAGGCTAAAACTTTACGTTTTGAAGTTAGTAATGAGAAGTTTAAGACTCTCGGTGATTCAGTGAATTATGTGGGAAGACTGGTTGAAAATAGTCTTCCCTTGTTTAATGTTAAATAAGATATCAATATTATACAAAAAAATTTTTATGATGAGTCTTACCTAGTAATATATTCAGATATACAATTCAAAGGAATACAATTAGTGTCAGTAGATACAAAAAAATTAGAAGCATTACTACAATGGTATGGTCATAGTATTGGCGAAAACTTAATAGCTGCGATAGTTGTGAATAGGGATGGTTTAATAATATATAGTTTAGTGGGGGATTCTGAAAAATCTTTAGATGAAGAAATCGTTGGGGGTGTTAGTGCTTTAGTAGAACCTGTTTTGACTCGGATAACTGAAGAATTCAGTTCTGGATCATTTGGCACTGGTACTTTTGACACAGAAGAATATAGATTGATATTTTGTGAAGCTGGTCCAGAAGCTGTTTTAGTGACTATTTTAGATGCTATAGCAGGTGTTGATCCAGTCTTTCCCTATGCTTATCTTGCGGCAGAAAAAATCGCGAGGATTTTTGATGGAAGAACAGTTAGTCCCGTGATACCAAAATTAACAGGAAGGACTAGTACTGAAAATGTGCAAAAAAAAGTTAACCAATTACAAAAAATAAAAGTAAAATCGGGAGAGTACGCATATAAACTTATACTAGGAGGGGATGGAGCAGTTGGAAAGACCAGTATGGTACATCGTTTTGTTGAAGGGACTTTTACTAAAGACTACAAATCTACAATAGGTACTTCAATTATGAAAAAAGAATGCCAGTTCGATGAGTTAAAAAGTAAAGTTCGATTTATTATCTGGGATCTTGCTGGACAGAGTCAATTTAAGAGAGTAAGGCAGTCCTATTTAGCAAATGCAGAAGCAGGAATTTTGGTTTTTGATGTGACAAATCTTAGTTCGTATGAAAACATTGAAAATTGGTATAAAGAGATAATTGTAGCATCTCCTAAAATTTCGCTCATTATGGTAGGAAATAAAATTGATTTGGAAGATCAAAGAATTGTTGCTTTTGAAGAAGGTGAAAAAATTGCGAAAAAGCTAGGATTAACATATATTGAAACTTCAGCAAAAACGGGAGAAAATATCAATGATGCATTTAGAATCCTTGCGCTTCAAATCGTAAAGAATTATATCGTAACTGAAGATTTATAGAGCCTCTGGGGGGAATTGAACCCCCGACCGATTCATCTGAGTGAATGACCTATTCTCTCATTTGATTACGAATCAATCGCTATACCGCTAAGCCACAGAGGCACTCATTTATTATGAAATATAATAATAATGTATTATAAAATTTTTCTATGTACGTAACTAATAAAGTAAAGGATCTTGGAGAAGTTAAACTCATTGAGTTAATTGATGAGATTATTTACCAAAAGAAGGGAACTCATTTATTAAAAGATGATGCCTTTTTCTATCAGATTAGAAAGAAAGGTGACCTGAAAACTATTGTTTTTAATTCAGATATGTTTGTTGCTTCTACAGACGCTCCAAGTCAAATGAATTATTTTCAAATGGGTTACAAGTCAATCGTGATGAATATTAGTGATCTTCTAGTTAAGGGAGTAAAGCCAAAAGCGGTTTTAATTTCATTAGGGATCCCAGAAAATCTATTAATAACTGAATTTAAAAACTTGATATTGGGCATAGTAGATTGTTGTAATAAAAATCATATTGAATATCTTGGAGGAGATTTGAACGATACTAAAGAAGTAATTATAAGTCCGACTGTGTTTGGATTTAAGCCCCCCGATGAGATTATTCATAGATATGGAATGAATGTAGGAGATTTTGTATTAATCACAGAAAAATTTGGGTTAACAGGAGTGGGTTTTGAGATATTATTGAATCAAAAATGTAAGATTGATGATTTTTCCACCTATGCAAAATCCATAAAAAGTGTTTTAGAACCCTCGGTAATAGGTAATGTAGCATTATTATTATCGAAATCTGGATTAGCAACGGCATCCATAGACTCTTCTGATGGATTAGCCAAATCTTTAAAAGATTTAATGTTAGCCAATCCTAATCGAGGTTTTGAAATAAACTTTAATAAAAATCTAATCCACGAGGAAGCAAGAAAGTTTTCTGTAAAATATAATGTTCCACTGGAGAAATTGATATTTAATGGAGGAGAAGAATACATTCATATCTTTACTATCAACCGAGAAAATTACCAAAAAGTAAGTCAACTACTTAAATCATCAACTTACACGTTTTATAATGTTGGGAGCGTAATAAAAGAAGAAAAAGTGTACATAAATAAAAATGGGCAGAAACAGGAAATTGTTTATAATGGATTTGAACATTTTAGTTAACTCTTTTTATGAATAAAGCATATTTAATTCATTATAACTTATCCTACAGAAAAAGTTTTATATAAAGAAGGATTTTTTCTCATAGATTTTCATTTTAATAATGATATAGTCTATAAATAGATGAAATTAAAATTAAGTTTAGTTATGGGCCATTAGCGCAGGCAGGTAGCGCAGCAGGCTTTTAACCTGAAACTTGTAAATGGATACAAGCAGGAAGGTCGTGGGTTCAATTCCCACATGGCCCGTTCATTCTCATTTATTATATTGCTTGATAAATTCGAAAATATTTAATGATTTTGGGTAATGATAGATTTTATTAAAAAAGAAATTTAATGAATTATTTATTCATATTAAAAAGGGACTTTAATAATATGACAAATTCAAAGCTTCCATCAGACGAACCAGAGCAATTATTAGTTAAATCAAACGATGTATCTAATGAGAAGTATGGAAAATCACCGGAAAAGAGAAGCATTGAAGAACTCTTGAAATTTGGAGTAATTAACTTGGATAAACCCAGTGGTCCTTCTAGTCATGAAGTAGTTTCTTGGGTTCGTAAGATTTTGAATATCTCTTTAGCAGGACATGGAGGAACATTAGACCCTAATGTGACCGGGATTTTACCTTGTGCTCTTGGAAAAGCAACTCGAGTTTTATCCGCTCTACTTTCAGCCGGGAAGGAATATGTTTGTGTGATGTATTTACATTCAATAGAAAACCCAAAAAAGATTGAAAAAGTTATTAACCTATTTATAGGCAAGATTTATCAGACGCCTCCTTTAAAATCATCTGTTTTACGCAAATTGAGAATAAGAGAGATATATTATAATGATATTTTGGAGATAAAAAATCAACATGTTTTGTTTAGAGTAGGTTGTCAGGCAGGTACCTATATTCGAAAATTGTGCTACGATATAGGAGAAGTATTATGTTCAGGAGCAAATATGCTAGAACTCAGGAGGACGAGAGTAGGCAATTTTAGAGAAAATAACACATTATTTACTTTACAAAATTTAAAAGATGCTTGGGATATCTATCAAGAAGAATTAGATGAATCATATTTACGCAAGATCATCTTACCAATGGAAAGAATGGTGTCACATCTCCCCAAAGTATATATCAGAGATACTGCTGTAGATGCAATTTGCCATGGTGCTGATTTGGCTGCTTCTGGAATTTGCTTCATTGATGCTAGAATAAAAACTGGGGATCTAGTGGCATTAATGACATTAAAAAAAGAATTAATTGGATTTGGACAAAGTGCATTCAATGCGATAAAAATCTATAAAGCTAAAAACGGAATTATGATCAATCTTAAAAAAGTTTTCATGGACAGAGGAACATATCCTCGTTGGACAGAAAAAAATAATTAATTAATACTTACAGAGATTTTTTATGAGGAATGAACATCAAGATTATTCAACCGAATTGCCAGAAGTACCACTCAAAGTATATACTATTCCAGTAAGCTTGAAGAAACATTTATATTTATTTAAAACTGTTAGTGGGATTTTTTCTTACAAGAAATTAGATTTAGGAACGAAAGTACTTATCGAAAATATGGTCATTAATAAAAAATCTTCTCAAGTATTAGATTTAGGTTGTGGATATGGAATAATAGGCATAGTTTTAGCTTATGAATCCCCCGAAAGCAGTGTTTATTTTATAGATATCAATAAACGTGCAATATGGAGCACTAAAGAAAATATTAAGCTTAATATACCATATTTGCAGTCTAACCTTCATGTTTATACAGGTAACTATTTTTTACCATTGAATAATAAAAATGTCAAATTTGATGCGATCTATATGAATCCCCCCATTAGAAAGGGACGTGAAGAATTTTTAAACCTTTTTAAAGAGATAAAATATTATTTAAAATCTAATGGGTCATTTCAATTTGTAATTCGAAAGAAATTGGGGGCGGAATATATCTATAAGTATTTAATTGATTTATATTCAGACAAACAAATAAGGATTTTATGCAAGCGGAGTGGTTACTGGGTATTTTATTTTACTCAAATTTAAATTAAGTCCTCAGCTAATTTTTCAAATCGTAAAATTTTTTAGAAATACATTATTTTTTTTAGTAATACCTACGTGAGTTAAGAGGATTTTCTTTTTGACTAAGAAAAAAAAAATTGATGTGTTACTTCACGAATTAGTGCCTAAACATTATCTTCTGACTAAAGAAGAAAGTATAAATTTGTTAGATACATACAAAATTACTATCACCGATTTGCCCCAAATGTTTGAAAAAGATCCTGTAGCTTTAGCTATTGGTGCAAAAGAAGGTGATATCGTTAAGATTGTGAGAGATTCTCACACAACTGTTAGTAAGGTTAATTATTACCGGTATGTTAAAAAAGAGAAAGTGTGATTTTTTTTTCAAAAATTAAAATTTAATGGGTAAAAAATATTGAGTTCTGAAAATTTAAACAATACTGATAAATGGACAGTTTTAAAAAGCTTATTTGATGAAAAAGGTTTAGTTAGACAACATCTTGATTCATATAATAATTTCATTGAATATGAAATGCAATCTATTGTGGATGAGTCAGGAGAAGTAATACCAGACATTCCAGGATTTAAAATTAAGTTTGGAAAAATAAAGGTAGGAGTTCCAAAAGTTCGTGAAGCAGATGGAGCAACAATGGAAATTACACCCATTGAGGCACGGATAAGGGAACTAAGCTATGCAGCAGATATAACTTTAGAAATGACTCCAATAACAATTGATGAACGTACCCAAAGAGAAGAAGCAGAAGAAACTCTAGATATCTATATCGGAAAGATTCCGATTATGTTAAAAAGTTGTAGATGCCCCTTAGAAAGTTTGTCTGAACAAGAACTTATTAATCGGGGAGAAGACCCACTTGATCCTGGTGGATATTTCATCATCAATGGAACGGAACGAGTTCTCGTTACTCAGGAAGATTTAGCGCCAAACAGAATACTGGCCGAGGAAGCAAGTAGAAGTTCCAGTGCAACCCATCAAGCTAAAGTTTTTTCAACACGAAGTGGATTTAGAGCTCCTGTTACTATTGAACGTAAGAAAGATGGAAATTTAAGAGTTTCTTTCCCATCTGTACCCGGAAAAATCCCACTCGCAATATTAATGCGAGCTTTGGGTCTACATTCTGATAGAGAAATATTTGAAGCAATATCTGAAAATGAAGAGATCCAAAAAGAGTTAATTCCTGTGATCGATGTTGCTTCAGAAATTCAAGTATTAAAGGATCCAGAGAAATCACAACAAAATGCTTTAGATTATATAGGAAAAAGGGTGGCAATTGGACAAACTAAAGATTATCGTATCAGAAGGGCTCTACAAGTTCTAGATAGGTATCTATTACCTCACATCGGGAATGCTGAAGAAGATAGGATTAAAAAGGCTTATTATTTAGGACAAATGGCACAAAAAGTTATGGAACTCGCATTAAATTTAAGAGAACCAGATGATAAGGACCATTATGCAAATAAAAGGTTGAAACTAGCGGGAGAATTGTTTACGTCTTTATTTAGAGTTGCCTTTCTAAATTTAGTTAAAGATATTAAATATCAATTAGAAAGAACTGCCGTTCGAGGAAGAGCGCCCAATATCAAAACTGCTGTTCGAGCGGATGTAATAACTGAAAGAATTCGGCATGCTTTAGCTACTGGAAATTGGGTAGGTGGTAAAGCAGGAGTTAGCCAACTTTTAAATAGGACAAACCATGTGGGAACTCTCAGTCATTTAAGAAGGGTTATATCCCCCTTAAGCCGTAGTCAACCTCATTTTGAAGCTAGAGATTTACATCCAACGCAATGGGGTAAGATTTGCCCTGCTGAGACTCCAGAAGGCCCAAATTGTGGGTTAGTTAAGAACTTAGGGTTAGCTTCGATAATTTCAGTCGGAGCAGACGAAAGAATCATTGAAAACATTATAATAGATTTAGGAGTTATTCCTATCAATGAGGTTAAAAATGCAAGAGGTAATAAAGCTAAGGTCTTTCTAAACGGAAAACTTGTTGGAGTCCACATGCAATATAATCCCTTTATTCGCCAACTTCGTGAAAAAAGAAGAAAGGGAGAAATAGGGCAGCATGTAAATTTAGGATTTTATAATGATTCTAAAGAAATTCAAATAAATTGTGATGCTGGTAGGGCTACAAGACCATTGTTTGTTATTAAGAACAAAAACTTGTTGATTAAGAAAGAGGATATCGAGAAATTGCGTCAAGAAAAATATGTATGGTCAGATTTAATACAAAAAGGAATCATTGAATACCTAGATGCTGAAGAGGAAGAAAATGCTTTCATTGCAATGTTTGAAGAAGATATAACCGCTGAGCATACTCATTTAGAAATCTCTCCTGCGGCAATTTTAGGCATATGTGCTTCCATTATTCCTTTTCCGGAACATAATCAATCTCCACGTAATACTTATGAAGCAGGAATGGTTAAACAAGCACTTGGTTTATTTGCAGCAAACATGCATCTAAGATTAGATACGAGAGGGCATACTTTGCATTATCCCCAACAACCTCTTGTTAAAACAAGCCCTATGGAGATAATAGGAATTAATAAACGCCCTGCTGGACAGAATTTTATTATCGCAATGATGAGTTTTGAGGGATATAACATTGAGGATGCTATTATAATTAATAAGGCTTCAATTGAACGGGGTTTAGCAAGAAGTCACTTTTTTAGAACTTATGATGCAGAAGAACGAAAATACCCTGGCGGTGAAGTTGATAAATTTGAGATTCCTGAAAGAGGAGTAAGGGGATTCAAGTCAGCCGAGTCTTATCGCTTATTATCAGAAGAAGATGGAATTATAGAACCTGAAACGGTAGTAAATGGAGGAGATGTATTAATTGGTAGAACATCACCACCAAGATTTATCAAATCTTATGAAGAATTCGAATTGATGCAACCAAATAGGAGAGAGACATCAAAAAATATGAGGCATAACGAACAAGGAATTGTTGATACTGTGATAATTTCGGAAACTGTAGATGGTAATAAACTTGTGAAAATAAAAGCGAGAGATCTCAGAATACCAGAATTAGGGGATAAATTTTCTTCTCGTCATGGTCAAAAAGGAGTTTTAGGGCTGATTCAACCTCAAGAAGACATGCCTTTCACCTCAAAAGGAGTGATCCCTGACATAATAGTGAATCCCCACGCAATGCCATCAAGAATGACTTTAGGACAACTATTTGAAGGTATCAGCGGTAAAATTGCTTGCACAACTGGAAAACTCGGTGATGCTACAGCTTTTGAATGGAAAGATATTACTAAACTTCAAGAACAATTAGTCGAAGCAGGTTTCGAATTCAATGGTAGAGAGGTCATGTATAATGGAATTACAGGTGAAAAGTATGAGGCAGGGATCTATTGCGCCCCAATTTATTATCAAAAATTATATCATCTAGTAGCGGATAAACTTCACGCGAGGGCGAGGGGACCAGTACAAATTTTAACCAGACAGCCAACTGAGGGGCGAGCTAGAGAAGGAGGGCTAAGATTTGGTGAAATGGAACGTGATTGTTTGGTAGGTCACGGTTCTGCTTTACTTTTAAAGGAACGTCTGCTTGATGAATCAGATAGAACAGTAATATTGGTATGCGAGAAATGTGGATTATTAGCAGTTTATGATCGAAATAGAGATAAGCGATATTGTCCTGTATGTGGTGAAGGCACAATTATTTCAAAAGTTGTTTGCTCATATGCATTTAAACTTCTTCTACAAGAAATGATGTCTCTAGGATTAGCTCCTAGACTAAAATTAAAAGAAAAAATCTAATAAATTTTTTATCTCTTATATTAAAATAAAAAAAAATTATCCAAATTGTATAAAGCTATACAATTCGGGAATAAGCGAATATATTATATAAAGAATAAATAAAGTCAATAATGAGATCCATAATGCATGCTCCCACGTAACATCAAGTAACCATTTTGTCAATGCTAAAAGCAATAGAAAAAAAATTATGGGTCCAAACTGTGTTAGAAAATTGACACCACCTCCATCAAGAAGGTCCCTTAACGCTGCCACAGCACCCCCTATAGCATTAAGAACTAACATGATAGCATTAACCACTATCGGTAAAAGAAAAACAGCTATAAATGCTAAAAGGAGTATCATAATTTTTTTATCTGAGGCTTTTGTTTTAGATACAACCACTCTAACCGAAATATACATTATAAGGAAAACAACTACAGTTGCTACAATTAGCCATAAAATGAAAAATAATGGATCTCCTACTT
>Ga0315542_1000555_pt1 | contig 23631 bp, 20 predicted proteins | sample SalMarSW160120MG_FD_202541 | JGI IMG/M metagenome (GOLD analysis project Ga0315542, IMG submission 202541) | Salt marsh sediment microbial communities from the Plum Island Ecosystem LTER, Massachusetts, United States - Salt Marsh Sediment SW1601-20 ... | reverse complement strand
GGGCGTGATCCGATTTGACGGCAGGGTGGCCGTTGTGACCGGTGCGGGTGCAGGACTGGGGCGGGCCTATGCCCTGGAACTGGCCAAAAGGGGCGCTAAGGTCGTGGTGAATGATCTGGGCGGGGCCAGGGACGGGTCCGGAGAAGGCAGCAGCACACCGGCAGACCGGGTGGTGGATGAAATAACGGCAATGGGCGGAGAAGCCGTTGCCAGCTATGATTCCGTGGCCACCCCCGAAGGCGGGCAGGCAATTGTGGACCTGGCCGTCAAGACCTTCGGAAAGCTGGACATCGTCATAAACAACGCAGGTATTCTCCGGGACAAGACCCTTCCGAAGATGGAACCTGCCAACTGGGATGCGGTCATGGACGTCCATCTCAAGGGGGCCTACAACGTGACGAGACCGGCCTTCATCAGAATGCGGGAAAACCGCTACGGCCGCATCATCTTCACCACGTCCGCGGCGGGTCTTTACGGGAACTTCGGGCAGACAAACTATTCCGCCGCCAAAATGGGGCTTGTGGGCTTCATGAACACCCTGAAACTGGAAGGTGACAAGCACAATATCAAGGTGAACACCGTCGCCCCCATAGCAACCACGAGACTCACGGAAGACATCCTTCCTCCGGACCTCCAGGAAAAACTCAAACCGGAATTCGTGGCCCCCCTCGTCCTCTACCTCTGCTCGGAACAGTGTTCTGAAACGGGCCTGATCATAAACGCCGGCATGGGGTATTTCAACCGTGCGGCCGTCCTGACCGCGCGCGGCGCTCTCGTAGGGGACGGAACAAAGGTCCCGGATCCGGATGATATTCATCGGAACTGGGAAGCCATAAATACCATGGAAAGTCCGGAGGAATACCCCAATGCCACGGCCGCCTTCGGTCCCATGCTTGACGCGTTTCAACCTAAAGGAAAGGAGTCGGCAGGAAAGGACGAATTGAGCAGCCTCACGGTTGAAACTATTTTTGCCCGGCTGCCCGAATCCTTCCAGGCAGACAAGGCCGCAGGAGTGGAGGTGGTCTTCCAGTTCGTTATCTCCGGCCCCGACGGCGGTTCCTGGTACGCAACCGTAACGGAAGGATCATGCAGTGTGGCCAAAGGAACCCATGACAGTCCCACCAGTACCATCAAAATGGCTGATGGTGATTTTGTGAAATTGATAAAGGGAGAGCTGAATGCCATGAAGGCCTTCACGTCCGGGAAGCTCAGGGTTGAAGGAGACCTCATGAAATCCCAGCTCGTTGAAAAGCTGTTCAAGTTTTAGCGGAGGAATGAACATGGCCACAGGAATCAGAGACAAAGTCGCGATCATTGGTATGGGCTGCACCCGCTTCGGTGAACGCTGGGACGTTGGGGCCGAGGAACTCATGGTGGAGGCCTTCACTGAATGTCTGGAGGATGCCGCGATCGAAAGGAACCAGATCCAGGCCGCGTGGCTGGGAACCTGTATAGAAGAGATCAATGTCGGGAAAAGCGCCCTGCCCCTGTCCACCACCTTGCGATTGCCCTTTATCCCGGTGACCAGGACTGAAAACTTCTGCGCGAGCGGGACGGAGGCCTTCCGGGGCGCGGTCTACGCGGTGGCCTCGGGCGCCTACGACGTGGCCCTCGCCCTCGGGGTGGAAAAACTGAAGGACACCGGGTACGGGGGACTTCCGAATCCCGGATCCAACTGGGGTTCCCTGACCTGGCTCTGGTGGCCCAACGTCACCGCGCCCGGCGCGTTCGCGCAACTCGCGACCGCCTACGCCGCGAAGTATCATATCCCGGACGATGTCCTGAAAAGGGCCATTGCCCACGTATCCGCAAAAAGTCACGCCAACGGGATCCTCAATCCCAAGGCTCATCTTCGAAAGGAAGTGACCGAAGAACAGGTCATGGGAGCACCCATCATAGCGCATCCTCTCGGCCTGTTTGATTGCTGCGGAGTCAGCGACGGGTCGGCGTGCGCCATCGTAACCACCGTTGAGAACGCAACGGCCTTGGGCAGGAAGGACTTTGTCACGGTGAAGGGTCTGCAGATCGCCCTGAGCAACGGCGAGGAGATGGGATACAACAACTGGGACGGTGATCACTTCATAACCACTGACCAGTGCAGCACCAGGGCTTACCAGGAGGCCGGAATCAAGAACCCGAGGGAGGAAATAAGCATGATGGAAGTTCATGACTGTTTTTCCATCACCGAACTGGTAACGTACGAGGATCTCCATATCTCGGAACGGGGACAGGCGGTAAAGGATGTCATGGACGGGTTCTATGACCGGGAAGGCGGAGGGGTCCCCTGTCAGGTGGACGGCGGGCTCAAGTGCTTCGGCCACCCCATCGGGGCGTCCGGACTGCGCATGCTGTACGAGATGTACCTCCAGCTGCACGGCAGGGCCGGAGAACGGCAGATCGACAATCCCAGATACGGGCTCACCCATAACCTCGGGGGAGTGCCCTTCATGAACGTCTGCAGTATTGCCATCATCGGGAAATACGGGGATTAGGTACCAGATGTAATCACTCACGCTCACAACCAACAGACAATTCTTGTTTTTGTCGCAGGTAACTTGCGTGTAAAATTGAATTTTCTCGAGAGACAGGGGAACGGGATGTTCCCGAGGCGGGGTCATGTCGGCCCTGGAGCAGGACAGCGGAAGGGCCGAAACCGCGGACCCGCCCGAAAGGTGGAGAGTCCAAGCGCAGCGCAGACACATCCGCAGTGAGCCGAGCCATGGACGGCGAACCGAACGTAGCAGAGGGAATATGCCGGTTCCCTGTTCAGACAATCTCTATTGACAAAAACACGGAGATCGCATGTGCTTAAAATCACGCCGATCATGAATTCTTCGGCAGAAGAAATCCTTGCATTCAAGACGTGCTGCAGCCTGAACGCTTGGGACCAGAATCTCGAAATCATGGTGAAAAACAACGGCAGCCGGCCGGTCGTGGTGCCGAGCTATTTTGACCTTGAAGGGGATGACGGGGTCAAACGAATTGATACCCTGATGCCGAACGGCGAACAAAAGATCGATCCCGGACGGTTCATTTCCTTTTACTGCTTCATGGATGAACAGGTGTGGAAGCATGCGAAGCGACTGGTCTTTTTCGACACCAAAGGAAATACCTATCCACGTGACATTCCTGTCTGAATGAGACTTGATCGGAGGAATAGATACAAAATTCGCTTAAGAGAACCGGAAGATCCTTGTTTGAAGACGAGCCTCCCGGGCTGGTATTTTTTGCGACTTATCCAAGGGGGAGTTTTACCCCCTCCGCATTCCAGTCCTCAGGAAAAAGCTCCCTGAGGACCTGGCTGCGGCTTCCCCCATAGATAAGTCACAAAAATACGAAGCCCTCCCGACAGTATTCAAACAAGGATCTTCCGGTTCTCTAACAAGAAAGAAATCACGAATGGAAATTATCGTCGGAAAACCGCCACCGGCTCATGTGATGCAATCGGCGAGAAGGAGAACGCGAATGGATGTGATAAAATACTCAGAGGAACACAGCATATTCAGGGATGTGGTGAGGAAATTCTTTGAAAAGGAAGTAGTTCCCCATATCGAAGAGTGGGAAGACGCGGGCATCGTTCCCAGGAGCGTCTGGAAAAAGATGGGAGATCAGGGCTTCCTGTGCACCGATGTGCCCGAAGAATACGGCGGTGTGGGAGCCGACTTTCTCTATTCCGTCATCCTGACCGAGGAATTGGGAAGGACCGGCTTTACCGGGCTTGCATCGCCGCTCCACAGCGATATCGTGGTCCCCTATATTACATCCTATGGATCCGAAGAGCTCAAGCGGAAGTACCTGCCCGGGTGCGTGTCGGGGGATATCATTACAGCCGTGGCCATGACGGAGCCAAACACCGGGAGCGACCTTGCGGCCATCAGGACCAGCGCCGTTGAAGATGGGCAACACGTGGTCATCAACGGGCAGAAGACCTTCATCAGCAATGCCCTCAACTGTGACCTTGTGGTTCTGGCAGCCAGAGACCCCGCTGTCGAAAATCCGTACCAGGCAATAGATCTCTACCTCGTGGAGGCCGGTACCCCCGGTTTTGAAAAGGGGAAACAGATCAGAAAGGTAGGCTGGCACGCCCAGGACACGGGAGAGCTTTTTTTCACCGACTGCAGGATCCCCAAGATCAACCGCCTCGGGCAGAAGGGAGGCGGCTTTCTCATGCTCATGGAAAAACTCCAGCAGGAACGGCTCGTGTGCTGCATCATCGGTCAGGCAGCCGCCGAGCGCATGCTCGACATGACCATTGCCTACTGTAAGGAGAGGACCGCCTTTGGCCGGCCCATATCCAAGTTCCAGCATTCCCAGTTCAAAATTGTGGAAATGGCCACCGAGATAAAGCTTGGCCGGGCCTTTCTGGACAGGCTTATCGTGGACCACACGGAGGGCCGTAATATCGTGGTTGACGTGTCCATGGGAAAGTACTGGATCTGTGAAATGGCCATGCGTGTGGCAGACGGGTGCGTGCAGCTCCACGGGGGTTACGGCTACTGCGAGGAATATCCAATCGCCAGGGCCTGGAGAGACGCGCGGGTCCTCTCCATATTCGCCGGCACCAGCGAAATCATGAAGAATATTGCGGCCAAATTCATGGGACTCTAATGCCTCAGGGGAAACGGATCCCGGCAAAGAGACCGCGAGAGTGGCCTTCGACGGTCTCTTTCATGTTCATGACATAGTCAGGCCTGACCTCGTCCCGCCAGCGAGGATAGCCGCCCCGCCATACATAGTCAAGCAGGGCATGAAACACCGGGCGTGTGAATCGGTATTCCCCGAAGACCGCCTCTTCTTTTTCCGCGTCCATGAACACGGGGATATCTTTCTCCACGGAGTACCCCTTTATGAGTGCTTCCACTTCTTGCCTGGTCTTATCTCCTTCAGGATTCTGCTTGAAGTCCTCCTGGTTTTCCGGAAACGGATACATCTTGTAAAGCTCCCCGATGAAACCGCTGAAGTGAAACCCATGAATGGCTCCCATGAGATCGCCTATATCTTCACGAACGGGAATATCAAACACCGGCCCGCGGCTTTCAAGGAGGGGGGCCTCCTCTTTTTCGGCCATAGCGGATATCCACCTGCAGAAATCAGCGGCAAAAAAAAAGTAATGCTCCAGCAACAGCATGTCTGATTCAATGTTGAAAAATCCGAAGGCGACCGCTCCGTGGCTGATGGATTCAAAACCAAGCGGCATGTAGTGTTCTCCTTTCCGTGGCATACAACGGTGTGTGCACGTTTTCTCCTCACCATAAAACAGGTTGCCGCCGGTGACAAGAAAAACACCGCCCGTCTGTCTCGATCCTGCCGGAATGCTGGGCTGCACGGAAGCGGAGGACGGCCACGGCATTTGTTTTCCAGGCACAAAGAGAGAAATAGCCCGCTGTTTGACATGCCAGCTCCGATAGATTATGTTGACTGCATCCAAATCGTGTTTAATTTATACTTTGCGGAGCTGAAGGAACTCACCCGATGCTGCGGATACAGCTCAACAAGATATCATTTTTACGAAGGAGAAGAAATATGAAGGCAGAGAATGCAGATGGAAGGTTCACAGGTGCCTCAAAATATGTCCTGGACGAGGAACTGGCAAAGATCGTCAATATCTCCATGGCCCTGGAGATGCCGTTGCTCCTGAAGGGTGAACCGGGAACCGGGAAGACCATGCTCGCCCACGCCATCGCTGAGGCGCTCCACATGCGGCTCATCGTCCTGAACGTAAAGTCCAGCATGAAGCTCGTGGAGGCCCTGTACCAGTACGACACCCTGACACGCCTCAATGACAGCCGGTTCGGAGATTCCACCAGGGACGTCAGCAACATTGAAGATTATATCAAGATGGGGAAAATCGGGCAGTCCTTCGTATCGGATGAACGGGTGGTGCTTTTGATCGACGAGATCGACAAGGCGGATACGGACTTCCAGGACGACATGCTGGATGTCCTTGACCAGATGGAATTTGACATCATTGAGATCGACAAAACCATCCGAGCAAAGAACCGGCCGGTGATCATCATCACCTCCAACGCAAAAAAGGACCTTTCAGATCCCTTTTTAGGGCGCTGTAATTTTCACCATATTGCGTTTCCGGAACCCGACATGATGCGGAAGATCGTCAATGTTCATTTCCCTGACATCAGCAGGGACCTGCTTGAGAATTCGATCAAAAACTTCTACCGCATGCGGGATTTCCGCGGAGTGGAGAAAAAACCGGCCACCAGGGAGCTCATAAACTGGATCCGCGCCCTGGAGGCCGACCCCGATTTCAAGATGAAGGATCTTGTCAAGGGGGACATTCCTTATCTTGGCGTTCTTTTCAAGAAGAGTCCGGACTATGCCGTTGCCCGCGCCACGACTTCAAGGATGAGGATCTAAAAAGAAATCATGTTTACGAACTTTTTTTACCTGCTGAGACACGTGGGCATTCCCGTGTCCCCGACGTCCTTTCTGAGGCTGCAGAAGGCCCTCCGGGAAGGGCTCATTACCTCTGTTGATGATTTTTACACGGCAGCCCGCGCTATTCTGGTCAAGAGTGAACGGTACTTTGATCTCTATGACCAGGTATTTGCTCATCATTTCGAGGGTGCGGAGCTGGAGGAGCCTGACGAGTTCGAGCTTTCCCGTGTGGCCCAGGCACTGCTGGAAGAATGGCTGAAAAACCCCAAAGAAATGGCCGATGCCCTCGGAATAGACGAGGAATCCTTGAATAAATTGAGCCCGGAAGAGCTGCTCCAGTATTTTCTGGACCGCCTCAAGGAACAGAAAGGAGAGCACCATGGTGGAGGCAAATGGATCGGCACCGGCGGGACCTCACCTGTGGGGCATTCCGGATATCACCCCGGCGGCATGCGTGTCGGCGGAGTGTCTCGCAACAAATCGGCCGTGAAAGTGGCCATGGACCGGCGATACAGGGATTACTCCCAGGAAGGCCCCCTGACCCAGGCTCAGATCGGCGAGGCCCTGAAGCGGCTCAGAAATCTGATTCCCGTGGGTCCGAAAGACCAGGTCAACGTTGATGAGACCATTTACCAGACTATGAAAAACGCAGGGGAAATCGAAATCGTCTTTGACCGGAGCCTGAAAGATCGCCTGAAGGTGATTCTGGCCATAGACAACGGCGGCTGGTCCATGGACCCGTATGTGGAAGTAGTTCAGACACTTTTCAATCACGCCAGGGCACAATTCAAGGAACTGAAGACCTTCTTCTTTCATAATACGATTTATGACAATCTCTGGGAAGATCCGGCACGATACCGAAACCCGTTTAAGGTGGACGACCTGGCACGCCGGGATCCGGAGACCCGAGTCATTATTGTGGGGGATGCCAGCATGGCTCCCTACGAACTCATGGCAACCGACGGCTCCATTCACATTGAAGAGCGCACCTACAAGCCAAGCCACGAACGGCTCAGGTTCATAGCAGCCACTTTCCCTCACGCTATCTGGCTCAATCCAAAAATGGAAGAGGAGTGGCCCTATACCCGAACCATCAGTATGATCCGGGATATCTTTCCCATGTTCGAACTGACTCTTGACGGGCTGGAAAAAGCAGTGAATTACATGATGGGAAGGAACTGAAAAGATTTATCCGATTTCTTTTACACAATTCCTGAATACAAATGGTGATCCCGGAGGGCAATGGAACAATTCACATACGCCGTGACCAGAAGCCCGGGCGCTGATTTTGCTGAAGGCCTGACTCATGCAAGACTCGGTACACCCGATTACAAACTGATGATACGGCAGCACAAGGACTACGTGGACACTCTGGGGACCCTGGGCCTGAAAATTATTGAACTGGAGCCCTTGCCTGGGTATCCGGACGCGTATTTTGTTGAAGATAGTGCTATTGCCACGCCGGACGTGGCCGTCATCACGAGGCCCGGTGCCAGGTCCAGGAGGGGCGAGGAAAGAGTCATTGAGCCGGTCCTTGCCCAATACCGCAGGATCGAACGTATTCTCGCACCCGGAACTGTTGACGGGGGGGACGTCCTGGCCGTGGACGGCCATTTTTTTATCGGCATCTCCAATCGCACAAATAAGAATGGCGCCGGCCAGCTCGGCCGTATCCTGGAAAAATACGGCAATACCTGGTCACCTGTTCGTGTCAGAGCCGGACTCCACCTCAAATCCAGCGTGAATCTTGTGGGCGACAATACTCTCCTGATCACCGGAGAATTCGCGGATCTCCCTGTATTTGACGGGTATGACAAGATTCTGCTCGACCACGGCGAGGAGTATGCCGGGAACACATTGCTGATAAACGGGACGGGTATTATGCCTGCGGGGTTTCCCAAGACAAAAGAAAAACTGCGGGCCACGGGCCTTGAAATCATTGAGCTGGATGTGAGCGAGGCGAGGAAAATGGACGGCGGTCTGACCTGCATGTCCCTCAGATTCTAGTCGGACCCCCTCCTGGGACACTAGCTGTGCATAATCTTTGGATAATCGCAATCGCCGTGTTTCTCTTGAACCTGCCGTTCGGTTTCTGGCGGGCGAGAACAAAAAAATTTTCCGCATCCTGGTTTCTCGCAGTGCATGTCCCGGTCCCCGGGGTTGTCGCGTTGCGGATCTTCTCGGGACTCGGGTGGAGATTCACGACCTTTCCTGTTCTGATCGGCGCTTTCTTCGCGGGCCAATTCCTCGGGGGCCTCTGGAACGGGAAACAGAAACCCGACCCGGGTTAAGCTCGCTGTGCCGTCCCTGTCACGCTCCTCTGCAATCCATAGATACGGGAGTTCGTCATCCCTTTCCCGTGCCGGAGGAGGAACCAGGAGAGGCATATTGCTCGGGAGCCGCAAAAAAGGCCCTTTTCATACCTCCTGGAGGGGATCCTTGATTACGTAAAGCAACATGAAATCCCGCTCGAGGCGGGCGATCATCCGCTGGAGCTTTTCCTCGGGGACTTTCTTTATCCTGATAAAAACATGCCGGTACCCCTCGTCAGCGCTGTCGATCGCACTAAGGATACTCACGATCTGGGCATGTTCTTCCCGCAAGACGCTCGCCACCTCTTTTATACTTCCGCTTCGGTCTTCCAGATTAAATGCGAACTGAACGCCTCCCTGATAGATCCCGGTAATGGAAATAAGCACCTTGAAAACATCCCCCTGTGAAATGATGCCGATCAGATCTCCGGTGTGGGTGACTACCGGCATCCCCGTCACCTTGTGCTCGAGCATCTTGACCGCAGCAACCTCCATGGTTTCATCAGGAAGGGTGACGATGGGGTCGGGTTTCATGACATCTTTTGCCTTCATCTCCGCGAGCAAATAGTAAAGCTCCTGCGCCTTCAAACTTGCCGCCTTGGACGGCGAGGCCTCTTTCACATCCTTGTCCGTGATCATGCCTACCAGTTTTCCCGCTCTCGTGACCGGGATATGGCGTATATCATGTTTTTCTAGAAGGCGCATCACCTCGATGACCGGCGTCTGTTCTTCCACCGTCACCACGTCTGTGCTCATCCAGTTCTGAACCTGCATGGCCGTGCCCTCCCTCCTGAGGCCTCTTTCCTTCGGTTGATCCCCTGAAAGCTCTTATAGAAAATTAGACCGCCATGATCAACGAATTTTTCCAAGTTGACGAATTCCCCGCAGAAAACTATATTTTCATGATGCCCAAATCCTTTCTCACCACGGCTGATATCCTGGGTCCGGAAGGACTCCTGGCCCGATCCCTTGAGGGTTTCGAGTTTCGTCCTTCCCAGGTGGATATGGCAAGCCAGATTGAAGAAGCCCTCATCAGGAAAACCCCGGCTCTCGTGGAAGCGGGAACCGGGATCGGCAAGACCTTCGGCTACCTGGTTCCCCTGATACTCAGCGGAAAAAAGGTGGTTATCTCGACCGGGACAAAAAACCTGCAGGAGCAGATTTACTTCAAGGATATCCCGCTCCTCCGGGCTGCCACCGGACTGAAACCTGATGCTATGATGATGAAGGGACGAAAGAACTATCTGTGCCTTCACCGGTATCACCAGTTGCCCGCACAGGAATCTTTCCTGAAGGCCCGCGGGAAGGCCCTTCAGGGTCGAATGGAAAAATGGTTGAAGGAGACCAGGTTTGCAGACCGCGCCGAACTCCCCTGGCTGGCAGACGATACCTCGCTCTGGGATGAGCTCTCCTGCTCGTCTGAACAGTGCCTCGGGACCAACTGTCTCTATTTTGAGAACTGTTTTCTGAATGAACTTCGCCGAGCGGCCGCCAGATCAAGTATTATCATTGTCAACCACCACCTCTTCTTCGCGGACCTGAAAATAAAGAGAAGCGGTTTTGGTGAAGTGATTCCCCGTTTTCAGGTGGTCGTCTTTGATGAGGCCCACAATGTAGAAGAGACTGCGACCGATTACCTGGGAGAAAGCATCAGCACCAACCAGCTTGCTGAACTTGTCTCTGATCTGGAAAAAGAGACAAAGACTCTCCAGAAAGCGGAAAACGCTCATTTCAATATGCACCTGGCCGCCTTGAAATCCCAGATTGAATACTTGCGGCACTGGTTCGACAGCGGTGAAAACAGGGAGAGACTGGACACGCCCAGCCTCGACGAATTGCGCCGGAAACCGGGCAGAGAAGTCAGGGCCGCCCTGAAGAAGATTGCACTGGACCTGGAGGAGAGAGCTTTCGAAAAGCTCCAAGCCTACACAATCCGCGCCCAGGAGTTGCACAGCCTCCTGGCATTGGTCCTGGAATCGAGAGAAAGTGACTGGCTGACCTGGTACGAACGACGGAATACCGGCATCACGCTCCATGCTTCACCGCTGGATATCTCGGAAAGACTCAAAAGTCTGCTCTATACCCAGGTGGAGACGACCATTTTCACTTCGGCCACCCTTTCCACCAACGGCACGTTCGACTATTTCAAGAGCCGCCTGGGTCTGTCCGAGGCGGTCGAAGCCATCTACCCTTCCCATTTTGACTTCAATAACCACTGTCTGCTCTATATTCCGAGAGACCTTCCCCTCCCTTCCTCTCCCCATTTCCCTGCCGCCATTGCAGGCAGAATACTCGAGATTTTGGAGAGGACCAGGGGCAGGGCCCTGGTCCTCTTTACGAGCTACCATAATCTGAATATGGTCCATACCATGATCCGGGACAAGGTCCCGTATGCACTGCAGCGCCAGGGAGATGCGCCGCGATCAACCCTTCTTGATGCCTTCAGGAAAGATGTCCATTCGGTACTCCTGGCAACGGGTTCGTTCTGGCAGGGCGTAGATGTCCCGGGAGAGGCACTGAGCTGCGTTATTGTAGACAAACTCCCGTTCGATTCTCCGGGTGATCCTCTGGTCGCCGCGAGAATAGAAGCTATCACATCCAGGGGCGGGAATTCGTTCTTTGAATATCAGGTGCCTTCAGCAATTATTTCATTAAAACAGGGTCTCGGCCGATTAATTAGGAAGGCGACGGACAGGGGAGTGCTTTCGGTGCTCGACAACCGGATCAATACAAAACCTTACGGAAAACTGTTTCTCGAAAGCCTTCCGGAAATACCGCTCACCCGTGATCTGGCTGATATCAAACGCTTTTTCGAACAACAGGACAGAAAACCGGCAGGAAAATGCTGCTGATCCCCTCAAAACCCTGATCGGAGTGTGAGATGGCATATAAGGACTTAAACGAATTTATTCACGTGCTGGAAGAAAAGCAGGAACTGGTCCGCATCAAAGAATCCGTGGACACCCACCTGGAAATCACGGAAATAACTGACCGAGTCTCCAAAAAAAACGGACCGGCGCTTCTTTTTGAGAAGCCCAAGTCCGTTTCCGGGCATCCGGTCCTGATCAACGCCTTTGGTTCACTGGATCGAATGAAGCTTGCCCTTGAAACACGGTCGCTCGACACCCTGGCAGAAGACATCCTGTCATTCCTGGACATGGAAATGGCGGAAGGGATCCTGGACAAACTGAAGCTCATTCCGAAAGCGAAGAAGATCAGCGCCATCTTTCCCAGGAAAGTGAAGAATGCGCCCTCCCAGGAGGTGGTCCTTGAAGGTGACCAGGTGGACCTTGAGGCCCTTCCGGTCCTCCATTGCTGGCCCAGGGACGGCGGACGCTTTATCACCCTTCCCCTTGTGGTTACCAGGGACCCTGAACGTGGAAAACGGAATCTGGGAATGTACCGCATTCAGGTATTTGACAAGAATACTGCCGGCATGCACTGGCATACCCACAAGGGTGGGGCTCATCACTACCGCATGGCCGAGGAGATCGGCGTGGAGCTGCCGGTTTCCGTCGCCATCGGTCCGGACCCTGCCGTCACCTATGCGGCCACCGCGCCCCTTCCCGATGACATGGATGAATACCTGTTGGCAGGGTATCTCCGGAAAAAACCGGTGGAGCTCGTCCGATGCAAAACCAATGACCTCGTGGTGCCGGCCAATGCCCAGTACGTGCTGGAAGGATACATAAACCCGGCCGAGCGGCGCAAGGAAGGGCCGTTCGGGGACCACACCGGTTTTTATTCCCTGGAGGACGATTATCCTGTCTTTCATGTTACCTGCATAACCTCCCGCCGGGATCCCATATACCAGGCCACTATTGTCGGGCCTCCTCCCATGGAAGACGCCTGGTTCGGAAAGACAACTGAGAGGCTTTTCCTACCATTTATCAAGAAACAGCTCCCTGAAGTGATTGATATGAACCTTCCCGTCGAGGGCGTCTTTCACAACCTGGCTTTTGTTTCCATTGACAAACGCTATCCCGGCCACGCCAGCAAGGTGATGCACGCCCTGTGGGGAATGGGACAGATGATGTTTGCAAAAATGATTTTTGTTTTCGACCGGGAAGTAAACGTCCAGAACATTTCCGAGGTCCTGTGGTACATGGGCAATAATGTGGCCCCTAAAAGGGACATCAGTTTTGTTGAAGGACCCACGGATGTCCTGGATCATGCAGCCGAAAGACCTCTGTACGGCAGTAAGATGGGCTTGGACTGCACCAGGAAGTGGCCGGGGGAAGGGTTTTCAAGGGAGTGGCCTGATGTCATCCGCATGGACCCGCAGGTCAAAAGAAAAATCGACCTGCTTTGGCCGAAACTCGGGCTGGACTGACCGCGCTTCCCTGCCCGCCGGTGAACAAAGGACACAAGAATAATCATACCCTGTCGACGGAACAGGGATCCGTGCGGCAGGCAAGCCGGGATTTTCAGCCTTCGGTCCGTATGAACCAGAAAAACCGCTTACCGCGGGCATGAGAATCCATCATCACATTCATAGGGAAAGGAGCTTATAATGGTCAGAATTACCTGTTTGGGGGCAGCCGGATCAGTAACGGGATCCTGTTATTTTGTGGAAACTCCGGGAGGCAGAAAGATTCTTGTGGACTGCGGGCTGTTTCAGGGCGGAAGGCACATGGAGGCCCGGAATTGGGAGAACTGGGGTTTTGATCCCGCCCAGATAGACATCCTGTTCCTGACCCACGCCCATATTGATCACTCGGGAAGGATCCCCAAGCTTGCAAAAGACGGGTTCACGGGCCGCATTATCACTTCGCCGCCAACCGCCGAACTCTGTAATCCCCTGCTGCTGGACTCGGCCCACATCCAGGAAATGGATGCAGAATGGCAGTCAAGAAAAAACAGGCGGCAGTCGAAAAACGATATCATGCCTCTTTATACCGTCGAGGATGCCGAGGCGTGTCTTTCCCTCTTTTCACCGGTGGAAAGAGACCAGCTCATTGAGGTGGAGACCGGGGTCAAAGCACGGCTCAGAAACGCCGGCCACATCCTGGGCTCTTCCATTCTGGAACTCTGGATCGATGAAGGTGGGGAATCCATGAAAATCGTTTTCTCGGGAGACCTCGGGAGAAAAGATCAGCTCATTGTTCAGGACCCCCACGAGATATTCAACGCCGACTATCTGTTCCTGGAATCCACCTATGGAAACAGGCAGCACCGGACGTTTGAGGACAGCAAATCGGAGTTGCTTGAAGCGATACAGTACAGCACCTCCCACAACGAAAAGATCATGATCCCCGCGTTTGCAGTGGAGAGAACCCAGGAAATCCTCTACGTCCTGGGAGAATTCCAAAGACAGGGGATGATGCCCGATATCCCGATCTACCTTGACAGTCCCCTCGCCATAAAGGCCACGGAAATTTTCCGGAAGAACAAGAAATATTATGACAAAGAGGCACAGGCTATCGTCGATGAAGGCTTTGACCCGTTTGACATGCCCAATCTCAGGTTCACGCTCGCCACGAAGGAATCCATCGCAATCAATGAAAAGGCGGGATCGGCCATCGTGATTGCCGGGAACGGCATGTGCACCGCAGGCCGCATCAAGCATCACCTGAAACATAATCTGTGGCGTCCCGGGGCCAGCCTGGTTATTGTCGGATATCAGGCCGGCGGAACCACGGGAAGACGTATTGTTGAGGGAGCAAAGCACGTAAAAGTGTTCGGGGAAAACGTGTCGGTCCGCGCGAAGGTCTTCACCATCGGAGGGTTTTCAGCCCATGCTGATCAGAACGACCTCCTGCAATGGGCCGGGCATTTTGAGACCAGGCCCAGGGTATTCCTCGTCCATGGAGAGCCTGCGGCGTGCCAGGCCCTGGGAGACAAAATCAAGGAAATCTATAACCTTGACACGCATGTTCCACTCTGGAAGGAACGACTCATCCTCAAGCCCAAGGAGGTTGCATCGGAAGTGCCGGAAATTCGGGAACAGCCGGCTGACGTGGAGTCATTGCTTCTCAATGGAGTCATCGATCTTGAAAAGCAGCTAAAGGCTTTGAAAAAGCGGATCAAGACGGCCGCAGCGCAGGATAAACTGACAGGAGATGAACTGGACCAGCTGAAATATCTCCAGGAGGAACTGCAGACCGTCCTGGACTGAATCTTCTCCCGCAGCGCGAGAGGCATCATAAACCTCCCTGGAAGGGGCAGAAATAGTCTGCGAGGCAAATTGCAACTTCTAAGCACGAAGCACGAAACAAATTCAAAGGCCCAAATGTTCCAATGTCGGCAAGCCAGAGATTTAGAGTCCCCGCTTCGCAAAGGAGGAAATTGTTGGTCAACGTCTAACGATAATCACAGGGGTGTATCCTATAAGTCCTTTGGTTTTCTATAGAATTCACCATACTCATCGGCGAAAAATTTTGAATTTCTGTCATTGGAATTTGTTTCAAATTTCGTGCTTTCCATACCAATTCTTCCCGGATCGCAAGACCCTCCTCGGATTCTCCACCAGACGCGGCGGGGCTGGTCAAGACTGATGGTCAGAGTATGAGAATCACCGGTGGAATCGGTTCAGAATCCTCAGGAGGAGTCCCTTTCTAAATCCGATCGCCCCCCGGGGGCAGATCTCCTGGCAGCAGTAACACCGGATACAGGCATCGTAATCGAAGTGGAGACAACGCTCCTCCAGTTCAATGGCATTTGCCGGGCACGCCTCCACGCATTCCCCGCACCCGGCACAGGTTTCGGCATCCTGCACCGGCTTTGAAACCAGGTATCGCTTGGCAAACCCGTCAAAAATACCGGGCAGGATCCTGAGCGAGTCCAGCTCCGGGATTTGGAATTCCGGCATGCCGAATGATTCCGGGGGATCTCCCTGCACCTGAATCCGGTCCGGATCCGTTTCTCCGAATGCACCGGCCCGAGCCGCGCGGTACAGGGGAAAACTCTCCAGGGGGATACCCAGCATGCGACAAATGGTCATGTCCAGCGCCACGGCATCCCGGGCAGCCGCCACCACTTTCAGGTGGCACGGATCCCCGTTTCCCGGCCCCTCTCCCTCCATGCCCCAGATCCCGTCAAGGATGGTTACGGCCGGCCGTACTGCCTGATAAACATGGAGAAGCAATGAAGCAAAGGTATCCCTGTTGAGTCCGGTCATGTAATGCCATTCGGTTTTCCGCTGGGCAACGACCGTCCCGAAGAGGTTCTTGACACCGAGGGTCATGAGCATCTGGGTATGGGTTTTGAGTTTCGGCAGATTGATAACCACATCCGCATCCAGGGCCTGGGATGCGATTTGAAGGTTCCGGAAAATGGATGTATCAGGAAGGGAAACCCTTCTGGGTCGGCTCAGTTCCACAAGATCGATTCCGAGTTCCCGGGCAATCTTCTCCATCCCGGTCTTTGCGACAACGCGCTTGAAGGGCTCGATACCCGGACTATCCCCTATAAAAGGGCGGCCCCCTGCCTCCATGACCAGGTGTGCTACGGCACGCACCACTGCAGGGTCTGTTGTCACGCGTTTTTCAGGGGCCCGTGCCGAGAGGAGGTTCGGTTTTATGAGGACCCTGTCTCCCGGACTGACAAAGCCGGCGATACCGCCCAGAGGCTCCAGCACTTTCTGCAGAGCGGCCTCCACCCGGCCGGGTTCATAGGTTTCACAATGCACCAGAGTAACTGTGTCCAAATCGATTTTACCTCCACGCCCGGATCCATGGGAGCACCGATACTCAGCAAAATGCCGATGCCAAGCATCCCCGCCTTCTTCCGTTCGGGGTGAAATAACCCAGCACGGGGCTGCCGATTGCCGAAATTGTCATGAATATTTTGAATATGCCCAATATCGAGGGTGAGATATGCAAAGAATTTCCTGTTTCAATCGGCCTGCCGTGAATCATTATTCATCAAGGCTTTCAAATACGGGACATCCTTGTTGTCTTCATAGACAAAAGGTTCTTTGCTGTTTCGCAATTGCTTCAGAAGCTTGGCAGTATCCTGCTGCAAATGGCTCACCGGAATCATATTCGATAGCTTGCCTCTATGGCACGTCCTATTGGTACGTGTAAACGTAGCGTCAACGATTCTGTAAGGCAAGCGTTTTCAAAAATGCGATATCAGGTATGAACATGACCGGAATTTCCTGGCCGTAATTCCCTGCCGACCCCATGTTCCAAGTGCGACACCAGAAATGTATCGCCCAAAGGGCGACTTGTTTGTTTATGCCTGCAGATGTCGTCAAGTTCCGCCATTCTCGTTCTTGATGTCTGTGAATTCTTCTGATAGATACTACAATGATTCCTGGATGATGCATTTGGAAAACTGAAAATAACAATAATTACATTTTCCAACTCTGTTGTTTTTGGCGGTTATGATGCTGGATATTATAGAATCGCTGCGGCAAAGTCCGATTGTCCTGCTCGCCGTGATGCTTATCTGCGGCATAGTAGCGGGTCGGGTCCTCATGCTTGTCCGGTTGCCGGCCATCACCGGGTATATACTGAGCGGGCTCATCCTGGGACCAGAGGCGACCGATCTGATCAGCAAGGGAATGCTGCACCCGCTGCAGGATTTTACCGAGGTTGCTCTGGGTATCATCGCCTTCAACATCGGGACGTCCTTTGATCGAACAACCGTAAGGAGCCTCGGTCCGGGCATAGTGCTCACGACTTTGGGCCAGTCTCTGGCAGTTTTTGTAATGACGACTACACTGGTCTGGCTGCTCGGCATGCCAATTATCTACGCCCTGCTGTGCGGTGCACTTGGCATCTCCACGGGACCGACCACCACCTACCTGCTGCTGCGTTCATTCCGGATCGAAGGCCGGTTCGCGTCATATGTCTACGGTAACGTGGCGTTCAGCGACGTGCTTTGCATCATCTCCTTCGGTATCCTGTCGAGCGCGACGATCCATGGAGTCGGCACCGAGGCGGCAAATCTCTCGAAGACTCTGCTGATCAGCGTGAGAAGCGAGGCCCTATCGTGCATTGTGGGCGCCGTCCTGGGCCTGATCATACTGCTGCCGCTGCAGCTCGTCCAAAAAGACCTCAGACTGGGCGAGGGTCACCAGGAGACCCTGTTTTTCGGAGCCCTCCTGGCTGCCATCGGCATTTCGGTGGCCCTGAAGCTGTCAACCTTGCTGACGCCCATGTGCACCGGGGTGGTGCTTTCCAATGGTATCGAGAAAGTCAAACTGGATCAGCTGAAAGCATTGATCGAGCCGCTGACGACCCCGCTCTTCGTGGTCTTCCTGGTGACCGCCGGAGCGCGGCTGCAGCCGGACGCGCTGATGCATCCTTCAACCGCGTTCATTGCGGTCGCCTACGTGCTGACCAGCGTTGCGGGCAAGGTCCTGGGGACCTTCGGCGCAGCCGGCGTGCTCGGCCTGCAACCTCCCATCCGCAAATATCTCGGTTTTTCGGTCGCGGTGCAGGGCGGGCTCGTTATCGGCCTCGCCGTTGATCTTCTGCACAAGGCAATGCTCACATTCCCGGAATCGGCAATGGGCCCCATGCACCGGATGATCTCAGCCTTGCTGGTAGGGGTGCTGATCTATCAACTCATCGGTCCCTCGATCGTCCGCTTCGGCATGACCCGCGGCGCAGCATCGAATTGACCCGCAGGTTGTCCGTAATAGCGGAAGATTTTTGACCGGCTATCGGCGAGGTTATGCAGTTCGCCTGTTTGGTTGGGCAAGTGCCTGGATTTCCTTGTAACGGAAGCAGTCCATTGTGTGGTCGTTCACCATGCCGACGGCTTGCATGAATGCATAGCAGATTGTTGACCCCACGAAGTTGAAGCCTTGTCTTTTCAAGTCCTTGCTCATCATGTCGGACAGCGCTGTCTTTGCCGGAATGTCAGCCGCGGATTTCCAGGCATTCTGCCTGGGAGTGCCGTCAACATAGCGCCACAGATACGAGTCCAGCGACCCGTTTTTCTCTTGAATATCCAGGACACCCCGTGCGTTCCTGATGGCCGATTCAATTTTCAGGCGGTTCCGTATGATGCCGGCGTCACCAAGCAGACGGGTAACGTCTGCTTCCGTGTAGTTGGCGACGCGCTCAATATCGAAGGTGTCGAATGCCTTCCTGAAATTCTCCCGTTTCTTCAAGATAGTCAGCCAACTGAGGCCGGCCTGTGCACCTTCCAGAATGAGAAATTCAAACAGAAGCCGATCATCGTGAACGGGGGTACCCCATTCGTCATCATGGTAGGCAATGTATAAAGGATCGCTCCCGCACCATTCGCATCTGATCATTATTCCCTCTCCTGTACAACCGGACAACTCGGCGAACGCAGCCTTAATGCGGTCGGCTGCAGTGAAAGGTAAAAAACTTTTGCTGCCGGTTTTACGAAGGGCTCATGCTCAAGCAAGACATCAAGCACCACGTTAGTATCAACGATCGCTTTCAAAGGTACTTCTCGCGACGGTGTGGGGACTGGAGGGCTAAAACCCCCGGCTACCCGATTATGCATTCACGGCTGGAAGAGATTGTTCGGTCATTATTCCGCATTCATATTCTTCAGTGTCTTTCTTGGCCAGCGGTTCTTTGATTTCAGGGTGCCGTGGGACCGCTTCTATAACGCCGTTTTTCGGGTTGATCCAAGGTGAATGAGAACCGCCATCCCGTTTGAGATAGCAGCCAGCTATTCTCAATTTGCGTTCCAGGTCATGCCTCTTCATCGGATCAAAACCTTTTCTTGAATCGCGTCTTCGGGCAGCCCCCGAAGAATGTCGTCCCTGCGATCTTCAAGTATCAATTCAATAGCCTGCCGCAGATTGTCCTTTGCTTCGTTAACCGTTTCTCCCTGCCCATTGGCGCCCGGGACTTCAGGACAAATCGCCCAGTAACCGCCTTCAGGTGCAGGTTCGATGATTGCTGTGAATTCTGCCTTCATGATATTTCCTTTCGTATATTACTGTACCTCTAACCCCTACGGGTCGGACCACGCTATCTTCAACACAATCAGGTCAAAGCGCTCTAGGTCTCGAAAAGCCACCACCCTCTTCGCCGTCGATCCCTAGCAAATTTTAGCAGAAATTCTTTCTTATGGCAGCGATGAATACTGTGCCAAGCAACTCCTGGTATGTAATGCCGATTCGCTCTTGGCATTATCTTGCCTCTTTCTTAATTGCCCCTTTTTCATGACAGAAGCGGCTCCTTAAGACCAAGAACAGTGCCACTCTCACCTTATTATTTTAGACCTTCAAAGAGTTGTCTTGGTCCGACCCCTATTCGCTATTCGGTATTCGATTCGATTCGGTACCACCACTCCCAGAATTCCTCGAGAGTGGCTCACTTTTAAACGACCATTTTTGGCTCAGTTTATTACGATCGTTTACGCCAACCCTTCGTGAAGCGAATCGGCGGACTCGCCGAATCTTTTCCTGGCTCCATCTCGGAGGCCGTCTGGACTTCCCAACCGCGAGCATTTGACCAAGCCCGCAACGCTGACTCATCAATCTTCGGCTGGTCGAACGTCGATGGGTGTGGCGTTCGGGAGGGAAACGCGACTGCGACGACCTTGTAATGTGTCACGACGTCTGTCCCGCCATGCTCAGTAAGCTTCTTCTCGAGTTCGATCTGCCACTTGGGCGAGTCTCTCTTCCATTCGCCATATCGTTTGTTCATATCTCCTCCGCTCGAAGTGAACGCTTTTCTCAAACGCAGGTATGCAGCGGCAGCGGAACATATGTCAGGTGAAAAAAGCGGTTCGGTTGGCCTTATTTTGCGAAGGATAGAATTTTTTCAATTCTTTTTATAACAATAGGACGGACCGATCGTCTTTTATCCAAAAATCCAAAATCTGCATATTGTTCATAGAATGGCAAAGTGCCTTTTGTATCATTTCTGTGAAAAGCTAATCTATGCCACGCCCTTTTCAGCCTGAATCGTTCCATCCATGACAGATATGACAAAAAAGCTCGAATGGTCGATTCATGCCTTTTATAAGTCTCAATTGTCAAAATATTTCGGCAATCATCGCTTGTTTGATGCAAAGCATCTAGCTCAGAACTGAATGCAGCAATCAAATTATTTCCTTTTTGGAGGCGCTCTTTTTTCCTCTCTCTTGTATTTGCTGATAGATGATTCAAAAAAACTACAATTAAGGCCATAAGAAAACTGCAAAGCGATATCTGGCCTATAATGATAAGTTCCTTCTCCATATAATTTCTCTTTGCTGCATTGTGATCGAATTCCGAGTTGACCGGCAGGTTCTCCGTGATAGCGGGTGATTTTTCCCTTGGTATCGCGGAGGTTCTGCAGGTCGAACGTTTGGTTCCCGAGGCGCGAAGCGCCGAAGAACCAGACAGGAGACCGGAAACCGGGCACCTCGGCATTCCCGGGGCGCGGAGCGCCGCGGGAACAGCTTAATCACCCGGCCGGCTTTTTGGGTCCAGTGAATTTACAGCTTGGCGTCAAGATGATCGTTCTTTTGGGAGCTGTGCGCCATGCCACACTGCAATAATCCAAACGACATCGTATTTGATTCTATAAAAAAATCGGTACGGAGATATGATCACTTCACGGTAAGGAAGTTCTGTAAATTCAGGTATAATTCTTCCGGATTCTGGAAAATCCTCAAGCCTTCGCAGGATTTGTTCAGCCTGATTACGAAAGTTAATAGCCACGGAAGGTTTATCCTTTCGAATGTATGACAGCGCAGAAAGGAATTGAGCCCTGGCAGAAGGTGTAAATTTGACCTTCACGAAGGCTCCTTGATCAAAATCGCGTCCGCTTCAGCAAGAACCGTATCCAGATCATATCCCTGACCCGTTTCGATTTCCCTATCTCCCTTAGCCAAAAGGCGCAACAGCTCTTTCTCTTGTTCAGATTTCTCATAGGCATCAACACCGATTATTACCGCTGTTGCCCGACCTCTTTGTGTAATTATCAAAGGCTCTTTGCTGTTTTGTAATTGTTTCAGTAGCTTTGCAGCATCCTGCCTTAAGTCGCTCACCGGAATGATATTTGATACCTTGCCCATATTGTACCTCCTATTGTATTCTTAAAGGTACCATCAAACGTGACGTTAATCAAGCGGTTATTTCCAGATGCCATGGATTCGCCGATGCCGAGTTGACCAGCGGGTTCTCCGCGATAACGGCAGGGTTGTGCTGGTTATCGCGGAGGTTCTGCAGGTCGAACGTTTGGTTCCCGAGGCGTGGAGCGCCGCGGGAACGGGCTGCTCAGGGGACGGCACGTTTTTCGTCGTTCCCCTGCAGCAGCAGGGTTATGCTTTACACCATATATATCATCTACGCCCGAAATCCCGTCTTGACCTGCTCAATATATGCTATGAATATAGCTTGGAGTTTAGTCAGAAATATTCCAACCTTGTCCAACGGGATTTCAATGGAACAGATTTCCCCCCTATTGTTTTCGTCTCGAAAGGCCACCGTCCTATTAGGTTCAAAGGATACCTTTGCATGGGCGACAGCATTTCGAATATGTCTCACATAGCCTATTCCGTTTACATCTTCGCTGTATGTAGAGTTTGCTTTTGACCCAATATTGCCTATGGTTACATTTAGACCGGAAAATTCTGTTGGGAAGTGCTGCTGAAGCAACTGCCTCGGCACCACCAACATGGCATATATAAACATCAATAATGAACCCTGATTGTCGATGCCGATCTTGGCGAAATTCTCTTTCACAAATTTATCTTTAAAGCCGGCATTTTCATAGTATTCACTATCGAGGAAATTTATATTTTTCAGCTCGGTAAGAAAAGAAATTGTTAAGTAGCTTTGAATCAACAGATTGTCACTCTGTGAGTAATTCATGAATTGGTCTCCTTCATGAACTGGCTCATTTGTTTTGGGTTCACCTGGAGATCCCTGCAATCAAAAGCGAGAATACGGTAGTCCCGTCGGCATGGTATCTCAAGGGGTATCCCGATAAGGAAAAGTATGATGCCTTGATGGTGTTCAAGGACAACCATTTTGATTGACTTTCCAAGGATTCCCACGATAAACACACATATTGTCCGCCACATCAATTCTATTAATCCTGCAAAGCACACGAGAGGGAGACACTGCTTGAAAGACGTGAAAGCTATCGGATTTGACCTCTTCAATACCCTCATCACCGCAGATCCGAAAGCGGTGCGCGAGGCGGTTGAAAGGCTGATCAGGAGTCTTCGAAAAAACGGGTTTACCTTTGAAGAGGAGCCCTTCAAGGTAACGTATCGCCGATGCGCACTGGATTTCCTGGAAAAGACAAAGGAGGACGGGAGAGAAACCCATAACCGTTTCTGGGTCAGCGCCGCGCTCCGAGAGCTGGGATACCCTGTTGAGCCTGAAGACGCGCGAATCGCCTCAGCGCTTGATGCCTATTTCTCCGCGTTTTTCGATTACTGCCATCTGATACCCGGGACCATGGAGATGCTCAACAGGCTCCGGGGAATCTATCCCCTGGGGCTCCTTTCCAACTTCACCCATGCACCCGCGGCCAAGGGACTCGTCACCCAGCTCGGGCTAGCGCCGTATTTCGACGTCCTTCTCATCTCCGGAGAACTCGGCTACCGCAAGCCCCACATCATGGTGTTCCAGCAGCTTGTGGCCGATTTCGGTGTGGACAATTCCCGGCTTCTCTATGTGGGTGATAATATCGAGGCCGACATCAATGGGGCGCTCCTTGCAGGCATACGCCCGGTCTGGTTTACCTGGGCACTCGATCACAAGGTTCCCATGGTACCGGGCGTCCCCATCGGGGATGAGGAACTTCCTGATGCAGACATACCCCGGGTCAGCGACTGGGAAGAATTCCTCGCATTGCTTGGTGACGTATAAGCGGGAACCTCACGGCGCGGTTTTCTTCGGTTCTTTTTCGTTCAATTTTTTCACGGGATTTACAAAGGAACAAGGGACAACAGAGCAACATTTCCCGCACACATCGGCAAACCCCTCTTTTTCAAAAATCGCGGCATTTTCCAGAAGCAGTTCGTAACAGGTATGTCG
>Ga0315542_1000554_pt1 | contig 23646 bp, 19 predicted proteins | sample SalMarSW160120MG_FD_202541 | JGI IMG/M metagenome (GOLD analysis project Ga0315542, IMG submission 202541) | Salt marsh sediment microbial communities from the Plum Island Ecosystem LTER, Massachusetts, United States - Salt Marsh Sediment SW1601-20 ... | reverse complement strand
TATGCAGGAGGTCTGATGACCGATTGGGGTGTTCATCTTTTGGATTTTGCTTTGTTCGGTATGGATGTAACTACGCCTAAGTCGGTCATGGCTATGGGAGGCAAGTATGGCTATCCTGATGATGCATGCGAAACACCTGACAGCCTGCAAACAATCTATGAATTTGATGGATTCAATGTTATGTGGGATCATGCGATAGGAATTAACGATGGTGGTTATACAAGGAGTGCTGTTTTAGGATTTGTGGGAGAAAACGGAACCCTGGTTGTCGACCGCAGCGGATGGGAAGTTATTCCGGAAGTCGTCAACAAAGTAACGCGTATGGAAGCAGTACCGTGGGAAAAAGGGACAGGAGAAGGCCTCAAGAATCATGTACAAAATCACCTCGATTGTATAGCCAGCCGCAATACGAATACAAATGCAAATGTTGATATAGCAGCACATATTGCCAAATTCTCTGCTGTCGGAAACATCGCATACCGGACTGGGAAAAAACTTTTCTGGGATGGAATAAAATTTACAAACGATAAAGACGCAAACAGCTACCTGGTTCCGACCTACAGGGATCCATGGAAATTACCCACAGTCTGACAATTATCGGTGGCAGGGAGGTTGCATCCAACGTCCCTGCCACAATTCTAATTGTATTATTTATTTATAAAACGGTAAACCTTAACAGTATGTGGAGGGAGATCTACATATACAGATGTTTCCTTCAGCGAAAGATCCTTATGTTCCCAGAGATCCCTGACCTTGTAATTATCGAGGCTCATTGACGGACCTCTGCGCCTGCCTGAACTGGCTTTTGCCAGCAGGGCAAAGTCGACAAGGACAGATTTTTTCTCATCGCTTTTATTCAGCAGGCAAATTGCTTTTTCGTTATTTGAGAGTGCTTTAAGCCAGATCTGATAATCAACATTATCCCTGTAACAGGTAGCCTGTCTTCCCAGTGAATCCTGATCGAGAGCTATTATTTCCTTATTAAGAAGAACAGATTTTGTCTCCGGGGTCATGTTCTGAAGATCATTCCCTGCTAACAGCGGGGCTGCCAGCATGCACCAAAGGGAGAAATGGGTTTTATACTCTTCAGTTGTCATGCCTCCATTTCCTACCTCAAGCATATCAGGATCGTTCCATTTACCGGGTCCCGCATACCTGGCAAGATCTTTCTGCTGGTTGAAGATATTGATCATACTGTTCCATGAGTCGCCTATATCTCCTGTGGTACGCCATAAATGACCTACATTACCGGCCCATTCCCATGGTTTATGGCTTCCCCACTCACACAGACTGAAAACAATGGGTCTGCCTGCAGCAAAAAGAGCATCGCGCATGGTTGCATAAGAAGCAGGTGCATCCTGCGTGGAGGTATTACACCAGTCATATTTCAGGTAATCGACACCCCACCGTGCATACGTACGGGCATCCTGATATTCATGTCCCCGGCCGCCGGGACGTCTCGCGCAGGTCATCGTGCCGGCGCAGGAATAAATACCGAATTTAAGACCTTTAGAATGTATATAGTCGGCAAGGAATTTCATCCCATGCGGAAAACGCTCCTGGTCCACAACAATCTCGCCATTCTCATCTCGTGCAACCTGCCAGCAATCGTCAATGACAACATATTCATAACCGGCATCTTTCATCCCGCTGCTGACCATTGCATCTGCTATTCCCATGATCAGGCTTTCCCTGACATCACACTGAAACTTGTTCCAGCTGTTCCATCCCATTGGAGGAGTTTTTGCAAGTTGATCGAATTTCTGAGCTGTCGTACTTAAGGACAGGGTGACAGCAATAATTAAACATAAATATTTTTTCATAGCTGATATGATTAATTGAAGTTTTAAAATTAGGCATTTTTAATTATCGGAATTCATTTGATTAATTACTTTTGTTAGAATTCGAAAAAAAAGCATGCAGTCCGAAAACCATCTCCTCAAGAAACGTGTCAACTTGTTCGACGGAATCTCAATAGTCGCCGGAGCAATGATTGGTTCCGGGATCTTCATTGTAAGTGCCGATATTGCCAGAAATGTAGGATCGCCAGGATGGATGCTGGTAGTCTGGCTGATTACCGGAATTATCACTATCATCGGTGCTTTAAGCTATGGAGAGCTGGCATCCATGATGCCCCAGGTAGGCGGGCAATATGTCTATCTTAGGGAAGCCTACCATCCTCTTATTGGTTTCTTATTCGGCTGGACTACCTTTCTTGTCATTCAATGTGGTTCCATTGCTGCTGTTGCTGTGGCCTTTGCAAAATTTTCAGGAGTACTTTTCCCATGGATCTCTGAGAAGAATATCCTTTTTCATGTAGGCCGTCTAAATATCAATTCAACGATGGTGATAGCTATTGCAATGATTTCTTTTCTTACATGGTTGAATACCAGGGGTATAGTGACAGGAAAAACGGTTCAGAATTTTTTCTCTTCTACAAAGGTGATCGCCCTTTTCGGATTTATTGCTATAGGGTTTCTGGCAACAAAAGGGATCAATTCGCTGCAGATCAACAAAGAGGTCTTCTGGCAGGCCAGCCAGGTAGGTCCTGGAAACCAGGTAATACAACTTGTCGGCTTCAGTCTTGTTGCAGCAATAGGAACTGCCCTGGTTGGCTCCCTGTTTGCTTCAGATGCATGGTATAATGTAACATATCTTTCAGGTGAAGTTATCAATCCTAAAAGGAATGTCCCATTGAGTCTGTTCTTTGGAACGCTAATTGTATCAGTAATTTACCTATTAACAAATTTTATCTACATAAAAATTTTACCGCTTTCGGGTTCTCCTGACGGTGCCGATGTATTGAGCCGCGGCATCCAGTTTGCGACTGACGACAGGGTTGCCACATCTGCCATGAGCGTGGTGTTCGGTGATTATGCAGCAATTATAATGGCAATCTTTATAATGATTAGCACATTTGGATGCAATCATGGTCTTATAATGGCCGGGCCGCGGGTATATTATGCTATGGCAAAGGATGGCCTCTTTTTCAAAAAAGTCAGTGAGATCAATAAGCAGGGAGTGCCGGGCTTCGCAATCATCGTTCAGGGAATATGGTCAGTATTGCTTTGTCTATCAGGAACATACAGCAATCTGCTTGATTATGTGATATTTGCAGTTTTATTATTTTTTTCAATCACAATCTTCGCTCTTTTTATACTGAGAGTTAAAAAGCCTGATATTCCGAGGCCCTATAAAGCATTCGGATACCCGGTTATACCAGGTCTCTATATTCTTACCACGGTCTTCATAATGGTCATTCTTCTTATCTATAAGCCAAATTACACATTTCCGGGACTTGGAATAGTAATAATCGGAATTCCGGTTTTCTTCTTCTGGAGGAAGTTTAATAAAAACGGTAATACCAGTACATCAGGAGAGGCTGACGCAGAAGCCGGTAGTTAGTTGATACAGGCAGTCAGTATTTAATTCTGAAGACTTTCTCATTATTTTATTGGGATTATTTATTTTTATCCTTGCTATTAGAAATAAGGCTTAATTTTTGCAGTAATTCAAAAATTGATGCAACTTTTAACTGACTGTTGTAGTTTAATATTTGTTAAACCATAAATAATACAAATTACTAATTATGAGTGGTATCATGTTCTGCAAGAAAGCCGGCACTTTTGCTGTTGTCGTTATTTCCTTAATGATTGGCTATTCATGTGAAAGGACAGATTATGAATTACTCGATCCCGAAAGTGCCGGCAAATGGACCTTATATACAACTGCCGATGGTTTGCCGGGCAACGAGGTAAGCGACATTCAGCTCGACCGCAGGAATAACCTGTGGTGTTCTTTTCCGGGATACGGAACAGCCAGTTATGATTATTCTACATGGACTCTTTACAGGACAGCGACCACACCATTGCTTAATGATTATGTTAATTGCCTAGCCGAGGCATCTGATGGCGGTATTATCTTTGGAACCGCCGACGGCCTCTCTGTACTTTCTGAAAATAATGTATGGAGTTCATATTATGAACCGGCAACAACCCTGTATATTAATACTATTAAGGTAGCATCGAACGGATGGATATGGGTCGGAACACAGGATCAGGGATTATATGTAAATGATGGATCCGGATACACAAAGGTTCCAATAGATTCGTATAAAACCGTAAATACGATAGAGGAGGGTGTACAGGATAATATGTTTATAGGCACAGATAGCGGAATAATAAGATGGGACGGAATTGCATATTCACATATTACAATGGCAGACGGATTACCAGATAATAAAGTTACAGCAATGCATTTCGATCGGGAGGAAAGGCTCTGGGTAGGTACTGATGCGGGAAAATCAGTCTCCTGGATTGACAGGAGCGGAATTCATGATCTTAATCTTATGACCGGGACTGCAAATATATTGGTAAGGGATATTTGGGAAGACAGGAAGGGAGATATCTGGTTTGCAACATCTGGCAACGGGATAATAAGGTATGACGGAGTAATACCTGACTCTTTCAAGGAATACAACGGGTTCTTCGAAAACAAAGTTAACTGTATTAGTGAAGATAAGGATGGGAACCTCTGGTTCGGGCTCTTCAGCAAGGGGTTGGTGAAATATACTTTACCAATTGATATGAAATGAGTTATGGCGGTTAAAAGGTACATATTTGCACTGACACTGGCAACACTTCTTGCTCCTTCGGTTACCTCTGAAGGTCAGGCTATTAACCAGGAAAGGGATAAATACACACTCTTTACGATGCCTTATAATATGCGTCCGCTTACCTTGTACAGAGGAGAGCTTCAGGTTTATGCCGGTTATAAATTTGCAGTAAGAACACAATCATATAATTCCGATGGCGATGTCGTACAATTAAAAAATACCGGCACTGGTTCAGTGTATCACTATTATTTTGTGGATCTGAAGTATGGAGTTACAAGTTTCCTTGAGCTGGCCGCTGAGACCAATTTAATCCGAAGGGGTATTCGCTCTGAATCAGCATCCTACATTGCCACTACTTTAACCTCCACTGATCGTATTTCAGTCAATAAGCTAACAGAGGTAAAAGGACTTGGTGATATACTCCTGATGGCTTCAGTAAGACCTCCCATACAATACAGATGGTTTGATTTTAGTGTAACAGGGGGAATGTTCCTCCCTTCATCAAAATATGAACCTAAACAACCAACAAATTCTGTGGTTACAAGTAGTACTGCTGCAAACAGCTATACTATAAACTATCATTATAACTATACGAACGGTTACGGAGTAGTGGTTTATCTTCTGTCTGCCTCTGCAAAGATGAGTGTGAAAAAATTCTCCGCTGAAGCTGACTGGACTTTCAAAACGCCCCAAAAAGAGGGGAAAAACATAAGATGGGAAGAGACACTGGTAGACAAGGCCTTTTCTTATTACGATAAGACATACCAGTATCTTTTAAGCGATGCCTATACTCTTAATACCTCGTTACATTACCAGGCTACGGGATGGTTTGATATAAACCTGAATGGAAGCTTTGAGAAGACAAATGGAGGATGGACAGAGTACTGGGGTAATAAATACACAAATCCGGAAACAAGGCTTGTTACCCTGGAACCAGGGTTTGAATTACAGATTTCTCCTAAGCTGACTATTTACCAGGTTGCCGGCTTCCCGTTAAAAGGGAAGAACAGCGATGCTCCTTTCTACCTTTTTACAACTATTAAATTCAGTAATTTCCCATTTTTAAGGTAAATGAATATTAGCTTTCATATAAAAAAACTGATTATCATTTACCTGATACTTTCATATGCTGAAGCAGCAGTATGTCAGACAGAAAAACAATTATTACCTGCCGATATTAAGCAACAGACGCTTGTTACGGAGCCTGTTACTTTAAAGAAGGGATTTTTCAGAGCAGGGACACTGTTTAATTACAGGATTGCCGACAAATACTTTACTGATTCAGGGAAGAAAGAGTATTATGTTACCAGCACCTGGGGTTCGACCACATCTTATAATCTTACTCTGCAATATGGTATAAGCGACAGGTTTCAGGTAGATCTTATAACCGAATACATGTACACCCTCATTGAGAATCAAAGCACTGAAACAGATGCTGCCACGAATATCTCAAGGGTTGTTGAAGCAAAGCACAAAGGGCTGGGTTTAGGAGACACACATGTTTCATTTAAATATCAGCTGATGCAGGAATCAAAAAGAAAAGTTTCCCTTACAGGTATTTTTAATGTCTCCCTTCCTACCGGAGAGAAGAATCCTACAAATATCAAAGATGCAAACCAGTACGATCTGCCTGTCGGTGATGGAACATATGCCGCAGAACTGGACTTTTTTGCAAGAAGCATTATATATCCATACTCATTCACCGGTTTCCTTGGCTACAGATATAACTTTGAAGGAAAAAAGATCACTAACACGACAGATATGCTGGAAAGAAAATTCAGGTATGGGAATCATCTTGAAGGGGGCTTAAGTGCCAATCTTCTCCTGAATGAATGGATAGTCCTGGCAAATGAATTAAATTTTTACCACGAGGGAAAAGGTGAAATTGATAACACAGTGACACCGGGAATGCCTGCGTCATGGGCTCTGTCATATAGTCCCGGCCTGGTTTTCCAGGTAAAGAAGTTCAGACTTGGAGAATCAGTTAAAGTACCCCTGAAAGGAAAGAACGTACCTGCTGATCCTCTTTACGTAATGATGATCCAGTATGTTTTTTAGCCAGTTATTAAAAACATCGCGGAATTATGGTTGCAGGTAAAAAAATCAGCCTGATCAATATAATTTTATTCTTTGGCTTCTGTTTGATGCTCCTGATTTCTTCCTGCGTGACTCCCTCAATCCTTGCCACAAGAGAACAAAACCGTGGAGATGCTTTGTTCAATCAGCATAACTATCCGGAAGCAATTGATCATTATGAAAGGATGCTCGAAGCCAGTGGCAAACTCGGGATTTACAGGAATCCGGCAATGGAATCGGATGTCCGCAGAAAAATAGCCAACTGCCATGAGATGACAGGAGATTATGAATCCGCTTTCAAACAGGTGAGACTGGCGCTGGACATTGATTCAGTAAACAATAACCTTATAAACAGGATTGCAGATTACCGTCATGAAGGGAAGATCTTTTTATATATGGGTCAAAGTCAGAATGGCATACGGTCCCTTGAAAAGTCTCTTGCACTTAGCGAGGGGATGGATCAAAGCCTTAAAGGTGTCAATAAGATTTCTATCGCAGATAATTACCTGGCGCTCGGACAGTTATATTCAGTGATGGGACGATCTGAGAGCGCCCTGAATTACACAAATAAGGCGCTGGCATTATTTGAACAGACCAGGGACTCCAGGGGAGAGATGGAGTCGATGCTCACACTAGCTAATATTAAATCGGATCAGGGGGATATAACTGAATCACGCCGCCTTGTTGAAAATTCCATGAAGCTGGCTGTTGACCAGGGTCTTGGAACATCAGCTCATAACCAGCTGCTGGCATCAATCGCTTCACAGTCAGGCGAATATGAAAATGCGCTGAGGTTCCAGGAAAAGGCTCTGCAGGAGGCTGAAAAGGCAGGAATAATGGGACAGGTTATCTGGGCTACGATTGGAATGGGAGATATATACAGTAATATCGGAAATTTTAATAAAGCAGAGAAGTATTATAAGGAAGCAAGACTGGTTAAGGAGAATATTGAAATGAAGACACAAAGCCTTGATGCATCACTTAATATGAGACTGGGGGAAATTTTAAGGGCAAATGAATATTTTTCATCCCAGGGATCGTATACCGGTGAAGCTATCTCGTCGCTCCGTATCTCTGAAATGCTTATACAAAAAGGAAAGCCTGACAGCGCGCTTATTTATCTGAACCAGGCTGAAGACAAATTTAAAGCAGCCGGCAACAGGGAAGGTGTCTCAAATGTACAGCTTCATAAAGGTCGGATACTGGTGGACGGCAATAATCTTTCTGCCGCACGCCCATTACTTGATTCAGCAACAAAAGCGGTTGATTTCCCTGAAACAGCCTGGCAGGCATGGTTTCATCTCGGGAGGATGAACGAGAAACTCGGCAGGAATGAAGAAGCTGTTGTTTCGTACAAAAATTCAATTACAATTATTGAAAAGATCCGGGGAAACCTCACCATCGATGAGTTTAAAAGCATCTATTTCGATAACAAAAGAGAAGTCTATGACAGGCTCCTCAGGCTTCTCCTTAAGCTTAATAAACCTGTAGAAGCGTTTCAGATATCTGAACAGGCCAGGGCCAGGGCTTTTTATGATATTCTATCAAATAAAAAAATTGATTATAAGGGTTCAGTGCCTGGCGACCTTATCTCCCTCGAGCAGGCTAAACGACTGGAAATACAGAAACTTTACAAGCTGCTTCAGCGTGGATACATTAGTTCTGGAGATGATCAGGGATCAAGGAATACAGGTATGGTACAGCTGAGAGAAGCTCTTGAATCGGCACAGGGTGAATATGAGGATATTATTCAAAGGATTAAGCTTCATAATCCTGCTTATGCTGAAATGGTTACAGTGCAACCGGCTAACATTGATGATCTTATGGCTGCCCTTGATGAGAAAACGGCACTCCTGGCTTACTGGATAAGCAGCAATGAATTAATATGCTGGTCGATAACAAAAGATGGAATAACCTGCAAAACATATCCCACAGGAGATAAGGCTGTTTCCTTGCTTGTTGAAAAAACCAGGAAAGCAATAGAGTCAAACTCAATGAATGAGATGAATAATGACCTCTCACTGCTCTATTCAATGCTTATTTCGCCTGTAGAAAATATAATTGCCTCATATACGAACCTGGTTATTATACCGAACGGACCACTCCATTTCCTTCCGTTTCAGGCGTTGTTAAATCCGAACGGTGAGTTTCTGGTTCAGAAGTATAACCTGATATATGAACCATCGGAGAGTGTTTTCATGATTTGTAAAAACAGGAAGGCAAAACCGGGCTCCAGATTCATGGGGATGGCTCTTTCCGACATTGTACTGGAGAACAAGCAAGGATTGCCCGGTACCGAAGATGAGCTGAAAAAGATATTGTCTCTTTTCCCGAACAACATTTCGACTTTTGGAAAGCAAAGCACTGAAACATTTGTAAAAAAGAATGCTTCGGATTATAATTTTATACATTTTGCCACTCACGGCAGTTATAATTATGAACAACCTCTTTATTCCTATCTGCTTTTTCAACCAACCGATGAAGATGACGGCAGGTTAAATGTTTATGAAGTTTTTGAGATGAACATAAATGCCAGCCTTGTTACTCTTAGTGCCTGTGAAACAGGTCTGGGTAACATTAGTCAGGGTGATGAGCTGGTGGGGCTCAGCAGGGCATTCCTGTTCGCAGGATCATCATCGGTAATTGTAAGCCTTTGGGCTGTAGCTGATTATCCAACAGCATTGCTTATGACTAACTTCTATCGGTACCTTGAGAATCATAACCTCCAGGAAGCTTTAACGCTTGCACAGAGAGATATAATTAAAATCTATCCTCAGCCTCTCTACTGGTCGCCCTTTATCCTTATCGGAAATGGCAATGTTGAGAGAAACTAATCTGCGAAAATCAGTGATTATTGAAAAAGTAATATGGTTTAATTACCTCCCTTTGTGTTACTTTGTGTTGCACTTAGCGATCCTTTGTGGTTAAATTACTTCTCTGTTAAAGGACTGTAACAATAATCATAGATCAGAGAATATTAAAGATATTTTATATCACAGGTTACAATTACAAAATTATCGACAGACAAATGTTCCCGGAAGAATTCAGGTTAAAAATAAAACAACAGCAATACATAGATTCTGAGGAGCTTTTACAAGCTCTTGAGAGAAGTTCTCCAGTTTCCATTAGGATAAACAGAAAAAAATGGAAACATAATCCGGTTAATTCAGAACCCGTATCATGGTGTCCTGACGGATTCTACCTTAAAGAGCGTCCTTCTTTTACTCTTGATCCTCTATTCCATTCGGGATGTTATTATCCTCAGGAGGCTTCAGGCATGTTCCTGGAGAAAATATTCAGACAAACTGTAAAAACTCTCGAGAATATCAGGGTGCTTGATCTGTGCGGCGCTCCCGGCGGTAAGGCCACTCATCTGTCAACACTGATCGGCCAGAACGGACTCCTGGTGGCTAATGAAGTTATAAGGACAAGAGCTTCGGTACTTGCTGAAAACCTTACCAGGTGGGGATTATCGAATGTAATTGTAACACAGAATGACCCATCGGATTTTAAAAGACTGCCTGGGTTTTTCGATGTTATACTTGCTGATGCCCCATGCTCGGGAGAAGGCATGTTTCGTGATAAAATAGCTGTAAAGGAATGGTCAGTTGAAAATACTCTGCTTTGCTCGGAAAGGCAGAAAAGGATACTGAGGGAAGTATGGCCGGCGCTGAAGGAAAATGGGATTCTCATTTACAGCACATGTACATTTAATCCGGAAGAAAATGAAAAGAACATTAAGTGGCTTAGCGAAAGACATAAAACCGGGTCAGTAACTCTTGACATATCAAATTATAATGGCATTACTGAAATTGATTACGAAGGTATCCGGGGGTATGGTTTTTACCCGGGAAAAGTGGAGGGAGAAGGTCTTTTTGTATCTGTTTTATCAAAGAAGGAAAAACAGACAGGTATGGAGGTTAAGTATAAGCAGGGAAGTGATCGTGGAATAAGCCGCGAAGAAAAGAATATAGCAGAAAAATTGACACATTTCTCTGCAGACAACCTTATTAAACAGAATGAAGAGATTATCGCGGCTCCGGGAAACATTAGTGACAGATTACCGGTTTTGAAAAATCTAAGGGCGATAAAATCAGGGACAAGATTATTTACAGTAAAAAACGGAAGTTATAAACCTTCACATGAACTTGCGCTCTCAATATTTTTCAGGAGTGACTCATTTCCTGTAATTAACCTGGATTACACCGGGGCCCTCTTTTTCTTGCGACGGGGGAATATCTTGCCAGGAGATTCTCAAAAAGGCTGGAATATTGTATGTTATGAAGGAGTATGCCTGGGATTTGTAAATAATATTGGTTCACGGGTTAACAATTACTACCCGGTTGAATGGAGAATCAGAATGGATACATCATCTTCAGATAAAGAAAGAATAATAAAATGGTATAAATAAAAATATATGTCCTTGATTTACTTCGTGTTTCTTTGTGTATCCTTTGTGTTCCTTCGTGGTAAAAAATATTTCACCACAAAGGGCTCAAAGGTTCTCACAAAGTACCACAAAGAATAAAATCATCTGACGAATATTATGATTTCTTAATTATAGAAAAATGTCCCGTGAATTTCAGGTATTTGCCAAACCTGTTGGTTCTACTTGTAACCTTCGCTGCAGCTATTGCTATTATCTTGACAAGAAAGATCTTTATCCCGGAAAGAACAGATTCATAATGGATGAAGATCTCCTGGAAAGGTATATCATTCAGCAAATCGAAGCAACTACAGAACAGGTAGTTATGTTTTCCTGGCATGGAGGAGAGCCGACAATGGCCGGACTGGATTTCTTCAGAAAGGCAGTAAGGCTTCAGAAAAAGCATCTTCCTGCAGGGAAAGAGTTAATTAATGGCATTCAGACAAACGGGACACTGCTTGATGATGAGTGGTGCAGCTTTTTTGTTGATGAAGGATTTATAATTGGAATAAGCATCGACGGTCCGGAAGAGCTTCATAATAACTATAGATTTTTTCCCGGAGGGAAGCTCTCATTTAAAAAGGCGCTGAGAGGTTACGAGCTTTTAAGAAAACATGGAGTGACTACGGAAATATTATGCGTCGTAAATGCCATTAATGTTGCCAGGCCACTTGCCGTATATAATTTTTTTAAGCAGCTGGGAGCCTCTTATATAACCTTTCTTCCACTTGTGGAGCATCAACCGTCTGCTATTTCCGGTGCAAGTGCCGATTCTGTTCCTGCCGGGGAATTCGGGCATTTCCTGATAACTATTTTTGATGAGTGGATAGAAAATGATATTGGTAAAATAAAGGTCCAGATCTTCGAAGAAGCTGTCAGAACAGCTTTTAACCAGGAGCACACTCTTTGCATTTTTAAGGTTAACTGCGGAGGTGTACCGGTTGTCGAACATAATGGGGATTTTTATTCATGCGATCATTATGTGAACAAGGACCATCTTCTTGGTAATATAAAAGAGGGATCGCTTGCAGATTTTCTTGACAGTCCGGTACAAAAAGCTTTCGGAAATGCCAAATCAGAGACTCTTCCAGCATTTTGCCTGGAGTGTGATGTGAGGGTAATGTGCAATGGGGGATGTCCTAAAAACAGGTTTATTAAAACACCTGACGGTGAGCCTGGCCTCAATTATCTGTGTAGTGGTTATAAACAATTCTTTATCCATTGCAAGCCCTTTATTGAAGCAATACGGATTGCATCAGGGAAATTTTAAACGATTTAACCACTGAGTCGCACAGTGTCGCTACGGAGTAACACTGTTTAAAGGGGGGGAAATTGTAAATAGATCCTGGATTATTGGTTAATATATGGATTCCATCCGTGCCTTACTCTGTGAAACTCCGTGTAACTCTATGGTTAATAGTTCTTTATGGAAATACTATTTCAGCTTTTCTTTAAAAAAGGCTATAGTTCTTGACCAGGCAAGTTTGGCTGCAGCTTCATTATAACGCTCAGGGCTGGTATCATTGTTGAAAGCGTGTCCTGCCCCCGGATAAATGAAAATCTGATATTCCTTACCGTACTTTTTGAGTGCTGCCTCAAAAGCGGGTATTCCTGCGTCTATCCTGGCATCATTTTCACCGTAGTGTGCCATTATTGGGGCTTTTATCCTGGCGACGTCCTCTTCTGATGGCTGACTTCCATAGTAAGGGACTGCAGCATTAAGGTCAGGAGCATTTACTGCTACCTGGTTTGTCATGGAACCACCCCAGCAAAAGCCCGTGCACCCTACTTTGCCTGTGGAATTTGGATGTGTCTTCAGATATTTGACAGCTGCCACAAAATTTTTGGTGGTCTCTTCAGGATTAAGTTGTTTGAACAGTTCTCCTACATTGCTTATATCGTCAGGGGTACCTCCAACAGGAGACAATGCATCCGGGGCAAGGGAAAGAAAACCTTCTTTAGCCATTCGTCGTGTAACGTCCTGAATGTGAGGAACTAAACCTCTGTTTTCGTGAATTACAACAACTGTGGGGAATTTTTTCCCACCCGCCGGTTTTGCAAGATAGGCACGCATTTCACAAGTTGCTCCCTGGTACTTGATGAATTCAGTTACCAGGTCGGGATCTTCCTGAGGCAATAATTCACTATTGGCGTCATTAGCTTCCAGTACTGGCAGAAGCACCAAGGCCGCAGCACTGCCTCCGGCAAGTGTTGCAAGTTTCTTTAAGAAATCGAGACGATTCAGTCCTCTTTTCTTATAATCTTCATACAAGTCTGTTATTTTTTTGTCCATATTTACATAGTTTTTAAATGTAAAATCACAGGTTAAGAATGACTGTTAATTTACGAAAAAAATCTTCTAAACGTATAATTATTGAAATTAGAGGGAGATTTTTCGCTTCACTTCGTTGCGCTCAGAATCTCATGCTTATAGTCGGTCAGAAGTTTAAAAAATCATTTATATCGTTAATTTTAAAATTTAAGTTAAAGTTTCAGGGTTCTTATAAAATAATACTCGTTATATATTATATATGAAGCAGGACATTGAGATCGCGCAGGAAGCAAAAATAAAGCCGATTGGTGAAATAGCCGGCATTTTGGGTATTCCCTCGAATGAACTGGAGATGTATGGAAAATACAAAGCAAAGATCCCTCTCCATTTTATTGATGAAGAAAAGATTAAGGCCTCAAAGCTTATTCTGGTTACTGCAATAACGCCTACCCCTTCTGGGGAAGGAAAGACCACTACCTCCATTGGTCTGGCCCAGGCGCTTAACCGCATCGGCAGGAAAGCCACCGTTGTATTGCGTGAACCGTCGTTGGGTCCTGTATTTGGTATCAAGGGTGGTGCCGCAGGTGGTGGCTATTCGCAGGTAATTCCGATGGAAGATATCAACCTGCATTTTACAGGAGATATCTCTGCAGTTGAAAAAGCCCATAACCTTCTTGCAGCACTGATCGATAACAATATACAATTGAAGGATGGAAATCTTGGCATCGATCCCAGGACAATAGAATGGAAGAGAGTGATGGATATGAATGAACGGTCACTCAGAGATATTGTCATTGGCCTCGGAGGAACCAATGAAGGTGTCCCCAGACAATCAGGGTTTAATATTACCGCAGCTTCGGAAGTTATGGCTACTTTATGCATAGCCGGCAACCTGGATGATCTTAAAAAGCGCCTTGGGAATATTTTTGTTGGTTATACTTACGAAGATAAACCGGTGTTTGCGCGCGATCTTAAGGCTCATGGTGCAATGGCGGCTTTACTTAAGGAAGCTATTAAACCTAACATTGTTCAGACTCTCGAAGGGACTCCTGCCATAATTCATGGAGGACCATTTGCCAATATAGCACAGGGCACAAACTCAATAATTGCTACAAAGACAGGTCTCTCACTGAGTGAATTTGTTGTAACCGAAGCTGGTTTTGCAAGCGAGCTGGGCGCTGAAAAGTTTTTTGATATAAAATCGCAATTCGGAAAGCTGAAAACAAATGCCGTTGTTATAGTTGCTACTGCGAGAGCATTGAAATACCATGGCGGCGCTAAGCTTCATTCCCTCAATATTGAAGATCTTTCAGCATTACAGGATGGCTTTGCAAACCTTGATAAGCATATTGAGAATATGAATTATTTTGGATTCAGCCCGATCATTGCAATAAACAGGTTTGATTACGATACAGATAATGAGCTGGATCTGCTTGTGAACCATTGTAAATCGCAGAACGTTAAAGTTGCCATCAATGAATCGTGGGCAAAGGGAGGAGACGGGGCAATAGAACTTGCGAACAAAGTACTTGAGTCAATTAAAAATGGTGATGACAGCTTCAGGCCTCTGTACGATCTGTCATGGTCGTTCGAAGAGAAAATATCTACTATATGTAAAAAGATGTATGGTGCCGACCATGTTGAATACACCGTCAAGGCTAAAAATCAGCTTGACAAGATTGTTAAGCTTGAACTTGGAGATCTCGCAGTCTGCATTGCAAAGACACAGAAATCATTATCCGACGACCAGAATAAACGTGGCCGTCCACAGGGCTTTACTGTCAAGATCAGAGAAGTAGAACTGTCATCAGGAGCAGGGTTTATAGTGCCAATTGCGGGTACAATAATGCGGATGCCCGGTCTTCCGGTAAATCCTTCCGCTGAAAAGATCGACATAGATTCTGATGGTAATATAACAGGACTTTTCTGATGATAAAAAATATTTCCGGAGTCGTTCTTGCAGGAGGAGAAAACAGACGTCTTAAAGGCAGGTTCAGACCTGATATAGTTTTAGACGGAAGAACGATTTTTGACCGGATTATTAATATTACTAAACAGATTAATATGCTCATCGTGTAAAGTCCCGAAGGTTCTGATACAATTTTATTAACTTTAACTCTGTAATAAAATAATATTGATATGAAGAAAGCATTTATTTTCATCATTTTAACTGCTCTTTCCTTTACAGCCTGTAAAAGATACAGCAAGTATGAGGGCATAGTCTTCACCGAAAAGGAACTCCGCGACTGGGAGAATCCGGAGATGATTTCTCAGAATGCTGAAGATCCTCATGCAACGCTCATCAGTTATAATGATGAAGAGTCAGCTCTGGAGGCTGTAAAAACCAATTCACCGAATTACATGTCACTCGACGGAACCTGGAAATTTCACCTTGTTAAATCCCCTGATCAGAGACCTTACTGGTTCTTCAAAGATGACTATGATACGCGCGATTGGGATAACATTGAGGTTCCTTCAAACTGGGAAATGAAAGGATATGATGTGCCTATATATGTTAATATTACATACCCCTTCAAAAAGGATCCTCCTCACATCCAGCACGATTATAATCCTGTCGGGTCATACAAGAGGAGTTTTAAAGTGTCTTCAGACTGGAAAAACAGGGAAGTATACCTGGTTTTCGGAGCTGTAAGTTCGGCCTTCTATGTATGGGTAAATGAGCAACTTGCAGGCTATTTCCAGGATAGTAAAACACCCGCGGAATTCAACATAACAAAATATCTCAGAAAAGGAAATAATACTATTGCAGTTGAAGTGTACCGGTGGTGCGACGGAAGTTATCTTGAGGACCAGGATTTCTGGCGGCTCAGCGGTATTCAGAGGAGTGTGTATCTGCATGCAAGGCCAAAAACATTTATAAACGATTTCTTTGCTATCGGTAACCTGCATAATAATTACAAGGATGGATTGCTGAACCTGGATATCTCAGTAAAGAATGCCGATGGAAAACGAGGTGATTATATTGCCGAAGCATCATTGTATGACAACGGACAAAAACTCTATTCCGAATCAAAAGAAGTACATATTGCTGAAAATAAAGCTGATGTAAAATTTGAAAAGAGTATTCCGGAGATCAAGAGATGGTCTGCCGAGACCCCTGATCTCTATTCTCTGGTTTTAAGTCTGAAAGATAAAGATGGGGAAATACTTGAAAGTGTAAGCTCAAAAATCGGATTCCGTTCAGTGGAAATAATCAATTCTCAATTGCTGGTCAATGGTGTACCGATTCTCTTTAAAGGTACTGATCTGCATGAGCATGACGACAAAAACGGGCATGTAATTGATGAATCGACGATCCTTAAAGATATAAGATTGATGAAAAGCAGTAATATAAATGCTGTCAGGACATCCCATTATCCGCAGCAGGAACTATGGTATGAAATGTGTGATAAATATGGTCTTTACCTTATCGATGAAGCAAATATTGAATCACATGGTATCGGATATAACAAGGACGTTACACTGGCCGACAAGCCTGAATGGGCTGCAGCTCATATGGCAAGGATGCAACATATGGTGGAAAGGGATAAAAACCATCCTTCAGTAATAATATGGTCTCTTGGAAATGAAGCCGGTGACGGACATAACTTACTTAATAACTACTTGTGGGCCAAAGGAAGAGACACATCACGGCCGGTGCAGTATGAACGTGCCGATAAAAGTACAAACACCAATGAAAGGCATTCAGATATTGTCTGCCCTATGTATTCCCGGATCGAATACCTGGAACAATATGCCCGGGATAAAAACAGTGACAGACCTTTAATCATGTGTGAGTATGCTCATGCTATGGGCAATTCAACAGGAAATCTGCAGGACTACTGGGATGTGATAGAAAAATATACTAAGCTACAGGGCGCGTTTGTCTGGGACTGGGTCGACCAGGGTATTCTCAAGACTGATGAAAACGGTGAAAAATTCTGGGCTTATGGTGGCGATTTTGGTGAACCCGGAGTACCAAGCGACGGTAATTTCTGTATCAACGGTCTTGTATGGCCCGACAGGACTGGGCATCCCGGATTGAATGAGGTTAAAAAAGTCTATCAGTATATTGGTTTTGAGCCTGTCGACTTGAAAGCAGGCCTGATCAGAATAAAAAATAAATATGATTTTACCGACCTCACAAAATTTAGTTTCGACTGGGAAGTAATGGCAGATGGTTCTGTAATTCAGTCAGGCAAGATCCCGGTTCCGGCTGTTAAACCAAAATCTGATATACTGGTAATGGTACCTATTGATAAAATTAAATCTCCTCCCGGTACAGAATATTTTTTGAATATGCGTGTTTCCAGAACAGATGAATGGAATATTGTTCCCGAAAATCATGTTTATGCAACAGCTCAGTTCAAACTTCCTGTTGAGGGGGCACCAGTGAACTTAAAGGAAGAACAACTTGCGGTACTGGAAACAAATAATGTTGGAAATAAGCTGGAAGTTGCAGGCCAGGATCTGAAAATAGTATTCAATCTTGAGACCGGACGAATGGAGTCGCTCGTCTTTAAAGGCATTCCTATGATCAGCAAGGCGCCTGAACCGGATTTCTGGAGACCACCAACAGATAACGATTATGGCTATAATATGAACAGAAAGTTGATTATCTGGAAAAAAGCAGGCGAGTGGAGCGTAATAACAAAAGCTGATATCACTCATCCGGATCTTGGCAAAGTGGTCATTGCTTTCAGATATAACATACTGGGACCGGACAGTGTAAAGATTGCTGATTATTCTACAATATATACAATACTTGGAACCGGCGATATTATCGTCTCGAATACATTTGAGAAGGTTTCAGACAAGTTGCCGGAAATTCCGAGAATGGGTATGCAAATGCAGCTTCCGGCAGAATTTTCAAACCTGAAATGGCTGGGGCGAGGCCCGCACGAAAACTATGCTGACAGGAAAACATCGGCTGAAGTCGGCTTGTACGAGAGTACTGTAGCTGATCAATATGTCCCTTATATTCGTCCGCAGGAGAATGGTTATAAGACAGATACCAGGTGGTTGACTCTTACAAACGATAATGGTACAGGTCTGCTTGTCACGGGAAATCCTCTTTTCTGCTTTGCTGCTCTGAACAATATCCATGATGATTTTGAATCTCCAGGGAAATTATCGACATACAGGAAAGACGCGGGAATGGCCAATACTCATACTAATGATGTAAAGCCGAGAGATTTTGTAAATCTTAACGTGGATCTCGGACAAATGGGTGTTGGTGGAGATGACTCATGGGGAGCAGAGATACATCCTCAGTATCGCCTGCTGGATAAAAAGTATGAGTATTCATTCAGGATCCGTCCGATAGTTCATGAAGATGACATTCTGAAACTGGCAAAAGTAAGGTTTTAAAAGAGTTGAAAAGTCATAAGGTGAAAGGGTGAAAGAGAGTTTTATCTCCCCTTCACCCCTTCACCCTCTCTTTCAATAGTTTTTCCTGAAATCAGGCTTACAAAATAAAATCTATCTTATTTCCTCGTAAAAATAAGTAACCTTATTATCGGCATCATCCCAGGTGTAGATCTTCTTCTTTTTATTGATGTGGTAGAAGTTGAGCAGTGCGAAGTCACCTGCGCACATTGTTGTATGTACAAAGAGCAAAAGGGACAGACTCCATTTCCATAAGCCGGGCATTATATAAATAAGTATAAGCAACCCGGCACTGATTATTATAAAAGGTATAAGTGCAACAAACCTGAATTGACAGGGTCCTGAGACATGCCTGTGTGCCGTGACATAGAAGATGTACTGACGGAGATCAATACCTACCCTTATCCTTCGGGCACCTGTCAGTAAAAAAGAAATAATATGGAGAATCTCATGGACAGGGACAATGGCAAGAGGAAGGATTAGTAATCCAAGGAATGTATGCATGAAGATTTCTCTTGCCGGAAAATATCCTGCAATATTAATCCTCAGTGTAATTGCTAATCCTAATAAAATAATACAGACAGACCAGAAGAAAAACATCAGGCCTGTTTTTCTTCCAATATATTCCAGAACAAAGTTTATCAGATCACTGAAAGGAACAGTATGGATCTGGCTGAACCTTGTCTGGTCTTCAAGATCTTGCACTTTCAGGGCCATAAAAAACTTTTACCAAATTTAGTTTTTTCATTCTTAAGCCCAAAATAAGAAAAAATATATCATTTTGTGGCACAATTTTAGATTGAATCAATGGTTGTTAATTGAGGATATTTATTTGATAATTTTGTAAAAAACAATTTGTGAGAAGAGCGATCCTGATATGTCTTATGCTTTTACTGTTTCTGGAAGTATCAGGCCAGGCAGATACTCTGCAAAATAAAAATGACACCGTCCCCGGGCGTCTCTATCTTTTACAGAAGGTTACCAGGAATGGGGTAACGCTTCCGGAAGTAGATATAAAAGAGGTTACTATTATAGGTTATCCTCATGGCAGCACACAAATGTCAACATTGCAGTTCAGGAAATACGACAGGCTGGTGTATAACCTGAAGAGAGTATATCCTTATTCCTTAATTGTAAGGGAAAAACTTGGGGAGGTCAACGAGGAACTCTCTGAATTATCCGACGACAGGGAAAGAAGGCGATATATAAAGGATGTTGAAAAGGAGGTTTTTGGCAAGTATGAGGACGATATCAAGCAACTGACAATGACCCAGGGACACCTTCTTCTTAAACTTATAGACAGGGAGACACAAAACACTTCATATGAGCTTATTAAGCAATACCGTGGTGGACTTTCTGCTGCTTTCTGGCAGGGAATAGCCAGAATCTTCGGAACGAACCTGAAAGAGGAATATGATCCATATGGAAATGATATTGTTATCGAGTTCATAATCCAGGAAATAGAAGCAGGTCGGTTGTAGCTAAGATCATCTTCTGTTTTTCCGGATCATATCTTACTGTATAATTTTGTCTTTATGAAAAGAATTTTTGTTGCCCTGAAAATAGAACCGGGAGATATCATGCTGAGGATGCATGCATCCCTGGTTTCACTGATGGGCAATGAAAAAATAACCTGGGTCTCCCCGCAAAACATCCATATCACACTGGCTTTTCTGGGTGATACTGAAGAGGATAGAATTAAAATTGCCGATATTGCCCTGAAACAGAAATGTTCCGGATTCGGAGAATTTGATTTTCTGCTGACCGGAGCAGGTCTCTTCAGGAATTTCCGCGATCCCAAAGTGATATGGGCAGGAATTGGACAATCGGAACAGATAAGCAGACTTAATGAGGTGATAGTTAAAGGCCTGATCGATACTGGCTTTAAGATTGAAGAACGACCTTTCCGACCTCATATTACTCTTGGAAGGATCAGATCCCTTAAAGACCCGGAATCCCTCAGGAGAGCCCTTGAGAAGTATAAGGAAACCCGGATACAGAAAGTACATGCAGATGCAGTCACCCTTTTCGAGAGTATCCTGAAACCCACAGGACCGGTCTATAAACCAATCGGGAAATTTAAATTACAATAATTGCCCCACGCTCTATGCTCCATGCCCCACACCATCACACTCCTTTTCCTCTCAAGATCACACCGAAAGTACAGATGATTATTTTGAGGTCGAACCAGAACGACCGGTGTTTCATATAGTATAGATCATATCCCATTCTTACCAGCATTTCGCTTACGTTTGATGCATAACCGTATTTTATCTGCCCCCAGGAAGTAATTCCAGGCTTAACAATTTGAAGTTCAATATATTCAGGAGAGATTTTAACTATCTGGTCAATGAAGAATTTACGTTCGGGTCGTGGTCCTACTATCGACATTTCACCTTTCAAAACATTAATAAAGTTGGGTATTTCATCTATACGGTATTTTCTTAAAAACTTTCCAATCCTGGTGACCCTCTCCTCGTTATTGCCTGACAGTAATGGTTCTCCCTTCTCAGCATCATATATCATTGATCTGAATTTGTAAATTAAGAAAGGTCTGCCATTTTTTCCGATCCTGTCCTGGAAATAAACTATTGGACCCTTTCCGGAAATTCTTATGATAGCAACAAGGAGTAAAAGAAACGGGCTTAACACAAGCAATGTAAACAGAGATATAAGAATGTCGCCGGATCTTCTGAGAACTGCACACAATAAAGTCTCAGTGTTACTAATATTTGTATCTGACTGTTCTTTAACCGTTTTTGCTACTGTCATGCCCGGGATGCAGAGTTAAGCCTTTAATGCATGAAGGTATTAATTTTTTGAAGGTAAGGAAACCGTTTCAGATTAAAAATCACTTGCAGGACATTTTTGATTTGAACATTTTATCAACCTATGATATCATTTCTGATTCCTGTCTGACAATTTTTTTATTTTTGCTAAAATTTATCCGATACCGTAGTTTTAGATGACAGATACATTCGAGGCCAAGGGCAAGAGGAAAAAGCTGGTTGAAGAACTCAGAAGTAAGGGGATAACTGATGAGGAGGTCTTAAGGGCAATCAATGTGGTACCCAGGCACCTCTTTATGGATCCGGCCTTTTTAAACCATGCCTATGTTGACAAAGCTTTCCCGATATCCTCCGGGCAGACAATCTCTCAGCCTTATACTGTTGCTGTTCAGACGTCGCTATTACAGGTTAAGAAAAGGGATAAAATACTTGAGATTGGCACAGGATCAGGGTACCAGGCTGCCATTCTGGCTGAAATGGGTGCAAAAGTGTATACCATTGAGCGTTTTCGCGAGCTCTACCTGAAAGCCCAGAGGATACTTTCATCGCTCGGATATTCAGCTGATTTCTTTTATGGCGATGGACATGCGGGGAAACCACAATATGGTCCATTTGACGGGATAGTAATTACCGCTGCCGCAAAGGAAGTACCTGATGACCTGTTGAAACAACTAAGGATAGGTGGCCGCCTGGTTGTACCTATGGGTGACAGCAATTCGCAGGTGATGACTCTCATCATCAGAACCGGCGAGGATGAATTTGAATATTCCTCACACGGTTATTTTGTATTTGTTCCTATGCTGAAAGGGTTAGTTAACAATAAATGATAAGAAATGGAAATATTCAGATTTGTCTTTTCTCCTATTAAATCCAATACATATGTTCTGGCTGATAACTCAGGTCAATGTGCAATAATCGATTGCGGCTGCTATAATAAGACGGAATTCGCAAAACTTACGGATTACATTGACAATCATAAACTTAAGCCTGTTCTTTTACTGAATACTCATTGTCATCTTGACCATATTTTTGGAAACAGGATGTTCCTGGCAAAATACAATCTTGGAACTTTATGTCACCCAATGGAAGAGGTGAACAGGAAGAATGCCTTACAGCATGCCCAGTTTTTTGGGCTTGTTATGGAGACTCCTCCCGAGCCGGCCGGATCGCTTAGTGACGGTCAGATTATTCAATTCGGGTCGGTTTCCCATAAGGCATTGCATGTGCCTGGTCATACTGCAGGAAGCATAGCATTCTATTGTAAAGAAGATAAGGTTGTATTTACAGGTGATGCTCTTTTTGCAGGAAGTATCGGAAGAACAGACCTTCCGGGAGGAGATCACGAAATGCTTCTTCAAAGTATTAAAGATAAATTGTTTACTCTTCCTCCTGCAACAATAGTTTACCCGGGGCATGGAGAGTCAACAACTATTGAAAAAGAGGTTATGACCAATCCTTTTTTTAATTGAACAAATACACACTTTATCGGTGAAGCTTTCAGAAAAATTACCCGTTAACTCAGTTATTAATTAATTGTATATTATAAAATAAGTTATATGTCTCCAGATAAATTTATCAATCGTCATATTGGTCCGCGCGATCATGAATTGCCTCAAATGTTAAAGGTTATTGGCGTTGATTCACTTGAACAGCTTATAGATAAGACAGTTCCCCGGCAGATAAGACTTGAAAAACCACTCAGACTTCCCGGAGCAATGAGTGAATATGAGTATCTGACCCATTTAAAAAGTCTGGCGTCAAAGAACAGGATATACCGGACTTTTATCGGCCAGGGTTATTATGGAGTCGCACCATTATCGGTAATCATCAGGAATGTTCTGGAAAACCCGTCATGGTACACCTCCTATACTCCGTACCAGGCTGAAATATCGCAGGGACGTCTCGAAGCACTGCTGAATTTTCAGACAATGATAATTGATCTTACGGGAATGCAGATCGCTAATGCTTCTCTTCTTGATGAATCGACAGCTGCAGCTGAAGCAATGATCATGATGTTCAATGCACGATCGAGGGCTGCAGTTAAAGGCGGCGCAAATAAGTTTTTTGTCGATGATGATAT
>Ga0315542_1000553_pt1 | contig 23667 bp, 21 predicted proteins | sample SalMarSW160120MG_FD_202541 | JGI IMG/M metagenome (GOLD analysis project Ga0315542, IMG submission 202541) | Salt marsh sediment microbial communities from the Plum Island Ecosystem LTER, Massachusetts, United States - Salt Marsh Sediment SW1601-20 ... | reverse complement strand
TCACTGACAGCGGAGAACGGCTTGTCGGACAGACCGCCAAGAGGCAGGCCGTAACCAATCCACAGAACACCGTATTTGGTGTCAAGAGATTGATCGGACGGAAGTATGGTTCACCCGAGGTGCAAAAGGATAAGGAGGTGCTCCCTTTTGAGATCAGCCAGGCGAGTAATGGTGACGCTCATGTGACAATTAGGGGGAAAGACTATAGCCCCGCAGAAATATCCGCCATGATCCTTCAGAAGATGAGGCAGACCGCGGAGGATTACCTGGGAGAAAAAGTGGAGGAGGCGGTAATCACCGTCCCTGCGTATTTCAATGACAGCCAGAGACAGGCTACCAAGGATGCCGGCCGCATTGCTGGACTCAAGGTGGAGCGGATCATCAATGAACCGACCGCGGCCTCCCTGGCATACGGGGTGGACAAGAAGGGCGACAAGAAAATCGCCGTCTTTGATCTCGGCGGCGGAACGTTTGATATTTCAATCCTGGAGATTGGCGAGGGAGTATTCGAGGTCAAATCCACCAACGGTGACACGCACCTGGGTGGAGAAGATTTTGATTTGCGGATCGTCGATTACCTGGCTGATGAATTCAGGAAAGATCAGGGTATCGACCTGAGAAATGACAAGATGGCCCTCCAGAGATTGAAGGAAGCGGCTGAAAAGGCGAAAATGGAGCTTTCCGGCTCCATGGAGACGGACATTAACCTTCCCTTCATTACTGCGGATGCAAGCGGACCAAAACACCTGAATATCAAGCTGACCCGCGCCAAAATGGAGGCATTGGTAGATGATCTGGTGGAAAAGGTGGTAAATCCCTGTACTGTGGCCCTGAAGGATGCCGGCCTCAGTGCGGGCAACATGGATGAAGTGATCCTGGTAGGCGGGATGACCAGGATGCCCAAGGTGCAGCAGAAGGTGAAGGAAATTTTCGGGAAAGAACCAAGCAAGGGGGTCAATCCTGATGAGGTGGTTGCCATTGGCGCGGCAATCCAGGGCGGTGTCTTGAAAGGTGACGTCAAAGATGTGCTCCTCCTGGATGTGACACCGCTTTCCCTGGGGATTGAGACGTTGGGTGGAGTTTTTACCAAATTGATCGAGAAAAATACCACCATCCCGACCCGGAAAAGCCAGATATTTTCCACAGCTGCCGATAGCCAGCCTGCAGTTGAGATTCATGTGCTGCAGGGCGAGCGGGAAATGGCGGCGAATAACAAAACCCTGGGAAGATTCCAACTGGTGGGCATTCCCCCCGCGCCGCGCGGCATTCCCCAGATTGAGGTTGCCTTTGACATTGATGCAAACGGGATTGTCCATGTTTCCGCAAAAGACATGGGGACAGGGAAAGAACAATCCATAGAAATTACAGCCTCCAGCGGCCTAAGCGAAGATGAGATAGAAAAACTCGTGAAAGATGCGGAAGTACATGCTGAGGAGGACAAGAAAAAGCGGGATCTGGTAGATGCCCGGAATATGGCTGACTCGCTGATCTACACCACTGACAAGACAGTAAGGGAAGTGGGAGATAAAGTAGATGCGGGTACCAAAGATCAGATTAACCAGTCCATCGAAAAATTAAGGAAGGCCATGGAAGGGGAAAACGTCGAGGAAATAAAGCGATTGAGCGATGAATTGACGCAGGCCTCTCATAAACTGGCGGAAACCATGTATGCGCAGGCAAGCCAACAGCAACAGGCACAGGCCGGCGGTGGTTCGGCTGGTCAATCCGGAGGCGGGGCTTCAGCCGATGAAGATGTCGTTGATGCGGACTTTGAGGAAGTGAAAAAGTAACGATGAAGGCAGTGGAACGGTATCAGGCTATCTCCACCATCGTGCTGGTGGGGGTAGCCTTTTTTTTGCACAGTTGTGTTGCAGTGAAGCCGATCAAACCGCCGGAAGAGGTTCCGCTAAAAGCTGTTTCACAGGCCCCGCCCGAGAAAGATGATTTTGTGTTGGCGGAATCCGCCCTGCAGGCCGGACATCAGGACGAAGCACTGGAATTATATATTGCCTATCTGGGAAAACACCCTGAGGGGAGAAATGCGGCGAGATCATTGCAGAGGATAGGAAATATCTATTTCAGTGGCGGGCAATATAATGATGCGCTGAGATACTATGAAAGACTGGCTGCCGGTTTTCCGGAATACCCGGCCCTGCCCGAAGTCACGTATAGGGTGGTGAGCACTTACCATGAGCTCGGACAATACCGTGCTTCCAGCGACCGGGCCCTGGAATGGGTCAGGGATTATCCTGATAATCCATTGATGGGAAAAATATGCAATGTGCTGGGTCTTGACTATGCAGCCCTGGGGGACCGGGAGCAGGCCCTTTTCTGGTGGTTACGGGCTGAGAAGAATACCGACAACGAGCCCCGGTTGCAGTCTGAGATCAGGGAAAATCTGGTTCATTTGATTGACACGAGCGATATTGGTATTCTTGAACGCTTCCTTCAATATGCAGCTGGGAGTGATTTGGTTCCCCATATTTACTATCGACTTGCCCAATTGTACCTGGATAAAGGCAATTTAGCAGATGCACGGGCAGCGGCTATGGCCCTGGTCAGGTCCAGTTCTTTACAGAAATGGGTAGATCTCGGGCGGGGACTTCTTCAGCGTATCGAAGCGGAACTTTCCGTCAAGGCGGGATCCTTTGGCTGCCTGTTACCGCTCAGCGGCCCCTTCGCCTCTTTTGGTGAAAAGATCCTCAACGGTATCCAACTGGGACTGGGAGTATTCAGTGAGGCCGAAGGAAATGCGCCACAGATGGAGGTGCTGATCAAAGACACCGAAGGGGACCCGGAAACCGCAGCTGCTGAGATGGAGACGCTGGCGAAGGAAGATCATGTCATAGGGGTTATGGGCCCCCTTACAAGCAAGGCTTCGCTGGCTGCTGCGCAAGCGGCCGAAAAACTCGGTGTGCCGATTATGACCTTGACGCAGCGGGAAGGAATAACAAACGAAGGAAAGATGGTATTCAGGAATTTCCTCGTTCCTTCAAAAGAGATTCAAAAGATTATCAGCACTGCCGTTGATGATCTGGATTTGAAACGTTTTGCTATCCTCTATCCCGATAATTCTTACGGGCGTTTTTTCATGAACAGGTTTTGGGATGAGCTTGAAAAGGCAGGCGCAACGGTCACTGCTGTGGAGTCATATAAACCCGACCAGACGGATTTTGGGGATCAGATAAGAAAAATGACCGGGCTTTACTATCCCAGACCTGCGTCACTCGTGAAGAAACTCCGGGAGATGAAGACACCGTATGAGCTGGAGACGGAAATTGAGCCTGAAGGACCTCAGCCTATTATAGATTTTGATGCGGTTTTCATACCGGATACCTACCAGAGAGTGGTCATGATTGCTCCGCAACTCATGTATTATGATGTGACAGACGTGCAACTCATCGGTACGTCCCTCTGGCAATCGCAAAAACTGATTGAGATGGCGGGGAAATATGTTCAAGGAGCAATTTTCCCTTCAGGGTTTTTCAGGGGGCTGGATGATCCCCAGGTGAGGGAATTTGTCCGGCGTTACAAAGATATTTTTGCATCAGAGCCGGGGATCCTTGCAGCCACGGGATATGACACGGCCGGGATCTTTAAGGCAGTCATGGCTGACTTCTATATTCGTACAAGAAGGGATCTCAGAAAGGCCCTCCTGTCGATTCGGCACTATGACGGGGTAACAGGAACCATCTCATTCGATACCGAAGGGGAGGTTGAAAAAGAACCCCTTATGCTGACCATAACCGGCAGGCACATGATGGTCTTCCACTAATCTTGCTCTTTCTTTTCTTCCGATGCCTCCTCATCCTGCTTTTTCCTTCCGGCCATCTTGGAGATAAGAATGCTGATTTCATAGAGCACTATCAGAGGACCCGCCATCATGCACTGGGTTGCTACATCAGGGGGGGTCAGAATGGCTGCAATGACGAATGTCAACAATATTGCGTATTTCCTCTGTTTTTTCAGGAAGTCGGCGGTGACAAGACCTATTTTGGTAAGGAAAAAAACCACAACAGGAAGTTCAAACACGATCCCGAAAGCAAAGAGCAGTTTAATGGAAAAAGAGAAGTACTGTTTGACTGAGGGGAGGGCTTTTACGTATTCATTGGAAAATCCGAGAAAGAATTTGAAGCCGAAAGGAAATACCACGAAATAGCCGAAAAGCGAACCTCCAACAAAGAGAATAGTGGAGAAAAGGACGAATGGAATGACGTATTTCTTTTCCCGCTGATAGAGACCGGGCGCAATAAAAAGCCACAATTCATAAAAGATGAACGGCGCGGCCAGAAGGATGCCCGCGATGAGGGATACCTTGAGGTAGGTGATGAACATCTCGGGAAGATTGGTGAAAATGAGCCGATCCCCCTTGGGTAAGACGGTTTTCAGCGGGAGGATAAGGTACTGAAACAGTCTTTCCGAGAAGATGTAGCAGATGACAAAGGCCACTCCTACGCCGATGGAGATGGCCACCAAGCGTTTTCGCAATTCCTCAAGATGACTCAAGAAGGGCTGTTTTTCTCCCTCATCCATCCTCTCGTTTCTCCTTTTCATCCGCCGGCTTTTTGCCGGCGGCCGTATCTCTGTCCCGGGATACCTTACTGTTCTCGTAATCCATGATCATTTCGTCAAAGTCCTCATATTTTTGGGCCTTTTCCTCGGGACCCTCAGCTATTTCAACTTCAGTTGACTTTTCAGCGTCGCCGTCTTTGGGGGACTTTTCCCCGGCTGGCTCGGCCATTTCAGCGTCGCCGTCTTTGAGGGCTTTTTCCTCGGCGGGATTCGCCATTTCAGCTTCGATTGACTTTTCAATCCCGCTGATGGAGTCGACGAGGTCCTCCTTGGCCTGTTTCAGGTCTTCATCCAGGTCTAGACTGTCCTTCAATTCCTGTGTCGCCTTCTTGAATTCGGCCATTCCTTTGCCAAGGGCCTTGGCCAGATCCGGGAGCTTGCTCGGCCCGATGACTATAAGGGCTATGACCAGAATGACGATAAGTTCGGGCATTCCGATGCCAAACATGGAAACCTCCTTTGCAGCACATTCTCAGGCTTGCAAGAAGTCAGGCAGTGAAACAGAGACCTCTTGAAAGGCAGGAATGGTCAATTTCATGACGTTGCCGGTCATAAAGTGAGGAGCATAGCCACCTCATCACAGTTTGGGAACTTGGTGCACTTGAGACAATCGGCCCAAATTTTTTGCGGAAGGAGCGATTTAGAGACTTTTTTGAATCCAAATCTACTAAAAAAATCAGGGATATAGGTCAATGCAAACACTTTTTTCAGCCCAAAAGACTGTGCCTCTTTCATGCAGGCTTCTACCAGTGTTGACCCCACACCCATTCCCTGCAATTCCTCAAAAACGGCCAATGATTTTATTTCAGCCAGATCTTCCCAGCAGATCCCCAGTCCGCAGACCGCCAGAATCTCATTTTTCTTCTGAAGACTTTCTGCAACGAAATAATCTCTCATGTGATCATACAGCTCACTGAGAGGCCTTGGAAGCAGCACACCTTTCCCCCCATAATACGTGAGCAGCGCGTGGATATCGTGTATATCAGAGATAATGGCCTTTCGCACTGCCACACGTTTTTGATTCCCATCATCAGGCACGCTCATTTCTTCGCTCTCAGCACAAATCCCTTTATCTTTTCGGCTCTGAATAATTCGTTGGCAAATCCCTTTGCCTCTTCAGCGGTCTTGAAACTGCCGCATCGTACCCGGTAGCGTGATGATCCGTTTACTCTGACCTCATAGTAATAGGCCGGATAGCCTTTTGCGGTGAGTTTTCGAACGAACGCTTCTGCCTTTTTCTGAATGCCCAGCGATGCTATCTGTATGGTGAATTTTCCCCCGGCTTGGGCAACTTCCGGCCCTTGACCAGTCTTTTTCTTCCCGCTCTCTTCTCTGTGAGCGACTGGTTTATTTGGTTTCTTCTGCCGATCGGAAGTGAGCTGATCTCTTGCCACTGCTTTCTTCTTTTTGGAAAGATTTTCGTAAAACGCGAGCTTCGGATCTTCAAAGGATTTCGTTGGAGTTTCAGATTTTGACGAATCTCCGTGTCCGATCAGTCCCTGGAGCTTTGCAATCTGCGCTTTCAGTTCAGAGATGCTCTGCACGCCGTCGGGGACAAAACCCCGACCCACGAGTATCCCGAGGACAAATATCCATGCCAGGAGAAAAAAGAGGCAAAGCCCCCAGAAGAATGCAGCCTTTGCCGAGAGCTCTATTGCATGGCCTTTTCTCCGCCCTTTGGATGATGTCTTCGAGTTACTCATAGCTCAGACCGCTTTGTGGATTGGAGTATTTACATTTTTTCCGGCGAATGGATACCCATGAGCTCAAGACCGGTTGCAGTGATCTGCCTTATTCCTTGTACTAGCAAGAGCCTCGCAAGGCTGAGATCCCGGTTTCCCGAAACGATCCGATGCTCTGGAATTTTCGTTCCCAGATTGAAATAGCGGTGAAAAAGAGCTGCAAATTCAGTCAAAAAATAGGTCAACCGATGAGGTTCCAGGCTCTTGCATATTTCATCAAGCAGACCGGGAAATTCGTCCATCATCCGGATGAGGGAAATCTCCTCGTCGAGGGTAAGCAGTGCGAGAAATTCGCCGGAGGCCACGGGCAAACGAAGTCCTTGTTCTTCAGCTTTTCTGAATATACTGCAGGTCCGTGCGTGAGCATATTGTACATAGTAAACAGGATTTTCACTGTCCTGTTTTTTTACGAGATCAATGTCAAAGTCCAAGGCTGAGTCATGGTGTTTCGTTAAAAATACAAAACGTGCCGCGTCGACCCCAACTTCATCAATGAGCTCTTTGAGCGTTACATAAGAACCGGCGCGTTTGGACATCTTCAGTTCTTCGCCGCCCTTCCAGAGTTTTACCAATTGGATGAGCATAACGGAGAGCCATTCACCAGGGATCCCGTTTGCCCGCAGAGCGGCCTTCATACGCGGAATATACCCATGATGATCAGCGCCCCAGAGGTTGATTGCCCAGGAAAACCCTCTCCTTTTCTTGTCGAGATGGTAGGAGATATCAGATGCGAAGTAAGTGAATTCTCCGTCGCTCTTTCTTAACACTCTGTTTTTGTCATCACCGTAGGGTTCCGTCTTGATCCATAATGCCCCTCCTTCTGTGTAGAGATGTCCTGCTTTCTCAAGCTCATTGAGGGTTTTTTCTATCATCCCGTCTGTGTGAAGGCTTCTCTCGCTGTACCATGTATCAAAGGAAACCCTGAAAAGCTCCAGGTCCTGCTTGATTTCATGGAGCATCATCTTTTCCCCGATGTGGGCGCAGGCAGAGACCGCTTCTTCGTGGTTCATGCCTGCAAGATCAACCTGCTCTGCAACGGATCTTGCAAGCTCCGCGATGTAGTCGCCGCGGTACCCGGACTCGGGAAAAGGATATTCCGGATCATTTGATTGTCTCCACCGGCTGTAGATTGACTCACCGAGCATCCTGATTTGTTGTCCGGCATCATTGATGTAAAATTCACTGGAAACGTCATACCCGCAGAAGGAAAGGATGCGGCTCAGGGTATTGCCCAGAGCGGCCCCTCTTCCATGCCCCAGGTGGAGAGGGCCGGTCGGGTTGGCGCTCACAAACTCCACCATCACCTTTGATCCCTTTCCAAGTTCACTTCGTCCATACTCCCGTCCCCGGGTGACCACCTCTCGGAGTATCTGATGCCACTGATCACGTTGCAGCAAAAAATTGATAAAACCCGGCCCGGCAATGTCAACAGTTTCAAATACATTTTGGATCTGGAGTAATTGTTTCACGAGGATTGCGGCAATTTCCCTTGGATTTCTTTTCTGCCCGCCACTCAGAGCCATGGGCAAATTGGTAGCAAAGTGGCCATGGTTCGCGTTCTTGGGAACTTCCACCACATAATCCGGAGGGGGCGCTTTTTTCAGAAGGCCTTGCTCAAAACAGGTGTGGAGGGTTGTATCGAGGATCTCTCGTAATTTCTTCTTCATGAATTCATATCCTGAGCGGTAATGGAAAATCGAATCCAGATAGGCTACCCGATCTCGCACGGGAGATCAAGCACTATATCGATCAGGAATTTCGGCAAAACACGCGGTGAAACCCATGAAGCAAAACCTAAACAGTGGATCAGGGAATTACAAAATCATTTGACTTTGTCTCTGAAGTTGTCTAATCTCTCACTTTTGAGAATTTCCCGATGTTTTGTCTCGAAGAATATGATTATGCATTGCCGGCAGAACTGATTGCTCAGGTGCCGACCCTCAAACGCGATCATTCCCGCCTGCTGTTGCTGAATCGCCAGACCAAGGTGACTGAAGATTCTTATTTTTTTAACCTTCCTGATCTTCTAAACCCCGGCGATACACTGGTAGTCAATGATACCAGGGTGATACCTGCCAGGCTGCGTGGACGGAAGGAAAGCGGTGGTCGCGTTGAGATCCTCGTCCTGAACCAAAAGGGAAACGGCGACGAGAACGATCGTAGAAGGTTGTGCCTGTATAAGGCATCCAAGCGGCCCCGGATTGGGAGTTCCCTATTTTTTCAGGGGGGGATTAGCGGAACGGTCCTGCATCTTCTTGATGATGGGAAAGTGCTGATGCAATTTGACGGCACGGATTCGGTGGCGGATCTGCTGCGGGAAAAGGGGCAGATGCCGGTCCCTCCGTACATTAAGCGTTCGGATTATTCCCACTCGAGTATTGACCGGCAACGCTACCAGACAGTGTATTCGAGAAGAGAAGGTGCCGTGGCAGCACCGACGGCAGGTCTTCATTTTACGGAAGAACTCCTGGAAAAGCTGGAAAAGAGGGGAATCAGAGTCGTTTCTGTGACGCTGCATGTGGGATATGGAACGTTCCAGCCCGTTCGCACTGCTGATATCAGAGACCACAAACTGGGGGCCGAGTATTTCAAGGTTGAAGACCATGCGGCGAGGATGATCCGGGAATGCCGGGCTTCGGGAAAAAGAGTGATTGCCGTGGGCACCACAGCCGTGCGAGCGCTGGAAACAACCGCCCTGGCAAAGGGAACCGTCGAACCCGGAGAAGGAATGACGGATTTGATGGTGACCCCCGGTTTTTCTTTCCGGGTGGTGGATGGGCTCATAACCAATTTTCATCTCCCAAAGAGTTCCCTGCTTTTCCTGGTAGCGGCCTTTGTCGGTCTGGATGCGATTCGGGAGGCATATGCTTCGGCTATTGAAAAAAAATACCGCTTTTACAGCTACGGCGATGCCATGCTCATTCTATGAAAAAAGAGACTGTATATCCTGGCCTGCCTTGGTTTCAAGGCGCTGAAATGTCGGGAAAAGAGAAACGTTCTTGGAGTTCAGAACAGTACAGAAACGCGGGGACACCGGCGAAAGACTGGGCGAGATTGAAACATCCCATGGGAAATTCAGCACGCCGGCCTTCATGCCGGTGGGGACTCAGGGGTCTGTAAAAGCCATAAGCCCGGATGAACTATGGCAAACAGGGGCAGAGATCATTCTCTCCAATACGTACCACCTGTACTTGAGACCGGGGCATACGCTTATTGAAAGCCTCGGGGGCTTGCACAGATTTATGGGATGGAACGGCCCCATTCTTACGGATAGCGGAGGCTTTCAGGTATACAGCCTTGCAAGATTGCGCCGGATCTCAGAGGAAGGGGTTGTTTTTCAGTCTCACCTGGACGGATCCCGGCACTTTATAGGTCCTGAACAGGCAATGGATATCCAGCGGGCGTTAGGTTCAGATATTGCCATGGCGTTTGATGAATGTGTTTCCTATCCGGCGGAGTATGAGTATGTGGAACAGTCGGTCCAGTTGACCAGCCGGTGGGCGGAGAGATGCCGGGATCACATGAAATCCACGGACCAGGCACTTTTCGGGATCGTCCAGGGCGGTGTCTACCGGGATCTCAGAGAAAAAAGTGTGCGTGATCTGGTGCCTCTTGGTTTCGATGGGTACGCGCTGGGCGGACTGGCGGTGGGAGAGGACCGGGATACGAGGCTGCGTGTTATTCGTGAAGCCATTCAAATGCTTCCCGACGATAAGCCGGTCTACCTGATGGGAGTTGGAGCGCCCGAGGATCTGGTGGAATCAGTTGCTTTGGGGGTGGACATGTTTGATTGCGTGATGCCCACCCGGAACGCCAGGAACGGAACCCTTTTCACAGACCGCGGCCGCATGACTATTAAGAACGCCCGGTACTCGGATGATGAACGGCCGGTGGACGAACAGTGCGACTGCTACACGTGTACCCATTTTTCGCGGGCATATCTGAGACATCTGTTTCTGGCAAGAGAACTTTTGGCCTACAGATTAAATACCATTCACAACCTTCGGTACTATGCGCGCTTGATGACAGGCCTGAGAGATGCCATAAAACATGCGCGCCTGGACGCATTCAAGAAGGCGTTCTATGAAATGCAGGCAGAGGGAATGAAAGAGAGTAGTTCAACGATTGAATAGCCAGGCGTGCAATGAGAATCATTGGCTCGAAAGCACGGGCGGCGTTCAGTGAAACAAAAGGGAGGTCTTATCATGCATTTTCTAGCATATGCAATGGGTCAAGGTGGATCAGGAGGCGGCGGTCAGGGCGGAAGCCTCGGGGCGTTTATTCCCCTGATCTTGATGTTTGTGATATTTTACTTCCTGCTTATCCGTCCCCAGCAGAAGAAAGCAAAGATGCACAAGCAGATGCTTTCAGCCATAAAAAAGGGTGACCGGGTGGTGAGCTCCGGGGGGCTGCAGGGTGTGGTTACCGGCATCACTGATGATGTGGTCACCGTGGAAATAGCCCCAAAAGTGAGGGTAAAGATCTCTCGCGGTTCCGTCTCCGGCATCCTGAACAAGAGTGCGTAGGAGTGCACATCAGCACCGCATCGGCTCTGTAATCACCCTGGAATGGTGGATTCCTATCCAGGGCTTTCTAATATTCCATGCATGGGAGTGAATCACCGGTGTCAAAGAATCTTGGTTTACGGGCGGGAATTGTTACATTAGTGATAGTCGTTGCATTGATATACCTTGTGCCTTCGTTGACAAAAAACCTTCCTCCGTGGTGGTCGAATGTCCTTCCCAAGGACAAGATCCATCTGGGCCTTGATCTCCAGGGAGGGATACACCTCAGCCTGGAAGTGGAGGCCGGCAAGGCGGTAGAGAGCAACCTGGAACGGGTGGTGGAAGAGCTCAAGAATGACCTCCGGAAGAGCAAGATCAGATACCTGGAGCTCAAGCGTTCAGGCAAAGATGGAATTGCCGTGAAGTTGATGCGGGATGACGATGTGACTGCCTTCCGGGAAATGGTCCACGCCAATTATCCGGACTATGATCCGGGGACTCCCAGTTACGAAGACGGGAAACCCGTGTTTCATGTGGTGTTGCTCTCCAAGGCCCGGGAGAGGATCATGAGGATGGCCGTTGATCAGGCGCTTGAAACGATCCGGAACCGGATTGACCAGTTTGGAGTGAGCGAACCTGATATTCGGCCCCAGGAAGGGCACCGCATCCTGATTCAACTTCCGGGTGTCAAGGATCCGAAAAGAGCTATCGCACTCATTGGAAAGACGGCGCTCCTGGAGTTCAAGCTGGTTGACGAAGACCATAGCGTGGATGAAGCTCTGAAGGGCCACATCCCACCGGGCGATGAAATCCTCTACGAAACCTCCATCGACCGAAAGACGGGACAGCGGAGAAAGATCCCTTTCCTTCTCAAGAAACGGACCCTGCTCACCGGAGAATATATTACTGATGCCAGGGTGCAGATTGACAGCCGCTACAATGAACCCTATGTCTCTTTATCATTCGATGCCCGCGGGGCGAGACTATTTGAAAACATAACCGGCCAGAATATTAAGAAAAGGCTGGCAATTGTCCTTGACAACAAGGTGTATTCGGCGCCGGTCATACAGGACAAGATCTCCGGGGGGAGGGCTCAGATCACCGGACGTTTCAGCACGGACGAGGCGAGAGATCTTGCTATTGTACTCAGGGCCGGGGCCTTGCCCGCTCCGGTAAAAATCCTGGAAGAAAGGACGGTTGGTCCCTCTCTGGGGAAGGACTCCATCGAGAAAGGATTCAAGTCAGCGATCATCGGCGGCATTTTGGTCGTGCTTTTCATGGCCGTGTATTACAGCCTGAGCGGCATTATCGCGGACCTTGCCCTTGTTTTGAATGTTGTTCTGATCATGTCAGGACTTGCCTTTTTCGGTGCCACTCTGACGCTGCCCGGCATCGCCGGAATTATTCTGACCATTGGTATGTCAGTGGACGCCAATGTGCTCATCTTCGAACGTATCAGAGAGGAACTCCGCCTGGGGAAAACTCCCCGGGCCGCTATCGAAGGAGGATACGGCAAGGCCCTTGTCACCATTCTTGATGCCAATGTGACCACTCTTATCGCGGCCTTGGTACTCTTTCAATTCGGAACCGGCCCCATAAGAGGGTTTGCGGTCACTCTGAGCATCGGTATCATTGCAAGTATGTTTACGGCGATTTTTGTGACAAGGGTTGTTTTTGACTACCTTTACACTGTGAAGAGAATGAAAAAAGTCAGTATTTGAGCAACATGACGAAAGGCTGGGGTACTCAATGGAATTCATTAAGCCGGGTATAAATATTAATTTTATCAGATATCGAAAATGGGCATTTGTCCTGTCAGGAGCACTCATCCTTGCCACGATTCTGCTCCTGGCATGGCGGGGGGGACCCAATTACGGTGTGGATTTTACCGGTGGCGTGCTGGTCCAGGTGCGGCTGGACCAGCAGCATTCTCCCGGTGAGATCAAGAATGCCTTGAAACCAATCAATCTCCAGGACAGCATTATTCAGCAGTTCGGCGACAAAGCCGCTTCCGAGTATCTCATCAGGGTACGGAAAACCAATCTGGAATTGACCGGGCTGAGTGACGGGGTAAGAAGTGCCCTTATTTCGGCGTTTGGGAAAGGTGTTGATATTCGGCGAGTGGAAATGGTGGGGCCAAAAGTCGGGAAAGATCTGAGACAAAAGGCCCTCTTTGCCATATTCTACGCTATTCTCTTCATTGCCATATACATCTCCGGCCGGTTTGAACTCAAATGGATGATGAGTATCATTATGGCCCTTTCTCTTGCGTTTGTGGTCTACCTGACCTCCAGTTTCGGAGTCAGCGTGACCTGGCTCATCATTATCGCACTTCTTGTCACCCTTGGACTGTGCTGGTTTTTGAACCTCAAGTATGCCTTAGGGGCCATTTTCGCCCTTATTCATGATGTGACCATCACTATCGGGGCCTTTGCGTTGACGGACAGGGAGATTTCTCTTGCGATTATTGCCGCCTTCCTCACTCTCGTGGGCTATTCACTGAATGATACTATTATCGTATTTGACCGCATCAGGGAGAACGTCCGGCGCTTCCGGAGACGCCCTTTTCAGGAAGTCATGAACGAGAGCATTAATGAGACCCTGAGCAGGACTATCCTGACGTCCTCCACGACACTGGTGGTGGTGGCCGCCCTCTTCGTTTTGGGCGGCGGGGTTATCCATGATTTTGCCTTTGCCATGCTGGTGGGCATTGTTGTCGGAACATACTCTTCCATTTTTGTTGCCAGTCCGATCCTTCTCATGTGGGAGCGGAAAATGGCAGGCAAGTCAGGACGGGTAAGAAAGGGTCAGAGAAACGGAATGCGCGTGAAGAGCACGTAAGCCAACGCACGGGGTTGCTCTGGATTGATCAGCGAGAAGAGGGGAAAAAAGAAAACCGGGGCCAGACCCGGTGTCTGGATTACGGTGTTGTTTATTGCGGCCCTCCTGGGTATGGGCGGGTGGTTGTACTATGGCCTCTACATGGTTCGGCCGCAACTGAAGTCCCTTCTGGTACTGGTAAACAGCGAAGCCAGGCAATTGATTCCCGGCGACAAGATAGCTCTCCATCCCAAAGATCGCGTCAGAATCCTGAAGATTTCCACGAATATCCCATTCAACCTCTCTGTACGGGTAGTCTCTTCCGGCTTTGATGTGGAAGCGCTCAAGTATCAGGAAGAGGCTTTATTCCGCCTGCTGCCCCATCAGGATATGTTCCAGTCCTATCATTTCGTGGTGAAAGTGAAATACCGGAACCGGGATCTGGGCCGTTTTATCATGGATATCAAGCCGTATGTGGATGACTGGCTCGATAAGGTAAACAGGACCATTGATAAGAAACAGCGGCTTGAAGTTCTTCAAAACGCCTGTGCCATGTTCCCCGACGATGAGCGGTTGAAAAAGCGACTGCAGGAGGAATACCGGGCTCAGGGAAAATGGAAAGATGTTGCCGCAATGATTGAAAAGACTTCCAAGGGTACCCGGGACAAGGCAACCCTGCTTTCCCTCCTTGAAACCTACCGGGCGGCATCGAATACAAAGGGGATGATTTCTGTACTGGAAAGGCTTGTCAGCCTGGATCCCAGGGATGTGGAATTGCGGCTCCAACTGGCAGAGGCGTTCGAAAAACAAGGCAAGCTGAAATCTGCTGCAAACCAGTATGAGGCAGCTTTGAATGGGATCCCCGGGAAAGAAAAACTACCGATCTGCAATAAGCTCGGGTACCTCTGGGCAAAGGTGGGACAATACCGGAAGGCCATCACCTTTTATGAAAAGGCATCGACCCTGGATCCTAAGGACAGCAACCTTTACTATAACCTGGCGTATCTTTACGAAAAAGTCGGAGAGAAGAAAAAAGCGCATTTGTATCTGGAAAAGGCCCTGGCCCTCAATCCCCGCGATGTGGAGGGGCGGATGAAGCTGGCCCAGGAACTGATGGAAGGAAAAGAGTGGAAAAAGGCGGAGGCGATCCTCGACCAGATAGTGAAAAAAGATCCGAAATCTCTGCAGGCCCTTCAGCTTCTGGCGCAGGTTCTTGACAAGACGGGTAAGAAGAAAGCACTGATTGATGTCTATGAGAAGATCCTCACCGTGAGTCCCGGCAACCAGACAGTGCTGTTTAATGTAGGCGTACTTGAGTACGAAGCAGGGCATCTGAAAAAGGCCTTGTCCAGGCTGGAGAAATACGAAAAAAAACACCCGAAAGATGTAGAGACACGGTCTATCCTGTTTGACATATACAGGAAGCTGAAAATGGTGGACAAAGCCTATGAAGAGGCTGTGACCCTTGTGGAGATGGGCACCAAGGACCTGGACACCTATTTTTATGCGGCTGATTATTTGAGTAACAAGGGTGCATATAAGAAATTGATTCCTATCCTGCAGAAGGGGTTGAAAATAGATCCTGATGCGGATGACCTGCGGGATTACCTGGTGGTTTGCTATGTGAAAACCGGGGCGGAAAAAAGTGCCATGGCGGAGATGGAGAGGATTCTCAAGAATCGTCCCAACGATGTGTCTTTGTTACTGGATCTCGCGCGGTTGAAGGAAAAATACGCTGACTACGCCGGGGCTTTGCAGGCATACAAGAAGGTCGTGAATCTGGCCCCGAACAATGAAGAAGCGCAGAACGCATACCTGCGCCTGAGATTGAAAGTGATGGAGAGTGAGTAATTCCGCTGAAAGACCCCATTTTGATGTCACCGCAGGACTGCTTTTTCGTTCGGGGAAGGTCTTGATTTCCAGGAGGCGGAAAGGAAGCCATCTGGCCGGTATGTGGGAGTTCCCGGGAGGAAAAAAGGAGGCAGAAGAATCACTTGAGGAGTGCCTTGAAAGAGAACTGCGGGAGGAACTCGGCGTCAAGGTCAGCGTAGGAAACCATTGTCTTACGGTTGAGCATAGCTACGACGACAGATATATCACTCTTCACGTTTTTCATTGCATCCTGCTGGACGGGGACCCGAGACCATTACAGAGTGACGCGATCGTATGGGTTACGCCCGCAGAACTGGGACGTTATGAGTTCCCTCCACCCGACAGAGAAATTATCGAGTATCTGCGCCGGCGCGACCCTGAAAGAAAGGAGGATCAGATGTTTTACAAGAAGGATAGTGACGGCTACAGGAGCCTGGCGGAAGGGATACAGATGAAATCCCTTACTCACGGGGAGAAGACGCTGCTCTGCGAATTCAGGATTGCAGGAGGGGCCTCACTTCCGTCCCATGCCCATCCCCATGAACAGACCGGATACCTTGTGAGCGGGAAAATGCGCTTTGTCATTGACGGGAAGGAGTTTCAGGCTGAAGCCGGAGACAGCTGGTGCATCAAGGGGAATGTCGCTCACAGCGCGGAAGTCCTGGAGGATTCGGTCGCCGTAGAGGTGTTCTCTCCCGTAAGAGCGGAATATCTGGAATAAACTGCCTCAAACAGCAGATCTTTCCCTATAAAAGCCCGGGATCCTACGGTGGTGGACTTTTTCTTGGCATCTCCTTCATAGACTTCAAGATTTCTCTCAGAAGGGCAGGGTCCTGCTGTGCAAGTTCTTTCGCCTTATTGAAATGGAATCCGGCTTTTTGCGGCTCTCCTTCGGCCTTGAAGTACCGCCCGAAATTGAAGTGGGCGAGCGCAAGCCTGTTCAGCCTTCCGTAGGATATTCCGAGGTGGTAGTAGACTTCTTTCTTGGTGGGATTGAACGAGGCCAGGCGTCTGAGAATCTCAATGGCCTGGTCGTATCTTTCCTGGTCCTCGTAGGATACTGCGAGCGTGAAAAGGGTATCTGAGTCTTCTCCATTAACGGAAAGCGCTTCTTTCAGGATAGTGACGGCATCCCCGGGCTTTCCCTCCAGTTGATACACCTTACCCAGGGTTCTCAGAATCAAGAGGGAATGTGGCCTTTCCTGAAGCGCCTTTTTGAGCTGCACTTCTGCCGAGGAGTATTCGGATCTATTCATATAGACGATGCCCAGACCTAGGTGCGGCGCAACCGCATCAGGGTGTCTTCTCAATGCCTCCTGAAACATTTTCTCCGCCTCATATGAGTCGAGGCAGGTTGCCCGAATAACGGTCTTGAACAGGGGGAAAAGGGCCCGGAACCGTTTGACTTGTTCATTTGGGGGAGCGGGTTTATACTGCATTGCCATGCTGTCCAGATTGGCCATCCTTTCCGGACCGGTGGGGTGAGTAAGAAGGTATGGCGGCATCTGTGACGTGTCCATCCAATTCCCCTGGCTGATTTTCTTTAATGCCTCGGTCAATGCCGAGGGTATGAAATCTGAGGCCGTCGCGTACTTGAAGCCCAGTTGATCTGCCTGACGTTCGTCTTCTCGGCTGTAGTGGAGTTGGGCCTGGATTCCCGCAGCCATGGAACCGGTGATCAGCGCATTTGTCGCCACACCTCCGCCAAGAAATACCCCTGCGAGAATCCCGGCCAGAGTGGCAAGCCCTATCTTCTTATTCTGCTCAATGCGCTGGGAGATGTGGCGTGCCATTGAGTGTCCTATTTCATGGGCCATCACTCCTGCCAGCATATCGCAGCTGTCCATAATCTCTATGAGACCGGAATAAAAGAAAATCTGGCCTCCCGGGGCGGAGAATGCATTGAGGGTGCCGTCTTTAATGATATGGAAGTGAAAGGGAAATGGCTTTGTCTTTATCGATTGCAGAAGATACTGTCCGAGGCCGTTTATGTAGTGGTTTGCATAGTCGTCGTCAAGAAGGACATAATGCTTGTTGATCTCCGCAAGAAATTTTTTTCCGAGGACCACTTCTTCATCAATGGAGAGGGCCTGAGCGGTGGAATGAAAAGGGGAGGCGGGTACGAGAAGAATCGCCAGCACCACCATCAGGACAACCGGTGAAGGAATATGGTTTCTGAGATTCATTGGGCTGCACTCATGTTGTCTTCAGCAGCAGGTTGGATTCTGGGGGCCTCAATCCACAGGCCTTCGATATCGTAGAATTCTCGAAACGGCTGGTAAAAGATGTGGATGACCACATCACCGTAATCCATCAAAACCCAGTGTCCCTCATGCTCGCCTTCGATCCCGTGTAATTTGAATCCTTTTTCTTTCAACCGCCTGAAAACGTGACGGACAATAGCCTGCACCTGGCGGCTGGAGTTCCCGCTCGCCACAAGGAAATAGTCGGTCATGGAACTGAGTTTGTACACTTCAAGCAAGACAGGAGCGGTTGCTTTCCTTTCCTGCACAACCTGGAGGCAGAGTCTGGCTTTATCTATGGTCTTCATGAGGCCGGTAAAGTCCCTTTTCAATAATATAGTCTCGAACCGTTTCAGGTACAAGAAAAACGATGGATTTTCCGTTGCGTACCATGTTCCGTATCCTTGTCCCTGAGATATCCATTACAGTGGATTGATAAATGATAACATGATTTCCTGAAGGCATGGTATAAACATTTTTTTTCCTCGGCCTTTTTTTCGATTGACTGAGCTCCATAATGAAGTCGTCGAGCGTCTGCAAATTGTGGCCGGACCGGGGGATGAGCACAAAGTTTGCGTAATCAAAGAGTTTCTGGTAGTTTTTCCAGGTCCTGATTTCGAGGAACGCATCACTGCCCAGGAGAAAGAAGAGCTCCGAATGCATGCCGAATTTCGATGTCAGCTCTTTCAAGGTATCGTATGAGTAAGATAAACCGGTCCTTCGGCCTTCAAGGTCCATGGCCTCCAGCATCGGTGATTCCCGGACGCCGAGACGAACCATGGCCAGGCGGTGATCAAAAGAGGTGACGGGGTCATGTGTTTTATGGGGCGGGGAAGCTGCTGGAATCAGGTATACTCTGTCAAGGTTCAGTTCCTGGCCGATTTCCTCGGCGGTGCGCAAATGGCCCAAGTGGACCGGATCAAAGGTCCCGCCCAGAATGCCGATTTTTAATGGGGCCGCCGTTTTCACTGCCGTATTTGTCCTCGGCCGTATACAACGAACTTTTTCGTGGTCAGTTCCTTGAGACCCATTGGTCCGAAGGCATGCAGCTTCGATGTATTGATGCCGATTTCGGCGCCGAGCCCCAATTGATTTCCGTCGTTGAAGCGGGTGGAGGCATTGACCAGGACAACCGAGGAGTCCACTTCAGCAAGGAAAAGCTGTGCGTGGTGATAATCATCGGTGACAATAGCGTCGGTGTGGCTTGACCCGTATCGGTCAATATGATCAAGGGCCTCATCCATGGCGCCCACGATCTTTACTGCCAGGACCAGGTCCAGAAATTCCTGGGGCCAATCGGATTCAACAGCGGATATTGTATCCGGGAACAACGCAACTGTTTTCGGGCATCCCCGGATTTCTACTCCTGCTTCCTGAAAACGGCGAATCATACCGGGGAGAAATCCCGGTGCGATTTTTTCATGCACGAGCATCGTTTCCATGGCATTGCAGACCCCGGGGCGCTGCACTTTTGCATTAAAGCAGATTTCATCGGCCATTTTCAGGTCCGCGAATTCATCCACATAGACGTGACACACGCCTTTATAATGTTTCAATACCGGAATGCGTGAATGGCTGGTGACAAAGCGAATGAGCCCTTCACCCCCTCTCGGGATAATAATGTCCACAAGATCTTCAAGGCCGAGCAAGGCCTCTACGGCTTCCCGGTCTGTGGTCGGGATGACTTGGATGGCCTTTTCAGGAAGACCTGTTTCCCGAAGCGCCTCCCTGAGAAGACCGGCAAGAAACAGATTGGAGTGAATGGCCTCGGACCCTCCCTTCAGAATAACGGCATTCCCCGATTTCAAACAAAGACTTGCTGCGTCCACCGTCACGTTGGGACGTGATTCGTATATGAAACCAATGACGCCCAAGGGGATACGCGTCTGTCCCACTTTCAGCCCGTTCGGCCGCATCCACATGCGAGTGACTTCTCCGACCGGATCAGGAAGAGCGGCAACTTCATTGAGTCCTCCGGCCATGCTCTCAATCACGGCGTCATTGAGTGTGAGACGATCGATCATTGCCGCTGAAAGCCCGGAGTGACGGACTCCGGCAAGATCTTTGCGGTTTTCGTCTATGATGGCTGCACGGTTTTCCAGGAGTTTCCGGGCCATGAGTTTCAAGGCAGCATCTTTTTGGGTGCTCTGCACCTTCCGCAGTTCCCGGGCGGCCCCTTTTGCTTTTATCCCGATGGCGTCCATCATGCTCGCAATTGACATAATTCATTCCCTTCCTGGTCAATCGTAATGACAAGGTTGTCCCGGTTAATGACTTCATCATCGTACTTGAAGCCCAGTGTTGCCTCTATCTGCCCGGACCTGAGTCCCATTATTTTCTTGATATCACCGGAATGATAGTTGACAAGGCCGACGGCAAGTTCATCGCCTTTTTCATTTGTAAGCAATACCGCATTTCCCATGCTGAAACGCCCTTTCACGGCGAGAATCCCTGAAGGCAAAAGGCTCCTGCGCTGTTTCAAAATCGCCTGTTCGGCCCCGGTGTCTATCACCAGGACACCCTTTGGTTTCTTGGTGAAGGCAATCCAGTGCTTTCTGTTGCAAAGACGCATTTCTGCGGGAAAAAACAGGGTCCCTTCTCTCCTGCCCGCAAATATATCCCTTAAAATGTTCGGTTTCAACCCGTTTGCAATGATGGTTGGAACACCTCTCATGGAAACCTTGCGAGCGGCCTTCACTTTACTTGCCATGCCTCCGGAACCGAGAAAGCCGGGGATGGTGCTCGCGCATTTCATGATATTCCGATTGAAGTGCTCCACTTCATGGATAAGAGCAGCATCCGTATGGGAACGAGGGTCCTTGGTAAAAAAACCGTCAATGTTCGTCAGATTCACCAGGAGCTGAGATTCTGTCATCCCGGTGACCATTGCACTCAGGTTGTCATTGTCGCCGAATTTAATTTCATCCACCACAACAGTATCGTTTTCGTTGATAATGGGAATAATATTCCAGGACAGGAGCGTGAAAAGGGTGTTGCGGGCATTCAAATAACGGCGTCTATGGGTGAGATCGTCCCGTGTCAAAAGAATCTGAGCCACACGCTGACCATGTTGTTCGAATGCCTCCTCATAAACCATGATAAGCCGACTCTGTCCTAAGGCTGCAATCGCCTGCTGCTGGGAGACCGATTGGGGCCGCTTGGTGAAGCCCATTTTTCGGAGACCCGCTGCAATAGCTCCTGAGGAAATCAGCACTATTTCAATGCCTCTTTTCCGCAGATCAATCATTTGGGTCGTGAGATTTTCAATAGCCTCCAGATTCAGGCCATGCCTTGTGGTCAGAACGCCGCTTCCCACCTTGATGACCACACGTTTGACACCCCGGAGCAGAGCGCTCCGGGAATTACTCATTTCACATCCTGATTTCACGGTCGAGATTCTCCTCCTTTTGCCATCGAGCTTCAGAAGACCTGTCCGCAGCAGTCATCAACGGCCTCTCAGAAAGTCGTGCCCGAATGAGCGAAAAAGCGTTCAAACAGCACATTTCTAAACCGGTCGAGCCCCATACCGGTCAACGCCGATATGGGGATGGAGACCACGTTGAGGCGTCCGAGCGCCTCCTGCATCTTTTCCACATCCCGGCAGTGCCTGTCATAGCGGTCCATTTTGTTGATTAATACCATGTGAGGCTTGTCAATCAATGCCGGGTCGAACGCAAGCATTTCCTTTTTCAGAGCGAGGAAGTCTTCGATGATATGCTCATTTGGAGCGTACGTGATATCCAGGAGATGAACAAGCAATTTCGTCCGTTCAATATGCTTCAGGAAACGATGTCCCAAACCCCTGCCGTGACTGGCGCCTTCAATCAACCCGGGGATATCTGCGATAACCAGGAGATGACCCCCCTGGAGGTATAAGACCCCCAGATTTGGGATCAGGGTCGTGAACGGATACGAGTCAATCTTTGGCCGTGCGGTGGTGAGGCGGGAGAGAAGGGTGGATTTTCCTGCATTTGGGAGTCCGATAAGGCCGATATCAGCGATAAATTTCAGAGAAAGCTGGAGAGTTACTTCCCGGCCCGCGTTCCCGGGTTGCGCGATTCGGGGAGCCCTGCGCGTTGATGTGGCAAAATGTTGATTCCCTTTTCCTCCTTTGCCCCCGCGGATGAGAACGGATTCCTGTTCATCATGCACAAGATCGGCGAGTACGTGCCCGGAACTCTTGTCCAGGACAAGCGTCCCAACCGGTAAAGGAACGATCAGATCAGATCCCTTTTTGCCTGATTGATTTTTTCCCTTTCCGGGCTGGCCGTTGGGAGCCCTGAAAAGGGGTGATGCACGAAGATGGGCGAGATTCTGCAATCGGTTGGTGGCTTTCAGGATAATGTTGCCGCCGTCACCACCGTCCCCACCATCAGGTCCTCCTCTGGGTTTGAACCGTTCACGGCGGAAGCTCACACAACCACTTCCGCCGTCCCCTGACCTGGCCGTGATGACGGCCTCATCCAAAAAAGTCATATTTCTCTTTCAGGTACCGAAACTCCTCTGCCTAAGAGGCATAGACGCTGACTTTCCTTCGGGTTTTGTCCATGCGTTCAAAAGCAACAATACCGTCAATTTTCGCAAAAATGGTATAGTCCTTTCCCAATCCCACGTTCGTTCCAGGATGAATCTTGGTCCCTTTTTGGCGTACGATAATGCTGCCTGCCCTGACTTTTTGGCCGGCAAATCGCTTGACGCCATATCTCTTACCAGCGCTGTCTCTCCCGTTTCGTGAGCTTCCGCCTGCCTTTTTGTGTGCCATTTTTCAAAACCTCAATAGAAAATGTTTACTCGTGCCCGAAATCTATTTCTCCAGCGGATTTCATGCCCGGTCGCGACGTTGGGGTCATTCCCGCAAAGCGTCTCCTCGACCCCGATGGGGACCGGGAACCTGGATTCCGGATAAGCCCTGCGGGCTTTCCGGAACGGCAACAAAAGGAGCCCCTGCTGCCTGCGGCGGGGTGGTTCATTCGTGGATGGGCACTAACTCGGCATTCCAATATTTTCGATTTTCACCAGAGAAAAGGCCTGCCGGTGTCCGTTTTTTCTCCGATATCCTTTTCTGCGTTTGTATTTGAAAACAAGCACTTTCTTATCTCTCCCATGACGCACGATTTTGCCCGTTACCGTGTAATCACCGACGAACGGCTTGCCGACATTTACGCCGTTTTCATCGGACGTCAATAATATGTTGTCAAAAACGACTGTGTCCCCCGCCTGTCCGGAGAGCTTCTCAAATCTTATCTCATCTCCGGGGGCAACCGTATACTGTTTCCCGCCGGTCTTGATGACTGCATACATGGCTGGCTCCTTCAAAAAATTAAACTTATATTATAGCCTACAAAATTTTCTGGTCAAGACCAAAAAGCTGATCCTTTTCAAAAAAGGTGGTGCCCCCGGCGCGACTCGAACGCACGACACCCAGATTAGGAATCTGGTGCTCTATCCACCTGAGCTACGGGGGCACGGGTCTTTTCTATCACAATAGCGGAAAAAGTCAATAATTTTGAATGGGAGGGAAAAATGTACAGAGATGCACTTCCGGTAATTGCGGGCGATTTTTTTAAAGCCACTGATCGAACCCGCGTGGCAGGGAAAAATGTGCTGCAAGGGAAAATAATTCATTGATTTAGGGAAGAGGATTACCTATATTAAATGATCGGGCTTTTTTCGACAAGGCTGTGAAGGATTCCCAAATTCACCGTCTAAATTCCGCAATGGTAATCTTGTGGGTTGATTTGGCGAAAGTCCTGATCATCAGCAAGGTGTCAGATGCAAGGCGCCAAGGAGCGACGACTGAGGCGTATGACCAATACGCCGCAAGAAGGAGCGACCGAAGGCAACGCAGCTTGAGCCATGCGAAATCCCGTCTTGGCGGGAAGATGATACCTTGATGATGATCAGGGGATTGGT
>Ga0315542_1000551_pt1 | contig 23698 bp, 23 predicted proteins | sample SalMarSW160120MG_FD_202541 | JGI IMG/M metagenome (GOLD analysis project Ga0315542, IMG submission 202541) | Salt marsh sediment microbial communities from the Plum Island Ecosystem LTER, Massachusetts, United States - Salt Marsh Sediment SW1601-20 ... | reverse complement strand
GCTGCTGCCTGGTAGGCGGCAGTGTATGAGATTCCATAATAACTTGCATTTTGGAAAGATCCTATAGCATTTCTGACACTACCCTCTGGATCTATTTGGGTGACTATACCCTCTATTGCACCAATTCTACTGAAGTCGTTAATCATTGCTGGAACACTTCGACTTTCAATTGGCGCACTAAGATCCGCAGCGGGTGCGGTAGCTGTCATTGGTGCAATAGGAATCAGTAGTATACACGCTAAAATGCTAACGAATAGTATATTGCTTGATTTCATCTAGAGCCCTCTAGAAACATCAAATCATTGATGCGATATTTATCAATCAAATTTTAATCAATAAAAGGTATGTGGGATATCCCTCGAAGAAGCTTTAATTACATAGACTGAAAAATCACTGCTTGTACTAATCTACTGTGTTCTTGAGATTGACAGTTGGTGTGAAATGATGGGCTATGTTGGTCTTGGTGTGAAGTTTGCATTGAGGCGAAGACGAATTGCCATATTCACAATCATATCGATAGCAATCTCAGTTAGTCTCTTACTCTCTTCGTTCTCAATTGGAACATCGATTCGAATGAGTACTAATGATTATGTTCAGAATTCGACATCTCCTGTTGACATTACAATTGCATCCACAAAATGGATATCACCAATAACCTCCGAGATGATGTCTAGGATATCCCAATCACAATATGTTGAAAAAATAATTCCGCGAATCGAGGAAACAACTCAGGTACGAAATGGGTCTGAATGGCTCCATTTCATACTAATCGGATTAGACCCTGCACGCGAGAGTGATCTAGGAAGCTTTAGCATTTCTAATGGGTCATCGACTATCAATGGATCCTACTGCTTCATATCTGATTCTGCTCTACAACTAACAAACTTGACAGTAGGAGATACCATAGAGTTGCACACTTCAGCAGGAGTTCATTTCTTTGAGATTGCAGGATCTGGAAATGCTCTTGACAAAGGTATCTTCGGACCAACTGTCTTCATCCACCTTGAGAGTGCATGGGATATCTATGGATTCCGGTATCCGAATAATTCGACTAATAAATTACTAATTGAAGTGACTAATGTCTTCGCAATTCCTTCACTTGTAGATGAGTACAGTTCATCCTTTAGTCCTGATTTCATCATATCAAATCAAAAATCTCATAATCTCTGGTTTGTATCGCTCTTTCTTGCTCAGACTGATCTCATTCTAGGTGCACTGAGTATGGGCGCAATCTTTGTTGCTGCACTTAGAGTGTTTTCATCATATTCAATGATATTTGCAGAACGAAAGTTCGAAACTGGATTGATGCGCGCATTTGGAGCATCAAACATTCAGATAGTCATCGTTCTATTAGCAGAGATTGGAATAGTTGGTATCATTGGGTCTATGGTTGGTCTTGTCATTGGGGCATTAACAAGTACGTTCATGTCGCAGCTTGTTAATTCCATTCTTGTAATTCAAAACCCATTACAAGCTGATCTCTTCTTCCAACCAGCAATCATACTCGATCCAGCAATATATTTTCTAGCTGGACTTCTTGGAGTTCTTTTATCCATCGTTGCAGGTTCTATTCCTGCAATCTCAGCAACGAGAGATGTGGTGGCAGAAAGTCTCAGACCTGCTCATTCCGGTGTAGCTAGTCCAGCCTCAATTCCCACAAAATTCCGTAGCCTATCAATACAAGCACTACAGATAATCGGTGCCCTCATCACCACAGTAGCTCTAATCCAAATATCTTCAGACTATTTTCGATTAGGTCTAATTCGAAATGACTGGTTTAGAGCTTTCGCTATTCCTGGATTCATTATACTTGCAGCAGGTTTCTCTGATAGATTTGCACGCCCCTCATCACTCGTCAATGCTATCAAATATCGCACAAAACCTGTTGTGCGTATGTTATTCTCTACCAGTCTTAGACGCCGTTCTGCTGGGGCTATACTTGTCTTCAATTTGTTCTTGGCAGTTGCAGTAGTCCTATTATTTTCATCCAACATCACGTATTCAATAACAAATTCTTGGGAGAATACATTGGGTTGGCAAAGCTCCTCGACCAATGTAGTGACATACATTGATGATTCTGCAAGCAGTAGTGCAATTGATCAAATAAAGAACCAGCAGAACATCTCTAGCTACAGCGAGCTTGCGAGTGTGTATCGATTAATGAACTATCAAGACCATGTTGACCTTGGGCTTGTCTTTGGAATAGATCCTCAATCCTTCCAGAACTTGGCATCATTAGGGCTTGTTGAAACACAGCAACCCTCTCTTGGTTTCTCGGTAATCAATCAAGCAGCAAATTCCTGCATCATCTCAAAATATGCCTCTCACGTTTTTGGTGTGTCTCTAGGTGATCAGATTGAGATTGCAGATGAACTCAATCTGACAATTGTTGGTATTAGTGAATCCTCTGTTCCTATCTTTCTTTTCACTTTCATCAGCCCTATCTTTGTCTTTGTGAATTATAAAACTTGGGCCTACATTGATGGTGAGCCCTTTCAACCAACAGGAATTCTGTTTGATAGTCAAACTCCTGAGATTACAGTTTCAACTCTCTCAAATATCACTGGTGTATACCCTATCCTTGTATCAGCAGTTCTCCTTGACTATTCTCAAGCACTAGATTCATTCAGATTGACACTTGACCTCAGTATTGGTTTTGTGCTCGTCACAGTGATGATTAGTGCAGTTCTTAGTGGTTGGTCTGCTGCTACTGCGAGGAGACGGGAAATTGGAATGTTGCGAGCTCTGGGAATGGATGGTGAAGATGTTGCAAAGATATTGACACTAGAAGGAGCTGTACCTATGATCAGTGGAGTTCTTGTCGGAATACTCGTTGGTGTCTTAGTCAATCTCTCTCTTGCTGACATTATAATGAGATTGTCTGGTGGGCAATTTACCTTGATTGATTTCAGAACACTCCTGATAACCGTAGCTTCTATGATTATATCTTTCATTGCATCGTATTATGCTAGCCTAAAAGCTACCCGCGTCCCCACGATTGAATTACTTTCAGATCGATAGGATTTGACTGTTTCATGATAATCCGATGGCAATCGTTGCATCTCTTGGCTTTGACCCTTGCCCAGTTCCACCCCCAACAGTTTTCTACCAAGCTTGATGTTTTCCCCTTTTTCCGTTATTCGGATATGTGGTTCCTCCTTTGTCCACAGAGAACATCTGCACCAGCCACGTATCCGATATTCATTGTCTTGCTGCAATAGGGGAAAGTGTTTGGATCCCTAATTTTTCCGGCTCCAATATTTCCTCCCTGCTTTTTCCTTATCCATATCAGCTAGGATTTTCACAGCTTCATTGCCGCATTTGATGACATCTGCTTCTCCCTTTACTGCAAATTCATCTCTAACTCTATTTGCATACACTGCGCAGGCTGCTCCAGTTCTAAATCCGAAGATATTACCCAATGTGAATAGAGTTGCAGTTTCCATCTCGAAATTAGCAACATTAGCTTTAGCCAGATCCTTGATCAAGGTTTCACTCATACTCTGCGTGTAACCACCAAAACCCGGACGTGACTGACCTAAATAGAATGAATCAGTGGATGCTGATATGCCCAGATGATATGTGAGACCTAAGGTTTCTGCAGCCTCAATAAAGGCAAGAATCACCTCATACGATGCTGAAGCTGGATATTCAGGCCTTACATACTGTTTGCTAGTTCCATCTAGTCTTACTGATGCAGTTGAAATGATAACGTCCCCAATCTCTATGTCTTCTTTCAAAGTAGCACATGAACCCACTCGTAGAAAGGTGTCTGCTCCTACATTGGCGAGCTCTTCGATAACAATCGCAGTACCCGGTCCCCCGATTCCAGTAGAACAAGCTGAAATGTCTGCGCCTTTGTACTTCCCTGTATGTGTAACAAATTGTCTATGCATTGCAACCTGTTTGTATGAATCCCACAGTGAACTTATCCTCTCCACTCTTTGGGGATCACCTGGTATCAACACAGATTTTGCTACGTCGCCCTCTTTCACTTCGAGGTGATATTGTTCTCTATCCTCGGTTACAGGTCTGGTTGCGGAAACCTTTTTGTCTGTCATTCAAACCACTCTCTTACAACTAACATACGATGATTTACCATTTTCGCATCCGTAAGTTTAACTTGATATGATTGATACCAGAATGCGCTATGATTGAGGTTGGATATAATGACAAAGCTTGAAGATTTACACCACCTGAACTTGGGAAAAAGAGTCCGTCTTCACAGAATGATGTACGAGCATGGGCCTGGCAATGGGAAATTAATGATTCTCCCGATTGATCAAGGGCTTGAACATGGTCCTGTTGATTTCTTTCCTAATCCTCCTTCTGCAGATCCTGAATTTCAGTTCAAACTGGCAGTAGAGGGTGGATATTCTGGAATTGCACTCCATCTCGGCCTTGCAGAAAAGTATGCACCAAAATACGCTGGGAAGGTTCCTATTGTTCTGAAGATTAATGGCAAGACACGTATTCCCTCCGCAGCTCAACCTGTTTCTCCAATGACCGGCTCAGTCGAAGATGCAGTGCGTATTGGTGCTGATGCGATTGGATACACACTCTATGTGGGAAGTCCCAATCAGCATACTGACTTCACACAATTTCGTAAGGTAAAGGCAGATGCTGAGAGATATGGAATGCCAATTATCATGTGGGCATATCCTCGCGGAGAAGCTGTAGACAAGAAAGGTGGTCAAGATTCGCTCTTTGCCATAGATTATGCAGCACGTGTTGCAGATGAATTGGGAGCGGACATTGTGAAACTGAATGTACCTGTTGATGATCCTAAGACTAGATCTCAGCAACGAAACCCCTATGACAAAATGGAATTGAGTTATGAGGAAGGGGTGAGCAAAGTAGTAAAAACTGCTGGTAAATGCCTTGTTCTCTTCTCCGGTGGAGGCATGAAGAGCGATGAAGAAGTCGTTCATAGAGCCAAAGCGTGTCTCGAACAGGGTGCTACAGGTCTCATTTTCGGAAGAAATCTCTGGCAGAGGGAATGGGATGACGCTCTAGCGATGACCAAGAAGATACAGGATATGATGAAGGTATTTTAGTTTCGATTTGTAACATTTTCTCTGTCTGACTTAATGATAACTATTATATGGGTAAAGAATAGTATGATGTCACAGCGGGGGACTGTTTTTACGGCTCTTGCGAACGAAAAAAGAATGATTGAAGGAGCAAAATGCAAATGGTTGAAACTACCATTAGCGTGATTAAAGCAGACATTGGATCACTAGCTGGACACGTTATAGTTCCCGACTTCCTGTTCGAACTTGCAAGGAAGGAGATGAAGGAAGCAGTCGAGAAGAAGATTATCAACGACTTCTATGTTACCAACGCAGGTGACGATCTCGAACTTATTATGACTCACAACAAGGGTGAAGGATGCGAAGAAGTCCACAAGCTTGCCTGGGATACTTTCATCAAAGGTACCAAACTCGCCCGTGAGAAGAAGATTTATGCAGCTGGCCAAGATATTCTTGCTGACACATTCAGCGGTAATGTAAAGGGTATGGGACCAGGTTCAGCTGAGATGACGTTTGAGGAGCGTAAATCTGATCCCATTGTTGTATTTATGGCTGACAAAACTGAACCTGGTGCATACAATTATCCACTTTTCAAGATCTTTGCAGACCCATTCAATACTGCAGGTCTTGTGATAGATCCTAATTTACATGATGGATTCAGATTTGTTATTCAGGATATCCATGCACAAGTACCTTGTTTCATCGAAATGAAGGCACCTGAAGAGATGTACGATATCCTAGCGCTTCTTGGTAGTACTGGTAGGTACACCATCAAGAAGGTCTATCGTGCTGATGGCATGATTACAGCTTCTGTTAGCACTGACAAACTTCACGCAGTTGCAGGTAAGTACGTTGGAAAAGATGATCCAGTTGCAATAGTACGTGCACACTCTGGCCTGCCCGCTATGGGTGAAGTACTGGAAGCATTCACCCTTCCTCATCTTGTATCTGGATGGATGCGCGGTTCCCACACTGGTCCACTTCTACCTGTGGGCTTGAAGGACTCACGATGCACTCGATTTGATGGTCCACCCAGAGTTGTAGCTCTTGGTTTCCAAGTTTCAAATGGAATGCTAATTGGTCCAGTTGATCTATTTGATGATGTCGCCTTTGATATTAGTCGACAACGCGGTATGGAGATGGCTGACTATCTTCGCAGACATGGTCCATTCCAACCCCACAGACTCAGCGATGACCAGATGGAATACACAACTCTACCAAAGGTACTCACTCGCTGTGCAAATCGGTTCGTGGAAGAAGAAATAGTACCAAAGGGTAAAGTGAAGGATACTTCAAACTCTGCTGAGTAAGTATCTAAGCGGGGTTCGTCATCCCGCCCTTCACTCTTTTTGTCAACTAGAAATAGATGTACCATTCAATTTCTCCTATTTGGATGAACCTGAATTTTTACTTCGTATGACGCAAGTAAACAAAATGATTACTGCAATTATTAGAACTCCAATTACTAAATTTGGATCAATGGTTGGTATTTGAAAAGTAGTATCTGTAGTTGATGTGCTTGTAGTTGCGTTCGCTACTTGCAAGACCGTAACAGACACCTGATCACTTACAGAATTACCACCAACATCAGTCACATTGATTTGAAAAATATATTTTCCAGATGATAATCCATCTACATTAATTGTAATTTCTCCTAGATTTGTAGTCCAATCTCCAGCTTTGACGATATGCTCATCTTGTGCAATTGAATAGTGTAATGGATAATCGTCAATTGGAGTCCATACAATTGTATACCCAGTATCCCCCTCTACATATATTACATCGGATGGGTTATTGACTTTCGGTATCACTCTGTCAATCCATACATACGTCAATGTGAATGGAAAGTGGTCAGTGCTTCCTGCACTACCAGATACGTTGAAAGTTCCATTACCATCATAACAGGTCCAATAATTACCAGTGTCTATTCCGTCATCCCATCTATTGGAAATTCCATCATCTACTGCACCGGAATCACGGTCTCCATTATATGCAATTTGATTCAGATAGAAAACATTGCTAAAAGTATCAGAACCTGAAGAAATTCCTCTTTGTGAGTTATCGAAGACTACATTTTCAATTAAGGAGCAATTAACTGAATGTATAAGACTGATTCCCCGAAAATTATCCATAGCTATATTGTACATAAATGTGCAATTATTCGTATATGCAAGTTTGAAGCCATCCGCATTTCTCGCAGCTGAATTGTTTGTCAAAATGATATTACTCATGTCGACATAGAATCCTGCTAACCTGTTTTCATTTCCACTGTTATTTTCAAGAACGCAGTTGTCTCCACCAATGAAAAATCCATCATACCAGCTGTTAGTAGCGATGTTGTTTCTCAAAGTAGAGTTATTCGCGCCAGCTCCGATATAGAATCCAGATTGCCAGGTATTGATTGCGGTGTTATTCATCAATATGCAATGCATTGAGTCCTGAAGGAAGAATCCAAAGTGGCTGCTATCTCTAACAAAATTGTTGGCAATATGACAGTATTGTGAACTCTGAAGTTCTATTCCATGACTCTCAGTATTCGTAACCATGCAATTACTTGAAAATCCAATTTGGAGTCCGGCATTAATGGGGAACGCTCCGCCATCAATCCCAACATATGAACAATTTAGAAGGATTATTTGACCATATTGGGTGCCATCAAGAACCATATCCTCACAATTCACGAAATAACCCAATGGTTTTCCGTTAACAGTGTTATTAGCAATAGCATGTATCCATGATGAAATACCCGTAGATCCAATATGAATTCCATTACCATTGAGATTATTGTTCGTGCATGTACATTCAAAACACATGCTGAGTAAAATACCCGCGAGTAAGTTATCTGTTATTGAATTATTAATCAGGATGCAATTATCTGTTAAATGTAAATGAACCCCATAGGATGGATTATTGATTGCGTTATTATTTGATAGTGTACAATAAGAAGACCCTGAAAGATAGAATCCGCTAAACACATTTCCCCTTACAGTATTCGAATCCAATACGCAATATTGAGAATCAACCAAGCTAATTCCCATTCTATGAAATTCAACAATACAATCTCTCACTCGACCATCGACTACATTACTCAAGATAATCCCATCATAATTGGAAGAGCTGTGTGAAGTTATCATACAGTTTTTAATTTCGAAATACACAGTGGTATCCACTATTTCTATTCCACTTTCATTAGTTGTTATTTGTAATCCTTCAATGAGATAGGGTTTGCTCCACGTTCCATCTCCCGGCCATCCTTGAGTTGCAAAATCTGCATTACTGGTTATTAAAATGGGATCATGATCGATGTAAAAGGACATTTGAGGTTCATGCAACTGCGGAACTATATTTGGTTCTGCAATTTGTGTGTAACTAATTTGTAATATCGGAGTCAGAAACAAAAAAGTCGAAACAATGAGCGCAATATTCTTCGATAACATAATTTCCTCTCTCGTATGATGGAAACAGTTCGAGAAGAAAAGAATAAGCATATCGTTTTTTTTTCAATTTCCACTTCCAACCTTATTTGTGACCAAACGAGTAAGAGTAATTTAAGTATAAAGAAAGAACCGGTCTGGTATATGGAGGCAGACCTATTGTCAGATAATTGAAGACTACCCAGTTCGCTTTATGATATGGTAACCAAATTTAGTTTTGACAGGTTCTGGAGTCATAGCACCAACATTCAATGCGAATGCGGCTTTTTCAAATTCAGGAACCATCTGTCCTTTTGTGAACCAGCCAAGGTCTCCACCTTTCTTCTTTGATGGGCAAGTACTGTGGTTCAGTGCAATTTTCTTGAAGTCTCCGCCCTCAGAAATCTTACTAATGAGAGCTTGTGCTTGACTGTGCTTGTCTACTAGAATGTGACTAGCCCGGACTTTTCCAGCTTTTCCTTTTGCCATATAATTCACCTGTTTGATGGGTGTTCTGAGAATTATTTGAAAATCAACCGGTCTTAAACTTGTGCAAATATGATTGCGATATTGACCAATCCGAGGTTTTATGTCACTTTGTACAATAGCTTCGCTATTCCACAGGTGAAATCAATGGATGCTACAGTATTTCATAAACATGGTGGTCCCGAAGTTCTTTCATACGAGGATATCGACACCCCTCATATTGCAGATAATCAGGTTTTGGTTAAAGTCAAGTACGTCGCACTGAATCATCTTGACCTCTTTGTGCGGCGTGGCATTCCTGGATTGAAACTCGAGATGCCTCACATTCTTGGAAGCGATATCAGTGGAGAGATTGTTGAGGTTGGTAGTAATGTCGGCGACTCATTTAAAATTGGTCAGAAGATTGTTGTTGATCCCGGTGTTTCTTGTGGTGTCTGCGAGTTCTGTATTCGCGGTCAAGAATCTCTCTGTTCATCTTATGGAATTATTGGCGAACATTATCGCGGTGGATACGCAGAGTATCTCAATGTCGATGCGCAGAATATAATCCCAATTCCAAAAGAGAGCGTTGTCGACATGGCCGCGGCAGCTTCTATTCCTCTTACACTTATGACTGCATGGAGAATGCTAATGACTAAGGCTCAGGTTAGAGCTGGAGATGACGTTCTTATCATCGGGATTGGAGGTGGTGTGGCTTTAGCAGGGCTTCAGATTGCTAAAGCTGCTGGAGCAAGAGTGATTGTCACGAGTTCCTCTGATGAAAAGCTGGACAAAGCAAAACTCTTCGGTGCTGATGAATGCATCAATCACAATAAAACACCTGAATATCATAAGGAAATCTATCGCCTCACAAAGAACCGCGGTGTTGACATAGTAGTAGACTCTGTTGGCCAGGCAACGTGGTCCAGAAGTCTGAAGAGTTTGAGAAAAGGTGGGAAACTCGTGACCTGCGGAGCAACATCTGGGCCAAATGCTGAAACCAATGTGAATCTCCTTTTTTGGAAACAACTTGAGATTCTTGGTTCAACAATGGGCAGTAGAGATGAACTTCGAACAGCACTAAAATTAGTGTGGAATGGTACTATCAGACCCACAGTGGACAGGATTCTCCCTCTCTCGAGAGCCCAAGAGGCTCACGAAATCCTCGAAGAAGGTACACAGATGGGCAAACTCGTTCTCAAACCGTGAAAAGTTAGTAATACGGGGATACACATCACAATCAGACACTGGTTCATTATGGTGTTTGCTGTCAATGATGTTGGTGTACAATGAGAGTCGTTACTATCTGCATGCCTGAATCATACGTTGATGGCGTCGATAAACTGATTGGTCAGAATAAATACCCTAATCGTTCAGAGGTCATTCGAATTGCGATTCGTGATCTTCTTGTGGATGAATTGTGGGGTGAGCGTAAAACGTCAGGTGGTCTTCCCTTAATTGCTCAATTGGAACAAATGGCACTCCAAGATACTCCAAAGTTGAATCCTCAAACATGAGGGATACAGCGGAACTACCTTTTTGTATATCGGGGTAGGATTTCTACAAGAGCATAGGATACAAGAGATGCGCAAATCTGTATCCAAAAGCTAATTCCTCGTTTAGGAGCGAATCAGAAAAATGTCAAGATTCTTTCGACGTAAAAAAGATGAAGAAAAGGATGATGGGACTGCTGACGGTGAACCCGTAGAAGCTGGTGAAACTGCCGAAGAAGAGACCGTTGATGCTCCAGAAGCTGCAGATGAAACAGTAACTGAAGAAGTTTCCGCAGGTAGAGGGGATACAATACCATATCACTCTGAGATTCAAGACAGGCTCATGTATATGTTCAATGACTCCGGTATGGGTGGCGGGATTGAAGGTACCGATGAGTTCTATCTCGAATTCATGGCAATGGGTGAACGATTCTGGATTGGAAAAGCACCACTTGGTGCTATTGAATTGAAGACAGGCACAATGACTGATCAGGATGCTCACATACGAATCGCAAATGATGTTGTTTCTGATCTTCTATCAGCAGCTACGTTTGCCGAGTTCTCTAAGATCTATATCCAGTACTACAAATCTGCTGAGGCTGGCAAGTTCGTCAAGATAGAGGTACGAAAGCCCATAACCGACTTAAACAGGCGAGGTTATGCTCGAGTACCAATCATGAAACTTCTCATTGGTGCTGCAAGATAGACTCTTTGCGATGTCCCATTCAGATGTCTAGCAATAGTTAAATTCAGGCTTATCCCTGCTTGTCATAATCAGGTGGGATATGACCAATGAAAATCGAGACTCCTGTTGTCATTATCAATCTGAAAACATACCCGCAAGCTACAGGTGAGAGGGCAGTTCTTCTCGCTCAAGCTTGTGAACGGGTATCAAATCAATATGACGTACCCATTGTCGTTGCGCCTCAGATTCCTGACATTTATCGGGTAGCAAAAGCCGTTGAGATTCCTGTATTCTCTCAGCACATGGATGCTGGAGAACCGGGAAGATTCACAGGTCATGCTCTAGGAGAAACCCTTGTAGAAGCTGGTTGTGCAGGAACGCTCCTGAATCACTCTGAAAAAAGAATGCAACTGGCAGATATTGAGGCATCTATTGACAAATCAAATAAACTCCATCTCTATACAGTAGTTTGTACAAACAACATATTGGTGAGTGTAGCCGCCGCAACCATGAATCCCTGGGCTGTTGCAGTAGAACCCCCAGAGCTCATTGGTTCTGGAATTTCAGTTTCTCAGGCTCAACCAGAAATCATTTCTGGTACGGTAGAGAAAATACGTGCAGTAAACAAGGATGTTGTAATACTCTGTGGTGCAGGTATCAGTAATGGTGATGATGTCAAATCTGCTATAAAATTAGGTTCGCAGGGAGTTCTTCTTGCCTCTGCAGTAGCGAAATCTCCTAAACCTGAAGATGTTCTAGCCGACCTCGTTACTCCTCTTAGTAAATAGTCCCTTCCGAGTCATTTTTCATTGGCTCGGACTGGATTTTGCCAGGCGAAACTAGATGAAAGTGTCATTAGAGTGTGCCCACTGCTTACTTGAAAGAGCAATCAATCAAGTTCGTTTAGCAACTGATGATCTTGACCTCCAGATGGAAGTCATCACAGCGATGACCAAGTTTCTTGGAGAGAACTTTGATAGCGACTCCGTGCCAAGTCATATTGGGACCGATAGAGACCTGATTGTTCAACGTATGACAGGAAAGGATCCCTATAAGGAATTAAAGCATGAATCGAATGTCATGGCACTTGGTATTCTCCCAGAGCTAGTTCAATTAGTTGACGAGGCAAAAGACCTACACTCTAAGTTTCGTACTGCTACACTCATCGCTGCTGCAGCTAATGCAATCGAATTTGATGTATCTGGGCGAGAATTCAGCCTTGATGAACTACGTAACATTCTCAATAATGTAGAATCAGATTTGGTCGTTGACCAAGTTGACGAGTTTCGGAAGCTATGTGAAAATGCAAGTGAAGTTCTCTTTCTGCATGATAATGCTGGAGAAGTCGTCCTTGACATGATTCTCATCAGAGAAATCAAGCGTCTTGGACCGAAAGTTATCGCAGTTGTAAAGGGTGGTCCCGTTCTGAATGATGCAACCATGATTGATGCAGATGAGGTCAATCTTGGAGATTATGCTGATAAGGTCGTAGATACTGGAGCACCCGCTATTGGTATCAATCTTGAACGTAATTCTAAGGAGTTTCTGGATCTCTTTAATTCTTCTGAATTGATTGTAGCAAAGGGAATGGGTAACTTTGAGTCGTTGACCGAGTTCGAACCCAAATCTCCTACAGTCCATATCATGAGAACAAAGTGTATTCCTGTAGCAAAACATGTTGGTGTTCCTAAAAACAAGAATGTGGTCATGATCAGGTTTCCTCCAACTTAGAATGGATATGGAGTTACGCCATGTCATTCTTATACGGTTTCAGACCTTGAGCCAAGGGCATTGCTGCAATAAAATCAACTTTCAATTCTGGAAACTCAAGGCTAATACTATCTCGGAGTCGTTTCATCCCCGGGTCTTCAGATACAAAAGCACCAAGTTCGAGAGTATTCATACCCTCCTCTTTTGCTAGAAGTCTGATTTCCGGAGACAGTTCTCCTGTTACAAGAGTCCTGATATCTTGCTTTCTAGCATTGATGATATCCGGCATATCGACATGATAACCTGCGCTAACAAGTACATCTCCGACTTCATCATCGAGGTCTCCTGAAAACATCACCATATTGAGATTCAACTTTGATGCGACATAATTCGCAAATCCCGAATGGTTCTTTACTCCTGGTGGTTTACAGACTCTACCTATTGATGCAAGCTGTCCATAATCACTTTCTGTTGAGAAATCTCCAATCTTCTGGAGATCTAAGACTTCAATGAGTGCATCATTTAGACCATCTCTTGCACATAACCATCCGCTACCAATGACATAGGTCGAGATGTAGTTCTTAGTCAGAAGACGTACTCTCACAAGATCTAAGCCTGATAATCTATCAATTGCAAATGGGAATAAGGGTCGGTATGTAACAAGAAGGTTGGACTTATCCTGTGAAGCTTTAGTGACTACTCTTGCAGATGGATATGTCGCTATGAGCATTCTATTCACAGTAGTGTTGGTCTGGTCGGTTTCTGTTTGTGGGCCAATTTCAACTCGATTATCTAACCCTTGGACAGTCAACTCTCGTGGGGCTAATTCTTGTAGACGCTTAACTATCTGAAGAAGAGTGGTCATTATCCTACCTTCCACTTGATCGGTTCACAGACTGCATAGAAGACTTCCGTCAGTCTTATTCTTTTGGATGCTAGAGAAAATAGTCATTGAAAGGCTAATCAGAGGTTTCTTCGTCTTCGTCGTCTTCAATATCCTCATCAAAGTCGTCGTCATCGGAGTAGAGCTCTTCAAGTTCTTTATCAATCTCGACTTCTTCGATTTCTAGCTCTGGCTCTTCTTCATCCTCTTCGATTTCTGGTTCGTCTTCAAGGATTTCGAGCTCTGGTTTTTCCTCAATAACTTCAAGTTCTGGCTTTTTCTCTTTCTTCTTCTTGTCCTTCTCAGGTTTGACTTTCTTAGCTTTCTTACTTTCTGCTTTCGCAATAGATTTTTTAGCTTCGAAATTGTCTCGCTTCTTCATCTTCCAGAACTCTGTCTTTGCAGAACGAACCCTATCCATTTTTTTGTAGTCGACCTGTTGTGGATTCTGGCTCTTTCTGAGTCTGATACGTTCACGCTTGAGGGCTTTCATTTTATTAGTCATCGACTGTCACCTGTGCGTTCAAAGCACCGTGCCTCCGTTTTGTTTTATAACTATGTCGTAAGCAACACAATTTGAGGAAAAATACACTTGGAACAAATCCTTTAAGAAAACACAGTCTCTAGGTCCCTTGGGGCCGTAGTCTAGCCAGGATAAGGCACTAGCCTCCGGAGTTAGTTATCCCCGGTTCAAATCCGGGCGGTCCCGCCATTTTTCAATAAAATCGGACTTTATATGCGTCATTCCCACAATAAAATTTGAATTGAGGTTTGGCTCATGAGCATAATTGGAGAACCTAGAACTTCTGAAGAAAAAGTAGTGGCTCGATTCACACGTTACCTGAATGGCCCTATGGGGAAGACCGTTCTAGACAATCTTGACGAAGGCGAGAATTTTATTCTGCAGACCTCTGAACACACCCTTCGCATTACAAAACGGAATGGTCGTGCTGTAGTTACTCCACTTCCATTTTCACTTGCATAAACATGCATATGCAGAAATTGCGGATAATTTTACCAGTTTAGTTAATTTAGAGAAATGATTGTTATAGGTCAGTGGGTGTTGTATGTGAGCGATCCTCGCAAACACATAGATGAACGTGGGGAAGATCTAGCAGAACTTTTTCAGGAGCACCTGAATGGTCCTATGGGAAGAGCCGTTCTCGATAATCTTGCTGAAGGTGAGATTTTCACCATCGAAAATAAAGAACATATCCTGAAGATCAAGAAGGAAGAAGGGAAATGTGTCGTGGACTTTGTAGGGTATGTTCACGATATGAAACCGTTTTGAAATTAATTAATAGTAACTAATGGTTTGAAAAACTCGGGGGTAGTTACATGATTGGGACGCCTCCTTCTAAAGAAGAGAGGGTCATAAGTAAGTTCGCAAGATATCTAAATGAGCCAATGGGTAAGATAGTATTAGATAACCTTGAAGAGGGTGAGAGTTTCCCTAGTCCATCTGATGGAGTTCCAATGCATGTTACCAAGAAAAAGGAAAAGCTGTTCTTCAAATCATCAATGTGTGAAACTAACGGCATTAACGAAGACTCTATAAGTTAAAATCCGCCCCATGAAAAATGGGGCCGTAGTCTAGCCTGGATAAGGCACCAGCCTGCGGAGTTGGATATCTCCGGTTCGAATCCGGACGGTCCCGCCACTATTTCTGTTAATTCTTTAATCGTAGGACACTCGACAAGAAGCTTAAATGGGTCAACAAATTCGGCATTAGTGTATCATGCAGTTCACTCCGCAGCGTCTTGATCGACTGTATCGGTCAATGCGTCGAGAAGAAATCGATTCGCTGATTATTACTAGACGTCAGGATATCCAATACTTGACGGGTTATCAATGCACAGGACATAGCGTTCCGGTCGGCTGTATTATATCAGAGAACCATCAACCTCAATTGATCATTTCTGAATTTAGAGAAGACACATTGATAGGTGAATCAATCCTCGCCAAGGTCCATACTTTTAGTTCACGCCTAACTGATGATTGGTATCGAGCTCAGGGCCATAGCTATTGGAATGCAATAATCAACACGATTAACGACCTTAATCTATCAAAAGGAATGATTGGACTACAGTTCGATTGGCTATCAGTGCGAGAACTAGACACACTCAAGGCCAGTCTTCCCGATGCTGGTTTTCGAGACTTTTCACAACATCTTTGGAAACTACGATACATCAAAGACGCTGCCGAAATTGATGCAATTCGTCAGGCTGTTGACATAGCTGAGATTGGAGTTCGTACTGCTTTGGAAACAGTTGCTTCAGGTAAATCTGAAGATCAAGCATCACTCGAAATTGAATCTGCGATGCGTGGAGCTGGCGGTCAAAAACGTGGTATTCGTGCAGCTGTTCTATCTGGGGATCGCGCTAGATATCCTTTTGCACAACCTGGCGCCTCTAGAATCCGGAGCGAGGACTTTGTCGTCTTGGACATCACAGTGAGTCACTCTGGGTACTTCGCTGAAGTTGCTAGGACAATACATCTGGGACACCCAACCGACCAACAGAGGAAGCTCTTCGAATATGTACTGAACTCCATGAAAGTTGCCGAAAAGGCGATGTACCCAGAAGTTTCTTTCGCTGATTTGACAAAACAAATTCTGAAGAAATCTGGCAAGAGCTTTCCAATTGATACCTTGATTCAACCATTAGGAAGCTCCATTGGATTGGACTTACGAGAACCTCCATACATCACATCAGAGAATACGTTTTCACTCAAAGAAGGTATGGTGTTCACTCTTCATCCAACAGGGTTTGCATCAGAGGTAGGAGCTGTAAAAGTGGCTGACGTTTTTCTTGTTACTTCTGATGGTATTGAAAATCTTGGTTCTTTATCTCGTGAAACACTGTAACTATGTAGATTGCTGCCAGCGTTTGAGTTTTGCAAAGACCTGCGCGATTGTTTCACATCTATCGTTGTGCTTTTCAATTTCATCTCTTGATAGTTCACGGATCTGTGCTGCTGGGGCACCAGAGTTTACACTTCTTGGGGGAATCACAACATTTGCAGGAACGATACTTCCTGGAGCAAGCAGTACTCCTTCTCCAAGTGTAGCTCCATCAAAGACAACACATCCCTCGCCGATGCTTGCACTATCTCCGATGTACACTCCATGGATAACGGCTGCGGTACCAATGATAGCATTGTTTCCAATAATTGTTGGGTTCTCTTCGCTATGTGCATGAATGACAGCACTATCCTGCACACAGGTTCTCTCTCCAAGTCTTACAGATGCAAAATCTCCGCGTATAACTGCACCAGGCCAGATATTTGCTCTCGGTCCAACTTCAACATCACCAACAAGTGTAGCCTGTGGGCTCACAAATGCGGTTGGATCTATCTTGGGGTTCTTGTCTCCGAATGGTAGTATTGGCACATCAAACACCTCTGTGATTATAATCATGCAGTAGCGATATCTAATAAAACATCATATGCTCAACTAGATTATGATTCACGGTTCAATAATGCATTAATTGCATATTCATAATGCTCTGCAGGTCGTAATCCTATCAGTCTGTCAACTACTGTTACCTTTCCAGGTTCAGATGATGGTATCTGAAGTTTAGCTGGTTCACCATCCATGAAAATGAGTACACAAGGAATACCATGGATGCTATTGTCTCGAGAATACTCACGGTGATTCTCAGTATTGACCTTCAAGAAGCCCACTTCTGGATCATTACTGTATTTCTCTTCAAGTTCATCAAGAATCGGTCCTAATGCTTTACAAGGAGCACACCATGGCGCCCAACAATCAACAAAGAGGAGTTTGGTTGATTTCTTTTCTGCATCTACATCTGACGGTGTAACATCTCTTACCATGCGTTTTGCACCGAAATTTTGAGCATCATAGACGCCTATATTTGTTACCTAACAATTGGATAAAAAAAAACGTATCACCCCAGCGAGGAAGGTTACTTCTTCCCCGCGGGTGTGTGATGAATTATTTACGCAGGCGCCTCTTCAGTGAGGAGGTTATCTGCAATCTGTTCGTAAACTTCCATTGGCATTACACCAACGAGCTTGTCAGTCTTCTTTCCATGACCGTCATCGAAGATTACTCTGCGACCTTCGGAGTATACTAGAACGCTAGGAACACCTGTGATCTGGTTTTCCTGGCTGAACTCACGGTTGTGATCCACGTCTAGTTTGACAACTTTCAGTCCCTTGCCTTCGTACTTGTCATTGACTTCTTCGAGCATGGGTCCTAGAGTCCTGCAGGGCATGCACCAGACTGCATGACAGTCCACGAATACTACTTTATTTTCAGATACAATTTTGTCTAGCTCAGTTGAGCTGATGTCTTCTACCATTATAATCAAACTCCGTCGCTGGTACGAGTCGGTTGTGTATAAATTTTGCACTACCGTTATAAGGATTGCGTTGTGAACGTCTACTTTTCAAGAATTCTTCCACAATTCTGGCATGTGATGTTTCCATTCAGTATCGAATCTTGATTGTATGAATACGTTGCTCCACAATATGTACACTTGATTCGAAATAAGCTTTCAACATCATGAGTTGCTTCCTGCTCGGGTATTGTGATATCTGAAATATACGGTTTTGGCCAGACAAGCACAGGAATTTGAATGCAGAACACAATGAATAAGCCTGGGCTGACCCCCCAGGGTAGCAAGATTGCTATTAGCGGCAGTATCCACATAAGACCGATAACTCTGATTCCCAGCTCCCATTCTGGACGAAGGAACCAGAACATTAGGAATGGAATGAAGTCGATGAAGAAGAGTAGGATATAGAGTACATCAAGATGCCAACTGTAGTAAACGATTACCCCCTGATGTAACAGCGATCCGTCCAATAGTAACAGCATTCGAGCAAAATGAGTCGCTCTTGCAGCTGTAAAGAGATTGTTCCTTTTTTGCACGAAATATTCATTCCCAAGGTACCCTTACCATATGACAATATCAACTTGTTGACATTAATTATTAGTATGGCTTTGTAGAGCTAGTGCCAAAGTTTGATAAGCTGCTGTCCATCGAAGTCATAGAAATTGGTGTTACTTGTGCCGGTCCTACATTGCCCCAAGTGTGGTTCAAGACTTGACTTTAACAAGGTAGATGCAGGTTGGTATGTCGGTTGTTCCACATGTGATGTAGAGATTCTTGTTGATGGAAAGAATAAGGACCTCTTTGATGCTTACGAGGCATATAGTGAAGAGATTAAGAGAAGCGCTTTCGATGGAGCGGATGCAAAAACTGCGATTAGAAGAGAGAAATATCTTGGCTCGGGATCTGGAGATCGAAAGAAGAAACGACGCAAAGCGGATCGATCATCACGTGTTCAATCAGAGGTTGCGATAAAGAATCTAATCGATGAAGGTGGTAGCAACATTGATGATATTCCTGAAACACTTCGTGAGCTGATTGCATCTGGTCGTGATTATCTAGTCAAGTATCAATACATGCCAGCAACTGATGCTGAGTATGGTTCTGATGTCAGTGACATCGGCATTCCAAAACGGTTAGTGGAAGTGCTTGGTTCAAAGGGAATTACCAGACTCTACAAATTCCAAGAAGATTCATTCGATGCAATCAATAATGGTGAAGATGTAGTCATTGCTGCACCAACTGCACAAGGAAAGACTGAGGGTTTTATTCTACCAATTATCAGACAACTACTCCTCTCCGTACAGGATACATTTGCGAATCCCGGAGTAAGAGCGCTTCTAATTTATCCGACAAAAGCTCTTGCTCGGGACCAATTCGATAAGGTGAAGCAGTTAGGAAAAGCTGCAGGTCTCAGCGTTGGAATCTTTGATGGAGATGTTACACAAAATGAACGGAGTAAGATTTACGAGAGACCTCCAGATATCCTCCTTACAAATCCCGATGTTTTACACTATCATCTTGGATGGATGCAGTCTCGTCTAGTTCCCCTTCTGACTACTGTGAAATTTGTTGTATTGGATGAGATCCATCTCTATACAGGTTCCATGGGGACCAATGTCTATTATATCATGAAACGGTTAGAAATGGAATCTGGTAGGTTTCAGAAGATTGGAGCATCTGCCACTATTGCTAATCCCAAGGAATTTGCTGAGATGCTCTTCGATACAGATGTGAAACTCATTGAGTCAAAGACCGCAAAACGTGGACCCGTTCATTTCTTGATGTATTATCCTGGCATGCGAAGTAAGTACAGCATGATTGTAGATATAGTTTCAATGCTTCAAGCTGGTGATTTCAAGACTCTTGTTTTTGGAAATACTCACTCTGAGGCTGAAGTGCTGAATATGCTTCTTGGAGATGTTGGAGTCAAATCCATGGTGCATCGCGCAGGTCTGTCAAAGAAATACAGAGGAACTGTGGAAGATGACTTCAGATCTGGAAAACTACCAGTCATCGTTTCAACTCCGACACTTGAACTCGGGATCGACATTGGAGACCTCAATAGTGTCGTTAGTATGATTGTGTCCATTACTCGTTTGACCCAACGAATTGGGCGAGCTGGCCGGCAGGGTCAGGAGAGTGTTGCGATTCTTGCTCTAAGGGAAAAAGATCCTATCTCCTCCTTCTATCGGTATGACCCTGAGAAGTACTTCACGGATATTGATGCTGCATATCTTGAACCCGAAAATGAAGTCGTAGGATACTATCAATTAATTGCAGCGGCTATGGGGGGAAAACTAAAAGCTTCACAATTTGTCCGACATAAAGGAATCATCGAGAAATTAGTTGAAGATGGAATCGTGAGAGTCCATGATGATACTGTGCAAGTCATTGATGCTGATAGTGCAAGGAAGGCATGGCGCGGTTACAGTATACGCGGTATAGGAGATACTGTGCAAATTCGTCTTGATAAGAAGGGACTTGGTGAGCGTTCAATGCCAATGGCCGCTCAAGAACTGCATCCTGGGGCAATCTATCTGCATGGTGGGAAGAACTACATGTCTGTAGATTTCAAGTATACTCCAGGTCTTGGAAGAGCAATGGTAGTTCCATACAAGGACCGAAGTATTCACACAAAACCCCTCTATTCAACAATGCCGAAGATAATCGATATTCTAGAACGGAGTAAGATACTGGGTCTGAATGCTGTTTATTGTACACTTGAGATGACCCAAACCGTTGATGGATATATCAAGAAAGAAACTCGAACTGGAAACATAGTCGGTCGCCTTGATTTGACAACTCCTTTGATCTATACTTACCAGACACGTGGGTTTGCTATTACAGCACCTGAACCTGTGAAGTCCATCAATGATTATGTTGCAGGGAAATATGCTACACTGGGCGGTCCACAAATGACACCAAGCGGGTTGTATGGCGGATCATTCCATGCACTAGAGCATGTGCTCATCGAATCCAGTGATATGCTCACCGGTGGTGGAACTCGTGAGATTGGTGGTGTATCAATGGGTGATTCTGGAATCATCTTTGTCTATGATGGTAGCCCTGGAGGAAATGGTGCTTCAAAACTGCTCTTTGGAAAGCTAGATGAGGCATTCCGAAGAACAAAAACAATACTGGAGAAGTGCGATTGCAACACAGTCGACGGTTGTCCTCTATGCACCTATTCATATCATTGTGGAAACAACAACGCTCCACTGTACAAGCTAGGTGCCCTTGAGAGTGTTGAAATGATACTTGCTAAAGCTGAAACAACAGTTGATACCGAGGGATATACTGGCTACGAACCCCTTGTCTAGAATGGAGATGAAAAAAATGGCTGAGTTTCGAGTTGGTCGTGGACATGATGGTCCTGCAAGAGTTGGAGAGTACATCATGAATGATGTTGCTTTCGAAACTCCTATTCTTATCAGCCCAGAGATATCTAGAGCAAATCCACTTCACTATATGACTCTCGGGCGAGATCCTACTAGACAAAGACCCATGATATCAACAATCCCATTCACTATGAAGCTTGATGAGTTGGTCAAGGCTGAACCGAACGATTCAGACTCAATCCTTTTACCTTCAATGATTTCATTTTCCTCATTGAGTGCTGATGCAGGTACTCTACTATTACGTCATCAAATTGAATTCATTAATAGTGTTAAAGATACCATTGATCCATCTCGCCTCATTATCCGAGTTCCAGAGAATATTGACTTTGAGGTCTTCGAATCTTATCTTCATGATTTTCATTCAATGGGAATTCGTGCTGCAGCATTTACATTTGATGGTCTTCTTGGATCCGTGGACACTGAATCAATTCATCTAAGAAGTGCTCTTCCAGCATCTTGGCTTTCTACAGCCCTGGGTAAAATTACACCCAGCATGGTCCCCTTCCTATTCTATACAGGATTCGATATCATTGATTGTGGTTATTCCATCGAGGCAGCAGTGACTGGCACACGCCTTTGGCGGAATGATTCTGAACGAATTGAACAAGGTGCCTTTCATCGTTTTTGTTCATGTATTCACTGTGTTTCATTTTCTGATGATTCCAATTCAAAGCTCATAGAAACTCTTCAGAATCATAACTTGGATGTCTACAATGAAATTCTCTCCGAATCAATTCATGCAATGAAGAATGGTAGGCTGCGTTGGCTAGTAGAATCAATGACTCATGTCAGTCCTAACCACGCATCACTCCTTAGACAAGTGGATAAACAATCATATTCTTTCCTAGAAGAATTCACACCGACTACTGGTACGGATGTTGTTCCTCTGATTGGCCCAGAATCATATAATTCTCCAGTAGTTCGTCGCTACCGTGAATATTTAGAGGCTCGATATACTCCTCCCTCTGGCAAACGGATTGTGCTCTTACTCCCCTGTTCTGCGAAAAAGCCATACTCGGATTCAAAATCTCATCGTAGATTTCTAGAAACAATAGAGAGTGCACTTGGTAGGACAGTTGGAAGTGTTGCTCAAGTAATTCTTACTTCTCCTCTTGGAGTTGTACCCCGAGAACTTGAGAGAATATTTCCAGCTGCAAATTATGATATTCCCGTGACCGGTGATTGGGATGCTAAGGAAACTGAACTAGGTGCAGAAGCGCTTATTCATTATCTAGACAAGATTGATTCTGAGTCTACCGTAGTTGCACACGTATCTGGAGGGTATCTTGGAATTGTGAAGTCTGCGGAATCAAAGGTTTCACAGAGTATCATCTATACAACCCCTGAAACATCTGCCACAAGCTGGGAATCTCGTCAAGCACTACATGAAACCCTCGTCGATCTCAAGAATGTGCTTCAACTAAAAGATACTCCGCCAAGGCAACTTGAAGAAATTGTGAGAGCTACTGCTGACTTCCAGTTTGGTTCTGGAGCTGGGGATATGCTTGTTCCTGAGAACGCAAAGCTAGGGGGAAAACCATATCGACAGATAGTTTGTCGTATTGAAAAAGAACAAGTCTGCTCTTTCATAGCTAGTTCAGGCTCTATCTCTTTGACATTGAATGGTGCGAAACTCCTTGCTCCCCTGAATCGTTACTGGGTTCGATTGGATGCTCCGCAAGTCAAAGGTGGTTCCATATTTGCAGTAGGTATCAAAAAAGCTGATTCAGAGATACGTCCCGGAGATGAAGTTATTATCCTCAACAACGAGGAACAAGTCATTGCGGTCGGTAAGAGCGAAATGTCTGGCCGAGAAATGTGTGAACTGCCTAGAGGGCGTGCTGTTTCAATTCGCCATAAGATGGAGGGATAATGATGAATGATGTGCTAGATGAAATGCAAAACTTAGTGAAGCAAGCATCATCAACGGCTCGAGGTGTTTCAATAATCAAGAGGCGTGCAAAGAATCCAAACAAACCCGCGGCTGCATGGACCACACAAGCACGGATTGGCACTGAAACGGGGACTGCTCTCTCAATTGTTCTTTCGACAGAAGGATGCGCTCATGCGCGAAGCAGTGACGGTGGTTGTACAATGTGTAGCTATCTCCTTGATGGTACAAGTATGAACCCAACTTCTGATGAGTTTCTTAATCAATTTCAAGAAGCAATGAAGAAGCTTGAGAATGCAACATCTCCTCTTTCTGTGAAGATTTACACTAGTGGTAGCTTTCTGGATACTGATGAGATTCCAA
>Ga0315542_1000550_pt1 | contig 23706 bp, 20 predicted proteins | sample SalMarSW160120MG_FD_202541 | JGI IMG/M metagenome (GOLD analysis project Ga0315542, IMG submission 202541) | Salt marsh sediment microbial communities from the Plum Island Ecosystem LTER, Massachusetts, United States - Salt Marsh Sediment SW1601-20 ... | reverse complement strand
TGCATCGATTCCCCATCCGGCTGCGTAACCGGTTATCGAAGTCTGTCCAAGGATACCGGCAGACTGGATTTTCTCCCAGTCTGCTAAAATCGTTAGCCTGGTATCTTCAGGAAGCACCGATTCGAGGATCGATACAGCATAATCAAATGCATTTTTTGCCTCAGTTGGAAACCCTGTATAATAAACTGTTATTGATGCCCTCCCTTTGTTTAGCGATTTTTTGAAAAACACGGGAGGAGGTGGAATATAGATCCTGTTAACTTTGTTTCCGGCATAGCATTGTGCACTCACAGAGGAATTTGGAACAAATTTCTGTGCATTAAGAGGTATGACAGAATTAACAACAAATCCACAAATCAACAACAACAGGAGTTTCTTCATGTAGTAGTCTGATCGCCGGTATTTGAACTCCTTAAACTTAAAATATCCCTGTCGAGCTGATAAAGATTATTTTTCCCGACAAGACGTATTTTGTCAACGATTTCTTTTGCTGAAGCTTCTTCTTCTACCTGCTCCATTACAAACCACTGCAGGAAGTTGTGAGTATTAAAATCTTTTTCTTCAAGAGTCAGGGCAACAATTTCGTTTATGCTTGCAGTAACGAATTCTTCGTGTTTCAAAACTGCATTGAACACCTCTTCAACACTTTTGAATTCAACCGCTGGCTTTTTAAATGCCGGAATTACAGAATTACCACCTCTTTCATTAATATATTTAATAAATTTCAACATATGCAGTCTTTCTTCATCGGACTGGATGTACAACCAATTTGCCACACCACTGAATCCATTTGTTTCAGCCCATGAGGCCATAGCAAGATAAAGGTTTGAAGAATAACCCTCTCTTTCAACCTGTCTGTTGCAGATATCTTCTATTTTTTTCTTTAGCATGATTATAAGTATTTATGGTTTAAATAATAACATTTAATTACTTATGTTGTTCAACATCCAGTAACTCTTCAATTCTTGCAATAAGATCATTAATTGAAAATGGCTTTGAAAAGATTGCATTTGCCCCCAGCGCTTTTGCAAGACTCAGATAGCTTCCCGGTCCTGCTTTTCCGCCGCCTGATATTGCAATTATTTTAATGGACGGTTTAATTTCACGAAGTTTCATAATTACCTTTAATCCGTCTTCATCAGGCATTATTAGGTCAGTTACGACAAGATCAGTAATCGATGGTTTGAAATGAACGATGGCATCTCTGCCATTCTCTGCCTCAAGTACTGTAAATTTTCTTCTTGCAAGAGAGATTTTCAGCATCTCCCTGAGTTCTTTCTCATCTTCAACTATTAATACTCCGGGCATAGGTCTTTGAATAAATTAATTTTTATGAAATGGATGACTGAATTGCATCTCTTATCTCTCTGAGCGATACTGGTTTTAATAAGTGCTGTTTGATAATCCCCGAATTTAATAATTTTTCTTCCATTATTTCCTGATCAGGATCAGTGATCAGGATACATGGCGTACTTATTTTTAATCTGCTGTAAATTGCTGCAAGTTCCCTCTGTTGTATCTGTTTTGAATCGGTCATATATATTACCAGATCAGGATGATCTTCAGTAGTTGTCATTACTTTAATAAGATTTTCACTGTTATTTATCTTAATCAGATCATATCCTGAACCTTCAAGAGCAAGTGACAAAATTCTTGATTCATGTTTATTCCCTGTTAAAAATAGTATCTTTTTTCTTTTATCGGGTCGTACTGAAGGATCAGTGTATTTTTTTGATACCGGAAGATAAATAATAAAGGCTGAACCAATATCTTTTTTACTTGAAACAAGTATCTCACCTTCCATTTCAGTTATTATTCCGTGTATAACAGATAATCCCAGGCCAGTACCCTTTCCGACATCACGCGTAGTAAAGAAAGGCTCAAAGATCCTTTTAATAAGTGAAGGCTCCATCCCTTTTCCGGTATCTTTGAAAGTTATAAGAACATATTCATCGGCAACAATATCCTTATTAAGTTCATGCTTAACAATCTTTCCTTCCACAACTGACAGGGAAACTGTAAGCAATCCTCCCTTTTCCTCCATCGCATGAAAGGCATTTGTCATAAGGTTTAGAAATACCCTGAAAAGCTGTGTAGGGTCAGCAAAAACAAAAGCTTTCCTTTTTGGAATGCGACTCCTGATAACTAAACCGGAAGGCATCGCAGATTTGACAAAGGCAATAGTTTCCTTAAGGACTTCCGAGACATTGATCTGTACTTTTTCCTGATCAACCTGCCGGCTGAATGTGAGTATCTGGTTAGTAATGGAACGACCTCTTGTCACTGCTGCCTGTATCCTTCCCACCTTGTCAAAATTTTCAGAATTTTTCGGAAGATCTTCCTTCAACATTTCGGCATACCCTGAAATTGTAGCAAGGATATTATTGAAATCGTGCGCTATACCTCCTGCCAGTGCACCAATAGTCTCAAGTTTCTGAGCCTGTTGGAGTCTGTTTTCCAGCATTAGCTCTCTTGAAGAATCTTCAATTGCAAAATCTATGTATGCCGTCGTTCCCTCATCATTAACAGCAACATAGCCAGTGATCCTGCAGGGTATCTCATCTTTATTGCAGTTCTTCAGGTATACCCTTCCAAAATTTTTAGTGTTACAGTCGAGCAACTGGTCAAGTTGTATATCAAAAAGGCCTTCTTCAACATAGAAACTCCTTATGTTCATTCGTGTAATTGATATTTCATCGTGGCATTCCATTATCCTGAGAAACGCTCTGTTAGCATGCAGGATATTACCTCCCGGATCCAGTCGGAGAAAACCGATAGGCAGGTTGGTCTCAAATGTCCTGAACTCCTCTTCCTTTTCAATTACCGCCCGTTTCGATTGCATAAGGTCATCGATATCAGTCGTTTCAGCCAGAAGATGCGTTATTTCTCCTGTTCCTGTAGATATTGGTCTGAATATTACCTCGAAATATCTTTTACCAAGTTTTGGAGTATTGAAAGCAGCTTCATACCTCACCGTTTTTCCGGTAAAACACAAGTCAATGTTGCTTTTGATAAATCTGTTGAAAGTGTCATAACCCCATACGTCGGAAAGTGATTTTCCTACTACTGATTCATCAGCTACCTTATGCGCATTACAAAATGTGGCATTAACTTTTTCGTAGTTATAATCCCTGTTAATTACGGTAATCATCGACCTCGAATGGTCAATTATCTGATCAGAGATGTCCTTTTCCTTTTCAAGGTATCTCAGGACTTCGGTCTTATCAGTACTATCAGATTTATTTTCAGCCATTTAGCAAATTAAGTAATATCGAGGTTAAAAGTCTTCTTCATTTCTTTAAGAATGGGGTATTTGTTAAAAAGGTAATTGGACTTTTGTTCATCTGTATATAGTATATCATTTGATTCGGCAAGATCGATGTTTGTTTCAATATCAATATCAGAAAGAAAGAATTTGTTTTCGAGGAATGAAATGAGTTTTTGCTTATAATTCAGAACAAATGTGTCTTTCTGGGCAGCATTGCTCAGGTGAATCCTTATTATATGTTCATTTTCAAATTCAGGTTTGATTGAATTAAACATGCTCATAATTCGCGTTCCGTCACCTTTTAATTGTTCCGTAAATTCCAGCCATGCAGAATCAAAAGCAACCGGGGTAAACTCAATCTTAGTTTCATGTTTTACTTCGGCTACCGGAATATCAACTTCAGTTTCTTTCTTTTCTGCAGGTTTTAACTCCTCAGATATAATGTCTTTTATCGAAAAGGTCTTTGAAGGTTTTTCGATTACAGGGTCATGCTTTCCAATTGAAACTTCCGGCAGATTGATTCTTTTTTCATTTGTCTTATTATCCTCTCTTATAATCTCTGATTTGGAGGGTAGCGGAAGGTCCGCTTCAGATTTTATTGCCTGTTTTATATCAGGCTTTTTTTTTTCTGATTCCTCTGCCTGCTCCCCTGATATCCGACATAAACGAATAAGGGAAAGTTCTATATGAAGCCGCTGATTCTTGCTGCTTTTATAAGACAGATCACAATTAGTTCCTATTTCCAGCGCTTTAAAAAGGAAATCAACCGGGCATCTTTCTGTTTGCTTAAGATACTTTTGCTTAATCGCCGGCGTAGCTTCGAGCAGACGTACAGTTGATTCATCTTTACTCACAAGCAGATCACGAAGATGGCTGTTAAGCCCAGAAATAAAATTGTGCCCGTCGAAGCCTTTTTCAAGTACCTCATTAAATGTCATTAATACAGAAGATACATCACCTTCAAGGGCTCCATCAATGCTTTTGAAGTAATATTCATAATCCAGAACATTGAGATTTTCGATGACATCTTTGTATTCAATTTTTTTACCACTCAGACTAACAATCTGGTCAAAAATTGACAATGCATCCCGCAGAGCTCCATCAGCTTTCTGCCCAATTATATGAAGAGCCTCCTCTGAAGCATCAATTCCTTCATTTTTAGCTACATATGTCAGCCTGCCGACTATGTCTTCTATCCTTATCCTGTTAAAATCGAAAATCTGGCATCGCGAAAGTATTGTTGGGATTATTTTATGTTTCTCGGTAGTAGCCAGAATAAAAATTGCATGCGGCGGCGGCTCTTCAAGTGTCTTCAGGAAGGCATTGAATGCCGAGGCAGAAAGCATATGAACTTCATCTATAATATATATACTGTATTTACCTATCTGTGGAGGTATCCTTACCTGGTCATTCAGGCTCCTGATATCTTCTACTTTATTATTTGAAGCAGCATCAAGTTCGTGTATATTAAAAGAACGCAAGGAATTGAAAGAAATACAGGATTCACATTCATCGCAGGCTTCAAGATTTTCACCAAGATTATTGCAGTTAATTGTTTTTGCGAAGATCCTGGCACAAGTTGTCTTTCCTACTCCCCTGGGACCACAAAAAAGGTAAGCCTGTGCAAGATGTTTGTACTTAATGGCATTTTTCAGCGTATGCGTGATAGAGTCCTGTCCAACAACCATATCAAATGTGGCAGGACGGTATTTTCTTGCTGAAACAATGAAGTTTTCCATAGATAGATGACTCTCGTTTTATTCAAAATTGTTGAGATACAAATATAGTCAAAAAGCCATCTTAAAAATTGTTAAATGCAAATAGAAAAATGCAAATAACAAAATAAAATAAAATAAAAACTGTCACAGAGAGACACTGAGAAGCACAGAGAGACACAGAGAACAGAAGCTCTTGGTATAAGTGATAACTCTGTGTAACTCTGTGGAAACTCAGTGTAACTCTGTGTAAGTTCTTTATTAAAAACAATTAAGTACTATAACTCTATAATGAACAAAGATATTTTTTCATCGCTTTATTTTTGAATAAACCAAAATAATTGTACTTTTGCGAGCCAAAATAATCAAACTAATAAACAATTAATTACTATGTTAAATCAGTACGAAACCGTTTTCATTGCAACTCCCGTTTTATCTGAGAACCAGATGAAGGAAGCGGTACAGAAATTCAAGAAGATCATTACCGATAATGAAGGTGAGATCGTTCATGAAGAGAACTGGGGTCTTAAAAAACTGGCCTATCCCATCCAGAAGAAGTCAACAGGCTTCTATTACCTGGTTGAATTTAAAGGTGCAGGTGATCTGGTTGAAAAGCTTGAAGTCCAATATCGCAGAGATGAGAGGATCATCAGGTTTTTAACTTTCAGGATGGAAAAATTTGCCGTCGAATATGCAGAAAAGAAAAGAAAACAGAAAGAATCAGGTAAATCGAAGGAGGAATAAGATATGGCACAGAACGAATCGGAAATCAGATATTTGACACCTCCTACAGTTGAGGTAAAAAAGAAGAAATACTGCAGGTTCAAGAAAAACAGGATCCGTTATATCGATTATAAAGATCCAGAGTTTCTCAAGAAGTTTTTGAATGACCAGGGTAAAATTCTGCCGCGAAGAATAACCGGGACTTCACTTAAATATCAGAGGAAAGTAGCTAAAGCCGTTAAAAGAGCAAGGCATATTGCACTTCTTCCTTATGTTACTGACCTATTAAAATAAGGAGGATTAAATATGGAAATTATATTAATACAGGACGTTAACAAGCTTGGTCAGAAAGACGATCTGGTACACGTTAAAGACGGATACGGAAGAAATTTTCTTATCCCCAGGGGGTATGCAGTTGCTGCAACACCTTCTGCAAAGAAGATGCATGCTGAGAATCTAAGGCAGAGAGCCCATAAAGAAGAGAAGATTAAGGCCGCTGCCCAGGAGATAGCTGTTAAACTGGCTGAGGTAAAAATTGTTGTCGGCGCAAAAACCAGTACTTCAGGTAAGATCTTTGGATCAGTAAATACCATACAGATAGCAGAATCGCTTAAGGAGAAAGGATTTGATATAGATCGCAAGAATATTACTCTTCCGGAAGACCAGATTAAGGAAGTTGGTAATTATAAAGCTGTTATTAAACTTCACAGGGATGTTAAAGTAGAAGTTGATTTTGAGATCAAAGGAGAATAAAAGATCCTAAATAATAAAAAGTAGAGACAGGTCTGAGATCTGTCTCTACTTTTTTATATCATCTTTAATAGTTATCATGGAAGTCCTTCCTGCGTTCGTATTTCAGATCGCCAAGCACAGAAGCTTTTACACGTATTGTGAAGTTCCACATCTTCATAGATCCGTTTGGATACCAGTTAAAGTTCATCTCCCAGCAATGGAGATCGCGTGTTATCCCGATTTGTGTCTGGGTAATCTGCTTCCCTGTAAAATCATATCCTGTTGAATAGGTAAGTGACATCTTTTTGTCCTTGGTTACTGCTACGCTACCTCTTAACATAAGGCCCTGAGTAACAATTGATTTAAGTCCAGGTTTAGAATAGTTCAGACTATAGCTTACATTCATTGACCATGGCATGTTAAAAACAGGATAACCATATTCATCATAAAGCCCGGCTCCATTATCACGTTGAGAGAGATCATCGGATCCGGGCGATTGATTATTAAGAACAGATCTCTGATCCAAAGCACCGCCCTGACTTGCAGAACCACTACCTGATTTAGCATTATCCTTTTTCCCTTTAATCAGGTCGCTCAGGCTGAAATCAAAACTGGTTGTAAAATTTGTGAGCCGCAGAAGTTTTTTTGTCTGGGCATAGTAAAAGGTTCCGATAGTAGCTCCTTTACTATTCATGCCATACATTGAAAAACTGCTGTTTGCTGAAATATTGATTTTATTCAGAAGAGACGTGTGCAGTTGCATTGAAACAGGTGCCCATCTCATTGAATCAGCAAAAATATTGTACGATGTGCCCATGCTGAAATTATCAATGATCTTGATCTTTTTTGGTTTGCCTGTTGTATCATTCTTTTCGAAAACCTTGGCCTCAAGAATGTTTACAAGGTTAAAGGAAACATTACCGCTTTTGCTTGCCAGCGAAGGAGTCCCAAAAAGGCCTCCTTCAAAGATTGAATATTCTTGCATGCGAAGTCCTGTTGAATCAGCCTGAACCTGTCTGTACATTTTTGAGCTCAGACCGGCCAAAGCAGGAACAAAACCAAACCCTATAGACGGTTTAATCACATGCCTGATGGCCTGTACCCTTGAATTCGGGTTGGTAAACTGGTAAGTACCGAATAGCTGTGGACTAAAACTGGCACTGACAGACGGGTTGAAAGCCTGACCGTAAAAAACTCCCCTTGTCGTATCTTTTACTACTTCTTTAAGGTCAGGATCGTATATTTTATTTATCTTTTGTGTATAAAGAACACCGGTATAAGTTACCGCAGGTGAGATTGAAAAGTTATTAAAAGGACGTATCTGCAAACTTATCGGGGCTGTATGCGTAAACCCATTCTGCATCCGTTTAAATATATCGCTTGTGAAAAGAAGACTGTCTTTTGTATTAATCTTATTATCAAGCGATGCGGAATATGAGAATTGAAGTTCCTGGTACCATTTGGAGGGACCGGTGCTGTTCTTACCCTTGAAAGGAAAGATCCTGCTCATATTAAAATTAGCCTTAGGCAGATCGAGGCTTACATCGCCGGTCTTTACATTCTGACTCTGGTTTGTACTCAAAGAAAGGTTAAACGGAGTCCCATCCCAGGTTTTGGAATAGCTGACACTTGATTGTCTTTGTGTGGTCACGTGCTCAGTTACCACATAACTATTGCTCTTATCAAAACCGCTTGAACTCATATTCACACTGGCAGAAAACCTAGAGCCGGGGGAAGATTTCGCATCCTGTGAATATGTCCATCCGAGTCTGTAGTTCATCACTTTGCTGTAATCCTTCAAACCAAGGTGTCCGCTGATATTGTTTGCATAGCTGAAGGAAAGGTTACCACTGTATTTATATAATTTTTTATAACTCGACTGAGTTGTCAGCATCCACGAACCGTTCGCGTAAACATTGCCTTTCAGGGCAAGATCGAAATAATTGCTTACCGCGAAATAATATCCTCCGTCAGTAAGTGAATAACCCCTCAGGTTTTCCTGGCCGATACGCGGGAAAATTATTCCTGATGCAGCTCTCTTTGTTTCAATAGGGAAAAAACCAAAAGGAATAATGAGAGGTAACGGGATACCTTCAAGGACCAGGTTGCCAGGCCCCGATACAATCTTTTTGCCTGGATATACTCTTGCCTTTGGAAGATTTATGTAATAGTGGGGAGTATCAAGGTCACAGGTAGAATATGTGCTTCTCGAAATATTGGAAGTTCCGTCTTCCAGCAGCTTGGTGTATGCGCTGTGAAGCAAACCCTGATCCTGTCTTGTTACAATGTTTTTTATCAGAGCTTTATGTGTTTTGAAATTATAAGTAAGCTCGTCTGCATTGAATTGCTGGCTCCCCTCTTTAAAGTCGGGCTTTCCTGCGATCTTTCCTGAAGTATCAGGCCTTCCGGCAGCAAAAAGAAGGTTTGTATTCATATTAAAAATGATTGAGTCGGCCTTGATCTGAATCTCGCCATAATTCACAACAGCTGATTTTATAAGTACCACCTGCCTGTTTTTAAGATCGTTCTTTATATATCCTGCTGCCGAATAGGTTACTTTTGTGGCAATAGCATTTGGTGATATTTTTCTTTGCCCGTTAAAAACGGTATCGGTTATCACTGAATCTCTCTTGATCAATAAGGTATCCCCGACACTCTTTCCTTCCTGAGAGAACAACATAATAGAATGGACCATCACAAGGAACACCAGAAGTAACCGCTTTTCTTTAAAAAAATACAACTTAAATGTTATTTTTGTATTGTTTTTTACAGGATCCTGTGGATGCCAGCTCAAAACTAATTAAAAAACACTAACTAAAAATGGATTCAGAAATTAAAAACGGGAAACAACATACTAATAATATATACATACTAAAATTGATTTGTCTTTTTCTTCTTATAATACAAGCATCAGCATCAGGGGCAGATTTGAATAATGATAAGGGATGGGTAATTGTGATCGATGCCGGACATGGAGGTAAAGATCCGGGAGCATTAGGTTCCATGAGCCGTGAGAAAGACATTGTTCTGGCCATTGCACTTAAGACAGGCAGGTATATTGAGCAGAATATTAGTAATGCACAGGTTATTTACACCAGGAAAAATGACACATTTGTTGAGCTCAGGGACCGTGCAAATATTGCAAATAAAAACAAAGCTGATCTGTTTATTTCAATTCATGCAAACTGGGCAAAACAAAAAAGTGTAAAAGGGTCTGAGACATATGTTATGGGGGTTGCAAAAGACCAGCAGAACCTTGAAGTGGCCATGAAGGAAAACGAGGTTATTCTCCTCGAAAATGATCATTCAACAAAATACGAAGGATTCGATCCTAAATCGGAGGTTTCATATATAATGTTCTCCCTGACTCAGAAAGTATTTCAGGAACAGAGTATCGATCTCGCTTCAAAAATACAAACAGAATTCAGGGAAAGGGTCAACAGGGATGACCGAGACGTAAAGCAGGCAGGATTCTGGGTTTTATACACTACAACAATGCCGAGCGTTTTGGTTGAAACGGGGTTTATAACAAACCCTGCTGAAGAAAAATTTCTTAATTCATCTGAAGGACAGGATTATATAGCATCAGCCATCTACAGAGCCTGCAGGCAATATATCAATGAGATTGACAGCAAAAGCGGCATATCGTGGGATAAAAGCCAGATTGACGGAAAGGTTTCTGACAGTTCTGAAGTAACATCAGTAATGATGCCGGAAACAATATTCAAAGTACAGATAATCACTTCGAGCTCTCAAATAGATACCAAGCCTGATAACTTCAAAGGATTAACAGATGTTGTCGAGATAAATTCTCATGGTCTTTACAAGTATGCATCCGGTTCTTTCGCAGATTATTCTTCTGCAGCAAATTACAGAAAGAAAATCGAAAGTATGTATCCCGATGCATTTGTAATAGCGGTTAAAGACAACAAAATATTACCTTTGCAACAGGCGTTGGATAGTAATAGGCTAAAATAAAATTTGTTATTAGATGAAAAAGATCTCAAATGAAGTTAAAGTAGGAGTTGTTGCACTCTTAACTATAATTGTATTTATCTGGCTTTTCAATTTTCTCAAAGGAAAAGACTTTTTAAAAAGTACAGCTATTTATTATACTGTTTACGAAAAAGTAGGCGGACTGGCTGAATCGAGTCCTGTTGAAGTAAATGGCTTTAAAGTGGGAGTTGTACAATCTATTAACTTCATAGACGCCACAAGTGGAAAGCTTTTAGCTGTTTTCTCAGTTAACAAAAATTTTAAGCTGCCGAAAAACACTGTTGCAGAAATAGTTCCCGTTTCCCTTTTAGGAGGCATGAAGGTTCAGTTCATATATGGCAACGGACCCGGAACCTACGCCCCTGGAGATACTATTCCGGGCCGGCTTGCTGAATCTCTTATGGACAAGATTGATAATGAATTATTACCCGTTAAGGAAAAAATAACAAACCTTATCTCAGAGATCGATACAGTAATGAATTCGGTGAATGATATAATGAATGCAGATTTTAAAAAGGACCTGGGAGGAACTCTTTCAAATCTGAACAGTACGACAAAAAGCCTTAACAATATTCTGGGATCCAGGGAGCAGGAACTTAAAACCACACTGGATAATGTTAACAGGTTCTCCAAAATGCTTTCAGATAACTCTGATAAGATGAGTAAGACATTCACCAATCTTGAGACTATTTCCGATACACTTGCAGCCGCCGATATCTATAATTCCGTATCAAACCTTAAGGCAAGTCTCGAAAAAGCATCAAAAATGATGGATAATATGAATAAAGGAAAAGGGTCAGCAGGTCAGTTTCTCACAAATGATACACTTTATACAAATCTGACCAATAGTCTGGAGAGTTTAAACCTGCTTTTGCAGGATTTGAAAGCCAATCCAAAACGTTATGTTCATTTTTCAATTTTTGGTAAAAAAAATACAGTTTCTAAGTAAGTTTTTATAAAATTCAGATTATCTTCAACTTAAAAATAGTAATCTGAATACATGACAAAATAATCCGCATTTTAGTGTTATTGTGTTGCATTTTGAGCATAAACTCATAATGAGTTGTGGTACACTGACAAACCTTTTTAATTGCTTGCATATAGCTGAAGATCAACATATTAATTAATTTGAAAAAAAATATTTTCATAAGTTACTGATGATTAAAAACATATACTTTTTTTGAAAAAGTCAAGTAAAAAAAATTTTTTTTATTAGTTTTTTTTTTACAAATATTGCTACGTGAATCGGCTTGATTCCAACCTTAAAACTTTAAAAAAAATCAAATTCCATGAATAAGTCGCATAATGACGTTTGGAATAATTGTCTGCAAATAATTAAGGATATTATTCCATCGATCAGTTACAAGACCTGGTTTGAGCCTATCGTCCCTCTGAAACTTGAAAACAATGTTCTGACAATTCAGGTGCCAAGTCCGTTCTTTTATGAGTATCTTGAAGAGCAATACATTGATATTTTAAGGAAAACACTCAGACGTGAAATAGGAAATGATGCCAAACTGGAATATAACGTCGTTATGGAGAATTCTAATTTTTCAGACGGAAAACCGTATACTGTAAGGTATCCATCAAGAAATAAAACTGACCTCAACAACAAGCCGGTTCAGGTCCCTTTTGATGCAACACAACCTTCTATTAAAAACCCTTTCGTAATTCCCGGAATTAAAAAAGTGCACTTTGATCCCAAACTTAATCCTGACTATAATTTCAATAACTATATTGAAGGGGAATGCAACAGGCTGGCCAGATCAGCCGGCATTGCCGTGGGAAATAATCCTGGCGGCACAGCATTCAATCCACTTATGATCTACGGTGATTCGGGCCTTGGAAAGACTCATCTTGCCCAGGCAATTGGAATCCTTGTCAAAGAGAAACACCCCGAAAAAATTGTGCTTTATGTTAATTCCAATAAATTTCAGACTCAATTTACAGATTCTATAAGGAATAATAATAAGAATGACTTCCTTCATTTCTATCAGATGATAGATGTGCTTATTCTCGATGATGTACATGAATTTGCAGGAAAAGAGAAAACCCAGGATATTTTCTTTCATATTTTTAACCATCTCCATCAATCAGGAAAACAGCTGATTCTGACATGCGACAGACCTCCCGTTGAATTACAGGGTATGGAACAGAGAGTATTGTCGCGTTTTAAATGGGGTCTCCAGGCTGATTTACAAAGGCCGGATTATGAGACACGGCTAGCCATCCTGAAGAAAAAGGCTTATAACGATGGTATCGAATTGCCTGACGAAATATTCGAATTCCTCGCAGTGAATATTTCAAATAATATAAGGGAACTCGAAGCTGTGCTAATATCTCTCTATGCCCAGTCAACATTGAACAGAAAGGAGATTAGCCTCGACCTGGCAAGAATGATGGTGGAAAAACTTATAAGTACATCACGACGCGAAATAACTATAGAATACATTCAGAAAATTGTGTGTGATTATTATAAAATTCCAATAGACCTGATACAGGGTAAAACCAGAAAGAGGGAGATTGTCCAGGCCCGACAGGTCTCGATGTATTTTTCAAAAAGCCTTACAAAAGCATCACTTGCCAGCATTGGGTCCCATATAGGCGGAAAGGATCATGCTACTGTGCTGCATGCCTGTAAGACAGTTAATAATCTCATTGACACTGATAAACATTTCAGAAACCAGATAACCGAAATAGAGAAAAAACTAAAAGTCTGATTACATGGATACCCAAAACCTTTTTGAGAAATTTTATCAAAAATACTGGAACAGGAATGATAAACCTGTTCTTTTTTTCTCACCCGGCAGAGTTAATCTTATCGGAGAACACACTGACTATAACGGAGGATTTGTTTTTCCATGTGCCTTAAACTACGGGACCTACCTTCTAATACGAAAAATTAAAGGGAATACTCTTAAATTAAGTACTTTAAATTTTACCGATGATGTTGAAACAACACTAAATGGTTTATTCGTAAATACGGTTAAGAAATGGATAAATTATCCCCTGGGTGTAATAAATGAGTTTTTAAAGAAAGGTGTGGAAATATCCGGACTTGAGTTTCTTTATTATGGCGATGTGCCTAATGGTGCAGGACTTTCCTCTTCAGCATCCATTGAAATGGTTACTGCAGTTGCCCTGAATGATTTTTTTAAAGCCGGGCTCGACACACTTGAACTCGTTAAAATGAGCCAGAGAGCTGAAAATTTATTTGTTGGGATGAACTGCGGAATAATGGATCAGTTTGCGGTTGGTTTTGGAAAGAAAAATCATGCGATATTTCTTAATTGTGATACTTTAGCTTTTGAAAATGTTCCGATTAAACTTGATGGCTATTCGCTGATAATTACCAATACCAATAAAAGAAGAGGTCTTACAGACTCCAAATACAATGAAAGGCGCGGAGAGTGTGAAAAAGCTGTTGAACTGTTGCAGGCTTATAAACCTGTACGTAACCTGAGTGAGCTTAAAACAGATGAATCAGACATTCTTGAAAAATATATTAAAGATCCCGTCGTACTAAGAAGAGCAAAACATGTAATCAGTGAAAACGGCAGGGTGCTTGAAGCTGTAAAAGTATTGAAAAACAACAATATAATCCGTTTCGGTGAACTGATGAATCTATCCCACGACTCCCTTAAAGATGATTATGAGGTTACGGGTAAAGAACTCGATACACTGGTTTATGAGGGCAGAAAACTTCCTGGTGTTATAGGTACACGAATGACAGGTGCAGGTTTTGGAGGATGTACCGTAAGTATAGTCAGAAAAGCAGATGCAGCTAAATTCATGACAGAATTATCTGCTTCTTATCAAAAGCAAACTGGACTTACTCCGGAATTTTATCAGCCTGAGATCGGAAACGGAGCGGGGAAATTATGACCCACCCTAAACGATAGGTATCTGTCCAATCAAGGGAGGGCAATCTAATAACACTTTTGTCTTTTTACTTTTGTCTTTTTACTTTTGTCTTTTTACTTTTATCTTTTATCTTTTTAATTTCTTACTGTCAATATCCCTGACACACCTGAAACCAACGGTGGAACATCTGTCAAACCCCTGAGATACCATCAGCAACATCTGAGTCTTATCTAGCGACTGAGGGCCGCCCTGGATATACCACCAGCTTGAATCAGGTTTGTAATAGCTCCCTCCACGAATAATTGTAAAATAATTTGTACCATTAAAATACATGTCGTTGGTCATCTGCCATACATTGCCTACAAGATCATATACTCCATATGGGCTTTGTCCTTTCGTAAAGGCATCAACCGGAGTTGGTCTGTCAAAAGAATTATTACAGTATGTCCCATGAAATTCCTCACCCCAGGGCCACTTCCTGCTATCAATACTTTGCGCCGCTAACTGCCATTCTGCTTCTGTCGGAAGTCGTTTTTCAGCCCATTTTGCATAAGCAATCATATCTTCATAGCTGATATAAACAACAGGATATCTTTCCTGTCCCTGTTTATAAATTCCCGACTGCCAATGCCTTAAATAACGGGCAGTATCGGTTGGCATGTACCCTGAGTTCACAACAAAATCATAATACTGGGCGTTGGTTACAGGGTATTTATCGATAAGGAAGCTGTCAACCTTTACATTTGTGCCATTTACTTCGGGATACGGAATAAAATCATCATTTGCACTTACAGTAAATGAGAAATGAGAACCCGGAACAAGAACCATACCCTCAGGTATGGCAGATGCTCTTTTTGTGCGGGTCAGCTTACTTATGAGCCATGGCTTTCCACCTTTCAGTTCAATAACATTTTCATCTTTCAGTATTTTGTTTTCTACAATTTGCAGTACTATTTTCCCTTCATAATATCCAAATAAACCTTTTATGCTTATGGTGGTATCTTTCACATTCTTTAGTTCCTTGTATTTGGCCTGATATGAAGGATCTCCTTTCCAGATTAACACTTTTCCGCTATTCTCAAGTCTGATATTCAGGGAATCACCTTTCAGTTGAGATTTTATTAAAACCGGCATTTCAGCAATACAGTCGACAGATCCCTCCTTTCTGGTTCCGTTGAAAGATGGATCCCACCCTGTGGCATTAGCCCTGATGTAAGTATCCCCATTTTCATTGACAGGAACCAGTTCATTATGGTTCCAAAGCGATACAAAGTGTTTTTCCGCGGTGATTTTCACTTTGAAAAGGTTACTGTACACGCCTTCAGGCTTCATGTTCAAAATTGTATAAACTGTCTTATCGCCAGATACCCATTGGTTCACAAAAACATTATCAACAGTTGTTTTCAGCAGTGGAGTCCAGTTTTTATCCAGGAAAGCATCATTATTCTGCCTGAGAATAAAGGTTGTATGAGCAAGATAATCAAGATCATTCCTGTAATTATCATCTCTGCCGCCAGGCCTGAACATATTTAGCTCAGTGCCATAACCATTAAAAAAGGCTATGGCAATTTCACGATGAATAATATCCTCCCCTACATCACATACCCGGAAAATTGAAAAATCAGGTTTAATGAGTTTGTTAAGATTTAACTCGGGACTTAAATAAATTGCATTATGTACCCTTCCGGCTATAATGCCTGGCATATCTTTAGGCACCGCCATGCCTTCTGAGAACATTACCACTCCCTTTTTTATACTGTCAGCAGCAGCCTGCAGTTCATAACTTGAGCTGCCCCTGGTATCAAGGACAACTCCGTTGGCATCAGTTTCTGCCAGCATCCTGGCCATTCCTTTGTAATGATCTTCCTTCCTGGTGCTGTTATCCCATGGATTGTAGGCAATAAAAAACCGTGTGCCGGATTGCTGCGACATTTTTACGAAATTCCTTAGCTGATGTATTCCGCCGGGAATATCTCCGTATAAATCCCATTGATTGCGCTGATCAAGTCCAAGCCTTGGCCATGTAGGCCATATTCCATACACATCGATTTTTCCAAAAAGTTCAATCCCTTTTCTTATGACTTCCGGATAGGTATATTTACCAGTCAGCCTGTCATAAAAATCTTTGTCCCAGGCCATCTGAAGTACTATAAGATAGCTGGACTTTATCCAGGCAAGATCCTTCCTTTCGAACAATGAATTGTCAAACTTATCAAGGTCATAAATGTACCTGTCGCGGAACATCATGCGAAGACCATTTTGCCAGTCTCCCCTGAAAACATCGGCATAAAATGAATAACTTACCTGTGCCTTAGGGGGTAAAATAGTCTCATAACGCAGCTTTTTACCTCCCGTAATTTCAGCTCTTCGAACTATCGCACAAACAGATAAATCATCTGCCACATTAAACGAAGAATATCCCATCTCCCATGCATTGTCAGGCAGAATCACTCTTACAGGTCGAAATCCGGGACGGAATAGCCATGCCCTTGCAAGATCCGAAGGACCTTTCCCAGTTATATATACAGAACTGTTAGCTTCTCCAAAAGGTACCACATTGCTTATTGAAACTGTATCTTTCCCCATGTTTTCAAATACAATTTCTCCCTTTAAGCCTGAACCCGGGTTACGCTCAATACTGCTGGTTACTTTAAGAATGTTTTCAAAATTCTGTATAAAATGGTCCCCGCTTTGTTCTAATACAGCATTATCCGAATAAAAGACTCTGTTGTTTAGCAGAAAACTAAATAAAGACCTGGCTTGCGGAAGTCCCAGGATACTTTTGTCTGAAAAAACAAGGCTATCTGCAGTCAGGCCTTGTTTATTTGAAATTATTATACTCTGAAGCTCCTGAGAATGGACTGAAAATGATGAAATAATCCATATCAAACTCAGAAGCCCGATTGATTTTCCTCTCATATTCATATTAATAGAATTTATTATGCAATATAAAACATACTAACCATTTAAAAAATGTGTTTAAATAAAAGGTGACAGATAATTAGTACATTTTTTTTCTTTTATCTAAATATGTTGTATTTTTAGATTCGATTCAAATTAAGATGTGATAATGTCTAAGATTTTTAAAATAATAAAATATCTGTTAATCATCCTCTTAATTACTATTGCATGGTCATGTGCTGCTTCAAGGAAGAATCCCTATTTGAAAAAAAGAAAAGCTTCTTCGCATATAAACACTGAACAGCTGGGCCGGAACCGATACTATTTTTCACCAGCTTATCAGAAAAAACTGAATAATACTTTCAAGAAAAAGAGGATAAAATAATCTTCATTTCATTCATTGCACATAAAGCTCAAACCATCGTAGGCAAAAAATATTCCCTTTGGCAATTCCTTTGAAACTTCAGCATGATAGCCCATCTGATGGCTTATATGGGTGATAAATGCTTTTTTTGGGGAGATCTCTCTGATAAAGTCTATTGCTTCACGCAGACTAAAGTGAGAAATATGTTTTTCCTTCCTTAGGGCATTAATAACCAGGTATTTTACCCCTATAAGTTTATGTTTACTCTCTTCAGGTATATAATTGGCATCAGTAATATACGCGAAGTCTCCAACCCTGAAACCATAAACAGGCAACCTGTAGTGGAAAACTCGTACAGGAATTATACTTATTCCCTTAATATTAATATTATGCTCATCAATTGGATTTAACCTCATTTTTGGAATTCCGGGATACTGGTATTCCGAGAAAACATAAGAATATTCCCTCTTAACTGCTTTCTGTACCCTTTCTTCAGCATAAATGTCAATTGCATCCCGGCTTTTATAATTGAATGCTCTTACATCATCCAGACCTGCAATATGATCCTTATGTTCATGTGTAAGAAGAATCGAATCAAGTTTTGTTACATGATTAGTCAACATCTGCTGCCGAAAATCCGGACCGGCATCAAAAAGCAGGGTGACATTGCCTTCTTCCAAAAGAAGTGATGTTCTGAGTCTCTTATCATGAGGATCGTCTGAAAGGCACGTACTGCATTCACATGCTATAACAGGCACCCCCTGAGATGTTCCTGTACCAAGAAATGTTATTTTCACTATACTGATATTTCGAGACAAACCTATATCAAAAATCAATAAATGGCAACAGATATACCAATTATTGTTTCAGAACTCCCGACTGGTTTATTTGTTATATTTGAATTGACAAAATAAACATTGTGAAAGGCAGGTTATATCTTATACCAGTAACTTTGGGAGGAGACGATTTTTCAAAGGTCATCCCTGAAAAAGTAATAAGCCTGACAAAAGAACTGCGTTATTTTATTGTTGAAGATATCCGCAGCGCCAGAAGGTTTCTGAGACTTATTGACAGGCAATTTCCAATTGATGATTCAGTCTTTTTTGAACTAAATGAACATACTGCTGATTCCGATATATCGCATTATCTTGAGCCGGTCATTAATGGATATGACTGTGGCATAATGAGCGAAGCAGGCCTTCCCGGTATAGCAGATCCGGGTGCCAGGATTGTAGCACTGGCTCACAGAAAAAAGATAACGGTTATACCACTGTCCGGACCATCTTCAATTATTCTTGCCCTGATATCGTCGGGACTAAACGGACAACAGTTTACCTTTAACGGATACCTGCCTGTAAAGCCTTCCGAAAGAACTGCCAGGATAAGGGATTTGGAAAAGAAGGCATCTGAGGAATACGCCCAGATTTTCATGGAAACTCCATACCGGGCCCAGAAAATGCTGGAATCGTTGATAGCAACATGCCACAGTGATACACGACTCTGTTTAGCATCAGATATCACACTGGCTACTGAATCAATAAGGACCATGACTATCGCGGAATGGAGAAAATCACAGCCTTCACTAAACGGCAGGCTTGTTATTTTTATATTGCAATAATGCTATTTTCCCGGCCCTTTTGCAATACGAACAAGGTATAGTTCAAATAAAAGCGGTGTATAACCTCCTATTGCATACCATCCTGTAGGCCCATAGGCTAGAGACGAAGGAATAAGTATCAGTGCTTTTCCGCCCTCTTTCATATAGGTAATAGCTTCATCATATCCCTGAATCATATAATTTTCATCAACCGGAACTACAAGCGTATCTGTAGTCCCGACATTTGTATCAAAAATATTACCGTTAAGGAATTTCCCCGTATAGAACATATAAGCAGTGTCGTGGGCAACAGGAGTGCGCCCTGTTCCAACCTGTTCATCAAGGTAATATAACCCGCTGGGTTTCAATTCAAAATCAAGGTTGCTGTTTTTTGACAGATAATCCTGAATCTGTGCCCTTTCATCTTTTTCATATTTTTTACCCGGATCGCATGAACTAAGTGAAATAAACAGTACTGCAGCCAAAAGCAAAAAAACCCTTATATAATTCTTTCCAGTCATAGTTAAAATATATATTAAAAATCATATTAATAATCAAAAAACGTAAAATTTCCAAAGATATTATTCAGTCCGCAAGTTATAAACGTTATATACAATTATTGCCCTGGGAGGTATATTTTTTCTGTCTCCCAATAGCCCATAACCCAAATAAGGCGGTATGATAAAAATGGCTTCAGCTCCAGGCTTCAACATTCTTATCCCTTCATTTAATCCCTGCTCCAGATCAGTTCTTCCAATAATAACTTCTTTTGGGCCTAGTTCCTTTGATGAATAGCATTTGGTTCCATCGAGCAGTGAACACTCATAATCGAAGGATAATTTATCATTATCTGAAAAATTTTCGCCAGATCCCTCGTTAATAACCTGGTACCAGAGCCCTGTCGGAGACTCTCTCATTTTCAGTTTTTTGCGCTCAATATAGTTCTGAATCCGTTCCTTATCCTTCTGTATAAAATACCTGTTCAGATCAGCCATTTGATCTTGCCCGGGTTTAATGACAGGGACGGATCTTTCAGAATTATTTCTGCAGGAAAAGAGTCCGGACAATAAAAACAAGACTAAAAGTAATATATACTTAACGGACATATAATTATAATTAACCTTCAGATTTAGCGACAATCTCTTTCAGAGATTTAAGGAAATAAGATATTGTATTGTCGAGGGTATCTTTATATTCACCTCCCGAGGCATTCATATGTCCGCCTCCTGAGAAATACTTTGCAGCAAACTCATTAGTCGGGAACTGCCCTGTTGACCTGAAAGAAAGTTTAATAAAATTAACCTTTTCTATAAACAAGGCTGAAAAAAATATTCCTTTTATGGATAATGGCATATTTACAAATCCTTCCGTGTCGCCCTTTATGTGATTATATTCCTTTAAGTCATCTTTAGTGAGATAGATGTAAGCCGTATTATATTCAGGAAGGACCACCATCCTCTTGTTCAGTGCAAAGCCCTGAAGCCTGAGACGATCGACAGAGAAATTATTGTAAACCATGTTGCGGATTTTTTCTTTATCAATTCCTGTATCAAGAATGTCAGCTACTATTCTGAAGGTCCTTGAAGAATATGATCCGTGCTCAAAGTTACCTGTATCGGTAATTATGCCAACATATACTGCTTCCGCATAAGGTTTGTTTAAAAACTGAGTACCATTTATCTCGCATACAAGCTCATGAACCAGCTCTGATGTTGAACATTTTGATGGTTCTGTAATAATCAGATCTGCAAATTTTTCAGGATTAAGATGATGATCTATAATAACTTTCTTTGCAGCAGAAGCTTTCACATACTCTTCCGCTTCTCCAAGCCTGTTCGACTGGTTAAAATCAAACATAATAATCAGATCTGCTTCTTCAATCAGCTTCCTGCATTTTTTTCTGTCTTTAATAAAGATAGCTATCTGTTCAGCTCCATCCATCCATTTCAGGAACTCCTGCAGATTATTGGGAGCAAGCATCTTAACTCTTATGTTTCTTTCTTTAAGATAATGATAGAGAGCAAGTTGAGAACCAATAGCATCGCCATCAGGATTGATATGGCAAATAAGCAATATATTCTCTGAGGATGTAAAAAGTTTTGATAATTCTTTGGTATATTTGGATAAATCTTCCACTTTTGATGCGGTTTTTATAAGTGGACAAAGATAAAAAATATTCCTTAAGACCAGTAAGGTTGTCAATTATCAAATTAAGAAGAATATGAATAGCGATTTTACATTTTCAATAATTAAGCCAAACTCAGTAAGGACAGGCAAAACGGGCCCTATCCTTTCAATGATAAATGAGGGTGGATTTGAAATTTCAGCAATGCGTATGGTCAGAATGACATTGCCCCAGGCAGAGACTTTTTACTCAGTCCATAAAGACAAACCTTTTTTCGAAGACCTGGTTGAATTTATGACATCAGGGCCGGTTGTGGTCATGATATTAAAGCACAAAAACGCAGTTGAGGAATTCAGAAAGCTTATCGGATCAACAGATCCAAACAAAGCAGAACCAGGTACGATTAGAAAAATATTCGCAGTTTCGGTGCAGATGAATGCTATCCATGGATCAGACAGTATTGAAAACGCAAAAAGAGAGGCTGACTTCTTTTTTTCTGGTATAGAAAGATTCTGATAAACTTTTATGCTCATTTTGTGTTATTAGAATTGTTGATTTATAAATCGTAAAATGACTGCAAATCAGGGTATCGACTTTTCTGATAACAAAACGCTCGAAAAATATTCTTCTGCCTTTACACTTTCGGATATGGAGATCTTCATATTTCCGGAACTTTTCTATCCGCTTATCCTGGCTGATATAATGTCACCCGAATTATGGAAATGGAGGGATGATCCATGGTTCAGGGATATTGAGAAGAAGAGCTTTACATATAAAGCCAACAGGATTAAACAATACATCATTCAGAATTACGTGTTCAACCTTGATCTCTCAACGTGGGGACTTACAACAAAAAGTACTGAAATTAACAGGTTCTCTGATTTCTTTGATATGGAGATGCTCAGGCAGTCAAATGCACTTTTTGGCTATGAAGGAGATAAATACTATTTCGATATTGATATAAGAAAGCATTTTGGCCTTGATAAATATGACTCTGACATCATTCCCTATTGGAAGACAGAAACCATTGAAGCGATGGGTGCATTCCGGTACAAAGAGAATTTTACCTCGGGCGCAGGCGAATGCGTTTCATTGTCAGCTATTTATGCAGCTGCTATGTTTGTAGTGGGAAGAATACCACTGGAAAAAATCTTCCTGATCGCAACCCCGCTCCATTCTCAGAATTTTATCATGGAGAAAGAAGGGTTAATTACAAATAATCGCAGGATTGTAACTAAAAATATGTGGTATAACGGAACCTCCCTGTCAGAAAAAGCAAGAAGAGCCATGGAGAATGAAAAAGTAACAATAGTATCCCATATATCCGGATATATTCATACTCTTTATAGTGAAGCAACTATTGATAAGCAGACATATGCAGCCTTTTCGAGGAAACTCAGGGAATTTCTTGAAACAGACCTTAACAGCCTCATATTTATCAATTTTCTCCGGTTTAAATCAAAATATAAAACCCTTTTTCAATTCAGATCGGATCTTTCCGGTAAGCAGAGATATATTCTGCTTGAAAAAATGTTCGAGTACGAGCATACCAGTAAATACAATGTGTCGCCTGAAATAAGAGATTCTCTTATAAAAGAAATTGACGGAGATGAATTTCACCTCAGCCCGATACAGGGGAAAATAATGCTGAATGATTTTGAAGATTTCCTTAAGGGTAATCCGGGTAAATCTCTCAATGAGTTTGAAAATGAATTCATTAAAATTACAGGAAATAATTTTGAAACTATAATACATGAAATGTTTGCAGAGTTGAAAGATTTTGTTTTCACAGATCCAAAAATTCCGGATCTAAACAAAGGATATTTAACCATCGATAAGCTTAAAATTACAACTGACGACAGTCACGAAAAAATTATATCATTGATATACAAGCATATGAATAAATCAGAACAGGCACTTATTGCTCTTTATGTATACAGGCAGATGGATAAGATTGACTGGCGTCCTTTCCTTAAAGCAGCAATTGAGAGAAACCCTGTCTGTTTTACAGATCTGAACGGGAAATCTGCTTCTGAAGTTTATCAGATATTAAACTCTTTGCCCGATGAATCAATATACGAAGGCAAAAGACTTTCATTGCCGGACGAAGTATGGAACTTCAGGCGCGGGGATGGTATTGAAAAAGCCTTACTCCTTGCCGATTTTATTCATCATAAGGATAATTCTCTGGATCTGTCTATAGAAATAGACAAAAGAAAAGTCACACTAAAAGCAGACAAGAATGATTTTCATTTCATTTCATACAAGAATTTGACCAGGTCAATAAAAATAAAAGGAAAGGAATATAAGATTGTCGGATAACTGGACGCTGGACGCTGGACGCTGGACGCTGGACGCTGGACGCTGGACGCTGGACGCTGGACGCTGGACGCTGGACGCTGGACGCTGGACGCTGGACGC
>Ga0315542_1000548_pt1 | contig 23779 bp, 14 predicted proteins | sample SalMarSW160120MG_FD_202541 | JGI IMG/M metagenome (GOLD analysis project Ga0315542, IMG submission 202541) | Salt marsh sediment microbial communities from the Plum Island Ecosystem LTER, Massachusetts, United States - Salt Marsh Sediment SW1601-20 ... | reverse complement strand
CGACCTTACCCTATAAAAAACGGAAGCTTACATCTCCCACTCTTGCATGGATTTTGGGGATGTGGTAAGAGGAGTTATGCACGTTACCTTCTCCCGCGACCGGATGAGCCGAAAAGTGACAAACCCCATATGTTGTGGCTGGAAAAAATCGATATTCTGTTTTCTGACAAAAAAAGATTTGCCTGTAAAGATTTGCTGCTGTCCTAAGCTCGTCGGATATTTCCGTCCTGAAACCTTCTCTCTGGCATCAATATCCAGACCGCGGCAGGAAGGTCCTTTGATCAACAGGTAAAACATCTATGTGTCTACCGGAGCTTTTACAATACTCCGGCTAATCTAAGCATATCGCCTTTAACAGGTGAATAGTTCTTCCGATGTCCGGACGTCCCGCAAACCATTCTGTGAAAAAACAAAAGATAACCCGCCCAAGACTCAACGGCATGACCCCTACACCCAGAAACGGACCAGTCTCTACATAGCGATATCCTATTGGGTCTTCATTAAGACTCAAGCAAAGACTAGACGACATCCCGACCGTAACCCCATTTATCCACGGCTAAAGCCGTGGCTCTCTGTGGTCGCGGTAAAGAGGACCACCGTGATTCTAGCCACAGCAAGGTATGCGGCTCTTTGAAAAGAGATCCGTCCGCTTTAAGGGGCATTGGAGTATTGCGGCAAATTGCATTTCGACAAATCCGTCGAATACGCTTTCCCTTTTCGACATAAATCACCTCAATTTGTATTTCGATGTTGAATTATTGTCTGCGTTTCTTGCAGTAAAGTTGAAGCTATATCAAGTTATTAAATCGCGTGAAAACACATTTGGCACGGGTGCTGCATTTGATAAAAACAAAAACTCGATAAACATAAAAAGAGGAGGAGGGGACAAAATGAAAAAGTTAATTTTCGGAACAATGCTTTTGGCACTGGTAATTGTAGTTCCTATCCAAACGATGGCACAGGTAAATATAGGCATTAGTTTTCCTCTGCCACCACCCATCGTATTTGCCGCACCACCAGAGTTAATTGTGTTACCTGATACATATGTCTACGTTGCTCCTGACATTGATGTAGACTTCTATTTCTGGAAGGGTTGGTGGTGGCGTTTTTGGGAAGGTCGTTGGTATCGTTCACGTTATTATAACCGGGGCTGGAGTTATTATAACAATGTTCCAAGTTTCTATTTTGACGTAGACCCAGGTTGGAGAGGATACTACAGATATCATAATTGGCATGGGCACCGATGGAACTATGAACGGATTCCTGGTCGACGACTTCAACAGAACTGGAGCACTTGGCAAAAGGATCGACATTGGGAAAGGCGAAGAACTTGGGGTGTCCAGAGCTACAAGCCTCGACCACAACAACAGAGACGGGAACTAAGACAACAAAGGCAACAGCAATATCAACAGAGGCCTGAGTTTCAGCAACATCAGCAACAAAGACAACCCCAGGTTCAGAAACCAAGACAACAACTCCAAGAGAAAGTCCAGCAGCAACAGAGACAACTCAAGAGAAAGTTCAGCAGCAACAGAGACAAGAGCAAAGACCTCAGGCACAGCAAAGATCGTCGTTATCGACGGCTGTGATACAGACGTCCAGGACCAGGAATACAATGGCAAATTGATCTCGCGCTGGATTGGTGATTGTCAGGTTGACGTTAAGAACCATGGCAAGTTTGTGCGCTGTGTTGCCAAACTGACCAAAGAATTAAAGAAGGCTGGAGTTATACCCGGCAAAGAGAAAGGCCCCATTCAAAGCTGCGCGGCGCAGGCTGATATTCCGATATCAACTCCGCATTTTGAGGCCCCCAAATTCGCGACCCTGCCAGATCTAATCTTCATTCGTCCGGGCTGAGTCACTGCGGCCTTCAGCCCGGCTTCCCATTGAATTTTCAATGAGCGCTGTCAATCCCTGTCATGGTTCAAACACTGATATATGGATTTTGTAAACTCGCTTTTTTCTTGACACACAGAAAGCACTTCCTTACTGTCTTTTTCGGCAAGAAAATTAACTGGTTGAGAGATTTTGGAGGGGTTGACAGTCTTTTTCGTTCTCAAGGCCGGATGTCTTTTTTGACCGAGACTTACATGAAAAGGACAGTCTGAAAGAGATATTTTTTGATAATAATTCGCCACGACAATGACCAAAAAAGATAAGAAGTTCATCAGCTTTTCCCAGGCAATCCAAGAAATTTTAGACGATTTTAGGTTCGATCCTAAACAGTATGATTTATTTGCGAATGTATACTCTTTTCTTGCAGGAGGAGAAGCTACCCCTGGCGAAGAAAAGTGCCCCCCATTTGGATTCAAGTATGGCGGGATCTGGTATCGACCTGAAGGTCAAGAAAAAAAACAGTTTTATAGTTTGCAGGAATTCCACGATTTGCTTGTCCAAGTTTTCATTTCAAATAGCCCCAGCATTGAAGACGTCTGTGAAATTTATAGGAAGGTTATGGGCGTTAAAGCGTGCGTTGGTACGGGGCCAGGTATCGATGCTGGCATCTGGGTTGAGACAGAAATGGAGAATTTCAGATGTATACAATGTGGGCATTGCTGCCTGGAGCTATCCGATGCATACAGCACAAACGCGTATGAAGAAGATATTGTCAGATGGGAAAAAGAAATGCGCTGGGATATTCTGGATTATGTTGTAGGGACAGATCTTTGGATAAGCCCCAGAACCGGAGAAGACGTCACCAGATGTCCCTGGTTAAGAAAACTCCCAAACAAGGACAGGTACATTTGTAGAATCCATAATACAAAGCCAAAGCAATGCAGAGATTATCCAAAGTCAAGAAAGCACGCGCTGCAAACTGGGTGTAGAGGCTTTATGTGAGGGTGTAATAGTTCCACGACGAATTCATGACTACAAAACCAATTGTTGACTATTTTCAAATGATTTGAGACAGTTGGTTTATGCACGAAGTAGATAAATTATCCGAAAATCGAGGAGCGTCTTTCATGAGAATCCTTATCGTTGATGATGAGCCTGTTAGCAGGGAGAAGTTGGGAAAGATAATGGATAGCTTTGGGCAATGTATCGTGGTTGAAAATGGGGAAGATGCTCTACGAGTCGCCACATCTCACGATCCTCCCGACCTGATCCTCCTGGACATCATAATGCCTGGGATGGACGGATACGAAGTGTGCAAGAGGTTAAAAGCTGACGGGAGAACGTCAAATATACCGGTTATCTTCATATCGGCAAGAAGCGCAGAAGACGACGAGGCCGAAGGACTTGGACTTGGTGCGGTTGATTACATCACAAAGCCTTTTAGCCCATCTATCGTAGAAGCCAGGGTTCGAACCCATCTCGAACTTAAGAAACACCGTAATCGTCTTGAAGAACTGGTGAATGAACGCACAGTTGAACTTAAAAAAGCTACCAAAGAGATGCAGGTAGAGATAGAAGAACGAAAGCGAACCGAGGAGGCGTTGCGGGAAAGTGAAGAGATGTTCAAGAAATTGTTTTCATTCGCACCTGATGCCTATTATTTGAACGACTTAGAAGGCTATTTCATAGACGGCAACAAAGCAGCGGAAGAGTTAATCGGTTACAGAAGGGAAGAGTTAATCGGAAAGAATTTTTTAGAATTGAATCTATTACCCCCTGAACAGTTACCGAAAGCGGCTGAACTTTTACAAAAGAATATAAAAGGAGTGACCACGGGACCTGATGAGTTGATACTTAAAAGGAAAAATGGCACTCAGGTTGTGGTGGAAATCAGTACTCTAATGATACAGATAAAAGGACAGAGCGTCGTTTTAGGTATTGCGCGGGACATGACCGAGCACAAGCAAATCGAGGAGGATCTTAGGGCGAGTGAGGAGAAATATCGGTCGCATTTTGAGAATGTATCCGATGTTATTTACTCTATTGATCCTGAATTTAAGGTCCTCGCCGTATCACCTTCTGTGGAAAAGGTATTGGGATACAGGCCCGATGAAGTGATAGGGCAGCCGTTTCAGGAGCTAAACATCCTGGCACCCGAGTATCTGACAACCGCATTGTTTGATGTAAAGAGAGTGTTAGCCGGGGAACGGATAACTTCCTCAGTGTATGAGTTCATTGCCAAGGACGGTAGCAGAAAGATAGGTGAGGTTAGCGGAAATCTCTTGATCAAGCAGGGCAAGATTATGGGGGTAATTTGCGTTGCAAGAGATATTACGGAAAAGCGAAAACTTGAAGACCAACTCCAGCAAGGCAGTAAGATGGAGGCTATTGCCACATTGGCCGGCGGTGTTGCCCATGAATTCAACAATGCCCTGATGGGGATTATGGGGAACATTGAACTGTCTAAAATGGATTTGCCTGAAGATGAGAGGAATGACAAATATTTTGAGGCAATGAAAACTTCCGGTCATCGGATGTCCCGATTGACGGACCAATTGTTGGCCTATGCACGAGGAGGGAAATATCAATCAAGTGATCTGAAGTTGGATGATTTTGTGATAGAAACAGTACCAATCCTGCAACATGACCTCGGCCCTACAGTCAGGGTGGAAACGCATTTCAAGAAAGATATCTCATATGTTAAGGCCGACCATGCTCAGATGCAAATGGCCCTGTCTGCCATATTGGGCAATTCAAATGAGGCTATTGAAGATGAGGGCATTATCAAAATTACTGTCGGAAACGAAGATCTTGACGAAGATTTTACAGAACAGCATCCCGGTCTTAAGCCCGGTTCCTATGTTTGTCTTACCGTCGAGGATGAAGGCAAGGGCATGAATGAGGAAGAAAGAGAAAGGATATTTGAACCTTTTTTCACCACAAAATTTCAGGGTCGCGGTATGGGGATGGCCGCCGTGTATGGCACTGTCAAGAATCATGATGGTTGCGTCTATGTGGACTCTGAACTGGGCAAAGGCACTGTGGTCCGTATTTATTTTCCTGCCATTGAGGCAAAGGAAGCAGTCAAGAAAGAGGTGGTTCCAAGGCCGACGGGCGAACTGGCCATGGGCGAAGATACCATCCTGGTTATTGAGGATGAAGAGCCTCTGGTGGAGTTGTTCAGGCAGATATTAGAGAGGCTTGGCTATCGTGTGCTTATGGCGAGGACAGGGAAAGAGGCCGTTGAGTTTGCCAAGACCTTTGATGGCCAGATTGACCTCGCACTCCTGGACATAAAATTGCCAGATATGGACGGCGGCAGGATTTACCCTCTTATCATGGAGGCCAGGCCTGATCTGAAAGTAATCGTGTGTAGTGGCTATAGCATACATGGCCCTGCCCAGGCCATCCTGGATGCCGGTGCCGAAGGATTCATTCAGAAACCGTTTTCGATTGCGCCTTTTGCTGAAAAACTGAAGGAGGTATTGGAAGGGAAATAGCCCACAAAGTCACCCTGATTTCCTTGTCAGCTGAGGTGAAGGTTTCCGATATGATACTTGAATCCACTTCCCACCAAAATTATTTTGTATACTAACAATCTGCAATATATTTTGATTGCAGGTAGATGCTATTCAGGGCAATCCAGGTAAGATCTGCGATATTACCATTCACCAGGGTGAATCGAGAGTTAAGATACCTCATGGGAGGCACATCAAATCCGGACATTAGAAAACGTGAGGTACCTGACATCTGTCAGGGCTTGGAAACACTGATGTATCTGAAACATCTCTCAACCCAAGCTGATCAATCCGTCATTAAGGCTCACAAGCCCTATCCCAGCAAGCCCAACCTTACCACGGATACAGGCTACCAAGGTTTCGAGTTCAGCTTTATCGGGTCGCATCAGGAAACCGAGATCTGTATCGGTTTCAGATAGGCCTTAAATGATTCAAACCCGTTTCTTCTTGTTAACCTCGATCATGCGTGGGCCTCTGGGCCGTCCTGAAGTTCTGAACTGGTAGGAAATCATGGAACTGATAGATGAGAATGAATGCCAAGATCATCCCGAGGGGACGTCCGCTTGAAGCGCACCTGATGGCGGGCAGGGACTCCGGTTTATGGATTCGTACCCAGGATCTGCGCCAGTGATTTTGAAAGGGTGTCGAGGGCAGATTCGTCCGGAAGGGTGATGGTCATTTTGAGTTGGCCATCCTCCCCCTTTTCCAGGCACTCGGTAAGCCTGTTTTTGAAGGCCGCGGCCATTTGAATGGTCTGTTCCGTCTCCTCCTTTCCGGAAAATATCTCGCCGATGAATGAGAAGGCAGACCCTAACAGCTGTCCCCCTGCGGCTGCGATTTTTTCACGTCGTACAAGGGCTTCAGCCTCTTTTTCCACGTCTTCCTTGAGGCTTTCATCGAGCGCTGCATCCGGTTTTTCGCCTAAAAGGATCTCCAGGCGGTTCTTCAGCTCTTCTACACCGGTTTGAAGGTCTACGGCGGTTGCCTTTGAATCGGGGTCAAGGGCAGCCAAAAACAATGCCTGTTTTGCGGAAAGCGTCGCAAGGAGGCTTTCTTCGAGAGTCTCTTCTGTGACCAGGAGATATATCTGTACAGGGCGTTTCTGTCCCATCCTGTGGGCCCGCCCGATCCGTTGCTCGAGGATTGCTGGATTCCACGGAAGGTCCACATTGATGACGGTGTTTGCGGCCTGGAGATTGAGCCCTGTTGACCCTGCATTGGTCGTTATAAAGAGCCTGCACCCCGGATCTTTCCGGAACTGGTGAATTAACCCCTGCCGCTTTTTCTGAGGAACCGACCCGTCTAATCTGACATAGCTGAGATTCCGTTTTTCCAATAACGGCTGGATCAGGTTTAACATGGTAGTCCATTCGGAAAAGAGGACAATTTTGCGGTCCTCTTCCCCCATCAACTGATCTAAGAGAACATCCAGTTCATCTAATTTGCTGGAGTAACCGGGCGGGTTCTTGTCCACCAAAAACGTGCTGTTGGCCGCCATTCTGCACATGAGCAGGGCCTTCTGAAGCCGGAGGAGATCCATTTCGGAGATGTACTTTTTTGAGATGATTGTGCTGACAATCCTTTTATGACCGTTGTGAAGGTCAAGCTGTTCATCAGTGGGAGGGATCCTCCTGATCTCTGTGGTACGGGGAGGGAGCTCTTTTATCACTTTATTCCTTGTCCGGCGGAGCAGGAGAGGCTTTAGTTTTTTCCTGAGGTCATCGAGGTTCTTGTATCCTAACAGTCTGCCTTTTTCGTTTGTGACCCTGTATCTGTTGAAAAAGCGAAAAGCGGGTCCAAGGCGTCGGTCATCAATAAACTCGATAATTGAAAACAATTCGTCCAACCGGTTCTCGATGGGCGTTCCCGTGAGGACCAGGGCAAAGGTGGACTTGAGCCCCTTTACCAGTCTGCTGGTTTTGGCGGCCCAGTTCTTGATCCGCTGCCCTTCATCCAAGATAATAAGGTCCCATCTCACCCTCTCGATGGAGAGGATGTCTCTGAGGACCTGTTCATAATTGCAGATGGTGAAGAAGGTAGGTCCGTCATACTGCTCGGCCCTCTCGTGGGCCTTTCCCAATACAAGCTGGCAACTGCGGTCGCTGAACTTTTTAATTTCAAGACGCCACTGGGATTTCAGAGACGCAGGACAGATGATCAGGACCTTTGAGATATCCACATCCTGGGCCAATAATTCAGCGACCCCGATCCCCTGGATGGTCTTGCCTAACCCCATGTCATCTGCGATGATGGCCCTCCCTGCTCGAACGGCAAACGCGATGCCATCCATCTGATAGGGAAGGAGTTCGGTCTTGAGGAGTGTCTTTCTGAGAGGATGATTTCCGGGGTCCCTGCGTATCTCTCCCACTTTTGCTGCTACCCGATCCCTGTAAAGGAGCGTGTTGATGTATTCCTCGGCATCGGGATAGACGGTTACTTCCCGGCCAAGCCTTTCAACTGCTCGGATGCCCTCCAGGAGATCCCTGACATCTTTAACGGCCTTGCCCTTCAGAGGCTTGAGTATGGCCATGGCCTTTTTATCAAGCTCTTCAGGGATCAGGAGGCGTAACTCCAGTGCTTCGCCGTAACGGACGTAAACAGAGATCTCTTCGATCTCAAAGGGAGTCTCCCGGATGGATTTGTTGAAGCGGGTCTTCATCTTTTCCGTGACATGCAGGATATGCTTGCAGGTGCCCAAGGTATTTTTACGGAAGTCAGGGCAGGTACAGAACGACTCCCCCCTTTCCCATCCCCGCAAGGCCACGCGATAGCTCTTGCCGGAAGACCTGTTGGTAACGGCATAATCTGTCCATAATCGTTTCGTATCAAAGGACTTCAATAGCATTTTTTCAGTTTGCGCGCGTTCTGCTCTTTCTTCGATCGCCTGCTTCACAAGCTCCTCATCACTGAGGCCTTCAACAGGGGTTCTTTCCGGGGGCGGGGCCGCGAGCCCCAGGGCCAATTTTTCTTCTAATATCAGGGAAAATGCCGCGCCTAAGTGTGTGCAGGCGGTCTCACATGCACTGCACTCATAGTGCAGCCTTTCTTGTTTCAGGGGATCCATCCGCATGGTAACCACGGCCCGGTCCAAGTGGAGCCGCAAAAGGTCCCTGCTGAGTGTCACCTGTTCTGTGAGATCGATTTCATATCTCCCGCCTTCCCTGATGAGCTTTGCTCCTTTGGGTCCCAAAAACTTGCAGGCCTGTGTGTAAGTTAGATGTGACAGTTTGTCCTTCAATCTGATCATTGCACCCTCCTTCTGCAGTTGTCCGGCCCAAATGCAGGTTTGTGTGTGATGCGGCCGGGCCGCGAATTCAACCAGATCATCTTCTATCCGGCCTTAACCGGAATTGCAACTTCAATCTCACGAATAAGCGCTGAAAGGTTAGGGCGTGAAGCTCATTTTCGTTAGTCCGGATCGGGCCACGTCATGTACTTGATTATTCAGGATTTAATATCCCAGAAACAGGTGTTTTTAGGGCCTATATCCTCCTTTTGGCCTCAAAAAGAGCCTTATAGGGCGCAGTCCCCCTCCCGGATCTGAAATCCTTCAGTGCCTTTCATGGTGTCTCTCCCTTTGGCCCGGCGTGGGTAGGATAGAAAAAAGGGTAAGGCGTGTGAATCCAAAAAGAGGCAGCCTCTGATCATGGCAGGAAGGTTATGTACGTCTTTGCACACCGGTGACCCGTCTTGACATATCCTGCGTATTTCCATATGCTTGAACGCCTCACGGGTATCTTCTCATTAGATCGGGACTGTATTCTCAATCTGGCCCGGAGTTTATAGGAAGGGGAACCGGACGCGCAGGTCCGGTCAATAACCGGAGTGGTTACTGTGCCCTCTTTTTAAATTCGGGCCTACACCATGTTGTGCCTTCAGAAAAGGGGTTCCATCATGCAGGAGCAGGGCACCACCAGGATCCTGGACAGGCTAAAAACGGGATACAATCTCCCGACCCTCTCGCCTGTGGCCCTGAAGCTTGTGGAACTGGCCTCGGACGATGCCTGCTCGGCCCGAGACCTGGCCGGTCTGATCGGGAAGGACCCTTCCCTGGCCGTCCGTCTTTTGAAGCTGGCCAACAGCGCCTTCTATCAGACCCGCCAGCCCGTCTCAACCCTGGAACAGGCCGTGGTGAGGGTGGGGTTTCACCGGCTTCGGATCATGGGGCTTTCCCTTTCCCTTCGGGATACCTTTCCCATGGGAAAGGTCGGACCCATGGACTATGAGCGATTCTGGCGATCCTCCCTGTACAGGGCACTGATCGCCAAATCCCTGGCCCGACGTTTGCGATCCTGTCATCCGGAGGAGGCCTTTGTAGCGGGTCTCACCCTGGAGATCGGCTTCCTCATCCTTTTTGACCTGTTTATCAAGGGCGGGGATGAGGCCATGACCGAATACCCGGATACCCTGGAACAGACCCTGGCGCGGGAGGAAGAACACTACGGTCTCAACCACCGGCAGGTGGGAGAGGCGGCCCTTCGGTTCTGGAAGTTCCCCGAGGCCATCCTGGACTGCCAGGGCCTCTATGGGGAAAGGGCCGTGGGGCCGGACAGCCCGGCCCTGTCAAGGGTCTCGGAGATGGCCCGGACCCTCGGGGCTCTCCTCCTTCAACAGGGGGCGGATTTTCCTTCCCTGTTTCAGGAGGCTGACCGTGCCTTTGGTCTGGACCCCGAAGTCCTGAACGACACCCTCCTGGAGACCTTTCTACAGGTGCAGGATATTGCTGACCAGCTCCGTCTGGTGGTGGACAGGGAAAAGGATCTTCTGGAGATCATGGAGCGGGCTAACCTGGCCCTCAGCCAGATCTCGGACAGGCTGAGCGATCCGGAGGATGGGACTCAGCAAAAAGCTCTCCCCTCCTTTGACCACCTGCCCGAACAGCAGGGCCTCGATTTCCAAACCCTTCAGGCCGTGGCCCACGAGATCCGCAACCCCCTGGTGGCGGTGGGGGGCTTTGCGAGACGGCTGGCCGCGATCCTGGACGCCTCAAGCGACGGCGGGAAATACGCACACGTCATCCTGGAAGAGACCCAGCGGCTGGAAAAGGCCCTCGCCAGGATGAGCACTTAGGAGCCATTAATCCCTTTGACTTCGGTTTTCGCCTTCTTTATCATTACTTTTTAGCCCCGATCCCCTGGATGGTTTTGCCCAGCCCCATGCCATCCGCAATGATGGCCCTTCCTGCTCCCACGGCAAACGCGATGCCATCCATCTGATAGGGAAGGAATTCGGTTTTGAGGAGCGTCTTTCTGAGAGGGTGATTTCCGGGATCAGGAAGCGTAACTCCAGTGCTTCGCCGTAACGGACGTAAACAGAGATCTCTTCGATCTTAAAGGGAGTCTCTCGGATGGATTTGTTAAAGCGGGACCTCATCGCTGAGGCCTTCAACAGGGGTTTTCCCCGGGGGCGGGGCCGTCTTATTCTACTTGAGGACCCGTGCCTTCTGTTCTTTGAAGCGCTCAGGCAGTTGGGCCAGATTGGCTTGGTCCGGGTAAAGGGGTAATTGTTCCCGGCACCTCTTTAGCCTCTCAGAGAGAGGTGGGTGGGTGGAGAACCATGAACCTTTCTTTGTTGAACCGGCCTCTATTCTCTTCAGTTCTTCGAGAACCGCCATGAGGCCGGTCGGGTTGTACCCGGTTCGGTAGGCCGTTTTCATGGCGCTCTGATCCGCCTCGAATTCCATGTTCTGGTCGAGCCCCTTGTCGAAAAGGATGTTTTGAAGGTTCCCGATCATATCTTCAAACTGCTTCCCCTTGTCTCCCTTCATGGTTGCGGATGTTATTTTCCCCACGCCCTGAAAAAACCGGGCTCGTTTTATCGATTTAAGCGCGTGCTTGTGAGCTACATGGGCTATCTCATGGGCCAGGACACCTGCTAATTGCGCCTCGGTCTCCATGGTTTTAAAAAGTGCGGAACTGATAAAGATAATCCCACCCGGGCAGCTGAATGCATTTTGCAGGGGGCTCTCGACCACTACAAACACGTAGGGAATCTCTGGGCGGAGCGAATTACTCGCCACGGCTAAACCTACCAGGTTGACATATTTCTGCAGTGCGGGATCATTCACGGGCATGCCGTATCGGCGAAAGGCTTCCAACGCAAGACTTTCTCCAATGGTTCGCTCTGATTTGAAATCGATCTCGCCTGTGGCGCTCATGATAGAGGTCGCACCCTCCAAAATCTTGCGTTCTTTTGACTCCGGGTCTAATAACTTGTCAAGGAGCCCTGCCAAACGCAACGGTCCTTCCTCCACCAGAGGGCCGGAACCGGTCGACTCTTCATTAACAGCAGTTTTTACCCGATTGTTTTCTTTCGCTGATGGTGTTCCGGACGGACAGACGGTAATCATTAATATGATCAGTGCCCAAATTCCTGCACATCCTTTTTTCATGGATTTCTCCTTTCTCACTTCAGGATCAAAACCGGGGTCAGGGCGCATATTCTCCAATCTTCCCTTTCCTCAGAAAAACCACCAATTCCTCTTCAGAGACTCTCATGGCAAGAACGCGATCCAGGGCCTTCTGGTATGAAACAGGTGTCCCCGTTTTCTTGGCGTATTCTTCAGTTTCCGTTGAGAGACCCCGTATACTCCTCCCCGTGTCTGCCTCATCCGCACTGATTCTGCTTCCCGTGAGGGATCCGAAAAGATTCTCCGTCCCCGCCGCTTCTTTTTCTGGAGGGGAGTCGGAAAGCCTGCCGCGGTATATCCACCCCTCCTGTTCGGATGGGGTGCGGATGTAGCGCCAGCTCTTCTCAGAATTCAGGACCGTTACCTCGGTACCGATGGGGAGCGTTGCAATGGTCTCTGATGAGGCGGCGTGGTCTCTCTTGAGCTTGGCCCCTTCCGAGGCCACCCACTGACTGTCAGCGGCAAAGGCCGTGGAAATAAAAAAGCATAGAAAGGCCGCAAATGCTCCCAAAATATGTTTTGTTTTCATCTTTTGTCACCCGTTTTCAAGTTTCAAGCCGTGAACGGCTACAAGAATAAATCATTAATCGCCAATCGTCAATCATCAATCATAATCTCCGACCAATAAGAAGGCGCCCCAGTAGCCTGGGTGGGGATAGCGGTTTTTGACGTGCAGGATGGCTCGTCTCAGGCTGTCCGCCTTATTGTGGGTCTTGTACTCCCTGTAGAACTGTTTCACCAACATGGCCGTGGAGATATCGCTGACCCTCCAGAGGGAGGATATGATGGCGTGGGTTCCCGCATACAAGAATGCGCGGTTCAACCCAATCACATCATCTCCATCAGTGATTTTTCCAAGACCGGTCTGGCAGGCGCTCAGCATAACGAGATCCGCGTTTATTTGAAGGCCGAAGGTCTCAGAGGCCTTCAGATCCCCATCGTTAAGGGCATCTTTTGCTAATTTTATGGCGGAAAAGAGGGGGTTGACGGCGTCGAACTCCCCGTGGGAGGCTAAATGGATGATTCCGAAATCTCCGACATGCCGAATGACCCAGCTTTCAGTGGCCTTATCCCCTGTGAGCAGGGTGGTATCAGGAAAATTCCAGTGGATCGTTGAGACTTCCCGCTCTGCAAAGGGGAGGTCTAAGGCCGGGTTATTCAAGTTCGGGTTCCCGATGGCAAGCACTCGCGTGTTCTTATTTGATTTTCGTCTTTCAAGGGTGTAACGAAGGAGACTGGCGCTGGGAAGATAAAAGAGCGGGATACGGTCTGCCAGGGTGTTGCTGCCATCATAAAGGGTGGCAAATGAGAGATGGTGCAGGATGCCATGGGGCACAATACCAAGGACCCGTGCAGATCCCAACTTGGGCATAATCGGGGCGAGGAGCCATGAGTACAGTTCCCTGGATTGGTCCTCAAGGGGTTCTAAGTTCTGGAGCATCCTACGGTAGCTCAGGACTGTCTTGCCTAAAGTCTCCTTTCCTAAAGAGGTACGGAACAGCTCCACCGAATGGGCGGTTATGTACCAGCAGAGAATTTCATGGGGAAGCGTGTAATAGACCAGGACCGCCACCCCCGGTTCCAACAAGGCCTGGAACTGGGTGAGGTTAAGGGGGTTTACAGAAACCAGTGTGGCCAATTCAGGGTTTTTTGCCTGTATCTCTGACATAAGGTCCCGGTATTGATCATCAAGGCGTTTCAGGTCACCCTGGTATGCCTTTCGTTCGTCTTTATTGCCTGCCTGGGCCAATAGGGCCTGGTGCTCATGGATCCTTGACTGGATGGTTTTTTGCCTGTCGTAGAGATCCTGATCCACCCCTCTCTTGAGGGTGAGACGTTGACTGCCCAAGAGGTCTATAAAGTTGCGGGCCCTGGAACGCTCTGCAATATCAAAGGCCTCACGGGTCTTGCCCATATCTACTAACAGAGAGACCAATGTCTCATAAACCCCCAATTTATTGGTGATGAATTTGTCCTTGAGCCGGTCGATCTTGATCTCCGCCCTCATCCCTTCGATCACTGAAAGGGCTTCGAAAAGGAGATCCCTGGCCTCTTCTTTTTTGCCCCCTTTAAGACGCAGTCCGGCAATTCCGTAGAGGGCAGGCCATTCGGTTTCACGAAGCGCCATGGATCGTGAGAGTTTAAGGGCCTTTTGAAATGCTCTGTCTGCCTCAGCATCACGTCCGTCTGAGGCAAGGGCTTTTCCCAGTCCCAACAGGATCTTGGCCTCATTGATCTTGTTGCCGATCTTTGAGGCTGTGGTTAAGGCCTCTTCAAAGAGAGTCACGGCCTTTTTAGGGTTCCCCATTTCAAGGTATGTCAATGCAATATTTTTCAAATCATAAGCAATGGCCCATTTAGACTTGATTTCCCTGTCGATGGCAAGCGCCTCATCGAGCGCCTTAAGCCCCTTTTTGAACTGTCCCATATCTCTATACACCAGGCCGATGTTGTTCAAAGTTGTGGCTACTTCATCCCGACGTATTTTAAGTGTTCGCGCTAATAAAAGCGCATCTTTAAGCTCGCGGAGTGCCCGTTCATGATTCCCCAATGTCCACCATATGAGCCCCGATGTATTGAGGGCCATGACCTTTTCCAAAGACCACTCATTTTGATCGGCCAGATCAAGGACCTTTTTTTGAAGACCAAAGGCAGCCTGGTACCGGGCCTGATACCAGGCGTTATCGGCCTGCTCCATGAGGATATTCGCATTGAGGCGAAGGTTATCCTGTTTGGCTCCTGTGAGGTTCAGGGCCTCCTTATAATGCTCATCCGCTTCCCTGAAATTACCTAAGAGACGGCAGCACCGGCCAATATCTAATAGGGCCTGGGCCATTTTATTTTGTTTTTTTAAGCGTTCATATATGGAATAGGCCTTTGTGTAGAACTGCTTGGCTTTGGCATAACTGCTCAGGCGGAGATCGTATATCCGGCCGATGCGCATATACTGCTTAGCCAAAAGCCCCTCCTTATCCATCTCCCTGCTGAGGGAGGCGGCAGACTCAAATTGTTCGAGGGCCCGGTCATAGTGGGTGGCGTTTTCAAGTACAATGGCCAGATCATTCAGTGCGGCTATCTGCCTGGGGCCTAATTCGAGACCGGCCATAATCGCGGTACTCTTTTCTAAGGTTGGAATAGCCCGGTCATACTTTTCCGCCCTTGCCTGCACAAGACCTAATCTCAGAAGGGCTTCTGCATATTCCTTTGAATCCGGACTTGCCGATGCTAAGATGTCAACCAGTTTTTGAGCATGAAAGATCGCCTTTTGGTGCCTGCCCGAGGCATAGGCGCTTTCGCGTGCATACTTATGTAGTACTATAGTAAAGCGAGAAAAATCCTTGATTTCATTGGCAATATTCAGGGCATTCTCAAAAAACGAGAGGGCCTTGAGTGGGTGTTTTGACTTAAATGCTTGCACACCTTTTTTTACATAACCTTTAAAATGCTTTTGGGAAAATATTATAGCCTCTTCAGGGGTCATGCCCCAGTACCCGACCTGTATCCATCCCTCGTTTTTCTTGGCGCCAGTTTTGACCTTGGGCTTGACGCCAGTCTCGGCCCCAGTCTTAATCTTAGCTCTGTCCACGCTCAGGGCCTTCTTAGCCGAATCAGTCTCATAGGCCTTAAAGAAAGGCTCTATAAGAACGGAATCGCCCTTTGATTGCCCCGGAAGCAACAGGGTTGGAACCCCGAATAGGGAAAAGAGGTGTCCCAGAGAGTAGACGTCCTTTTCCGATGCCCCGGGGAGCACGGCTAAAGAGACCCCTGAGAGATGGTCTGAAAGGAGGTTAAGGGAAAATGTCCGCCCATTGTCCAATTCCATGGTTAGAGAGCGGGCAGGAATCTGTCCGGGCCGGGTGGGAACGGATCCGGCCTCATATATTGGTCGGTTAAAGAGGATCACATCTCTGCCCGTGAGGCTATCGATGATTTCGCGGTTTGTGGCTGTTATGGGCAAGGTTTTTACATGGAAATATTCGGGAAGTTTCTGCTGGGGAGGAAGAGTCAGAACACGGCGTTTGAACGGCTTGCGGTTCCTGAGGGATCGGACCAGATGGGTCGCGCTCAGGGCATAAGAGATATCTACAGGGAGCCCGGAGGGATCTTCAGATGCAATAATATGGAGACCGTTTCCCGGAAGATCAAATGCCGACTGGTTCTTAAAAGTCCGGACGGTTATCTCTTCGGGAGTTACCACAAACGCCGGCCGCTCTGTTGCCTTCCTGTTAGAGGGTATGATCCGGATACAGGCGGCCCCTTCGGGGAGTCCTTCCATCAGGTCAATCGCTTCGACAGGATCAGGACCGAATATGCTGATGACGCCAGGGTTTTCCTCCTTGGAGGCAATGGCCTTGACCTTCTTGAACATGCTCCAGTATTGTTTCATCAACTTTTTATACTGCTGCTGCAATAGGATCGTGTCAGGTCCCATCCCTTTTTTAACGGCCGAATCGGCCACATCTTCTGCATGGAGGGCCAATCCCAAGAGGATCATGATCCAGTCCTGAATCTTTTTCGATCCGGACAGGTGGGCAGGGGAGGGGAGTTGTTTCCGGTCTTTGCCGATATCCATGCTCAACAGTTCTTTCTCCCGGTTCAGGCGTTTTGAAAGGTAAGATTTGTCCGCCTTTTTGGCGTGTTTGAGTTCGGCGCTTAACTGTTTTATCTTCATCAATTTAGGATATACCCGTATTAGCAGAGAATGTTCAGCAGGAGGAATCTCGCCGATGATCAGGGGCCTCAAGCGGTGTACACGTTCCATCTCCGAGAGACGTTCCAAAAGGTTAAATGCCTCTTCTGGTTCTCCCTTATTGATCAAGGCAGAAACCGATGGAGCGAACCGGGTAGTGATTTCCCCGGGGCCGCATTCGGCCTTAAGAATGGAAACGGTCTCCAAGACCGCCAAGGCCTCTTTGAATCGCCCCAGGCCAATCAGGGCCCGCCATTCGTATTGTGGGAGCAATCCCTTTTGAGCGGTTTTGAGTGCATTTTCAAGGTGGTCCCGGGTATTGGGGGGTTCTCCCCACTGGCTGGTGATTTCAGCCATGTTCAGGTGAATGGCTGCAAGGAGTTCAAGCGCCTCCCTGTTGCTCCCGGTGGAATCGTTATCAAGCTTTTTAAGAGCCATGGAAAAATGTATGTATGCGTGCTCCTGCTTCTTCATCCTCCTGACGGCTGTTTCCGGGGAGGGGCTCTTCTCTTCGGGAACCGTCTTCAGGATGAAGACGGCCATGGCATTATGATAGGAGGGGATGATCAGGGGCTCCATAACCTCTGAAGACTGATCAAAGAGCCGGGTTGTCTTTCGATCCAAATCCATAAGGTGTGCATAAAATCTTTTCAGCTCGGGGTTTTCCGGGGAGATTCCCGATAATACCCGGGCCATATTCGTGACGTTCAGGGCAGCGCTCACGGGGTTTTTCAGCCGGAGTGAGATCTCCGCGGACCGCATAAAGTATTTGAAGGCCTCTATCGGTTTCCTGCCGGCACAGGCCAGATGTCCTGCGCGGTGACAGAGGAGCGATACCCCGTAGAGGTCCTCATCAGGTATGGATCTGCCAACAGGATAGTTATTTAACTGCTTCAAAATGGCGTCCCAGGCAGGGATCAATTGGCCCAACTCCGTTTTTATCCGGGCCATAAAGGCATGTGCCAAGCGAACTTCCTGGTCCGGGGAAAACCCGTACATGGCCTGTGAGGAGCTGACCTTGTCCAAGGAAAGGTCTAAGCTGACACTGATGAGACCCTTCTTCCCCTTGTCCTGGCCTGCCCCCTTTTTTTCTTGGCCCGGCGTACCATATCTGTGGACCAGCTCGATCAGATGTTCGAATCCTTTATATGAAGTTTCGAGCAGGTGTTTCCGCTCATCTCCTGAGAGGGTCCCTGCCTCCATATAGCCGTTGTACGCAATAGAGCGCTGGTTGGCGCTCAAGTTTTTGACAAGACCCAGGCCTTCATTGAGTGCATATGCTCGTTCAAAGGCCTTCTTAGCCTGGCCCCATTCCCGGGCAGCCTGAAATGCCAGGCCTAACCGGTCTAACATTTCTGCCTGCAGATGGATGAGACTCTCGGGGAACCGGAGGGTCTCACTGGCCCTTTTTGTCATATAGGACAAGGTCTCAGCGGTCTCCTCCGTTTTATCCTGGATGAGTGGAGTTAAATCGATGATCAGGCTTTTCTGATCAGAGAGGATCGATGATATCTCCTCTTTGTACCTCATCCATCCCGAATCTGGCGGGGGCGCCACCGATCTACCGCTCACTTCAAAGAGTCTCCGGTTCAATTCAGCCTGCTGTTTTCCCATCTCTTTGGTCTTTTTGGTCAATTCGGGACGCTTGAGGGCTGGGGTGATGATCCGGTCGAAGATATAGCTGTTCAGATTGCCTAAGATTTCTGATGCACGCTTGGGATCGATCCGTTTTTCAATCAGGTCGAGGGTCTTTGAATAGGCCTGGATCGGCCGGCCCTGTTCCCCTATCTGGAAGGCTGATGCGCCGAATCGCCGGTAGAACAGGATTTCGGTTTCCTCATGATCAAAGGGGGTTCCTGAACTTTGGCGTCTGGAATAGTTATCAAATGCCTTTCTGAACTGCCCCAAGAGGAAATAAATATTTCCCAGGTTCAGGCTCAGATGGGCCGCATTTGCCGGATCTTTCGCCGGGTCGTTCAGGAAGTAGGCCTTCTGATAAGAGTCCAAAGCTGCTTCAAGGCCACCGGGCCTGTTATGGACAGTCTCCATAACCTCGGAAAGATATCCCAAGGTCTGATGGAAGTACTCCACGTCCCCCTGGATCTGAATGGCCCTTTTTATCAATGACTCTGCTTCCTCTAAGTTATCCCTCCCCTCCTTATAACTGAGGCACATCCCTGTGGCGTAGAGACTCACCGGGTCATCCGAGTCTTGCGCAAGTCTTGCGCGGTAGTGGGTTAGAGCTGTGTCAATCTCTTTCTTGGCTGCCGCGCACTTGATATATCCCCGGTGGGCCTGCACAAGAGAATAGTCGTCACGGATCAGATTTAAGAAGGTCTTTTGGGCGGAAGGGACCTCGCCTAAGCGAAACTGGAATTCTGCCGCGGCGAGGGACTTACGTACATACCCGGCGCGGGCCAGTTCGTACAGGTGGTCTTCGTAAGTCCTTGAGGCCATTTCTGTTTCATAGAGATCCAGGGCCTGGCGGAAGAGCTCTTCGCGAAAGAGGATTTCGGCTAATGCCAATCGCGCTGCTGCCGATTGGGTAGTTGTCATTGGGAATTGCGTTAAGACCTGTCTATACGCCCCTTTGGCCTTCATCCAATCCCCTTCGGCAAAGTAGAGATCTCCCATACGGTTCCATGCACCCACGGCCAATTTGGGAAGGCTTTTTCGGTATTCCTCTGCGACCTTGGCTAATAACCTGATCCGGTTCTCCTGACGGGCAGGGTCGACACCTGAAAGGCTCATATCGAGTATCTTAGCCACGGCCAGATCAGACCATTCTTCTATATCGGGAAACAGTTCGATGACTTTTGCGTAGGCCGGCAAGAGCTTTTCCCCTTGACCGATCCGGCTGAAAAGTTCCGCTTTCAGGAACATGGCCTCGGCCAATTCCGCCCTTGGCGTTGGTTTTGCTTCTAATACTGTGTCTAACAACCCTAAAGCCTGAATAAGCGATTCAGAACCCTTTCCCAATTCCATGAGGAGCCGGGCCTGCTGGATACTGCTCCGTGCGCGAATCCGGGCCTGTCCGGGATAAGGTGTTTTGCGATCTTCCTTTTCCGGCACATTGGCCATGGCTTTTAGGGATGAAATCGTCTCTTTTACCAGGGCCTGCCTCTGTCGGTCTGTGATCGTCTCTTTCCATTGCCTCCTGATATCGAGCCCTGCCAGGCGTATACGAGCCAGCAGTGCCTCGGGGAGAGTGCCGGCAAATGATTCTGTTGCGAGGCGAAAGAGATGGGCCGCTTTTTCCGGATCTCCCATCTTTTCATAAAGCATTCCCATGGCGTAAGCGGCCTTTCCGGCCACTGCCTTATTATCGAAAAACCGTTCTAAGACCTTGTAGTACCCCAAAACGGCTAAATTGTCGTCGAGAGGCGACCTGCTGGCCAAGGCTTCGGCCAAGTTCATCTGGGCCCCGGCATCGGGGAGGTTCGGGATTTCACCTTCGAGAGGCAAGGTCCAGAGGTTGCTCACACCCTTCTCTGTGGATAGAAAATAGAGCCCGGATCCGGAGACCACCGGGTGATATGCAGCGTAGGACCCGGATGTGACAGGATAGGCGAATCGGTCCTGATCATGGGCCAATATCCTGTAGATCACAGGATTGGTGGTGACAGCCCCGTCTCTGCCGGACCGTAGGCGTGAAAAATAGATATACTGACCATCCGGGGACCAGCAGGGAAAGACGTCTCTATCTGCCCCTTTTGTGACAGGTACCACCTCTTTAGTATTTAGATGGACCACGAAGATGTCTCCCCCATGGTCATCCCTGAAGGACACAAACGCGCATCGCGTCCCGTCAGGCGATATGGAGGGAAAGGCCCCATCTCCATCAATGTCTAAGAATTGGGGCCGGGACTGGGGATCAGTCAGATCCAGTGTCACCAGTCTTCTCTCGGTCTGACCGGGTCTGGACTGATGAAAATAGAGGGTCTTGCCATCGGGAGAAAAGCATGGTGACCCATCTGCTGTGTCTCTTCCGGTAAGCCTCCGGGGTCGGGAGTCCTTATGGTCCCGTTTTATCAGATAGATGTCTCCCTTGGCATCATGGCCGGTTCCCACATAGGCAATCCATTGGCCGTCTCTTGAAAAGACCGGGGCTGAAAGCTTGCCCGCGGCCTGGACCATCTGTTTGGGGAGAATCACATTAGAAGGGTCTGCTGAAAGGAGCCACAGTCCTGAAAGACCTCTTTGATCGGATATGCCAGCTATCCATTTGGAATCGTAGGTCAGGGCCGCGTACAGCATGGGGTCGGCCTGGAAGGTTATTTGGACCGGCCTGTTCACGGGAAGAGGTTTTGGTCGCAGTCGTGTGGCGCCAGGACGCGAAAAGAAGGAGAGGGGTGTTTTGGCTGTGGGCTGGATTCCCTGGGCCTTTGGCCCTGAATGTGCTGTCAAAGGGGAAAAGAACAGGAGAAAAAAAAGGATATATAGCCCGGTTTGTAACGAGACCAAAGAGGGCCGGGGCCGGGATCTTATATGGTTTCCATATGTCATGGTTTTATCATCCAGGAGCCGTCCTCTGCCTGGACCTTTTCCCCGGGGAGTGCATTTTCCCTGTTGAGTTTGCCAAAGACCTTGCGGATCTTTGGAAGGTCCTCTTTCGTGAGGTTTTCATTGATTTCCGTTACCCGCAGTATAACAGCCTCTCGTGCCCTGTTGACCTCCTGCACTACCGTGTTGAACTCATTTGCCTGGTACCGGGCCGCGAACTCCTTAAGATCTTCGGGTACCCCCTTTTTGTCCATGGGAAAAGTTGTCAAGAGCCCCTGGTTGTTTTCGCCAACCCAGCGCAGGCGCTTGAATGTGTCCACGTCATCGGCATGGAAGCTCAGGGTCTCTACGGCGCCAACTGTATCCTGATACTCCCGGCTCTTGCGTGGAGGCGTCTTGATGCGCCCCAAAGGGTCCACTCCACGGACCGAGGCCACCAACAGGACATCCTCGGAGAGAGAGTTGTATGAGCCTAATACCTGGTTTTCGAGGGCTGTCCGTTCGCTAACCACGTTGACGCGGACTTGGGCGAGGGTACAACCGAAGAAAAGAAGCAGGGTTATTAAAAGAAGCGATATTTTTTTCATTACACGACTCTCCCTTTTGTAGTCGTTAAAGGGTTTCCCGCTTACAGTGGGATTCAAGGAGCAAATCGCGCTTCACCCCCCTGAATAATAATAGCATCAGCAGACAGGGTTTTCAAGGCGTTCACAACCGGGCCGAGGGAGGACAGGTTCTTTTCCAATTTCCTGTGTAGGGGAAGGGCCGTGACATTGAACCGTTCAATGGAGGGAAGTTGTACCTTCACCCCTTTTACCTCTACCTCTCCTGTCAAGGAGAGGTTTCCGTGTCTGATTTTTAGATCGATCCACCTTGGGGTTCCCTGGCGCAGGATGTTTCGTTGTCTTGAAATGGTTTCATTGCTTTCATAGGGGTCCATGGCGTACAGAAACCGTTCCAATGTCCTGGACCCGATGTGAGTCAATCGGAGGGCGGCGCTCAGGTTATTCAGAGTTTGGTCAGGATCTTCTGAAATGGGCAATCGCAGGGAGAGTTCTCCTGACAGTTCTGTGTCTCCGGGCAGGTTTTCGCTTTTTTGGGAAGGACCCATTGTCTCGCCGGGCATCAGTGAAAACGGCGATAGCCTGGCTGCATCCAGGCCGGAGAAAGAAGATTCCATATGAAGGATGAATAAATCGCGATCTCGGGATATTGAGATGGCCCCGACAGCGGTTCCCCCCATTACATCAAACTGGAAATAGTCAATGGAGGGGAGGGAGCGCGCAAGGCGGAATTCCATTTCATAATCGGATATGTCTAATCCAAGGGGCCCTGTTTCAATATGCGCAGAATCAAAGGAGAGGGAAGGGCGTTTCGCAATGCGCCCCCTGAGGTCCTCCATAAGCCTGCGAGACATTCTGTTTCTCATATCCTCCGGGGATCGGGATGACGCGGGCTTTCGAGATTGAAGTACCTCTACGGATAAATGGGGTTTGGCAGCCCTTGCAGTAGTATCCTTTTCAACGGGCGCGAGTATCTTAACCTGCTTTTCAAGATTAATATTGGCATGTAACCCATTTATATTTAATCTATTTTCCATGCCGATATTAAGCCCTTCGCTTTTTAGGGACGGCCTGGCGGTGAGCAGTCTTTTTCCATCGAGACGAATTTCAAGACCGGCTTTGAGCGGTCCTTCAAGGGAGATCCCTCTCGTGTACCGGGAGAGTGCCGGTACCAGATCGGCCCGGACTTCGGCCACGAGCGATCCTTCCAACTTCTCCAAAAAGAGTGGGAGCTCGGGTTTATTCCCTTGTCCCAACAGCCGGTCGATCCTGCTGAGTGAGATGTCAAGGGATTGCTTTATGCCTAAGGTTTCGATCTCCATGACCTCGGAGAATTGAAGGTCGCGCAGGTTTTCTGTAACGCCTGAAAATGAGAGGGTTGTCTGCAGGGGTTTCAGGAGTTTCAAGGGGATGGGCAGCTCATCGATTCTGCCGAACAAAATCCTTCCCTCTAAGCTGGTCCGGCTCAACCCGTTCGTAAAATGCAATTTTAAAGGGAGGGTGGAGTTGATTCGCGTTGCCTTAAAGGAAGAGTCCGGCTTAAAGGGGAGGGTGACACCTAAGTCCTTCAACCTGGCGGTAATCTCAAGATCTTTCAGGAAACCCATATCCCTCACCCTTTCAGGCAGGGGAATAACTTTGTTGGTCAGGCGGTCTATTTCCCGGCTGTCAGGCCGTCGTCCCCTGAAGTTCCATCCTACCTCCATCTTCCCCTCAAAATCCCCCTTGGGTTTCATGGTTTTGGAGAGGAGGGTGGTCAGTTTCTTAAGGTCAAGCGTGATCCTGCCGCTTGTGTCCAGCCGTTTTAATCCTGAATGGCTAATGAGAGCCTTGATGTCTGCTTTAAAGAGATCCCCCGCGCTTAACTGGGCCTGAAGTCCCTTAAAATCAAATTGGAAGGGCTTGAGTCTTTGGATGTTAATACCTTCGACCCCCCCCTCCATCTCCACGCGCGTGCTGATCGCGTTGTGCGAGGGTGGTTTCAGAGAGAGAGAAGGCGTAGAGAAGGTGATTTTATTCACACTGGCAGTAAGGGAAGGGGAGGGTGGCATGACGAATTGCGCTCTCATGGAGTGTTGCAGTTGGCTCAGGCGTGTCTTGGATGGGGAATTCAATGTTCCCAAGACCAAGGACTCATCAAGATCTATCTTAGCTGTTATCCCGAAAAGCGCCTTTTTGTTCAGGGCCACGTCAGTTGCTGCAACATAAAAGCGCGGGACGCTGAACTGTTCTATCTTAATTTCATTTTTGCCGGAAAGAT